>Ga0316189_10006284_pt1 | contig 11337 bp, 9 predicted proteins | sample LowCovwburrow_MG_FD_204930 | JGI IMG/M metagenome (GOLD analysis project Ga0316189, IMG submission 204930) | Coastal sediment microbial communities from Maine, United States - Lowes Cove worm burrow | ecosystem: Environmental > Aquatic > Marine > Coastal > Sediment | place: USA: Maine... | reverse complement strand
TCGAGCAAGCTTTCCCACGCTTGTTATGAACAAAACGGTTTGCCAAAAGGAGTAAATAATGATGCTAAAAAAAATCTTCATCGGTTTTGTGATCCTTTCATTTTTAATGGTTACCATGGGGTGTGCTGATTGGAACCGCACCACCAAAGGCGCGGCTATCGGTGCCGGTGCCGGAGGCGCCGCCGGAGCCATTATCGGGTATGCGACCGGCAGCACGGTGGCGGGCCTTCTGATCGGGGCCGCTGTGGGGGGCGTCGCCGGAGGGTTCATCGGCAATTATATGGACAAACAGGCGGCTGAGATCGAACGGGACATCCAGGGCGCTAAAGTAGAGCGTGTCGGCGAAGGCATCAAAATCACCTTCAGCTCCGGGATACTGTTTGACGTCGATAAAGCGAACCTTAAAGATGGCCCTAAAGGCGAATTGGCGGAGTTATCCACCATTCTAAACAAGTACGCCGATACCAATATCCTTCTGGCTGGGCATACCGACTCCACCGGAGGTGATCAGCACAATCTCGAACTTTCCCGCAGACGCGCTCAAGCGGTCGCAGGCTATCTCGGCACCCAGAATGTCAACTCAGCCCGTATCGCCACAGAGGGTTACGGTAAATCTCACCCGATTGCCAGCAACGACACTGCCGAAGGCCGTGCCCAAAACCGCAGAGTGGAGGTCGCCATCTGGGCAAACGAAAAGTTAAAAAAAGTGGCTAAAGAAAAGACAAGCTAAGAGTGCAAATAAAAACTGTCGGCTATTGAAATATCCGCAGCAATTCGTGACATGCCCACATGTGAGATATTGGAGCGATGGAATTAACCTCCTTTGATAAGGTGTGGATGACGACCGTTTGCCAACAGCCGTGATTTACCCCCACCAGCTGAGAGTTTTGTTTTTTTATTCTTGCTCCCCACCACCACAGGGTAGTGTTGTTGAATAATACCACACAGGTGTCGGAAATTCCAACAACTCCCTAAATGCTTAATAATAAATAATAAACAACAAAATTCGTACCAAATTTGATCGCTGTGTTCATAAAGTGTTGAATTTTCCAACTCACAGCGATTGCACCTGGATCGGTGCCTGACTGTTGGAATTGTAAAATTATTGAATAATTTCAAAATGTTAAATTTTAATTAGGACGGCATTTACAATTTGGCACATCACTTGCTCTATAGGTTACTAACTCAATGAACCTCGAATCAACAAAGGAGCGAGAGAAATGGCTGACAAAAAAAGAGACAATCGAAGAAGTAAAGTCGGAATCGGATCGACCTATCGCAAAGGCAACTGGCAGGATCTGAGCTCACATCAGGAGATTGGATCTGTGATGCAGGGACAGGTCTGGATGGTCAAACCCGATAAAAAAGCCAAAACGGCAAATCCCTGCCTGTGGATGCAAGCCGGAGTAGTGAAATTTAAAAGCTGCGATAATTATTATGACTGTACCACCTGCAAATACGATCATGCCATGGCAATCAAGGCTGATCAGGGTAAACAGTTGACCTGGCAGGCGGCCATGAGGAGAATGCCGGATATGGACCGTGTTTGCCGCCACAGCCTGACGAATCGCATTGAACGACGATCCTGTGCCTATGACTACCAATGTGCAACCTGCGATTTTGATCAGTTTTTCGAAGATGTGTGGACCACTAAAAGCAAAAGCATGCCGGGTGAAGTTCAGCAGGTCAAAGGCTTCGACGTACCGATGGATTTTTATTTCCACGACGGTCACGCCTGGGCGCGTATCGAAAGCGGCGGATACATTCGCATCGGACTCGACGATTTCGCCTTAAAAGTGCTGGGGAAGGCCGATGCACTTGATTTGCCGCTGATGGGCAAGGAATTGGATCAGGGCAAGGTTGGCTGGGGTCTAAAACGCAAGGACAATCTTGCGGATGTTCTCTCGCCGATTGACGGGGTTATTGTAGAGGTTAATTCTCAGCTGAGGGAAAAACCCGATATGGCCAACCGGGAACCCTATGGGGACGGCTGGCTTTTTATGGTTCGCACCCCCGATGTCAAAGCAACCATGGGAAAACTGATGGTCGACCAAAGCAGTCTGTCATGGATGAACAACGAAGTAACCAATCTGGAAAGCATGATTGAAGATGTTGCCGGTCCTCTGGCTGCCGACGGTGGGTATCTGGCAGAGGATATTTACGGAAATCTGCCGAATCTCGGCTGGAACAATCTGACCAAGGCTTTCTTGAGAACTTAATCATTCGTTAGGCAGAGTTTTTATTGACCCAAAACGAGAGTTAACCAACCTGCCTGCAGAAAAAAGGAAACATCATGAAATCCACCCGAGCCGAACGAGAAGCCAAGTCAAAGCGCTCGCCTTGCATCTGGATGCAGGCCGCCGTCGTCCGCCGCAAAGCCTGTGAAATTGATTATCACTGTGAAAGCTGTCGATTTGACCGGGCCCTGGGACGCGTGGCCCGTGAAAACAAGAAATTGCGGCAACAGGGCAAGGGCCCGGCCGGCAAGCGTAGGAAAATTGTTTTCTGGAAAGACCGCCTAAGAGAACTTTCCGCCGCGCAGCAGCCTTGTCTGCATCACATGAAAGGACGCATTGAGTTTCGAACCTGCACCCATGACTATCAGTGCGGCAACTGCGAGTTCGATCAATATTTCAGCGACCAGTACACGGTTCACGCCGTGGTTCAGCCGGTTGATGTTCTCGATATAAAAGGCTTCAAAATACCCCACGGCTATTACCTCCATCGCGGTCACACCTGGGTGAAAATCGAGGAAGGATCAACGGTCAGAATCGGTCTCGATGATTTTGCCCTGCGCCTGCTGGGCCCCTTGGATCGAATCGAAGCTCCGCTGATAGGAAAGGAGCTTGCACAGGATCGGGGTGATATCATGTTGGGCCGGGGTTCGAATACGGCCCGAGTACAATCTCCGGTCAGTGGTGTCGTCACCGACATCAATCCCGCGTTGAGGGTCAAAGGCAACCTGGCCAACCAGGATCCTTATACCCAGGGCTGGGTGATGCGATTGCACTCCAACGATTTGCGCCGGGACCTAAAGAATCTGATGATCGGCGAGCAGGCCGGTGAGTATCTGGATGAGGAGATTAATAGCCTTTACCAGGTGATCGAGGAGGAAGCAGGACCGCTTGCAGCGGACGGCGGCTATTTGGGCGATGACATCTATGGCAATCTTCCCCAAACCAGCTGGCAAAAGTTGACCCGGATTTTTTTGCATACATAAGTCTTTTTTTGTAATATATATCTCTCTCTGAATAAAGGGGTTGCGGATTTTCCGCAGCCCCTTTTGTAAACGAAATGACGAGATCTGGAGGAAAGAATTTTATGCGATTAACCGATGAGGACAAAAGTATCCTCGACGGCAAACGGGGTGAGGCGGCCCGCATCGCCCTGTCGGTGCTGGTCGACTTGGGGGAGCTTTTTGGTGCTGCGGAGCTGATGACGGTGTCCCAGGTGCATATCGATGCGACCTTATACATGGTGGATGCCGGTCTGGAGTTTGCCGAGAAAATGGTCGAATGGGGTGGCACGGTGGCAGTGCCGACCTCTCTAAACCCCAGTGCCATAGACCTCCAACGGTGGGAGGCATACCGGGTGCCGGCTGAAATCTTATCCAGGCACAAGCGTCTGGAAGCGGCCTATCTAAACATGCGGGCCACACCCACCTGGACCTGTGCTCCCTATCAACACGGAATCGTTCCACGGTTCGGGGAGCAGATTGCCTGGGGCGAATCCAATGCCATCGCGTTTGCCAACTCGATCATCGGAGCCAGAACCAACCGCTATGCAGACCTCATGGATATCTGTGCGGCCATCATCGGAAAGGTTCCGAAATTCGGACTTCACCTCACGGAAAATCGAAAGGCCGGGATGCTGATTCAGCTCAAAGATATCACGAGCACAATGTTTATAAACGATTCGATATATCCGCTGCTCGGATATCTCCTGGGTGAGTTGGCCGGAGATCAGGTGGCGGCCATGACCGGAATCCCCAAGAATGTGAAAATCGACAGCCTCAAAGGGTTTTGTGCCGCGGCGGCCTCTTCCGGCGCGGTTGGTCTTTGCCATCTTGTGGGGATCACGCCGGAGGCGCAAACTCTTGAGATGTGTCTATATGGGAGTAAACCGCAAACGGTTCTTGAAATAACCCCTCAAGCAATCAGGGAGACAGAAGAAAAACTCCGGACGGTGAAAAACGATGGCGTTGACCTGGTTGTCAGCGGCTGTCCGCATTATTCCACGGCGGAGCTTATACGCCTGGTCCAGTTGATACACGGTAAAAAGATACACAGTTCAGTCGTTTTCTGGGTATTTACGAATAGAACGGTTTATGCATGGATAAAAAACAATGGTATCCTGGCCGATCTGATCGCCACGGGGGTTATGGTATTTACCGATGGATGCCCACTGCAATATCCCCGGGAGACCTGGCAGATTAACGCTGCCATGACCGATTCCGCCAAATTTGCCAACTACTGCTTTTCCCAGAGAGGCCTTGACGCGGTCTATGGAAGTATTGAAGACTGTGTGGAAACAGCCGTTCGGGGAAAAATCCGACGAAAGGAAGCACCGTGGCACTTAAAATAGCAGGCTGTTGTGTGGTAGCGGGGATTGCAACCGGGGAGGTGCTGGTGACTTCCCAACCCATCAGTTTCTGGGGCGGTGTGGACCCTGCAACCGGCCTTATCAACGATCCGCGCCATGATCTCTTCGGGCAGAGCATAGCGGGCAAAGTGCTGGTGTTTCCCTTTGGTAAAGGGTCGAGTACCGGTTCACTCATTATGTTGGAACTGGCCCGTGTGGACAAGGCGCCGGCGGCCATCGTGAATGTGAGAACCGAACCGATCCTCGCCACGGGACCCATTGTCAGCAACCATTTTTACGGCAAGAAAATCCCAATTATTTCTCTCGATGAGAATTCATTCCGGATGCTGAAAACAGGGCAGCGGGTAACCGTCAATGCCGCGGAAAAGTTCATTGTCCTGCACAGTTGATACAGTTGAAAAAAATAGTATGATAAAGAAAATAGAAATGACTGAAAGCTGATTCTAGGTTGTATAGAAAAATTGTCAACCAGGCATTAATAATCATTATTAGCCAGCGCGCATTCGCGGAGGCATAATGAACACCCTGCGTAGACCCTCTTTGAGCGAGATTGCCTCCTCCGGGCAAAATCGGGAGCAAACCCCGCAGCCAAAGCAGGCGTTTTCATCGCGCTGGGCTACCCCTTCTTCATTCAGAACAATGGCGTCCGTGGGGCACCACTCCACACAGGTGCCGCAGCCGGTGCAAGCTTCGATGTCGATCACGGACAGGTGGTAGGTGGAATTGATCAGAGGCAGCGTGCCATTTCTCCAGAGGTTGAGGGTATCACAGCAATCTTTGCAGCAATTACAGATGCTGGTTTCCGGGCTGGATTCCCGGGAGCCCGGGTGAAAGGCCTTGTGGATCAGCCCGGCCTGCTCTGCCGCTTGCATGATTTTATGTGCTTCTTCCTTCGAAATCTTTTTGGCAAATCCCTGAGCGGCCGTATGGCGGGCAGATTTACCGAAGGTAAAACAGTTCAATGTGGGCGCATCCGTACTACAGTTGTTGCCAAGTAGACCTCGACGCTGGCGACAAAAGCAATAACCAACAGCGATGTCGTCAAATTTGTTGATAATTTCTTCCACCGTCTGGCTTGGGAGAACGAATTCTTCGGAAAGATCCAGGGCCTTGTCTACCGGTACTATCCGAATGGGCTTACCATCTTCCATTTGCCGGGTGGGTACGGTGCGGTCTACGGCGGGGGCGCTATTGAACAATGGCGAAAGCGTATCAAAATTGTCCTGGATCTCATCCCGCAGTTCTTCCAGCAGCTTTTCAAACAACCCGGCAAGTTCCTTTTCTTCCTCGCTTCCCGTCAGTTCAACCATGAATTTATATTCCATCACGCCAACCAGTATGAGAGGCAGAAGTCTGTAAATCATGACACCCGAGGAGCTCGGTTGATTGAATATAAGCCCCTTCCTAGCAAGGTTTGTTGCCAGTTGCTCAATTTTTTTTGTCGAAAATCCACTCGATCCCTCGAGTTGGGCGATTGTTTGCGACGGCTTCTCGCGGAAGGCATATATCAGGTCGAGTTCTTCCTGGTTGTCTCCGACAACGCGATCTATAATGGCAATCGCCGTGTCGCTGACCGGAAATTGAACCATGCCTTGTTTGCAGACGACTGCAGCGGCTCTTTTTAACTTATCCACCATTGTGGTGTTTTCCATGCGCTCTTCCCCTTTCAGATTTTAAATATTTCGTTATAAAATCAGCCGAAATTTAGCGTTTCAAATCACTATTAACAATGGGGGTTTTATCAGTCAAGTTTTATGTCAAACTCTAAGATTTATGGCTGACTGTCTGCGGTATCGTAAGAAATTCAGAGATTCAGGTATCATGCTAGGATGCTTGAATTTTAGACATTACGATTCAGCGCTATTTCCGGATATGTTTGACGAACTGTTCTTTATCGTAAGAATAAATACGGATAATTTATTTTTATTAAAAATATTAGATAATTAACTTGACAGCAATTCCAACTGGCTGTATGGTTTCCGAAAATTTGCAGTGTTCCAGGTTGTAACTAAAAATCACGTAAGCCCCGGAATAATCCGGGGCTTTTTTATTGGAATACAGAAAGAAGGTATCTATTGAACTTTGAAACATTTAATTTTCATCCCTCCGTTGCTGCAGGCGCTGCAGCGGCGGGCTATCAAACTCCGACCGCGATTCAGGCTCGGGCAATCCCGCAGGTACTAAATGGTCGTGATGTAATGGGTCTGGCCCAAACCGGCACAGGTAAAACCGCGGCATTCGTTCTGCCGATACTCAACCGGCTTTTAGGGGATAAATACGGATGCGTTCGCGCCCTGATACTCGCTCCCACCCGTGAATTGGCCGAACAGATCCATCAGGCTATCGACACCCTGGGTCGTAAGACACGCATAAGAAGCGTTGCGGTTTACGGTGGCGTGGGAATTAAGCCGCAGATTCAGAAACTGAAGCTAGCCGATATTGTTGTTGCTTGTCCTGGCCGGCTTCTCGACCACATCGGACGTCCTACCATCGATCTTTCCCAACTGGAAGTGCTGGTTATCGATGAAGCTGACCAGATGCTCGACATGGGATTCATTCCTGATGTCCGGCGAATTTTAAAGCATCTTCCAAAGAAACGCCAGACCTTGGTCTTCTCGGCTACCATGCCCTCCGAAATTCGTCGCTTGACCGGGGATATTCTGCATAATCCGGCGACCGCCCAGGTGGGAATCACCGCACCTGCCGATACTGTCAGTCATGCACTCTACCCGGTAGCTCGACATTTAAAAACGGCGCTGCTGTTAAAGCTGTTGGGAAATACCAATACCAAGTCGGTGCTGATCTTTACCCGAACCAAACATCGCGCCAAGAGCTTGGGGAAAAAGCTGGTTGCCGCCGGATACCGATCGGCTTCACTGCAGGGAAATCTATCCCAGACACGCCGCCAGGCAGCACTGGATGGATTTCGCGACGGGACATTTCGGATTCTGGTCGCCACCGACATCGCCGCTCGCGGCATTGACGTTACCCGGATTTCGCATGTCATCAACTATGATATCCCTTCCACCCCTGAGGCATACATTCACCGCATCGGACGGACCGGTCGGGCAACTCGCAGCGGCGATGCGTTTACCCTTGTTACCGGGGAAGACAAGGATATGGTGCGCGCTATCAATCGAATTATCGGTTCTGAAATCGAGCAACGCATCTTATCAACGTTTGACTACGGATCACCAGCGCCTAAGCGTGAAGGCCTATCGCCGTGGATCGGAAAACAGCAACCGAAATTATCCGGTGTGAAAAGCGGCGGCCAAAAAAGAAGTCATCCTTGTTTGTAAAGGTAAAAATCGCTTCCCGATATCAAAGCTCTTGCCAGTCCCCGCAACCACTTTGGCGGTCACCGCCCTCCCCACGGAAACCGGCTCTCCGCGAGCGGCTTGGACCTTTTTTTTAACGCAGGTTTTTTGGGTGTCATCCTAAAACATAAAGATATCAAATGTTTATTTACAGATTGGATTGGTTTTGATATGATTAGACTCAAAAGCATTGAAGGACATGATGGGGCCCAGGGATCATTCGACAACTGGCATGTAGTCTCATCATACTGCGGCGCATGAGCGGTTGAACAGGGGAAGACTTACCGAGACATTTGCCGATTGTTTTTGGAATTGCTCTCTGGTTTTTGTGACCAAAAAAAACAGCGAATTAGGAAATTTCCTAAATCGCTGTTATAAATAATAAATTTTGGTCGGGGCGAGAAGATTTGAACTTCCGACCCCTTGAACCCCATTCAAGTGCGCTACCAGACTGCGCTACGCCCCGACACGAAAAACATCTTCTAACATGCTGATCTGAGCCTGTCAAGGAAGGATCAAAGGATTTTAGCAGATAATGCAAAACGAAAAGATCAGAGTGCCTGCCCGGATCAAACCGGGTGACACCATTGGAATTGTAGCGCCGGCCGGCCCCTTTGACCGCCAGACGTTTTTGCGCGGGGTGCGTATGATTGAAGATAAGGGGTTTAAAATTTTCATACCTCCGGGGTTATCTGAAAAAAACCGTTATCTGGCAGGTGCTGATAAACATCGGGCTCAAATCGTAAATCAGTTGTTTGCGGATAATTCCATTGACGCCATCATTTGCGCCCGGGGCGGGTATGGTTCGATGAGAATTTTGCCCATGTTGGATTATGACACCATTAAAAACAACCCGAAAGTTTTTATCGGATTTAGTGATATCACCATCCTTCTATCCGTTTTGTTCACCCGCTGCAATTTGGTGACCTTTCACGGACCGGTGGTCACCAGCCTCGCTGATGCATCCGAAGAGACAAGGCTTTCCCTGTTTAGCAACGTTACCTCCAAAAGCAACCTTGAGATCAAGCTGTCCGGTGGAATAACAATTAAACCCGGGGTGGCGGCGGGAGAGGTCTGCGGTGGAAATCTGACAATGTTGTGCCACCTGGTTGGAACACCTTATGTGCCCGACTTTGAACATAAAATTTTATTCCTGGAAGACCGGGGCGAAGCCCCCTATCGAATCGATCGGATGCTTGTTCATATGGAGCTTGCCGGTTGTTTTAAAGGGCTTTCAGGAATCATTCTGGGGACCTTTGAAGACTGCGGGCCTATCGAGGACGTTATTGAAATCATCGTGGAGTTATTTGAGAAATACCCCGTTCCGATCCTTGCCGGACTTGACGCAGGCCATAGAAGCCCCAATCTTACGATTCCGTTGGGGCTTGAAGCGACCCTGGATGCGGATAGACATTCATTGATTTATCACCGGGCGGCGACCACCGGATGACGGAAAACAGATGACGGAAAACAGATGACGGAAGACAGATGACGGGAGACGGGGAACAGAGGGATAGAGTATGGGGCATAGGGCAGAGGGCATAGGGCAGAGGGCATGGAGCAGAGGGATAGAGCATGGGGCATAGGGCAGAGGGCATGGTGCATAGCATGATGTTAATGGTTGATTCAGTTGATTAGGTTGATTGGTTGATTCAAATAGCTCAATCAGCCCAATAAACTCAATGATCTCAATAAACCAGTCGGAGGCTATAACTATCCAAACGAACCTAACGTTCTTAACGATCAAAACCATCTAAATTTATCCCGTTAAACCTATTTGTTTTTGTTTAACTGGGACGAACATAACAATCCAGCATGGGCAGACAAAACAACGGACAACAACCAAGGGACAAAGAACAACCCAACATGAACCAGGTCGACACTCTCATGCAACAGGCCGTATCTGAAGGTGTGTTTCCAGGCGCGGTGCTGCTTGTCTCCAAGGAGGGTTCGATTGTCTGTCATAACGCCTATGGGTTTGCCAATTTGTTTTCGCGACGTTCGATGACCACGCAAACCATCTTTGACCTGGCATCATTGACCAAACCTCTGGCTACCGCCCTGGCGGTGATGATTCTGATTCAACAAGGTGACATCGGAACAGAGCAGGAACTCGGAGATATCCTGCCGGAATTTAAAAAAGACAAAAAATCGACCATAAAAATCAGACATTTGCTTCATCACAATTCCGGATTAGCGGATTACAGACCCTACTACAAAGAGATCGAGCATTTGCCGTCGGAGAAACGCAAGCAGGCGCTGCGGAATTTACTGGTGGTCGAACCGCTTATTTATCCGATCGGCACAAAGGTGGTCTACAGCGATCTCGGGTTTATGATTTTGGAGTGGATGATTGAGCATGTATCGGGAAAACGGCTTGATTGTTTTGTCTCTGAGATGATTTATGGCCCGCTGGAACTCGATAACCTCTTCTTTGTAGATCTGAACGCACCCCCCCCCCTAAGCGTATTTGCCGCAACGGAACAGTGCCCCTGGCGTAATGTTCTTTTGGCCGGTCAGGTGCACGATGAGAATGCATACGTGGTAGGAGGTGTTCAGGGCCATGCGGGCCTTTTCGGTACCGCTGCCGCCGTCCATTTGCTGGTCAGCAAGCTTTTGTCTGCGTATCACGGGACCAGTCCGGATAACCTGTTTCAACCGGAAATCGTCCGGTTGTTTTTCAGACGATTGCCGAATACCGACAAGGCGCTTGGCTTTGATGCACCGGCTTTGAAGAACTCAAGCGCCGGCAGCTGTTTTTCTGCAAACAGTGTGGGTCATCTGGGTTTCACTGGAACCTCTTTTTGGATGGATCTGGATCGTTTAATTATTGTTATCATGCTGACCAACCGGGTCCATCCGTCCCGTGACAATCTAGCGATTAAAGCATTCAGGCCCAAACTGCATGATGCGGTGATGAAAACACTTTTTTTATAGGCGTTCAAAGGTTCTGGATTTCTTTTTTTAACAACAGCATTTTTTTAATGATTATTTCTTCTTGTAATGGTATGATTGTTTTTTGATAGTAATTTATTGATATATCTCTATTATATTGGTTTTGCTCTTTAAGATCCGAAATTCTTTTCCAGACTTGTAAAAGATTGACTCCCGGCGAACCAAACTTACGTCACCACAGAGTTTATACGTATCCCAGCGACAAAATTTATGAAACGGAACGCTTAACGTTCAGGAAATTCCTTATTGCTGGAGATTTGACAATTCACAAACCGGCACAGCCAAGTGTGCGATGATGAGGTATTATGAATTTTTTAGATGGAATTTTAGGAATATTTTCCAATGATCTTGCCATTGACCTGGGGACGGCCAATACACTGGTATATGTCAAAGGCAAGGGTATCGTTTTAAGCGAACCGTCTGTTGTAGCGGTCAGCACAGGAAACCGCTATAAAAATAGGGT
>Ga0316189_10006283_pt1 | contig 11337 bp, 8 predicted proteins | sample LowCovwburrow_MG_FD_204930 | JGI IMG/M metagenome (GOLD analysis project Ga0316189, IMG submission 204930) | Coastal sediment microbial communities from Maine, United States - Lowes Cove worm burrow | ecosystem: Environmental > Aquatic > Marine > Coastal > Sediment | place: USA: Maine... | reverse complement strand
TGCTCGGCTGCCTTCTGTTCGGCTGCGCGCTGCTCAGCGGCTTTTCGGTCAGCCGCTCTTCGCTCGGCCGCTTCACGTTGCTCTGTAGCACGATTGCGATCGTCGCTGACGCCGCGGCGAGCTGCCTTGAGCGCATCGATTGTCACGCCGACTTCGACGAGTTCCGGGTCTACGCCCTTCGCATCCATCAGGATTGAGCCTGCTTCGTCGAAATTACCTGCGGCGATTTCTGCTCTTGCGGTCAGTACCAGCGCGCTGGCAACCGCTGTCAGACCTGCACGTGCTGCAGCATTGTCCGGGTCATTACCGAGCACGAGGTCGTAGTAATAACGTGCGCTATCGTTCGCCGGTTCGATCAGCTTGCCTTCTTCAATACGCTGTTCGGCTGTTGCCAGCACATCGTCGACTTTTTGCTGCACGCGTGCTGTGCTGAGCTCGGCCGCAACGGCCTCAATTGCGCTCCTGTCGGCGACACCCAATGAGCGTGCCGATGAAATGGCAGCCATAGCGTCATCGAAACGCCCGCTGCGCAGGGCGACGCGCGCATCATCGAGGTACGTTTGAAGTTGCATTTGCGCAAGTTGTGTCTTCAGGACTGGCAGACGGGATTGGTTCGGATTCGCCATCTCAACGCGCCGCAGCGCTGCTGACGCATCGGCCACACGTGTTTCAAGTAACGCGGTTTCAGCCATTCCCAGTGCTTGTTCGAGTACCGCGCTGAGTTCTTCAGCAATCGCTGCATTACCAGGATCAGCCTGCGACGCCGCAAGAAACAGTTCGATCGCATTGCTGCCCGCAGGATTGAATACTTGTCCCGCATCACGCGCCAGACGCGCCTCTGCAAGCAATTCGGCAGCCGACTGCGTTGAGTCTGGTTGGCGCGAGGTTGCATTTGAATCCGCAGTCGAGGTACTTCCGGCTGCCGGCTCGTTAGAGCCGCTCATTGCCCAGAATCCAATGGCGACCACTGCTATGAGTGCAGCGGCGACAGCGCCGATGATCTTGGGCTTGGTAAATGATGATCCGCCGTCAGTGTCGTCCAGATTGCTGACGGGTACAGCTGCCGGTGGCGGTATGGTTGCATCGGCAGGATTGATTCGTGGTTCTCTCTTGACGGTTGTGGGCCTGGCTTCTTTCTTCCTGCCCAGCGAGTCTTTTATGCCGCCGATCGATTTACCCACCGACGTTACGATTCCCGTCATGGTTTCCGTGAAGCTGGAGTCATCGTCGCCGAATGCGTCTGCCAAACCGTCCTGAACGGGCGAAGACTCAAATGATGGTGCAGCCTGGGACGGTGCGCTGGCTGCTTTTTGCGATACTGCTGGCTTCGGCCGCGGTGCCTCAGCCTTCGGCGCTGGCCGGGTTTGGACTTTGGGCGGTGCTGCGCCCGGAACCGCCTTGAACGCCGCATCGGGCGCTTCCAGGTGATGTTTGATTGAGGCTTCGATAGCGAGCCTTGCGCGGCCAGGCGATACCGGCTTCAGAAGGAAGCGATAGACTTTGCCACGGTTGATCAGGTCCATGAGCATCTCGCCATCGTCGCGGCGGCCAGCAACGATAGACACGAGTCGCTGTTTTGTCTTGCGCAGGTGCAAGGTCAGCTTCTCTACGTTGGAGCCAACCATGGCGGCGTCGATAACTGCGACACCCACATTCTTGTTCTTAACGGCATCGTCAGCCTGGGCAAGCGTGTTGGTATGGATAATATTGTGCAGACCCCGCGCTGAGTCGCGCACGGTCGCCAGGAATTCTTCGTCTTTAGTCATCACCAGAACATCGACGGCGCGCGCGCCCGTGTTGGCAGACTCCGAGACTTTGTTTGGGTCAACGGCAGGAAACTGACCGGTGCCATCGCTGACGATGGCTGAACCGTTTTCCGAGGTTTCCATGACAATGTGTTCGGCACCGTGCTCGTCGACATCTGCTTGTGTATCGTTTGCAGATTCGGCCAGCGCCATGAGACGCATCCTCTGCGTCGCGTTATCAATCATCTTCAGGAGACCGTCAGGGGTTACCTTGCCTCTGACGACATCGAACACTTCTTTTTCGCCGACGATTGCCTGAGTGCCATCGTCGTTCGGACTCGCGAGCAGAATTCCGATCGTGTCGGGAGAACGTTTCTTGGCCTCGCGAAGCGCTTCCGCGCCACTCATGCCAGGCAGATCCTGCGCAGAGATAATGACGTGTATCGGCGTGTCGCCCAGGAAATTGAGGGCTTCGGAACCGCTTGTCGCACAGTGAACCGTATAGTGTTCATTGAACCCGGAGCTCAGGCTGTCCAGGGTGCTCTGCTCACTATGCAGCAGTAATACCTGCGTTTTAAATTGTTCAAGCCGCACGTCGGTGTCCTCCCGAAACCTTATGTTTAGTTAGTTGCGCAGTCCTTGCGTCAAAGGAGTATAGCCTCGGGGTTAGCACCCAATGTCGGCATCAGGCGACAGGAGTTTAAATTTGTGACGCGCCGCACAGTTGAAGTGCAGGGCGCGTCACGTTTGCTTGTCAGGGGCAGGACGCCCGCAACAATTGGCTAGCTGAAACTGCGCGATTCGATCTCGCTGACGAGCGATTCGATCGCCTCGTCAAGGCTCATAAGCGTTTGTTTTTTCGAGCCGAGTCGTCGAATTGCCACGTTTCGCGCTTCGACCTCGCGCTGGCCAACCGCAAACAGCGCAGGAATCTTGGCGACGCTGTGTTCGCGCACTTTGTAGGAGATTTTTTCGTTACGCGTATCGGCCTCGGCACGAATGCCACGCGCCCGCAGTGCCGCTACAATTTCTTCGGCATAGTCGTCGGCATCCGAGGTAATGGTGAGTACCTTGACCTGGATCGGCGACAGCCACAGCGGCAGATTGCCGGCATGATGCTCAATCAGGATACCCATGAAGCGTTCCAGCGAACCGAACATTGCGCGGTGCAGCATGACCGGCAGGTGCTTGTTGCCGTCTTCGCCAATGTAGGTGGCGCCGAGCCGGCCCGGCATGTTGAGGTCGACCTGCAAGGTACCGCATTGCCAGTCGCGGCCAATGGCATCGCGCAGCACGAATTCGATCTTGGGGCCGTAAAACGCGCCTTCTCCCGGATTGTGGCTGTATTCAAACCCACCAGCTTCAAGCGCTTTCAGCAGTGCCTGCTCGGCCTGGTCCCAAACCTCGTCCGCGCCAACGCGAACTTCCGGACGATCGGAAAACTTGATCAAGACGTCTTCGAAGCCGAAATCCGCGTACAGGCCAAGGATCAGCCTGCAAACGGCAATAGACTCCTCGGTGATCTGTTCGGGTGTGCAGAATATGTGCGCATCGTCCTGCGTGAACGCGCGTACCCGCATCATGCCGTGCAGTGCACCTGACGGCTCATAGCGATGGCACTTGCCAAATTCAGCAAGCCGCACAGGCAGGTCTCTGTAGCTGGTAATGCCTTGCTTGAAGATCTGTACGTGTCCCGGACAGTTCATCGGCTTGATCGCAAATGTGCGTCCATCGACCGTTTCCGAGGTGAACATGTTGTCGCCGAATGAATCCCAGTGACCGGATTGTTCCCACAGCGAGCGGGCGACGATTTCCGGAGTGTTTACTTCCTCGTAACCTGCCTCGGTGTTCTTCTGCCGCATGTAGCCGATGAGTGTCTGGAAAACCGACCAGCCTTTTGGGTGCCAGAATACGGCGCCCGGCGCCTCTTCCTGGAAATGAAACAGGTCCATGACTTTGCCGAGGCGCCGGTGGTCGCGCTTCTCGGCCTCTTCCAGCATGTGCAGGTATTGCCGCAGTTGCTTGTCAGTCGACCAGGCAGTGCCATAGATACGTTGCAACATTTCATTCTTGGCATCGCCACGCCAATAGGCGCCAGACACATGTGTCAGTTTGAAGGCTTTGCCGAGCTTCTTCGTCGATGGCAGATGGGGGCCACGACAGAGGTCAATGAAGTCGCCCTGTCGATACAAAGTGATGGGTTCGTCAGAGGGAATGCTGGCGATGATCTCGGCCTTGTACTCTTCGCCAATTGAGCGGAAGAAGTCGACTGCCTCATTGCGATTCCAGACTTCACGCTCGATGACTTCGTCGCGCTCGACAATGTCTTTCATGCGCGTTTCGATGGTTTCGAGATCAGCGTCTGTGAAAGGTTCCTCACGCGAGAAGTCGTAATAAAAGCCGTTCTCGATTGCCGGGCCGATCGTCACCTGGGTATCGGGCCACAGTTCTTTCACCGCCTCGGCCAGCACGTGCGCAGCATCGTGCCGCAACAGCTCGAGGCCATCGACCGAGTCGCGCGTCACGATCTCAACGCTGGCGTCGTTGTCGAGCGGGCGAGCCAGATCGCGAAGCTCGCCATCGACCCGCAGTGCAACGGCGACGCGCGCCAGTCCCTCGCCAATACTGGCGGCTATGTCACTGCCGGAAACGGCAGATTCGAACTCCTTTACGGAGCCGTCTGGTAATGTGATGTTTGGCATGCGCGGCATTGTACTCGAATTGCCTCGCTTCGCGTACAATAGCGCCCCTCGAAATCTGCCTGAAGTAAAACCATGACTGACGACACCCCGCGCGACTTTATTCGCCAGATAATCCATGACGATCTGGAGTCGGGCAAACACGCTCAAATCGTGACCCGTTTTCCGCCGGAGCCAAATGGCTACCTGCACATCGGTCACGTCATGTCGGTCTGCCTGAACTTCGGCGTGGCCGCTGAAACCAGCGGCAGGACCTTCCTGCGCTTTGACGATACCAATCCGGGCAAGGAGCGCGAGGAGTACGTGCGCGCCATCGAGCGCGATGTTCACTGGCTGGGCTTCGACTGGCAGGATCGCCTGACCCATGCGTCCGACTATTTCGGCGGACTGTACGAGGCGGCCGAGGCGTTGATTGAGAAGGGACTGGCCTATGTCGACAGCCAGAGCGCCGAAGAGACGCGCGCCATGCGCGGCACATTGACCGAGCCCGGCAGGAACAGCCCCTACCGCGAACGCGCGGTGGAGGAGAACCTCGACCTGCTGCGGCGCATGCGTGCCGGTGAGTTTGCAGACGGCGAACACGTTTTGCGCGCGAAGATCGATATGGCCTCGCCAAACATGAACTTGCGCGATCCCGCGCTGTATCGCATCCGCCATATCAGGCATCAGCGTACCGGCGACGACTGGTGCATCTACCCGATGTATGATTTCGCGCATACTCTGTCAGACGCCTTCGAGGGCATCACGCATTCGCTCTGCACGCTCGAGTTTGAGGATCACCGGCCGCTGTATGACTGGTTCCTCGATCAGCTGCAACCTGAGCATCGCCCGCGGCAGATTGAGTTCTCAAGGCTGAATCTCGCTTACACAATGACCAGCAAGCGCAAGCTCAATGCGCTGGTGGAAGAGCAGGTCGTGGCCGGCTGGAACGATCCACGCATGCCGACGATTGCCGGCATGCGGCGACGTGGTTATCCGGCTGCCGCACTGCGCGACTTCGTCAAGCGTGCGGGTGTTACGAAGAAGGACAAGCTGATCGAAATGGGCATGCTCGAAAACAGTGTCCGTGAGTCGCTCGGCGACACCGCGCCACGCCGCATGGGCGTACTGAAGCCACTCAAGGTTGTGTTGACCAACTACCCGGAAGGGCAGGTCGAGCAGATGCAGGCGCAGAACCATCCCGGAAACCCGGACTTTGGCACCCGTGAGCTGCCGTTTTCGCGCGAACTCTGGATCGAACAGGATGACTTCATGGAAGACGCCCCGCGCAAGTTTTTCCGCCTGAAGCCGGGCGGTGAGGTGCGGCTGCGCTTCGGTTACATCATCCGTTGCGATGAAGTGATCAAAAATGAAGCGGGCGAAGTCGAAGAGCTGCGTTGCAGCTACGATCCGGATACGCGCAGCGGGACCGGCAGCAGTGATCGCAAAGTGAAGGGAACAATCCACTGGGTGTCAGCAGAGCATGCTGTCGACGCGACGGTGCGCCTCTACGACCGCTTGTTCACCGTGCCAGACCCGAACAATGCCGAGGACTTTCACAGTGTGCTCAACAGTGACTCGCTGATGACGACCGAAGCCAGGCTCGAGCCGTCACTGGCCGACCTGCAGGTCGGCGAACAGGTGCAGTTCGAACGACTCGGCTATTTCTGCATTGACAGCGAAGACGACGCAACTGACGCGCGCGTGTTCAATCGCATCGTGACGCTGCGTGACTCCTGGGCAAAAATCGAGAAACAGGCGCTGCAGCAGCCCGGCTGACCGTCACTCAGTTGGCGGCCAGTCGATCCAGGTGCCAGTCGGCATTTCCAAAGGTCTGGCCTATGGCCACGAGGCGCTTGAAATAATGGGCGACGTCGAGTTCCCAGGTGACGCCCATACCGCCGTGCAATTGCACCGCTTCCTCGCCGAGTTTTCTACCGGCGCTGGAAACGTGGTACTTGATAGAGCTGATTGCCTGCTTCACATCGTCACCGCCCTCATCGGCCACCATGGCGGCCCACATCAAGAGTGACAGGCTCTGCTCGCAGTCAGTCAGCATGTCGACCATGCGGTGCTGCAAGGCCTGAAAGCTGGAAATCGGAACACCAAACTGGCTACGACTCTTCGAATACTCGATGGTCTTGTCTTTCAGCACCTGCATGATGCCAACCGCCTCGGCGCTGACTGCCAGTGTTGCATCGTCAACGCTCGCATCAAGCGCTGCAAAGCCCTTGCCGGCCTCGCCGAGCAGGCGTTCGTTACCGACCATAACGCTTTGCAGCGTAATCTCAGCCGCTTGCAGACCATCGACGGTTGGGTACGCCTTGATGGAGATGCCGTCTGTGGCGGCGTCCACGGCAAATAATGAAACTCCGTCCCGATCAGCTGTAGCGCCCGCTGTGCGCGCCGGAATGATCAGGAGCGCAGCGTTGCCGCCATTCAGCACATAGCCCTTGGCGCCGTCCAACTGCCAGCCGTCGGCGACCTGCATTGCCGTTGTTGTGATGTTCTCTATGTCATAGCGTGCCTGCGGTTCGACAAATGCCAGCGCCGCCTGCAATTCGCCTGCCATGATCGGCTGCAGCCAGCGCTCTTTCTGCTCGCTGTCCCCGACGCGCTTGAGCACGCCACCGGCGAGCACGATGTTCGCCAGGAAAGGCTCGACCAGCAGCGCTTTGCCGAACAGTTGCATCATGATCGTCGTATCGACCGGGCCGCCGCCAAAACCGCCATCGTCCTCATCGAAAGGCACCGTTGTCCAGCCGAGCTCGGCGAACATCGTCCAGACATCACTACTAAAGCCGCTGTCGCCACCGGCATACTTCTGTCGAGTTTCGAAGTCGTAGTCGTTTTCAATGAATTTCTCGATGCTGTCGGAGAGCATCTGCTGCACTTCGTTGAGTGAAAAGTCCATTTCTTCAGTCCCTACAGGCCAAGCACGTGCTTGGCGATGATGTTTTTCTGGATTTCGTTGGAGCCCCCGTAGATCGAGGCCTTGCGATAATTGAAGTACTTGAGCGAGGTGCGAGTCTCACTGCCTTCACCAACGCGCTCGTCGTCCGGGAAATCAACGGCATATTGTTCCGGAACGTAGGGCAGACCGTAGTAACCAGCGGCCTCCAGGTAAAGCGCATCAATAGCCTGCTGAATCTCGGTGCCCTTGATCTTCAGAATCGAGGACTCGGGACCGGGCGCAGAGCCGGAAGCTACCGCCGCCAGTGTGCGCAGTTCCGTGTATTCGAGAGCGCGAAGCTCAACCTCAACCGCGGCGACTTTGCGCGTGAAGTTATTGTCCTCACAAAGCGGTGTTGCACCGCGCACCGAGGCGGCGATCTGCTTGCGGAGTTTCTGCAGGCGATACTTTGAGTTGGCAACGCCGGCTATATTGGTGCGTTCGTGCTGCAGCAGGACCTTGCCGTAGGTCCAGCCCTTGCCTTCCTCACCCACCAGGTTCTCGGCCGGTATCACGACATTGTCAAAATGCACCTCGTTGACTTCATGCCAGCCCTCGATGGTGATGATGGGTTTGACGCTGATGCCCGGTGTCTTCATATCGGCCAGCAGGAAGCTGATGCCTTCCTGTTTGCGCGCAACATCGGTCGTGGTGCGTGCCAGCAGAAAGATCCAGTCAGCGTGCTGCCCGAGCGTTGTCCAGGTCTTGGTGCCGTTGACGACATAGTGGTCGCCTGAGAAATCCGCGCGCGTCTTCAGAGATGCGAGGTCAGACCCGGCGCCAGGTTCCGAGTATCCCTGGCACCACCAGACGTTGCTCTCGAGGATGTCGGGGAGGAATCTTTTCTTTTGTTCTTCATTGCCGAACGAGTAAATAACAGGACCAACCATATTCAGGCCGAAAGCCACAATAGGCGGAGCATTTGCAGCGCCCATCTCTGTCGCAAAAATATATTTCTGCACCGGCGTCCAGCCGGTGCCGCCATACTCAACCGGCCAGTTGACGCCGGCCCAGCCCTGTTCATTCAGCGCTTTCTGAAAGCTGACGTAATCGTCCTTTTCGAGTTCGATACCCTGGTCCTGCTTGGCGCGGACATCGGCCGGAAACTTGTCGCGGAAAAAGGCGCGAACCTCGTCGCGAAATGCCAATTCCTGTTCGGTAAAACTGACGTTCATAGCTGTCCCTCATGGCTGGGCGGCTAGCTTATCATTGTGGCGCGCGGCCGTGTGTAACAGTGCGTGACAGCGCGTCTTCAGGCAATATGCGCGCATGAGTTTGACCACTATTCAGGACGCACTGGGACGACCGCTGCACGATCTGCGCATCTCACTGCTGGACCGCTGCAATTTTCGATGCCCTTACTGCATGCCGGCAACGGAGTTTCATTCCGACTACGAGTTCCTCAGCCGCCAACAGCGACTCACGCATGATGAGATCCTGCACGTGGCGCGGGTTGCTGCTGGTCTGGGCGTCAGCAAGCTGCGACTCACCGGCGGTGAACCACTGCTGGACAAAGACGTAGCCAAGCTGGTTGCCGAGATGGCTGCGGTCCCGGGTGTCGATGATCTGGCTATGACCACCAACGCCATGTTGCTGGCGCCCATTGCCGCGGACCTCGCCGCCGCAGGACTGCACCGCATCACGGTCAGTCTCGACAGCCTCGACGAGGATGTGTTCCTTCGCATGAGTGGCGGACGCGGTGACCTGAACAAGGTGCTACAAGGCATTGCTGCCGCCGAGAAGGCAGGTCTGTCGCCCATCAAGATCAATGTCGTCGTGCAGCGCGGAATAAACGATCACACAGTGCTGGATCTGCTCGATCATTTCCGTGGCAGTGGCCACATCGTGCGCCTGATCGAATACATGGACGTTGGTAACCGCAACGGCTGGCGAATGGAGCAGGTCGTGCCGTCCGATGACCTCAGGGCCATCGTGAACGCGCGCTGGCCGCTCGAGCCCGTCGGTCGCAACTATCCGGGCGAGGTTGCCCGGCGCTACCAGTATGTCGACGGCCAGGGCGAGATCGGCTTTATTTCTTCAGTGACGCGGCCATTTTGCGGCAGCTGCTCACGCGCGCGGCTGTCGGCGGATGGCGTGCTTTATACTTGCCTGTTCGCGACACAGGGAACAGATCTTCGCGAACCCCTGCGCAATGGGGCGGATGACGAAGAACTGGCGGATATACTCTCGCGGATCTGGCTGCAACGGGCTGATCGTTACAGTGAGTTGCGGCAGCCAAAAGTCGCCGAGCATCATGCGCTCAGCAAGGTCGAGATGTACAGGATAGGTGGATAAGGTGACGAAACTCAGTCATATCGATGATGACAATCGCCCGGCGATGGTAGATGTCAGCCATAAGACGGCAACGGCGAGAGAAGCTTGTGCAGAGTCTGTGGTGCGTCTGCCTGACAATATCGTTGCAGAATTAAAAGGCGATGACATCGCGACAAAGAAGGGGCCGGTCTTTGCTACCGCCATCATCGCCGGCGTGATGGCAGCCAAGAAGACGCATGAGTTGATCCCCTTTTGTCATCCCCTGGGACTGGAGAATTGCAAGATATCGATTGAGATGGACGGCAACGATGCCCGTATCAATTGCTGTTGCACGGTACATCACAAGACCGGTGTTGAAATGGAAGCGCTCACAGGCGCAACTGTAGCGGCGCTGACTGTCTACGATATGTGCAAGGCGATGTCCCATGACATCGTGATCGAACGCACTCGACTGATTTCAAAAACAGGCGGCAAGCAGGATTTTCAGCGAAATGACTAGAGACGTGTACGGGCTCGTGCTGGCGGGCGGCCAAAGCCGTCGCATGGGAAGTGACAAGGCACTGCTACAAAGAGATGGCAAGAGCCAGCTTGCCTACCTGCATGATCTCGTCGCCGCAGTCACATCAAAAACGTTCGTGTCCACACGAGTCGACCAGCAGGATGAGCCGCAGCGGGCGCAGTATTCGCAGATAGTCGACCGCTACGAAAATATCGGGCCGGCTGCGGGAATCCTGTCCGCGATGGATACCTGTCCTGATGTCGACTGGCTGGTCGTGGCATGTGACCTGCCCAATATCGAGCGTGCGACGCTGGATTACCTGTTGTCAAAACGTGACAGCGGCAACCCGTTCGTCGCGTTCAAGAGCAGTCATGACGGATTACCCGAGCCCCTGTGTGCGCTGTACCTGGAAGGCGCTGCCGATATCGTGCGAGGTTTCGTAGACGACGGTAGCGTCTGTCCGCGAAAGATGCTGATACGGTCAAATACCCTGCTGCTCGAGCAACCTGATCCTGCCGCGCTCGACAACATCAACACGCCGGACGATCTTCAAGGCAGTGTGCTGGAGGCGGCGTCGTGAAAAATATCCGGGTTTGTTACTTCGCGATGTTTCGTGAGCACGCCGGTCTCGCTGAGGAGTTGCTGCCGCTGGACGTAGATACGACGGCGGATGTGTTTGCCGCGACCCGCCACAGGCACGGTTCGAGCGAGCCGCTCGGGCATTGCAAGGTTGCTGTTAACGACGTCATGGCTGACTGGGACAGCCCGGTGAACGACGGCGACACCGTGTTGTTATTTCCACCGGTGGCGGGCGGCTGACATGGTACGTATCACTGCTGAGCCGATCGATCCGCAGCTACTGCGCGAAACCCTGTTCGATGCGACGGCAGGTGGTTACACCTCGTTCGAGGGTTGGGTGCGCAATCACAACGAGGGCAGGGACGTGGAACGCCTGGAATACGAGGCGTACGAGCCGCTCGCGATCTCGGAAGGCGAGAAGATCATCGCCGAGGCCAACAACAGGTTTCCTTTCGTCAAAGCCGCTTTTGTGCACCGGACGGGGCTGCTGGAGATCGGCGAGTGCGCTGTCTGGGTTGGCGTGGCGGCGCGACATAGAGACGAGGCTTTCAAGGCATGCAGATACATCATTGACGAGCTAAAAGTGCGGCTTCCGGTATGGAAGAAAGA
>Ga0316189_10006282_pt1 | contig 11338 bp, 10 predicted proteins | sample LowCovwburrow_MG_FD_204930 | JGI IMG/M metagenome (GOLD analysis project Ga0316189, IMG submission 204930) | Coastal sediment microbial communities from Maine, United States - Lowes Cove worm burrow | ecosystem: Environmental > Aquatic > Marine > Coastal > Sediment | place: USA: Maine... | reverse complement strand
AAATTTCCGCGCATAGCGTACATGAGACCGCGCCTGGAGTGATACAGCGAACGCCTCGTGAGCCATTATTAAGCGCATACACATTAGATTTTGCTGAATTAATGATGTAAATTTGGACGCTGGTTTGATGACTTCTGTCGACGCGGTATCCGGCAGACACAGCCGTGGCGCTGAGCCGTGGCAAAATTCCCGCGCTGGCGGGACTGAATCGAATTCGACCCTACATGTAAGGAGAGGAAGATGTTCAAACCCGTGCTGATCGGCGGCGCCTTGGTCGGCGTCCTGAGCGCCCCACTGCTGCAGGCTGAGCAGGCCCCCGCGCCACAGATGCAATCCCCCCAACCCACACAGGCACCTGCACCAGCGGCGCCGGCAGCGATGCCGATCCAAGTTCCGGCTTGGGTCAAAGAGCGTCACGCCGAACTGGGCATACCCCAGACCGGCCAGACGTCTCAGATGCCTGCACCACCCCCGCAGATCCCGGACTGGGTGAAACAGCGTCATGCGCAAATGACAGCACCGGCCGCTCCGGAGGTACCGGAAAACCCGGCCGCGCCACAGATCCGAAAGCTACCCCCCGCCCCCCCCGTACCTCCCGAGATGCCGGCGTGGGTACTGGAACATCGTGCACAGATGGCGCAGCCAGCCGCACCAACGGCAACTGAGATGCCACAGACGGGCGAACAACCGGCAGTGGTGCAGGAACAGGTGATGGCACCAAGCGCTCCGGCGGCACCCGAGATGCCCGCCGCGCCTGAGCCACCGGCCAGGATGATGCAACCGGGTGCCCGGTTCGCTCCCCCCGCCGCACCACCGCGCCCCGAGATGCCGCAGATGCGCGAAATGCCCACTGCGCCCGAGCCACCGGCCAGGATGACGCAACCGCGTGCCCGGTTCGCACCTCCCGCCGCACCACCGCGCCCCGAGATGCCGCAGATGCGCGAGAGGCCTGCCGCGTCCGAGCCACCGGCCAGGATGATGCAGCCGCGTGCCCGGTTCGCCCCTCCGCCCGCACCACCGCGCCCCGAAATGCCGCAGATGCGCGAGAGGCCTACGGCCCCGGAGGCACCCGTTGCACCACCGCGTCCACAGATGCCCACCGGTGCGGAATTCCCTGAAATGCCGGCAACGCCAGGTGCATTGCCAATACCTGCATATCAGCCCTGGGGCAGCGTTCCCTATGGTGGTGGCTGGAATACCCCTTACAACGGAGGCTGGAACAACGGCTGGGCTCCCTGGGGTGGCAACGGCTGGGGCAACCCCTGGGGTGGTAACAACTGGTCACCCTGGGGCGGCAACGGCTGGGGCAACAACAACTGGTCACCCTGGGGTGGCAACGGCTGGGGCAACAACAACAGCTGGTGGCCCTGGGGTGGCAGTGGCTGGGGCAATGATGGCTGGAACAACGGCTACGGCAGTGGTTCAGGCGAAGGCTGGGGCAACACCTGGGGTGACGGCTCCGGCGATGCGGCCGGCGATGTCGATTTCAGCTTTGCGCTGCGCGGCCGCGCGAATGTCGATATGCGTGGCGAGGGGTACGGTGATGGCTACGGCTATGGACGCGGATACGGCTATGACTACAGCGGCTACGGTCCGCACTACCCGCCCATGATGCCAATGCCCGCCCCGGCTCAACCGGCAGAGCCCGAGGGTCCACCCGACAGTGACAACGACAGCGTAAGCGACCTGAGCGACCTCTGCCCGGATACTGCGGCCGGCGCCACGGTCGACGCGCTTGGCTGCGACGACAGTGCGCGTATCGTACTGCGCGGCGTCAATTTCAAAACCGACTCTGATGAGTTGACCGCGGAGTCACTCGCCATCCTTGACGGCGTATCCCTGACCCTGTCCGAAAACCCCGAGATCAAAGTGGTGGTCGCCGGACACACAGACAGTGATGGCGATGACGCTTACAACAAGGACCTTTCCCAGCGCCGTGCACAAAGTGTGGTCAACTATCTTGTCGAACAGGGAGCAGACGGCCAGAGCATGATCGCCAAGGGCTTCGGTGAAGAACAACCGATTGCCGCCAACGACACGGCCGAAGGCAAGGCCGAAAACCGCCGCGTGGAACTCAATCGTCTATAAACGACCGCGCGCTTCAGATGACAAAGGCGCAGCTATCGACTGCGCCTTTGTTTGCGACCGCGATGTCCAGTTTACCCCTCGGCGATGCCTTCCTCGTGAGGGTTGTGCAGCACCTCATGCAGCCTGCTGCCTTCCATCACCGAATTAAGTACCTCGTAACCCTCACCTTCGGCCAAAGCGATCTGGGCGTCGTAAAAGGCCTCTGTCTGCATAACCTGGCGTTCGAAATTCGTCATGGCAATTTCCTCTTGTTCAGTGTTTGTACAAGAGCAAATGTAGACAATTTACGAGGGATATATCCTTAGTCTAAATAATGGATTGTCTTGATTCTTGTCCGAGGGTGCTTGTCTTCCAGCCCGTCAGCGCAGGAAGTTGAACAGACTCAGGTCCTGAATCTTTATGAAACTCTGCTGCGACGCCTGCAGGGCGGTCAGTTGCTGATTGAACCTGCTGATCGCCTCCGCATAGTCCAGATCCTCAAGCGATGAACGGACCTTGCTCACGGCCAGATCAAAGGCATCGTTGGCATTCTTCTGGTCATCGATGGCGTTCATGCGTGCACCCACCTTTGCGCGGGTACTGAGCAGGCCGGTTAACGCGGTATCGATATCACTCAAGGCATTCGGGTCACCGTTGCCCGCCTCAAGATTGGTGGCAAGCCTGAAGAGTACTTCGCCAACATTGGTGTTGCCGCCACCCGCCGCCGCAAGATCCATGAAGATGCTGCCCGGGTCACCGATGGCCACCTCACGGCTGTCGCCGATTTTCAACATGCGCTGACCATCGTCACCGTTGTAGCTGAAGTTGCCGACGCCATCATGGCTGAAAGGCCTCGTCTGGCTCTGAAAACCGGCAAACACATACTCACCGTTGGCGTCCTGAGTGTTGGCCAATTGCAGAAAACTGTCCATGAGCTGACGCACCTCGGCGGCGATGGCAGCACGGCCTTCGGCACCGGTCGGATCGTTGTTACCCTGCACGGTCAATTCACGTACCCGCTGCAGAAGACTTTCCATACTGTCCAGGGCGGCCTCTTCCTGATCCAGTCGTGCAGTCGCCGCGTCGGCATTGCGTTGGTACTGCAGCAGGCGTTGTTGCGCCTCCTGCATGTCGAGTATGCGCACCGATGCAGAGGGGTCATCGGACGGATTCAGAATGCGCTTGCCGCTCGCCACCTGCAGTTCGGTCTTGCTGAGTTCACGTTGCTTGTCGAGCATCGCATCGACGCTCTGCTGAAATATCTGTGAGGTCGAAATACGCATATTTACCTCCTTACCGCGCTGAGCAGCGAGTCAAACAGGCTGTTGGCGACATTGATGACCTGGGCTGCAGCCTGGTAGGCCTGCTGGAAACGCACCAGATCGGCGGCCTCCTCGTCCAGATTGACACCGGACACCTCTGACTTGGCCGATTCGGCCTGGGACAGCAGACTCTGCTGCATCCCGGCATTGCTTCCCGCCTGGTGCGTCTTGGTGCCCACATCCGCGATCAATGAGCCGTAGGTATCGGCAAAACTCGCCGTACCACCGAGCATCAGGTTGCCCGTCTGCAGATCGGCAAGGCGTCTCGCATTGCGGTTGTCACCCACACCACCGGTATTGTCGCTGAGACTGAATGTATCACCAGCGACCGGCGCGCCGGTCATGCTGAATTCGAACGTACCAAGGCTGGGTATTGCCACCCTGTACGTTTGCCCTGGTACAAAGGTATCGCTCGGACCGATCGGTGTGCCGTCGGCCTGCACAAACTGGGTTGGAGGGGGCCCGGCAGGCCCTCCGGTAATGGTCAGCTGGTTGCCCGCCAGGTACTGGATAGTGACGGCCGGTGAGGTCGGAACCGTCGCCCCCCCAACCAGACTGGTCAATGCGCCCGCGCTGATCGAACCAGTCCCGGCGTTGGTTGCAGCCATACTGCTGCTTATCGCATCGGCAGCGGCAATATCCCGTTCATTGGTGACCAACAGACCGATCCCAGATGCACCGTTTCTGGTCGGGCGCAGCAGAAAGCTGTCATTGTTCTGTCCGCTGGCCAGCACGCTAAAACCCACGTCTGCCGGAGGTGCGACAGTGATGCTATCAGGTGGACCCGCAGTCACATTCACGGGCACGTTGCCGCCGGTATTCAGGTCGATCATGGACCAGACCCCCGCGTTGTTGTCCAGGCGGTAGTTGTGCGTAGTAAGTTGCGCCGCATCCTCGATCGTTATTGCTGCGGAGCTGCCAACACTGTTGCCCTGACTGCTCAGAGCCTCCGGCGCTGCCAGCGAGAAGAAGTTGCCGCCAAGCTGACCATCCAGATCCATACCCGTCTGGTGCTCGGCATTGAAGAACGAGGCCACGCCAATCGCCACCCGCCCAAGCGCATTCTGAGATTCGTCCAACACCTCATCGCGGAACCTGACCAGCCCCCCGAGACTGCCACCCGTCACCTGGTTGGTGATATTGACCGCAAGACCACCAGGCTGCTGAATGATCAGTTCCTTCTGATCCGGGGCCAGCGGATTGTTCGTCACCCCGAGCGTGTTGTAGGTGGTCCCCACCACCAGCGCCTGACCGGTACCAATGAACACATTCATGGTGCCGTCGTTCTGCTCCAGGGTCGAGACATTGGTGTAATGACTGAGTTCATCGATCAGCCTGTCACGTTCGTCGAGGATATCGTTGGGCGCGCCACCTGTTGACCCGGTCAGGGTACGAACGCGGTTATTGGCGTCCGCCAGCGAACGGGCTATGGAATTGATCTCGTTGGTCTGACGCTCGAAATCCTTGTTCAGCTGCTCCCGCAGACCCTCGAACCAACCATCCATGGATTGAAACCGATCGCTCAGTTGGTTGGCACGATTGATCATGACGGAACGCGCCGGGATGGAAGTCGGGTCGTCCGCGACGTCATTCACACTGGCGAAGAACTGCTGCAGCATATTGTCGATGCCCGCAGAGGCATCCGCAATGACATTATCGACCTGGCTGGCGCGCTGCTCGTAGACATTGAATTCTTCAAACGAAGAGGTGTAATCACGCACCCTGGTCGCCAGATAATTATCGTAGCTGCGGGTGATCGAGGCGATCTCCACGCCTGAACCGATATAGCCCTGGGGAGCCGCTTCCGGAGCGCGTGCATTAAACTGCACTCGTTGCCGGCTGTACCCCTCGGTGTTGACGTTGGCAATATTGTGCCCGGTCGTCTCCATCTGACGCTTGAAGGCGTTCAGTGCACTGATACCACTGTTGATTATGCTAGCCATCGCCGTTTCGCCCGACCATCTTCACGTCAGATGCTCGCAGCACTCTCCTTTAAAGATTGCCTGGCGCGCTGCATGGGCTCGCTGTCCAGGATCCGCTTGATCTTGTCCGCGTACGCGGGGTCGGTTGCATAACCGGCATCCTGCAGAGCGGAAAAATACGCCCCCGGGTCTGCTGTCTTGTTCAGGGCCGTTTGGTATCGCGGATTACGCTGTAGAAAAGCGACATAGTCCGAGAAACTTTCTTCAAAAGAACCATAGGCACGGAAGTTGGCACGGGTGTTCAGGGCAACCCCGTCGCGGTACTCCAGCGTGCTGACCTGAACCTTGTCACCCTGCCAGCGCGAATCGGCCTTTATGCCGAACAGGTTGTGACTGCTGTCACCCTGACGCTGCTGCATCACATGACGCCCCCAGCCGGTTTCCAGCGCGGCCTGCGCAAGCAAAGCCTCCGGGGCAAGGTTGAGTTTGGCCGCGGCCTCCTCCGCCACCGGCCACAATTGGTGCAGAAAAGAATCCGGTGAACCATCCAGTTGAATCGGCAGATTGCTCTGCGATGCTTTGTTCGACCCCGCGGTGGCAGCCATTGCGTTGTTCATCGGCCGAACCTGGATGGGCATGCCGATATAGTCTTCCGGTGACAGACCGCTGGTCGAAGGGGAGATGGCACCACCAAGCTGGCGCTTAAGCACATCGGCCAGACCTATGCCCTGCTTTTGTGCCATGTCCACAGCGATCTGTTTGTCATACATGTCGCGATAGAATTCGCTTTGCTTGCTGTCCATCAGTCCACCGCCGACACTGGCGTCGCGCATGCTCTTGAGCATCATCTGCAGGAACAGTGACTCAAACTGTCGTGATACCTGGTCGAGGGCTGCGTCCTGGTCCTCACGGGCACGCGCCTTCAGGGCCGCGAGCCCTGAAAAGTCCGTATAGACCTGTGCCATATCGATATCCATCGACAATCCTCAGATCACCACGAGGTCTGCTTTGAGAGACCCGGCCTGTTTCAGGGCCTGGAGGATCGCCACCAGATCGTGCGGACCAGCACCCACCTGGTTGACCGCACGCACCACGGTATCGAGCGTGACACCCGGCTTAAACACGAACATGCGGCGGTCACCCGGTGCCTGCACCGAAACATCCGACTGGGGCGTGGTCACCGTCCTGCCCCGGCGGGCAAATGCATTGGGCTGCGAAACCTCAGTGTTCTCACTGATCGTCACCACCAGGTTGCCATGTGACACCGCCGCCGGACTGACCCGCACGGTGCTGTTTATCACTACGGTACCGGTGCGCGAGTTGACGATCACGCGTGCCACCGCCTCTGCCGGATCGACATCGAGATTCTCGATCATCGACACGAAACCGACACGCTGACCGATGTTTTTCGGCGCATTGACCTTTATCGATGTCGAATCGACCGCAAAAGCGGCTCCGTCACCCATCGCCTTGTTGATGGCGTTCGTCATGCGCTGAACCGTGGTGAAGTCGCCTTCCTTGAGGTTCAGGGTCAGCATGGCCTCCTGACCAAATGGCGAGGCAACGGCACGCTCCACGGTCGCGCCGTTGGGGACCCGCCCGGCGCTCGGAATATTGATCGTGACCTTGGATCCGTCGCCGCCCTCGGCAGTCAGACCACCAACAATGAGGTTACCCTGGGCGATCGCATAGACCTGCCCATCGATACCTTTGAGAGGCGTCATCAGCAGACTGCCACCACGCAGGCTCTTGGCATCACCGATCGACGCAACAGTCACATCGACCTGCTGTCCCGGCTTGGAGAACGGTGGCAGGACCGCCTGTACTGTCACGGCGGCCACGTTCTTCGGGTTCAGCGTGACGTTCGGCGGCACCACTATACCCAGCTGGGTCAACATGCTGCGCAGACTCTGACGCGTGAACGGTGAGGAATTGACCTTGTCACCACTGCCATCCAGGCCCACCACCAGGCCATAGCCCAGCAATTGGTTGTCACGCACACCCTGAATGACCGCCAGGTCCTTGATTCTCTCTGCCTGCACCGGCAGCGCGAGCACCGTCAGCATACCGGCCAGTGCCAGCGCGACGATGCTCGAAAATTTAGTGCGTAGACGGCTGTTGTTCATTTTGATTCCAGGGTCAGAAGGGGAAGACGGCTGAGATAAAGAATCTGGCAAGCCAACCCATCTTCGAGGCGTCGGTAACCTGACCGTCACCGACATAGATCAGAGTCGCATCGGCGATTCGGGTTGATTCAATTGTGTTATCGACATCGATATCTTCAGGCCGTACGGTGCCGGAGACGCGTATGTACTCGTTGCCGCCGGTCATACCGATTCGTTTTTCACCACGCACCTTGAGATAACCGTTGTGCAACACGTCCGTCACGGTCACCGAGATAGAACCGCTGAACTCGTTGTTCTGCGTGTTCTCGCCATCACCCCCGAAGGACGTGTCCGACTGCAGACTCTGGCCAAGGTTGTAGGGATTGCTGCTGAATGGATTGTTGAAGCTGATGCCCTGACCGAAGAATGTGGGAGAGATGATGCTGGTGGTGCTGCTCTTATCTACCGAACCGTCATTGGTATGCGACGCCTCGGTATCCTCGACCAGGTTGACCAGCAGGATGTCGCCTATCCGGCGGGCCCGCACGTTCTCGAACCAGCTGCGTTCAAAACCCGCCTGATAGATCGAACCGTTTCCCTGCGGTGCCTGCGGAATGGCTGCAGGCGGCACAGCCGCAAACTCGGGATCACGTTTCGGCGCCGAGTTGCATCCGGCCAACAGCGCGGCCGCGATTGCCAGCACAATCAGAACCTTCATGCTGCTCAGCAGGGGAATCCGCTGTTCGAGTATCGGACCATTCATCGTGATCTACCTATAGCTGCCTGTTGCCCGATCAGAGCTGCTGACTGACGTAGGCCAGCATGTCATCGGTGGTGGAGATCGCCTTGCTGTTCATTTCGTAGGCACGCTGGGTTTCGATCATGTTCACCAGCTCTTCGACAACGTTGACGTTCGAGCTTTCCAGAGAGCCCTGGATCAGGGTGCCGGTACCATTGTTTCCGGGCGTATCGATCTGTGGCGTGCCGCTGGCTGCTGATTCGCGATACAGGTTGTCCCCTATCGCCTCAAGCCCTGTTGGGTTGACGAACTGCGCCAGGGTGATGTTGCCAATCTGGTTAGGGCTGTTGTTACCGGCAACCATGGCCGAAACCGTGCCGTCGGATCCCACGGTGACACTCAAGGTGTTGGCCGGAATTGTGATGGCGGGTTCGAGTTGGTAACCGTTCTGGGTCACCATCTGACCATTTGCATCCAGACCGAAGGAGCCGTCACGGCTGTACGCAATGCTCCCGTCCGGATGGTTGATCTGGAAAAAGCCATTGCCCTGCACAGCGATGTCGAAACTGTTGTTCGTCTGCACGAGGTTGCCTTGGGTATGCAGTTTTTGCGTCGAGACGGTACGCACGCCGGTACCGACATAGAGTCCGGACGGCAAGGTCGTGTCTTCGGTTGAACTGGCGCCGGTCTGACGCACGTTCTGATAGATCAGGTCTTCGAATACGGCGCGATCACGCTTGAAGCCTGTGGTATTGACGTTGGCCAGGTTGTTCGAGATCACAGACATGCGTGTCTGCTCTGCGTCCAGTCCTGTCTTGGCGATCCATAGTGCGGAGTACATGATGTAAACCTCTTGTCTTTGGCGGCGCCGCCGGCTTGGAAGATGGCGCCGAATGATTGACTCAGCTGATACGCTGCAAGAGTCTTGCCAGTTTTACGCCGGCCGTATGATGCTTGCTGCCGCAGTGGCATTTTCCTCTGCCGACTTCATCATCTTGACCTGCAGCTCGAAACGTCTGGACAGCTCGATCATGTCGACCATCTCGTTGACCACGTTGACGTTGCTCGACACCAGGGCCCCCGGTACCAGGCGCTGCGCGGGGTCGGCCTCCGCCTCACCGCCACCTTCCAGTCGGAACAGGCCGTCGTCACCTTTCTTCATCTGGTCGAATTGCGGGGCAACCAGCTTGATGCGGTCGATCACCGCCAATTGCTGGCTCTCGGCGCCGACTGGCCGAATGGACACGGTTCCGTCCACGCCGATGTCGATTTTCTCGAACGGTGGTATGGCAATCGGCCCGCCATTGCCCATAACCGGCAAATTGTTGCCGCTCAACAGCAGACCGTTCTCGTCCACACGAAAGTCACCCCGGCGGCTATAAGCCTCAGCGCCACCCGGTGATTGCACCGCCATCCAGCCCCCGTCCTTGACCGCCACGTCGAGGTCGCGCCCGGTGTGTTGGATGCTGCCATGATCAAAATCGGTCCCCGGGCGTTCAGACAGCGCAAAGACGCGCGTGGGATGTCCGTCGCCATAGACCGGCATGCTGCGAAACTGGTTCAGATCGGATAGGAAGCCAGTCGTGCTCGCGTTGGCGAGATTGTTGCTGGCGTTGGCCTGCGCAAGAAGGGTCTCTTTGGCCCCGCTCATAGCGACATACAACATACGGTCCATGATTGTCTCCCTCGGGTCTGCGAGGCCGGGGAACCGGGGCTTTGACTACCCCGCTCCCGGCCCGCGATCAGGCTTATCGGATATTGATGACGGTCTGGGTAATCGAGTCCGCGGTGGAAATCACCTCGGCATTCGCCTGGAAGTTGCGCTGTGCGGTGATCAGTTTGACCAGCTGCGACGCGATATCAACATTGGAGGCCTCCAGGGCACCGGACTGAATCTGGCCGAAACTCGATGTGCCGGCCTCGCCCAACTGCGGCGTTCCTGAAGAGAAACTCTCCGTCCAGCTGGTATCGCCGACCTGGCGCAGCCCCTGCTGGTTGTTGAACTTGGCCAATGCCACCTTGCCGAGAGCGGAAGACTGGCCATTGGTGTAACGGGCAAAAATGACGCCTTCGGTATCGATGTCGACACCGGCCAGACGACCGGAGGTATAGCCATCCTGGCTGAGATTATTCACCGCAAAGGATGAGCCGTACTGAGTGGTTCCTGCGAAGTCGAGCGTCAAATCGATCGGCGAGGCTCCATTAGGCGGCGTCGGAGTATAAGCGCCGGGCTGGAATGTCGGTGAAGAGGTCAAAGCCCCAGATCCATCGAAGGTCATTGCATTGGCGCCACCCACCTGCACGGAATCGATCGTGGTGTACTGGTCCCAGGTATTCGCTCCCGTCTTACGAAAGTACAGCGACGAGGTATGCGCATTGCCCAGCGAATCGTAGACGGTAGCCGAGGTCGAGCCATTATAGGTCGCCGGGTTCAACGGATCGAAGCCTGGTAATGCCGGGGGGGCGAGCTGTGATGAGTCCAGGTTGACTACCGTGGACACCGTGCTCGAGGCAGATGGCGCGCTTGGCGTGGTGGGCAACTGCAGGTCCTCTAGCGCACCCGTGTTGAACATGGTGGCACCACCGACGCCGGTAGCGGCACCGTAGACCTGCAGGCGATCACTGGCATGGTTGATCACATAGCCATCACGGTCGACACTGTAGGCGCCGGCGCGGGTGTACTGCTGGGTACCGTCCGTAGCTTCAAGCACGAAGAAGCCCTGTCCGCTGATCGCCAGGTCGAGATTGTTCGAGGTGAAGTCGATGGAACCCTGACCGAACTGCTGGGCCACCTTGGCAACCCGGGCGCCTTGGCCGGACGAGTTGTTCGTGTCCTGGATTGCGCTCGCAAAGAGATCGGCGAACTCGGCGCGCGATTCCTTGAAGCCATTGGTCGCAGAGTTGGCAATATTGTTGCCCGTCACTTCCAGGTCGGTGGAAGCCGCGTTGAGTCCACTGAGGGCGATATTAAAAGGCATGTTGGCTTCTCCGCTTAGTAAATCTGTTGCACGTTGTTGAAGGCGATCGGGCCAAGGCCTTCGAGGTTCAGTGTCAGCCCGTTGCCGCCGCTGAGATTGACGCTCTCGACCTTGGAAAAGATCTTGGTCTGCAGGTCGACAGGGCGATCGTTCTGCATCGCCTCGACCTGAACGTTGTAGTGGCCGGGTGGTGCATAGCTACCGA
>Ga0316189_10006281_pt1 | contig 11340 bp, 13 predicted proteins | sample LowCovwburrow_MG_FD_204930 | JGI IMG/M metagenome (GOLD analysis project Ga0316189, IMG submission 204930) | Coastal sediment microbial communities from Maine, United States - Lowes Cove worm burrow | ecosystem: Environmental > Aquatic > Marine > Coastal > Sediment | place: USA: Maine... | reverse complement strand
AGCATGGTGATCCTCAGGCCATCGTCAACGAGTTCGCGAATGCAATTTTCTGCATCCTCCCGAAGCGAGTCCTGCAGTTGGAAGCAAGCGACCCATCCCGCCTCATCTGACAACCAGATATGGTCGTCACCGGCTGTGTCAGCGCCGGGCGTCACAAAACCGGCACTCCCTATTTTCCATTCGCTGCCATTGATCACGCCTTTCAGCCCGAGGGCCGAATAGACAGCAACGTTGTTCGCCTTTAGCGATGTCCCTTCATGCGCGTCATCACCGGCGAGCTGGAAAGCACGGGCTATGGGATGAGCCGATGCGCTCTCAAGTGCAGCAGCGATTTGAAGCACCTGTTTCTCATCATACGAGGTGCGTACCGGGTTGATTTCCACCCGGGTGATTTCCGGGGTGCCACGGGTCAAGGTGCCGGTTTTGTCAAAAACAACGTTGCTGACGTGAGTCAGTGCCTGCAATGCTTCACCCCGGGTCAACAGAACCCCGTCATCCAGCAATCTTCGGCTTGCTGCCGCGTAGACCACGGGAAGGGCAAGAGAAAGAGCGCAGGGACAGCTTGCAACCAGCACCGACAGCATCGCGGAAAATGCACGATCGGGGTCGACAAATTGCCACCCGAGCCAGGTGCCCCCGGCAATGAAAAGAACTGCGATGATGAACACCGGCACCAGCCACGAGGGAATCGCACTAGTGGAGGGACGTTTCGACTGGGCCAGCAACAATAATCGGCCGAGTGATGAAATGGTGGTTTCCTGCCCGCTGGCCGTTACTTCAATTTCTACCGGCTGTGACAGGTTAATTGTCCCGGCAATGATCGCGTCGCCCACACGGCGGTTTACCGCGCGGGATTCACCGGTTAACAGCGCTTCGTCGACATCAGTGGAACCGTCTTTCAAAACCCCGTCAGCTGGAAAACTTTCGCCTACACGCACCAGCACATGGTCACCGTCAACCAGGTCGCTGGCGGGAATGGTCTCCCGGCCCGCTTCTGTTATGCGCTCTGCCCACTCGGGCAACAACCTGGCCAGGGCCGTTCCGGCCTGCAGGTTACGGTGACGCAGCATCATTTCGATGTGGCGCCCCAGGGAAAGAAAGAAGATGAACATGACGACGGAGTCGAACCACACCTCTCCTGCCCCACGAAAGAAGTTGTAGCAACTGGCGATAAAGGCGAGGCTGATCGCCAGTGCGACCGGAACGTCCATGCCGGGACGGCCGGCGCGGATGCTGCGCCAGGCACCTTCGAAGTAAATTCGTCCGGAATAAATCAATACGGGCAGAGTCACCATCAGGCTGACCCACTCCAGGAAGCTACGCTCCGCTACGCCGATGCCGAAGGCGTCTCCGGCGTACAGGCCTACCGCGTACATCATCACCTGCATCATGCCCAGGCCTGCTACGCCAAGCCGTTTCATGGAGTTTCGGCGCTCTTCCTGTCGGCCCTGTTCCTCGGCGCTGGCCAACGGCAAATGCGGCTTGTAACCCAATTCCATCAACGCTCCCGCCAGGCGACTCAGCGTATATTTCTCGGGGTTCCAGATAATGCGCGTATAACCGGTAGCGGTATCCACCTGGACCGACTGAACGCCCGGCCGGGTTTCCATGTGGCTGCGGATCAGCCAGGCACAGGCGGCACAGCGTATACCTTCTGTTTGCAGCAATAGCTCCCGCCGGCCCTCAGCCAACTCGGCACCCCAGAGTGACTCACGGTCATCACAGCCACGCCAGGCTTCAAGATCTTTCTGGAGATCCTCTTCGGCCTTACGACCGAGGTCTTGCCGAAACTGGTAATAACGACCAAGCCCGGAGCTGAAAATCAGCTCTGCAACGGCCTGGCAGCCGGAGCAGCACACGGGTCTGTCCTGTCCGTCGCGTTGCACGAACAGTGAAGTGCCTTCCGGGATGGGCTCGCCGCAATGAAAGCAGGCGCCTTCAGCGTTCTCCATCTTCCTGGTCCTGCGGAGCGTCCTGCGATCCCTCAGCGGGAGGAACCTGGGCTCGCAGTTCCGACTTGATGACGCTGTACTCATCCTCTTCCACGACCAGGTAGTCCGGATTGGCGAGCGCGAGATAAAGCGTGGTCATACCCATGATTACAGCGGCGGCGGGAATACCAATGGCAACCCAGGGCCAGGGCTCGCGGTACCAGGGTTTGATTTCAGGAGTGTCGTCTGAGACTTGCGGGTATTGTTTGTCTGTCATGTCTAATTTCCGATTTTAACGGGCAACAGTGCTTTCGCGGTGACGACTTTGCGAATTGAAGGGTCATCCTCAGCCTGGAATTCAATTTCTACGTTTTGAACACCCTGCCCTGCCGATCGCGGAATTCTCAGTCGCATTGATATTCCGGCATTTTCCTCGGCCTGCAAACTGAGGGGCTTGGAAATATCCACTTCGACCGCGTCGTTGTTGAGTACCCTAACACTGTACACATGGGGTTCATTGTCCATATTCGTGATTTTCAGAGTATAGACGTTTTCTATCATGTCGCCGGACACTTCACGATACAGCGCGTTGCGGTCACGAATCATGTCGGCCTTCAGAGGAATACGGTGTGTCATGCCCCAGATTGTGCTGCTGATGATCACCAGCAACAGAACACCGTAGACAATGATTCTGGGGCGAATGACATGCCCTTCATTGTGTTTCAGAGCATGTTCAGTCGTATAGCGAACCAAACCCCGGGGGTAGTTCATTTTGTCCATGACTTCATCACAGACATCAATGCAGGCGGCGCAGGCAATGCATTCGTACTGCAGGCCATCCCTGATGTCTATGCCGGTTGGGCAGACCTGGACACACAGGGTGCAGTTAATACAATCACCCAGACCTTTCTCCTTGGCATCATCTTTCTTCCGTCGACCACCACGCGGGTCGCCGCGCTCGGCGTCGTAAGAGATGATCAGCGTGTCCTTGTCGAACATGGCGCTTTGGAATCGCGCGTACGGACACATGTACTTGCAGACCTGTTCGCGCAGGAAGCCGGCGTTTCCATAGGTCGCAAAGCCATAGAAGATGGTCCAGAAAGTCTCCCACGGACCGAGTGAAAAACCTGCAATGCCTGCACCCAGCTCCCTGATGGGTGAAAAGAAACCAACGAACGTAAACCCGGTCCATGCGGCAAACAGTATCCAAAGTACCTGCTTGGCAGATTTGCGAAGAAATTTTTGAGCTGTCCACGGGGCTTTGTCCAGCTTCATCCGTTTCGCCCGGTCACCCTCTACCCAGCGTTCTATCCAGATGAATACTTCTGTCCATACGGTTTGCGGACAGGCGAAACCACACCAAAGCCGCCCGGCCAGTGCTGTGAAGAAAAACAGCGTAAGGCCTGCAGTGATCATCAGCAGGGCAAGGTAAATAAAATCCTGTGGCCAGAAGGTCAGGCCGAATATATAGAACTTACGCGCCGGCAGATCGAACAGGATTGACTGATTTCCGTTGATGTTGATCCATGGCAACAGGTAAAAAAAGCCGAGCAGTACCCAAACGGCGATCGCGCGCAAACGCGCGAAACGCCCGCTGACCTGGCGGGGATAAATCTTGGGCTCTTTACGATAGAGGGACTCCCCGGCTTCTGGCTGGCCGGGGGTGGCAGGTTGCTTTCTCACTTCCAGTCTCCAAGATCCAGGTCAGGGTTGTTCTCTTCAGGTGACCGGATGTCAGGTGGCGCTCTGCGGCCCTTCCCGGTCGCATGACCGCTGGCCGGACCGGTGCGGATCATAAAGACGGTCAGACCGCTGGCGATAAGGCTTACTGTAAACAGGAAGAGGAAACCGAGACTATATGCCAGGCGGCTCCCCATTTCCCAGGGAAGTACCAAGGCATCGCTGAGTGCGTCCGCATCCATCACCGCAAAGATGACGAAAGTACCGATACAGGCGGCCAGGAACGAAATCCAGACGACCGTGCCGATATCACGCTTACGGCGGCTCCAGCGTCCCGGTATTCCCTGTGTTGCGGTGTTCACGATACGCTCGGTTTCCTTTTATCCAGACCCTCCGCTCTCAGGAGTCGGACAAGCCCATGACGTAAGCTGCCAGCAAGCGCCTGTGATCTTCAGTCAGCGTATTTCCGAACACCGGCATCTTGCCGTTGCGTCCGTTGCGGATTGCGTATTCGATATCCGAAGGATCATTGCTGTAAAGCCAGATGTCATCTGTCAGGTTAGGCGCGCCCAGTGCCTGGTTACCTTTTCCATCCATGCCATGGCAAGCCATGCAGACCATTTCGAAACCAGCCTTACCGGCAGCCGCCAGTTCTGCGTCCGCTTTCTGGCCGGAGAGAGATTGTACGTATGCAACCACCTCGACCACGCCTTTGTCACCCAGCACCGCAGCCATCGGGGGCATCGCGGCTATGCGGCCATTGTTCAGCGTGAACATTATCTGGTCGTAACTGCCACCCCACTGCCAGTCATTGTCCGCCAGGTTCGGGAAGCCCTTGGCGCCGCGTCCGTCGGAGCCATGGCACATGGCGCAGTTGTTGCCAAATAGACGCCCGCCAATTTCCCTTGCTTCGTTATCAGCCATCAACGCTGCGGGATCCATATCCCGGAACCGCGCGAATACGACTTCCTGTGCACTGGTTGCCGCAGCTACTTCTTCCTCATACTGACCGATTTGAGTCCAGCCCAGGAACCCTTTAAAGTTTCCAAGACCCGGGAAAATAGCCAGGTAGATCAGTGCAAAGATAATCGTGATGTTAAACAGGTGCAGCCACCAGCGCGGCAGAGGCGTGTTCAACTCCCTGATATCCTCATCCCACACATGACCGGTAGATTCGCCGTCTTTGGTCGACTCGTCTGAGACGCCTTTGGTCCAATGCAATAACCACCAGCAGGCCAGGATGCTGCCGACAGAGATGATTATTACCCACCAGTTCCAGAATAAATTCAGCATGGATTACTCCTTGGTCCTTTCTTTCTTGCTGTCGTTTGTTGGCACCTGGCCATCGTCTTCTTCCAGCGGTAGCATACTGGCTTCATGAAAAGCCTCCTTGCGATTCCGGCTCCAGGCCCAACCCCAGATGCCCAGGAATGCAAGGATCATCAGGATGAGTACCGCCCCTCTGATCAGGTTTGAATCAAAAAATTCGAGCATTGGTTCTGACTCCGCCTAGCGCCCGCTTCGGGCGAGTCCAAGACCTTGCAGGTAAGCGATCAACGCCTCCATTTCGGTCTTGCCCTCCACGGCTGCCGCTGCACCGGCAACATCTTCGTCGGTGTACGGGTCACCCAGCGTGCGCAGCACACCCAGTTTTCTTTCAACCAGTGCACCATCGACCGTGTTTTCCAGCAACCAGGGATAGCCTGGCATATTGGATTCCGGCACAACGTCACGGGGGTTGATCAGGTGGATGACATGCCAGTCATCGCTGTATTTGCCGCCTACCCGCGCCAGGTCAGGGCCTGTCCGCTTGGAGCCCCACTGGAACGGACGGTCATACACAGACTCGCCGGCTACTGAAAATTTACCGTAGCGCTCGGTTTCACTGCGAAACGGGCGAATCATCTGTGAATGACAGTTGTAGCAGCCTTCCCTGACATACACATCACGACCGGCAAGCTGCAGCGGTGGATAAGGCTTAATGCCTTCCAGCGGCGTTCTCACCTGGTCCTGAAAAATCAGAGGCAGGATTTCAACCAGTCCGCCGAGGCTGACAGCAATAACGATGAAAACAGACATCAAAATGATGTTTTTTTCGAGCTTTTTGTGTCCCTGGCTCATGCGTGCTCTCCCCAAATGGCTGGCTCTGCAGCCTTGAATTCAGGTGCCTTGCCTTGTCCCAGGGTCTTGGCTGTATTCCACAACATGATGAACATGCCGGACAGGAACATGAGACCACCCAGTAAGCGGATTGCGTAATAGGGCTTGGTCGCTGCAATCGTTTCGATGAAGGTGTAGGTCAAGGTGCCGTCATCGTTGAATGCGCGCCACATCAGGCCCTGCATGACTCCGGCAATCCACATTGAAGCAATGTAAAGCACGATACCGATGGTCGCGATCCAGAAATGCGCGTCCACGGCTTTCACGCTGTACATCACCTTGTTGCCCATCAATCTCGGCATCAGGCTGTACAGGGAACCGATCGTCATCATGGCGACCCAACCCAGCGCGCCGGAATGTACATGGCCAACGGTCCAGTCCGTGTAGTGGCTCAGAGCATTCACGGTCTTGATTGACATCATCGGGCCTTCGAAGGTCGACATGCCGTAGAAGCTGAGCGCGACAATCATGAACTTGAGTACCGGATCAGTGCGTAGTTTGTGCCAGTGTCCGGAAAGCGTCATAACACCGTTGATCATTCCGCCCCAGCTTGGCGCCAGCAGAATCAGAGAGAAAACCATACCGAGCGACTGAACCCAGTCAGGTAATGCGGTGTAATGCAGATGATGCGGGCCCGCCCACATGTAGATGGCGATCAATGCCCAGAAGTGCACGATTGACAGCCGGTAGGAGTACACCGGACCTTCAGCCTGCTTGGGCACGAAGTAATACATCATCGCCAGGAAACCAGCCGTCAGGAAGAATCCGACCGCGTTGTGGCCGTACCACCATTGAACCATCGCATCGACTGCCCCGGTATAGACCTCGTATGACTTGGTCGGGCTCACCGGCAACGCCAGGTTATTAACGATGTGCAGCAGTGCGATGGTGATTATGAACGCTGCGTAAAACCAGTTGGCTACGTAAATATGACTGACCCTTCGCTTTATCACGGTCCCGAAGAAGACCACTGCATAAGACACCCAGACAGCCGTAATCAGGATATCGATCGGCCATTCGAGTTCTGCGTATTCCTTACCCTGGGTCCAGCCCATCGGCAGCGAAATCGCAGCCGCAAGGATGACAAGTTGCCAGCCCCAGAATACGAAGGACGCGAGTCCACCGGCGAAAAGCCTGACATGGCAGGTTCGCTGGACCACGTAAAACGAGGTACCGATCAGCGCTGACCCGCCAAAGGCGAAGATCACTGCATTTGTGTGCAACGGGCGAAGCCTGCCGTACGTCAACCAGGGAATGTCAAAATTCAAAACAGGGAGCCATAACTGGGCAGCGATGATCACGCCAACCAGCATGCCCACTATTCCCCAGATTACAGTCATGACGACAAACTGCCGCACCACTTTATCGTTGTAGGTCATGTCAATTTTCCAGTTGTTCAGTCACAAAAGGTAAAACGCCAAGCGCTATTTCAAGCGCGGTAAAACAAACCCGGCCGAAGTGGGCCGGGTTACGGTAGTTCAGGATTTTGCCACCCAGGCATTGCACCAGCCAGCGCCACGGACGGGCCTGTTCTGGAAGATGCTGCAGGGCGCAGTCTCGTCTTCAGCCTTGCCGGCATACAGCGCACAGTTATTGCAAAACTGATTAGCTCCGGCATCGCCAGCGCGTTTCGGGAATTTGGTCGTATCCACCGTGCTGGCATCGAGAACGTATCCCATGGCCTGCGCCAGTGGCTCATCAGCGGTGACTTCATCACCGGCCAAAAGTTGAATAGGAATTGCAGATAAGGCCAAGGCGCCTCCGCCTGCCTGCACACCAAACTTTAGAAAATTACGGCGGTTAATCAGCTTGTCTTTTTTCACACGTGCCTCCGGGATCGGGTAATGGTCAAAGTCTCAATTAGTCATCTTGCCTGTGTTCAAGGCGGTCAAGCAGATCCAGTAACCTGGATTGCGGGAACGGCTTGTCTAGAAAATCCATGGCTCCCTGCCGGATCAAATCCACAGCACTCTGTAAAGGCAGATCATGTCCGGTGAAAATCACCGGCATTTCCTGTCGTGAGCACTGATCAGAAATCTGCTGGGGTGTGCAGTCCGGCAAACTGGCTTCGCTGATGACTGCAACCACTTTCTTATCTTCAATAAGCGCGGCCAGATCGTGGCAGTTCTCAGCACTGCACACCCGCCAGTTTTCGCCTTCCAGCAAAACGGTCAGTGCATCCCGTACGGACATGTCGGGCTCAATCAGCACCACTGTTTTTTTGTTCATTTCCGTTTTGATTTCGCGATTCCCTGGTATTACTACTGTCGTTTTAAACCGACCAGGCGTGTGCAAAATGCTAACGGCAACGCCAAACCATACCATCAGGGAAACTACTTAGTGAGTAAATGTTTTGGGTCAAGAAGACCCAAATTATTCTGCTTCCAGCGCTGCAATCATCCTTACCAGGGCCGGCAGGGAGTGAGCATCCATCTTGTCCATGACATGGGCACGATGAATTTCAACAGTCCGGGGACTGATCCCCAGTGACTCCGCGATACCTTTGTTCGCCAGGCCTTCGGCCAACAATCTCATCACATCCTGTTCCCGCGGAGTGCAGGAATCGACCCGGCTCCGGAGATCCTGGAGTTCCAGCATATGTTGCCGGGTCGAGTTGCAGTCGACGATTGCCGCACGGACTTTTTCCAGTAACTCCCCCTCCTGGAACGGCTTGGTCAGGAAGTCGAAAGCACCGAGCTTGATCGCTGACACTGCCAAAGGAATGTCACCGTGTCCGGTGATAAAGATGACCGGGTACGACAGGTGCTTTTTGTTCAGAATGCTGAACAATTCCAGCCCATCGGTGCCAGGCATCCGGATGTCCAGCAACATGCAGTCAAACGAAGGCGTGGACTTGTCCGCGAGAAATGCATCGGCTGATTCGTAGACAGAACTCTGTAGCCCCTCAGCGAACAGCAGCAAACGCAAGGATTCACGGATGGCTTCATCATCGTCGACAATACAAATGAGGGGTTCTTGCGTCATGATGCCTGTATCAGCCGGGGCCTCAACCTATCAGTTTGAGTGGCAATGATAGCGTAAATTCACTGCCACCTTCTGCGGGCTGAGCGTACTGCAGATTTCCGCCATGCGCTCCCGCAATGGTCTTGCAAATAGACAAACCGAGACCGACACCCTTGGGCTTGGTAGTGAAGAAGGATTCAAACAGACGGCCGCGGAGTGACTCCTGGACACCCGGGCCGTTGTCCTTTACCGCAACCAGCAATTCGGAATCCTCTTTTTTCACGCGAATTACAATGCGTCCTTCTGTCATGCCCATCTGGGAAATGGCATCGATGCTGTTCTTTACCAGGTTGACCATGATCTGCTGTATATGAATTTCATCCACGTAGATGTCCTCGAGTGAGTCCAGCGGATGAAAAAGCAATTCAATATTCGATCTTTTTACTTCAAATTCAAATAGTAACAAGGTGTTTCTGATTATTTGATTGATGTCATGCCGGGCTTTGCTGACGGTTCCGCTGCGGACCAGCTTGCGTAATCGCTGAACCACCTCCGCTGCTCTTCTGGATTGCTCACCGATCCGCTCGCAAATAGAGTTGATGTCACCGCCGGGCCCAGCCGGCCGCCGTTCGATGATCTTGCGGCCCGCATCGGCGTAAGCGGCGATAGCGGTCAGCGGCTGGTTTATCTCATGCGCAATGCCGGCTGTAAGTTCACCGAGGATAACCAGGCGGTCGGCATGCAGCAATTGTTCCTCCAATTGCCGAACTTGTTCCTGGGTGGCGTGAACCTCGCTCAAGTCCTTGATGATGCCGACGTAATTGTGGCTGCCTGGTTGTTTGATCTCGCCTACGGACAGAAACATCGGAAAAGTATCACCCCCTCGCTTGCGGCCATTTACTTCTCTGCCCTGGCCGATAATCGAGGCCTGACCGCCATCGAGGTAGTGCTCAAGATAACCATCGTGATTGCTGTGGTGAGGTTCCGGCATCAGCCGGTTAATGTTTGAACCGCGTATATCCTGTTCGGGATAACCGAACAGCTTTTCGGCAGCGAGATTGAAGCGCTTGATCGTTCCCTTCTCGTCAATGATGATGATCGCGTCGACTGCCGCATCCATCAACGCGTCAAAGGCGTTGCCCGGGATGAGCTGATCGCCGCCCTTATTCATCGGTTGGCGCCATGAGCTGCGGAAGTGGCCGACCTCATGCGCATCGCAGCCAACAGGCGGCGGTAGGCATCCGGCGAATTGTTTGACGCAAAAATCAGGCACTCCAGTCGCGAGTTGCTGTGTTCATCGACCAGGGTCAACACACTGAACCAACGGCTGACCCAACAGTGGGCGCCTGCGTACGCGCGTCCTTTGGTGCCGCGTTTGGTGTAGATGTCCACGCTGTAATCGTAATGGATTCGGACGATTCCTGCCCGGTGGCTATTGAATGTATGAATGACTGCCAAAAGCGTGACCACGGTCAGCATTGCAATGAAAGCCAGTTTCCAGGGACCGTTGGCGGGACTGACAAGAATCGCGAGTATACCGAGGGCAAACAACACTCCGTTGGCGGCCGGGAACCATCGGGCCGGGCCGAAGCTGAGCTCAATGGTTTCAGCGCGGTGCACAACGTATCTGCTTGATCAAGGCATGGTAAGGCTGTGCTCCCGGGAGCGCGGGATCCTGGAACCAGTCCCATAACACATCGTCTTCGGTTTGCAGAAGTGCTTCGAATTCTGGCCACGCACCGCCCGCCAGAACATCCTGTTGATGGTCAACGAAGCGTTGCAGGAGAATATCCAGCTCTTTCATACCGCGTCGGCAAAGCCACCTTAATTTCCTGACGCGTTCAGTATCTCCCATTCGCAAACGAGGCTCAGATGCCTCTGCGGGCCATCAGCATTTTCTTGGTTTCGGCAATAGCCTTGGCCGGATTTAACCCCTTCGGACAGGTTTTGGTGCAGTTCATGATGGTGTGGCAACGATACAATTTGAACGGGTCTTCCAGGTCGTCCAGGCGCTCACCGGTTGCTTCATCGCGCGAATCGGCCAGCCAGCGGTATGCCTGCAACAGAATGGCCGGACCCAGGTAGCGGTCGCCGTTCCACCAGTAACTGGGGCAGGAAGTGGAACAACAGGCACACAGAATGCACTCGTAGAGTCCATCCAGTTTCTCGCGGTCTTCTTTGGATTGCAGTCTTTCGCGATCAGGAGGCGTTGTGCTCTGGGTTCGGATCCACGGACGGATCGTTGCGTACTGCGCATAAAAATGCGACAGATCGGGCACGATGTCCTTGATGACCGGAAGGTGCGGCAGCGGATTGATCTTCACATCACCCTTGATGTCGGCAATCGGCTTGGTGCAGGCCAGGGTGTTCGTGCCATCGATGTTCATCGCACAGGAGCCGCAAATACCTTCGCGGCAGGAGCGCCGGAAGGTCAGCGTGGGATCGATCTCATCCTTGATCTTGATGATTGCATCGAGAACCATCGGGCCACAGCTGTCCAGGTCGACCTCAAAATTGTCGATGGTTGGATTGTTCTCATCATCAGGACTCCAGCGATAAACCCGGAAGACCTTGATGTTCTTCGCGCCATTGGCCGCTTTGAAAG
>Ga0316189_10006280_pt1 | contig 11341 bp, 12 predicted proteins | sample LowCovwburrow_MG_FD_204930 | JGI IMG/M metagenome (GOLD analysis project Ga0316189, IMG submission 204930) | Coastal sediment microbial communities from Maine, United States - Lowes Cove worm burrow | ecosystem: Environmental > Aquatic > Marine > Coastal > Sediment | place: USA: Maine... | reverse complement strand
GTCAGACACAATAATGGGCGCGTTTTGGTGCGCTATCACCAGCGTGACCATGGACGCTACCACCACTGAAAATGGTAAGCCGATCATGATCCAGACCATGCCTACTTTATACCAAGGTGGTGAAATAATGTTATTCGATGTGTTTTTCATAATTAGTTTTCAAAATTTCATTGAGACGTTTACTAAGATTTAGTCGTCAGACCCAGTCGTAGAATTAGACGTTTTAATTACGTTTGGCTGGGGCCCAAAATCGTGACTCCTCGACAATCGAATTAGGTGAACTACCGATTGTTTCGCTAAAGCGCATTTCAATATCCTGCGAGCGTTTGTAATTTGCTGTTTCCGCTAATGTAATGATTACATTGAACTCGCCGATATCTCCAGCTTTAACAACCCGAGAGTGCCCAACTTCTGAGGGTTTGCCCCACTTGGCGGATGCGCCTTCAAGACCCAACACAGTGACACTATAGCGTTGATCTAGTTGGCCCTTATTCATCACTCGTACTTGGTAACTATTTTCAATGTCATTGCTTTTAGACCAACGATATAGCGCATTTCGATCACGTAAAATATCAACCTGAAAACCCGATCGCATCGCTAAGGCCGCAATAAAACCAATAAAAACCATGCTTAGTAGCGTGCCATAAATAAGCACCCGAGGCCGCAATAAGGTTTGCTTAAGCGATTGATCACTGCCGAGATCCTGTGCTTGTGTGCTGTATTTAATTAGCCCAGTTGGTAGTCCGACCCGTTCCATTACTATGTCACAACCATCGATGCAAGCAGCGCAAGCGATACACTCATACTGCAATCCTTCGCGAATATCGATTCCAGTCGGGCAAACTTGCACGCATATGCCGCAATCTACGCAGTCTCCTTTGGCTGCATCAGAGTCATTATCGTTACGCCGTTTACCTCGACTGCGTGGCTCGCCGCGTTGCGTATCATAGGCGACAATCAAGGTGTCTTTATCAAACATGGCGCTCTGAAAACGCGCATACGGACACATGTATTTACACACTTGCTCGCGCATAAAACCGGCGTTGCCGTAGGTTGCAAAACCGTAAAATACTACCCAGAAGAGTGCCCACCCACCTAAGTCTAAACTGAAGAAGGCTGGGAAAAGTTCTTTTACTGGTTGAAAATAGCCGACAAAGGTGAGGCCGGTAAACAAGGCAAAGCTGATCCATAGCACCTGCTTGGTAATTCGTTTAACCAGCTTATCGAACGTCCAGGGAGCCGCAGACAGCTTCATTTGCTTTGCACGAGAACCTTCTACCCAGCGTTCCATTCTTACAAACGCTTCGGTCCAAACGGTTTGTGGGCAAGCGAAGCCACACCATACGCGGCCAGCTATCGCAGTAAAGAAAAACAACGATAAGCCTGCAAGAATCAGCAGCAATGTTAAAAAGAAAAAATCTTGTGGCCAAAAAGTTAAAAAGAAAATATGAAACTTTCGGGCCGGCAAATCAAACAGTACTGCCTGACGTTCACCCCAGGAAACCCACGGTAAGAAGTAGTATAGGCCCAGCAAGACATACATAGAAACCGAGCGAAGGGATTGAAAGCGCCCGGCGGTCTCGCGCGGATACACTTTCTCGCTCTTTTCATACAAAGAAACTTCTACCGGAATTTTGTTGATCGGACTACTCATACAATCTACTCGTTAACCGTGCTCTGATGGCGAACCATACTTGGATTTATAAAGACTCGAAGATAGCCAATTAACAACGCTACTATTGATAATCAACAAAACCCAAAATAGTAAAAAGCCAATGCTGTAACCACTGATACGATCAACCTCCATAGGAAAGGTGGCAATATCAGCGATTGCAACTGGATCGAAGGTAGCAAAGAACAACATAGTGGCGATGGCGGCCCATAAAAACGACACCCAAAGGGTGATACCAAACGCTACTAAGTTTAGCTTTCTTTTGCTAGTGTCATCCATTATTCACCCTCGGCGGTATGCGAACTTGAAAGTGATACTACATAAGCCGCTAGTAACTTAATCTCATTACTATTTAGCAGATCTTTAAAACTCGGCATGTTGCCCTGCTTACCATCTCGCAATATCGCTTCAATCTCTGCTACTCGCCCTCCGTGCAGCCAGATATCATCGGTCAGATTAGGCGCGCCAAGCGCTTGATTACCCTTACCATCGGCACCATGACAAGCAGCACATACGACAAACCGTTTAGGGCCGCTCTCAATAACATGATCTGAAATGCCCTCTTCGCCAGAGAGATGTTGTACGTATCGAGCTAAAACCGCGACCGCACTATTGTCCAGATTTAAATTCGGCATAATGCCAGCGCGGCCATTTTCGATAGTCGCCAATATGGTTTGCGGATCGTTGCCGTATAGCCAATCGTTGTCAGTCAAATTAGGAAAGCCTTTCGCGCCACGCCCACCCGAGCCATGACAGGTTGTACAATTGTTGGCGAACAATCGTTCTCCAGTAGCCATGGCTTTTTCGCTGTTTGCAAGGGCTGGAATATCATAGTCAGCGAACTCAGCAAAAAATTGTGCTTGGGTTTCTGCGTTCGCATCCCTCGCCTGACGATATTCTGACATTTGCGACCAATCTAAGCTGCCTTTGTACGAACCAAGGCCAGGATACAAATATAGATACACTCCAGAAAAAATAATGGTGAGAATAAACAGGCCTAACCACCACCTTGGTAGTGGATTATTGAGCTCTTCAATACCGTCCCATTTGTGACCAGTAGTATCGGACTCTTCAGCGCTATTATCTCGATTAGTGATAATTAACAGCCAGACCATCGCCAGAATATTACCAACGGCCAGGACAATAATATAAGTACTCCAAGCGTTACTCATCGCGCTGCTCTCCTAAATCACTTGGTTGATCTTCTAATGGCAGCTGAGCCATCGTATCAAATTTTTGTTTATTCTTCGCACTCCAAGCCCACACCCAGATTGCAATAAAGACGATTAGCAAAAGGGCCGTGAAAACCCCATTAATAAGACCGATCATTGTTGCGACCTCCCATTATTAGCGACACCAAGGAACTGCAAATAGGCAATTAATGCTTCCATATCGGTAACACCCTCAACCGCGTCGCTGGCTTGCTCAATCTGGTCGTCAGTATAGGGATGACCCATCCATTTTAACGTCTTCATCTTTCTCGTAATTAATTCGCCATCAACTTCGCTATCTTGCAACCATGGAAAGCCAGGCATATTCGATTCGGGAACCAGATCTCGAGGGTTGATTAAGTGAACTAAGTGCCATTCATCTGTATAGCGCCCACCTACCCGAGCTAAATCGGGCCCTGTGCGTTTAGATCCCCACTGGTGAGGTCTATCGTAAACCGACTCACCCGCTAATGAAGGCGGGCCATAGCGAAGACTTTCATCGGCAAACGGCCGAATCATTTGTGAATGACAGCTATAACAGCCCTCTTTGACATAAATGTCTCTGCCGGCCAGTTCAACCGCTGGATACGGTACAACACCGGGAGATGGCTCAGTAGTTTGAGCCTGATACATTAGCGGCACTATCTCAGCCATACCCGCAACGGCGATCACTAAAGCTATCAACACACCCATCAGGCCAACATTTTTTTCAATCGTTTCGTGTTTCATTAGGCAAGCCCTCCTGTTGTTTTAAGATCAGCAGAACTGCTTAGATCGTCAGCTCGCCCAACCACGGTTTTGTAAACGTTGTAAGCCATAATCAACATGCCTGCGAGGAACAATAGCCCACCACCGGTACGCATTACGTAATATGGATAGGTCGCTTTAATGCTTTCAATAAACGCGTAGGTCAGCGTTCCATCTTCATTAATCGCCCGCCACATTAGCCCCTGCATTACGCCCGCTATCCACATCGAAGAAATGTAGACCACCACGCCAATGGTACTGACCCAGAAATGCAGGTTAATTAGGCTAGTGGAGTACATTTCTTTCTTACCGAATACTTTGGGTATCATCGCGTACATTGAGCCGTAGACAATAAACGCTACCCAACCCAAGGCACCTGAATGCACATGGCCGATACCCCAATCGGTATAATGCGACAAGGCATTAACGGTTTTTATCGACATCATAGGGCCCTCAAAAGTCGACATGCCGTAGAACGACAGTGACACAATCATGAATTTGAGAATTGGGTCGTCGCGTAATTTATGCCAGGCACCCGACAATGTCATCATGCCGTTAATCATTCCGCCCCATGAAGGAGCCAATAGGATCAGTGAAAACACCATGCCAAGCGACTGAACCCAATCAGGCAACGCAGTGTAGTGAAGATGATGAGGGCCAGCCCACATATAAATAGAGATTAAGGCCCAGAAATGCACCACTGACAAACGATATGAATAAACAGGTCGATCAGCTTGCTTGGGTATGAAGTAATACATCATGCCGAGGAAGGCCGCAGTTAAGAAAAAGCCAACCGCATTATGCCCATACCACCATTGCGCCATAGCATCGACTGAACCAGAAAATACTGGGTATGACTCGGTTAAGCTAACCGGAATAGCCAGGTTATTTACGATGTGCAGCATCGCGATAGTAATAATGTAAGCGGCGAAGAACCAATTAGCGACATAGATATGTGGCATTTTTCGCTTTACGATAGTGCCAAAAAACACGATACCGTAGGCAACCCACACAACCGTTATAAGTATGTCAATTGGCCATATCAGTTCGGCATACTCTTTTGATTGGGTAAAACCCAACGGCAGCGTTATGGCGGCTAATACGATCACAGCCTGCCAACCCCAAAATGTAAACGCGGCTAACTTAGGGGCAAACAATTCAACGTGGCAGGTGCGCTGCACAATATAGTAAGAAGTTGCAAACAGCGCACAACCACCGAAAGCAAATATTACTGCATTAGTATGTAGCGGCCGTAAGCGACTAAAGGTAAGCCAAGATATATCAAAATTCAACGCCGGCCAGGCTAATTGAGCGGCGAGCAAAACGCCAACCAACATTCCGACTACACCCCAAAGTATTGTTGCCAATGAAAATTGGCGAATAACCTTGTCGTGATAAACCAGTTCGCGCATGGGGAACCCTCTGTAAAGTTAAGACAATCCAGATTATTACTGAGTGATGCGTGTAGCAATTGATCCAGATCAAGTTTTGCTTCGGTTCAATGGTTATTCTCTGACGACACACTATTTTTGGAATAAAAAATGCATAACACGCCTGCACCGCCTGCAGACTTGCTTAGAAAATACAATACTCAAGTTCCGCGTTACACTACATATCCAACAGCGCCGCAGTTTCGTAATGATTTCAACGGCCATGATTTCGAACGGCACTCAGTGCTCTCGAATTCGAGCCTGCTGCCTAAGGATTTATCAATATGTGTTCATGTGCCCTTCTGTCATTTGATTGGCGACTTCAATGGAAGTAATAAGATCATGACTCGGGCTGACACAAGGAAACTAGACAATTATCTCGAGCGCTTACTAAGTGAAATTGCGATGCGCGGAAAACTGTTCAGCGACGATAGACTGGTAACCCATATACACTTTAGCGATGCAATCGCGAATACTTTAAACGCAGAACAGTTGGCAAGTATTTTGGATCAAATCGCATTACAATTTCACCTTGATTTGCCGAGCAACTTGGAAATCAGCATCGAACTAGACCCGCTACACACCTCACCTTTAGAAGTCAAGCGCTTAGCTGAATCTGGAATTAATCGCTTTATTATTGGTGTACAAAGCTTTTCTGAGAAGCTATCCAAAGCAGATAACCGTGAGCCAGATGAAGAACATACACTGGCAGTAATCAAATCTGCTATGCACTTAGCTAAGTCGGTTAATGTTGAGCTGATCACTGGCTCGCCATTACAGAACCTAACTAACTGTGACGAAATGCTATCGAGAATTATCAATACTGGGGTAACGCGTGTCACGGCCTATGATTTGGCTGATCTTCCTAAACGAATTGGGGTGCCACAGATGATTGATGCCACAGCCCCCACCGATACTAAAATACGGCATGCTTTGTCGTCTTTGGTACGAAGTAAGTTGCTTGACGCGAGCTATACGCATATCGGCATGGATTATTATGCGCTGCCGAGCGATAGCATATCGCAAGCTCAAAAACGAGGCGAGCTTCGGCGTAATTTCCAAGGCTATACTACGCATAGAGACAACGACCTAATAGGCGTTGGCGCATGCGCCATTAGCAAACTCGACACCGCATTTTCACAGAACGAATCTTCCCTCTCGCGCTATAGTGAACTCATTGATGATAACCGCCTACCAATAGCAAAAGGTGTAGAGCTAAGTCATGATGACCAAATCAGAGCCGATGTTATCCAGCAAATCATGTGTCGCGGCGGAGTCGACCTGAGCACCAAGCTTGGTCAGTTTACCGAAAGCAATAATACCATGCCTCTTTTTGAATACCTGAAAAGGGAATTACTCGACCTAAAGAGTTTTGAGCAAGATGGTCTTGTGTTGTTCAACGGCCAGGGTTTTGAAGTCACCGAAACTGGCCGATATTTTATGCGCTCGATTTCCGCGGTTTTTGATTGCTATTTAAATCCAATATTCAATAAGCATGTATTACCATTTACTAGAAAGCTCGAGCGTCCATAATAAACTTAACCTGGATAGATATAATAAGGATATGCAGTTTCTGGATAACTCTTGAGTTTATACTTCGACTTTAGAAACGTGACCAGATCAATCAGCTCTTCAACCGTCATAACCTCGTTGTAGTATTCCATTTTAGAGTTTCCATTCTCGCTAATTTGGTCTAGCGGGTATCCTTTTGCTAGTCGATGAGAAGGGTTGACAATAGAAGTAACTAAGTCACCGTAAGTTTGTACCTTAGAGCTCTCGCCCCCCAGTTCGACCGCGATGCCACCATTTTCGGTCAAGCGCCACTCATCATCATTAAATTCAGTGTCCGCTAGGGTATGGCAGCTAGTACATCGATACTCGGTAAACAACTCACGGCCGTTTTCAATTATACCCGGTGGCAGGCTGAAACCTCTGTTTGCAACCTGTTCTTTGCTACAAGCGCTGATCAATAAAAAAGCGATCAACAGACTGGTTTTCACAACGATCGTTGTTACTGGTTTATTTATTGCTCGTTTCATAACCGCCTCTTAGGCATTAGAGTTTCGTGAAGGGATCTAAATGTATGCATTGCTTGGAGCAGCGATACATTGTTCGAGCATTTACTCTACTTTGTCGGTCTCTAGAGGGTTTGATCTAAATCAATTATTTCTAACATACACTCGTAATACGAGTATTATTCAACATACTCTATTTCAAAACGTACTCTATTTCACCAAACGGGTTATTTCATTGGGTGTTATAGCCGCCTCTAAAGCGTGACAGTGCACCATACTTTCAAGCTTTATTTGGTCAACAATAATGACCAAACGATTTTTGATATCAATGACATTTTGTTGTTGAAAGCGCTTGAGTAAGCGACTTATCGTCTCCGGCGCTAGGCCTAGGTGATTTGCTATATCGCGGCGCGACATTGGCAAGTGGAGTTCCATGCTGGTGAGCCCTCTAGCATGTAAGCGAGACATTAAGTTATGTAAGAATCCAGATAATTTTTGTTCGGCCGTTTGATCAAAATGTTCTATCGGGTTGACATGAGAATTATATAAATCTCGGCTTAATAGATTAAAGACTTGCCGTTGCAGCGATGATACCTGTGAGCATAAGACTTGCAACTCTTCAAAATTCATTTCGCACAAAACCACAGTATCCAACGCTTCGACAGTAAATCCATAGCGCCTAGCGTAAATCGCATCAAGTCCGAACAGCTCCCCTGGCAAATGAAATGAATGGATATACTCAGTACCAGCATCATCAAATCGATACGACTTAGTCATGCCAGATTTAACCGCGTATACTTTCTGAAACGCATCTCCTTGTCGTACTATTTTGTCACCGGTGTGTTTCACCGTAGAGGTTGTGACGATACCCTCAAGTCGACCTATATCAGTTTTATCTAATCCCAATGGCAAGCAAATCTCGCTCATCGCGCAATTTGAACATGAGTGATCGAACATGATGATTAACCTAGTGAGACAAAACACGTCTGAGTATACACCGCCCACTTTAAGTAAGAAAGGCTGTGTTTAAGGAGCCTCTGATTAAAGAGCTAATACCCGCCTCAAAACGATAACATTTTGCCACAGCCGCAGATCTAGCACGAAAATGAGCTCAGACCCTAGCGCAAAACATGCCTTTTAATAAATCCTACCACTGTTAGCAAAAATGATTCAGATCAATCAAGCACAGCTTGCAATAGTTAAACTAGTTGATCATGAGTTAACAACATTGGTTTCGCCATGCACGACATTGGAATTCTAGCAGTCATTTGGAGCAGCGTTTTTGCCGCATCAATACTCGCCGATAAAACTCGTTTGACACCGGTATTATGGTACCTGTTTTTTGGTTCGCTACTTACCAACTTCGGAGCGATTCCAAGCGAGATGCCCGTCTTTATAGTCGGTCTTGCCGAACTCGGCATCATTGTGATTATGTTCTCTTTAGGCTTTGAAGAAGAAACTGGCAATTTTCTAAGTAGTATCAAGCGTAGTTGGGGTATTGCTTTTTTCGGTGCAGTAGTGCCCTTTTGTATAGCTTATAGCCTAACTCTTTGGTACTGGGGCGAAGCCAACATGGCCTTACTTTGTGGTTTGGCAATGACGGCTACAGCGGTGTCACTAACAATGGTGTCATTAAAAACTGAAGGCTTAAATAAAACGCCGGCAGCGACAGGCATCATGACGTCGGCGGTATTAGACGACGTAGCCTCTCTCGCCTTAGTTGCGGCGTTGGTTCCCATAGCGTCTGGAAGTTCGACCTTTAGTGCCTTTGGCTTATTACTAATTCTTGTAAAAGTAATTGTTTTCTTTTTGTTAGTGACCATAATTGGCGCAGGCTTATTCCCAGCGAGCAGAGGCTTGGCGCGTAAAATCCCTATTATCGGGCGCTTTAGTTTGAAACAGTTGCTTGCCATGAGCGGTGGCGAGTACACCGTTTTAGCGCTGTTACTTATAGCTGTGTTAGTTGGTCTACTTGCACATGCCTTCGGATTTCATCCCGCTGTCGGAGCCTACATGGCAGGCCTACTAATTCGTCAAGAATACTTCTCCGACGAAGCGCCGAAAACTGATCATGAGCACTACCATCACACCAATGCCTATGAGCAAGCTCGATTGATGATAGATAACGTCGCATTTTCATGGCTTGGACCCGTTTTCTTCGTCACACTTGGTAGTAAACTTCTATTTGATGGCCCGCTATTTCTGACCACTTTGCCACAAGCGCTATTGCTATTCGCCTGCCTATTTTTTGGTCAGATAATCAGCGCGTCATTGGCGGCGAAATACACCGGGAAATTTGATTGGCCAGACAGTTTAATGATCGGCTTTGGCATGTTGGGACGAGCCGAATTAGCATTTGTAGTAATGGAAATTGCCTACGTGCAGACCAAGGTAATGTCGGCTGAAGCATTCTATACCCTTATGATAACTTGCTTCTTACTAAACCTTTCAGTGCCTTTGACTATCAGATGGTGGAAAAGATACTTTAAAAAAGCCCAGTAAGCCACTCAAAGTCACCCTGCTTACAAGGAATTGAAAACGGGATGAAACATTGCAATTTGCCTTAAGCACTTCAATTGACATCACGCCCCTCCTAGCCGTAAGCTGAATTCCTTGATCTGAATCAATCAGACTTCAGCACGCGCTGGCTAAACTTATATAATGGAATCGAAATTAAACATTTAGCAGAGGGCATCATGATTAAAGAAGTATTAGTGTACACGTTCGGCAATCAGTCACACGATAGCGCGATTAGAGCCGCCGCCATGTTTTCAGCCAATCACAAAGCGCGGTTAACCGGCTTATTTGTTAAGCCAGATGCTGTCACGTACTCTGTCTCCTACGGTGACTACCCACTCAGCTTGGCGGAAACGCTCTATGAGCTTCAAGCTGGCTACTGCGAAAAAATAAAAGCCAGTTTTGAACGCATCGTCGGCAATTATGACATCCATAGCGAATGGCATCAGACTGATGAGTATGAAAAGAAACCACGACCTGAGTTTTACTCTGACGTAATCTTTGTTCGCCAGCCCGACAAAGAGAGCAGTGTGATCTTTAATGATACCGATTTCGTCGACGATCTCATTACTGACACCGGCCTACCAACAGTGGTTGTACCTAATCACTGGTCCGCTGAAAACTTCGCGCAACTGCCCGTGCTCGGATGGAAAGAAACACGCGAAGCAGTGAGCGCGGTACGCCACGCACTGCCGATCATGCGAGATGCAATCGATGTCGACATCGTCACTGTTACCCGAGAAACTAAGCCTGATGAGGAATTAGTCGAGGGCATTGAAATCAGCGATTATCTGAATAAACATAAGGTCAAAACACGGTATTTTGCCGAACGAATGACCCAAGCAGATCATAGTGAAGCAGAGACTCTGCTTCGCCACGTCGAAAATCGCGACCGAGATTTAATCATTATCGGAGGTTATGGGCACTCACGCTTTCGAGAGATCATACTCGGTGGAATGACTAGATCACTAATAAAGAAAAGTTCAGTACCGGTATTATTGTCTCACTGATTATTGCCTCACTGATGCGGCTTTTCATGAGTGAATATTCAACTGTCGGATGACTTATTTGAAAATAGCGCACCCAACATATATCGGACGTAATGATGTAGCTCATGATTCAGGTTAAACCAGGTAGAGCTTGAGACCGAACCAACGGCCTGATTACTCTGTCGTAGAAAACGGATGATTAAATCAGAACCATGTTGATAGTGTTGGTCGTTCAAGTCCATAAGCTCTTTGCGCCTATCTAAAATCGACTCAGGCGTACCATCAGAATATGCTGCGCTGAGATATTGTTGATAAAATTCACCAAGGAATTCTTGGTGTGCGTTTAGCAACTGCCGCGCAAGAGGGTTTTCAGAAGCATTGCGAAGGTTCTCAAAATCGGTCCTGAAATCTTTAAGCGTCTTCGATGCATAGACCGTCGCGCGCGCGGCCTCAAGCATTTCAATAACATTTTTTCGTTGACCAAGTTCGGGTTCTGCTAGCTGCAGTTTATTGGCATAGTGTAAATACTGATCTTCAAAATCTTTTAGGTACTGATACTCAACCTCAAAACTCCTAGTCGTCTTGCTTATCATAGAATGGTCTTGAGGTGCCCTATCAAGACTAATCCCAAGTTCATTCATATGTAATTTTACCGCTTCGAGGTTTAGGTATTGTAAGGCTTTTTCAAGGTCATTGATCGCAAGCTCCGGCACTTCCACCGGCACATTGAAAAAATCCGGTCGGTTGTTATTGCTAACAG
>Ga0316189_10006279_pt1 | contig 11342 bp, 10 predicted proteins | sample LowCovwburrow_MG_FD_204930 | JGI IMG/M metagenome (GOLD analysis project Ga0316189, IMG submission 204930) | Coastal sediment microbial communities from Maine, United States - Lowes Cove worm burrow | ecosystem: Environmental > Aquatic > Marine > Coastal > Sediment | place: USA: Maine... | reverse complement strand
ACACTCTGCAGCAAGTTTCCACTCGCCGTTTATCCGTATTAGCCAGTTCACTGGGCGCTTCTCCATCAACCAATCTTCCAGGTTTCCTTTCAGGCTTTTATCGGCTTTAACCAGCAAAAGGACACGCACATGAATCCCAATCTTCTTTAAATCCAAAAGGCTGGTATATCTTTTGATGACATTCATTTTCTCCAACCTTTTCAGTCTATCAAATATAGAAGATACCGGAATTTGTGTCTCTTGGCTTATCCTTGTCAATGTCTCCCTGGCGTTAATTCGCAGGTGTCCCAATAATTTCAGGTCCGTTTGGTCCAATATTTCAGATTTATCCTCGGTTTTCATTTTATATCACCTCACATTGTTTTTCAAATTCATGGCTCTCAACCGTATACCTGAAAACGGTTGATAGCCTATTATTACATAAACACAGCAACCTTTACTCCATCCATTTTACAAGACCCCAAACATTTCTTTGAGTTCATCATTGTCGGGATAGGTCATATGTCCTTCTCCTACAAATGATACGGTCATAACTTTTCCATCCTTGTAAAAGTTTGTACCGATACTTCCGGATATCCCTATCATCCCGCAGTTTTGTTGTTTCCATCCATACTCTTTTGCGAGTTCAACGATTTTGTTGAATAACATTTTATCATCTCCAAGCTCGATACTGTCCAAATTGCTATAAATCGGGTGGCCTCTTCCTGCCGGGAAAGAAAGAGGCCACAAACCAAAAGTTTATTAATGAGAACATTTTTCCTGATTCCGGGACCAATAGAGTTCCGACCTGTAATGACTCAACGGTCCCAATTTTCAGGGGGCGCAAACTGCGCCCATATCCTTTTACACTCCAGGATTCTTCTGTTAAGTTCTGCAATTTTGCTCCTCATCCAGTATCGTTTTTCTTCGTCTGCCTGCCGTTTATGTCGGTCAGCCATTGTCAAGAGCCGGTGCCTGAATTCGCGGTCTACGAGGGCTTCATATCTTTGATAAGTTGCCCGTCTGCCATCTTCATCGCTGATTGATGAATGCATAATGGCCAATTCCTTTACACGCTCCATTATTTTCTTCATTGCGTATGCATATTTGTTAAATGGTCTCTGAGTTTTTTGAAAATCAACAGTATTGAAGGCACTATATTCAGGGTCATCTACTGCGCAATCTGCTATAAAAAAGTCATTTTCCCTGTCCCGCTTCGGTATCATTGTCAACAACTGAAATTCGTTCAAAAGATAGCATCTTATGAACTCATTTCGGTCATGTATTTCATCCTCTGAAAGCCCATAATCAGGGTCATTTCTCCGAACCACCTTCAAGTTTGCCTTTATAGGTAGCTCTTTTTCGTCAATCCAATTTCCTGCTGTACAACCAATTTGTTCAACTGATTTCATTTTTTCATTACCTCAAGGAGTGAGTCATAGGCTCCCTCTCTGGTCAAATTATAGCCCAGAGAGGGGGCTGACGATGCAGCCATCCAAGCCACAGACGCCTTTTTGTCGGAAGGGCGCAGTGGAGAGTGAGCAAGAAAACATTTAAGGGGTGTTGGGGATATTCCCCAACAGATATGTTAGGTTTCGCAGCGAGCTTGGAACAAGCCGTTTGCGATGAACGGCGATACGCCCGTAGACTAACTGCTCATTAAATTTTTCTTTTTTCCTTTTGGCGAGTCTCTAGACTCCTGCCACAAAGGGAAAAATTTAAGAGAAGTAGTTTGCGGGGCTTTCGTATCCTGCGTAATGCAAGGGGATATTAAATGCTTAGCATTTAAATTCCCTGGAATGGAGCTTTCGCCAATGGCGAACATTAATTATGCGGTTACTTTTGAAAAGTATAAAGGTGAAATGGCACCAAACGTTATGCCACTCAGGAATATCATATGGGAATAATTCTTTGAGGCCCATGGTGATGGCCATTATGAAGCTTTTAAAAAAAAGGACCTATTGAGCCCTTGATTTTATAATCTTTTCAATTTCGTGGAACTTAGAAATGGCATCCATCTAATCATGGAAGTCGCCTCGCCTGGGGTTCAGAAACGGCATTCGATTCCACTCACCGGCTTTTTTCATGTGCGTTTTGCTGATGTTCGCCATAAGTTGACCATTATCCGTCATAAATACGTTCAAACATAGGGCAACTCGAAGGGGAAAAATTTAAATAGGGGTTTGCGATGAGCAAAACGAAGTGAACCCCTTTTAAATTTTTCCCCGTGTAATGGCTCAAATTGCCCCAAAAAAAAAAGAATAAATTCAGGATTAATAGTATCCGTCCTGAATTACACGCTCCAAGGCGCTTAGTGGTATTTTGATTTTCAATTCTATACAATCATCTTTGCGCTTCGTATATCGATAATTGTCTTTCATAACATACCGCCAAATCATCAAGTTCACCTCCGAGCAATTTTTTGCTCAAATTTTTGCAAAAAATTGCTTGAGGGTGAACTTGAGACTAAATTATAGCTTCTTAACACAGGTGCATGTTTGCTATTTCAGAGTAGTGGCTCAAGTTTATATATTCTATTTTTTATCAGCAAACCGGATGCTTCATGACTTGGAAACTTGAAGATAGGGTTAGTGATAGAAAAAGACCTAATTTTAAATCCGATGGCGAAAGGCGAATAGCATATTTTCTGGATAACAATTCAATCAAATATCAATATGAACCCGGTGTGCTCGTTAATTCTGTGGGGAAAAAACCCAGGATCTGGTATCCTGATTTTCACCTTCCTGAGTTTGGAACTTATATTGAATATTACGGATTGGCAGGTGGAAAAAACTACGACAGGGGAATAAAAGTAAAACAATCTGTATATTCTAAAATGGGAATGGCGGTCATATCTGTATACCCTTGGATGTTCGCTGAGAACTGGCAAAAATATATTGTGAAGGAATTAAAAAGAAGCACCTCTCGACGATACAAAAATATCACAGCCAAGCTTTACAGGACAGAGCACCGATCAATCACACGTCCCTACTTTCATCCTTCTCCAACAAAATATCATGGAGGATTTAATAAGCGCTATTGACTCATTCCATATTATTTCTCAGTTTCTGGACTCTGACATTAGCATAACAATTCTTCCATTGCCTTTTTTGTTTTAATCTATGCTTTATTTGTACTTATTTATATTTAGTCGACTTTTGTTACACCTTGTAACTAACTGATTGTGCATCGGATTTTGGATTATTGGGTGTAACGCAATTGGACGATTTTGGCACTGTTTTATGGATTTAAGTTACACTTTTAAATGATTTGCGTTACAGTTTATGCCGATTTGCGTTACATCCCGGGATGGATTCGGTTAGCGGATTTTATCCGTCACTGTTGCTTTGAAGGCCAGCTTCGGGCCAAGGATGGATTCTGGTGGTTTGTGGTGGCAGCCGCCGCGAGCCCAGATATCAGCAGACACACCCTGCGCAAACATCTGATTTTGATCCGTGATCCAAATGAAATCTGAAGGCGGTATATCCTGGACCAGCGCACACATGTTTTTCGATCTCGACGAGGAATTCGTCAAGAAAAGCAACCGAAAACCGCTGAGTTCAGCATCGAATATTTGTTCATACCTTTTGTAATGACCGGTGCGAAACAAAGACTGGTAGTTTAGGATTTTCTGACGGACATCTCCGGCGCCTGGCTTTGTGCTGGCCAACGTTTCAGTGCCCATGTCCACTTCCAGGAAAAAAAGGAGTGTTTTTTCTTTGTGTGAAATGGTGAAAACCCCGTCCGGGATCATGATAAGCGTGTTTTCAGAAGTTTCATCTATTGCAAAGTGCTCCTGAAGGAGAAGATTGTCGGCATTTCCCATTCTAAGATCATGGGAACTTGTGGTGAGGTGGCGGGTGGCAAGCTGCTGATTATCCCTTTTAACTTGCAACAAGTGGATGAAGAACCAGCTTACTAAGAGATCATGATCAACAAAGATAGAATCTGTGGTTTTATTTGTAATATATGCTGCATGCTCAGAGAGGATTTCTTTATGGCGGAGAAATTCCAAGCCCTTTTGGGTCAAGATGATTATATATTCCCGCCGACCGCGCCCGGAACCAAAACCCCGCTCTTTCCTCATTATGAGGTTTCCATTTATCAATTGCCGCAATCGTCTTCGGGTGACCTGAAGCGGCCTTTGCGATAAGGCCGATAGCTGTTTTACGGTCAAAAATTTGTATTCGGCAATATATGAGAGCAGCGCCGTATCTCCCTTTGCAATTTTTCCTGCCATTTTAGATCCCCTGTTTCTGAAAAACACAAATTAAGTGAAATTATCTTTTTAGTTGTTCAATTCATTTTCGTTTTCGAACATATTGTCAAAAGTTTTAAATGCTTCTTCGTCAACAAGGCCTACATTTTCATGATTAGCTTTCTTATGTGTGTCGCCAGGATTGCATACCTCCCGTTGTCTCAACATATTCGGTGAGTTACCAATCTCAAGCCGCCGGCGCTCATAGAACCCAACAACCCGCATATACGTCCGAAACGCGGATATGGCTGTAATATGCACCTCCGATTTTTTTAGGGTGCTGAAAAATTCTTCAACATCCTGCTCTGATTCGGGATTAAATCGGATCTGCAATCCGATTCGCTTTTTCTTAACCATAAAAGACCTCTACCTTTACTATTTCTTCACTTGATATCCTTGCAATGTGTCCTGCATAATGCCGTAACGACAAAAACCAATGGCGTTTGACATTTCCGGTTCCTTAGAGATAAAGATCTGCTTACGATGCTCCTTTAAAAAGCCATTGGTATCCTTGAAAAAATAAGCTCCACCTCCACAAATTATGATTTTATTCATACGGTTAATCCTGCCTTCCCAGCGCTTTAAAACTTCAGGTTCAATTCGCTTGTTGATATGATCTGAAATCAACTGTGCGACAACATTTGTAAGATCATGCCCCTCGCCCCGGAATTCAAACGGTTTACCTCTCATCACAGGCTCTATAAATTCGATTTCCTCTTTATCGAATTTTTTCTTTATATATGACTGTAGTTTTTCGAGAACGATTCTTATTCCTGTATCTTCGGAAAGTTCTTCTTTTTCCCCGATAAACTGCCCGTTTTCAAAAATTAGAAAATCAGTTGTACGAAATCCCACATCCAGGATGCCATGAAGTTTTTTATAACCGTTACGTTCTTTAACCAAACCGCTGTCTGTAAGCATCTCCGAAAAAAAAGCACCGCTTCCTTGGGGAAGGATTTTTACATTTTCAGCCGAAAAACGATATATTTTGTTGTTGGCTGCAAATTCGACACCGTATCGTACTTTCTTTTGCATGTGCTTTATATTGGTCTGGGAATAATGGCCGGGAGCCAGCCCGAGAATAAGCCTTTTAATGCGCACATTATCAGTATCGTTAAAAATTCCCAATTCTAACAGGGCCTTACATATACACAGCCAGTAGGTTTTATCTTTCACATAATCGCGATAGTCACGCCTTATAAGACTGTCTTGATATGAAAGGGCTTCCTCGCCCACATAAAATCGATCCCCGTCTATGCCGTAGACAGAATGATTGTTAAGGCCCCAGTTATTCGTTTTTGCTTCCGCAAAGATTCTGGGAAAGCATAGAGTTTGCACCTTCGATTCCCCTTCCTTTAGACACACTTTTGCCTGACCGAAGCCAATGTCCATCCCTGCTATAAAGGTTTTCATGTTGGGTCCTCCTCTAAGAAAATCAAAGTATTTCATAATCAATTTCTGCCGCCTGCAATTTTGCGATCAAACAATGTTTCTTATCATTGATTGTCCGTTATCTTTCTCAGTTTATCCCTCAAAAATCAGTATCAATGATATGGTTCATTGATTGAATCAAATGTTACTCAATAATTTCCCCCAAAAATTTGGTTCCAATGGGTGCTATCAAAATATGAGAGATTATGATGGTATTTTTCATCGAATAATACATCTTTGAACCCAGGGCTCTGCTAATAATTTTAGATCCATCAGTTCATCCTCTTCATAGCCGGGGTCTGTTGCCTTGAAAAACTCAGGTTGCAGTACTTTTAAATTATTAAAGGACTGCAAGGCATAAAGCATTGCACCTTCAATGATTTTTACAATATTTCTAATGATCTTTGCATCGACAAAGGGTTTTGCGCAGGTGGTCCTGAATTCGTAGGCGATCGCCGATTCCATAATGATCTGAACACTTGCAAGGATCTGATCCGGATTCTGACCTTTTTTTATAAACGGAGAATAGTGCAAAGGATCAGTCTTTATGTCCATAGCAATATAATCGATAAGGCCTTTTTCTATGAGCTGCTTTATTACCTGAGGCCTGCTGCCGTTTGTATCCAGCTTAATGGGGTAGCCGATTTGCTTGACCTTTTTGCAAAGACAAATAAGATCTCGGCAAATGGTTGGTTCTCCGCCGGAAATAACAACACCGTCAATAAATTCCTTACGGTCATCTAAATAGTCATAGGCTATTTGCTCATCGATAAAAAAAGAGCGCCTGCCTCCCTTTACCAGCGCCGGATTGTGGCAATAGGGGCAATTAAAGTTGCACCCTGAAACAAAGAGCACACAGCTGACTTTGTCGGGATAGTCAATAAGCGAAACTTTTTGCCAACCAGCAATCATCATAGATCTATATCGTCACCGCCGACTGCCATGACAACCCATGAAGTACCATCCAAATCAAATGTTGGCTTTCCGTTGGGCAATCCAAAACTTTCAATTGTATTTGGCATATTGAAAGCTTTTCTCATGCGAAATTCTGCCTGCTTTCCGTTATTCCACTGTTTTATGGGTCTCAAATAGCCAACGACTCTTGAGTAAATTTCGGTGTCTTTATCACAAACCGGGCATTTTATCTGTTTGCCACTCAGGTATCCATGGCCGGGGCATACACTGAAGGTGGGGGTGATCGTAAAATATGGCAGGCGAAAGTTGGTGACGATCTTTTCAATGAGATGTTTTAAAGCCTCCCCATCAATTACCTGCTCTCCCAGGTAAATGTGCAGCACCGTCCCGCCCGTATATTTGGTCTGTAAATCATCCTGGAGTTTTAAGGTTTCGAATATATCATCCGTGTGATTGACCGGAAGCTGCGTTGAGTTTGTATAAAACGGCGCTGCTCCCTTTCGGTATTCATCTTCGTTGGCACACAGGATTTTTGGAAACGTCTTTTTATCCAGCAAGGCCAGACGATATGAGGTGCCCTCTGCCGGTGTTGCTTCCAGGTTATAACTTGCATCCGATTTTTCCTGTATTTCTGCAATCAAACCGCGAATAAAATCCATCACCTCAAGTGAAAATTCTAAACCTGCTTTGTCGGCAATGGAGGTGCCCAAAAAATTCAAACAGGCCTCGTTCATACCGATGATGCCTATGGTTGAAAAATGACGCTTCCAGTAATACCCGGTGGCCTGCTTGATCGATCTTAGATATAAGGTGGAATAAGGATACAGATTTTTGGCGGTGAATTTTTCAAGAACTTTTCTTTTGATCGAAAGACTCTCAGCCGCGAGCAAAACCATTTTTTCCAAATATTCAAAAAATTCAATCTCGTTTGCAGAAAGATACCCGATTCTTGGCAAATTAATGGTTACCACCCCAATGGATCCTGTCAGCGGATTTGCACCAAATAGTCCCCCTCCTCTTTTTAAAAGCTCTCTTTTGTCAAGACGCAGTCGGCAGCACATGGATACAGCGTCTTCCGGTGACAGATCAGAATTGATAAAGTTGGAAAAATAGGGAATCCCGTACTTTCCGGCCATTTGCCATATCATCTCCAACTTTGGATTGTTCCAGTCAAAATCAGCCGTAATGTTATAGGTGGGTATGGGAAACGTGAAGACCCTACCCTTGGCATCGCCTTCCAACATAACTTCGGAAAAGGCACAGTTTAGCATATCCATTTCCGGCTGAAAGTCGGAATAGGTGGATTCTTGCTCAATACCTCCGATGATCACCGGCTGGTCCTTTAAAACATCAGGTGGACTAAGATCCATGGTAATATTGGTAAACGGTGTCTGGAAACCCACCCGGGTTGGAATATTGATGTTAAACACGAATTCCTGAAAAGCCTGTTTTACCTGCCTGTAATTTAGGTTGTCATGACGGATGAACGGCGCAAGCAGTGTATCGAAGTTGGAAAAAGCTTGTGCACCGGCGGCCTCACCTTGAAGCGTATAGAAAAAATTTACGATCTGTCCCAGAGCGGATCTAAGATGCTTCGGGGGAGCACTTTCCACTTTTCCTTCAACACCTCTAAAACCCTGTACCAGGAGATCTTTCAAATCCCACCCGACGCAATAGACCGAAAGCAGGTTTAAATCGTGGATGTGAATCTCCCCTGCTTCATACGCATGCTGGATTTCAGGAGGATAAATTCGGTTTAACCAATATTTTGAAGTGATATCTGATGATATGTAATTGTTAAGTCCCTGCAGGGAATATGACATGTTGCTGTTTTCGGATATTTTCCAGTCGAGTTTCTTAATGTAGTTATCAACCAGATCGACACTGGCCTTAGCGGCGATTGTCCTTATCTGTGCATGCTGTTCCCTGTATAGGATATAAGCTTTGGCTGACTTGAAAAAGGCAGTATCAAAAAGCACCTTTTCTACACTGTCCTGTATCCCTTCCACATCAGGAATTGGACCAAGGTTCAACTCATGAGCCAAGTCCAGAACCCTCACGGTGAATTTTTTCGCCTCCACAATCCCAAATTCACCGGCAGCTTTTCCTGCCTTCGCAATTGCCGCAGTTATTTTCGATGAATCAAACCCAACAACATTTCCGTCACGTTTTCTTATTTTTTTAAACATGTTTGCCTGCCTCTGCAAAACCGGGATTTTTCGATCATCGTTTGATGAAGATTTGCACATTCAGCATTTCAATTGTCTAAAAAGAAAGCGGCGGAATTTGGAAGATAGTTTCAGTTTTGACCAGTTTTGAGGAGGAGTCGATAGCCAGATCTTTTGCAAAATTGTAGGGAATTCCGTAAGAATTGCCAGAGATCCAAGTCGAGGACTGTGGCAAGCACAGTTCACATAAAAAAATGGAGGAAAGTGAAAATGGCAAAAGATCCAGGATTTGGTTATAGGGTGGTGGCAACAATCACAGGTGCGAAGGGATCATGTGTTGCCCATGATGTTGGGGATTCATTAGATATAAGTTGACACAATCCTGGGGGACTGTGCGGTTTCTTCTATCATGACATATTTCCCAACCTAAGCACTTTTCAATACGGAGGGAGCCTTCCATGATGGGAAGGAAATACGATTAGCTTACAATATCCTGACAGTCACAATCTTGTAACATTGAAACTTGAAAGATCTGAGCGAAAATAGAGTGGCACAGCTATTTTGCTGAAATATACCCGTTGCGAAGGAATTTTAAAAATTTTGGCGAGCACTATCGCACTGCAATTTGGACTATTAAAGTTCAATCCTCAATTCTCTGAAAATGCCACTTTGGGCTAATCGGTAGGAAATATGGAGGTATAGTTTTTTAGATTTCCTGAACAAATACACAATAAATTTAGATTGTTGGCTGGATTCGATTAAGGCACGTTATGTGCCCAGGCACGCTATCTAAACTTGCGGCAGAATGTCGATTAGCCAAGGGAAACCCACAATGGCCGGGAGTTTTAGATTGGTTCAGTAAATCTTAACGTTTTGATCCATCGTTATTATGGATTAGTTTGTCTAATGCACAGCATTGCGAAATTATTGCCATGGATTGATGTAAGCATGTGAGCCACAATTCGAACCCTCCCAAATTACAATAAATAGGATTTAGTAGGATTCATTGGCTTCAGTGTTAATTTTAGCGCTATATGCTTTCCCTATCTATTCTTTCGCCGTGCAATAGTTTATTGAAATTTTATTCAGTTATGATATTTCTTTTTGCGTATCGTTGTTATTCATTAGCATTCAGAGGAGTCAAGCATGGTGAACACCTTGCATAGATCACTAACCATCACCTTCCTGGCGGTTTCTTTCTTTATCTCAGGGTTAGGCGCTGATCTGCTGAGCGCACAGAGTTCGGCTGTGGGCCCGGCGGAAACCCAACGCTCTGCGGGTCCACTACTGAGCCGGTATATAAGATTTGACCATCTAACCACTGAAGATGGACTCTCAGGTGATCAAGCATATCACATTGCCCAGGATCGCTATGGCTTTATGTGGTTTAGCACCGCTAACGGATTGAGCCGCTATGACGGCTCCAGCTTCAAAGTTTACCGCCACGACCCGGACGATCCCAACAGCCTTGGTCACAATGCCGTCCGAGCGATGATATTAGACCGGAGCGGTGACCCGTGGCTTGGTACCTGGGGCGGCGGCCTGAATCGATATGACCGGGAAAAGGACGCTTTCATCCGCTACCAGCACGACCCTGCCGACCCTCACACCTTGAGCAGTAATTTGATACGGTCTGTTTATGAAGACCGGGACGGGACAATCTGGGTGGGGACGGCAAAAGGGCTCAATAAATTCGATCGTGAAAGCATGCGATTCACGCATTTCCTGCACGCACCTGATGATCCGAACAGCCTGAGCCAGAATCTTGTCTGGTCAATCCTTGAAGACAGCTCCGGGGCTATTTGGATCGGCACGCAGGACGGCCTCAATCGGCTCGATCCGAAAGCAAATCACTTTATTCACTACCGGCATGATCCCGATGATCCCGCCAGCCTCAGTCATAATACGATTAGAGAAATCTTTGAGGATCGTTCGGGCAACCTCTGGCTTAGCACACACCGTGGGCTCAGTAAATTCGATCGCGCCAGGACCGGATTCACCCGGTATTTGCATGATGCTGCCGATCCACAGTCGCTGAGTAACAATCTTGTTACCGGGGTTTATGAAGACCGGGCGGGCAGGCTCTGGGTGAGCACCTGGGGGGGCGGGCTCAATCTGTTCGATCGGGAAACAGAGACCTTTACTCAATACAGACATGATCTCTCCGACGCTTACAGTTTAGGCGCCGATACGATTTTCCAAGTTTATGAGGATCAGCAGGGGATATTCTGGATAGCCTCAGATGGGGGAATCAGTATGTTTGATGGTGGAGGAAAGCCCTTTCGGCATTATCGCCCCATCTCTAACCAACCAAATACCCTGAGTCATAATGTGGTGCGCGCCCTGCATGCCGGCCGGTCAGGAGTTGTCTGGGTTGGCACCAGCGGCGGTGGGCTTAACAAGTTTGATAGACAGACAGAGGTGTTCACCCATTATCGACATGACCCTGCCGACCCGGGCAGCCTCAGCAACAATTCTGTAAGCGCAATGTATGAAGACCGGACGGGAATGGTCTGGGTTGGAGCATCCGGTAGCGGTTTGGACCGATTTGATCCGGCAACTGGGCACTTTACGCACTACCGGCACGATGC
>Ga0316189_10006278_pt1 | contig 11342 bp, 11 predicted proteins | sample LowCovwburrow_MG_FD_204930 | JGI IMG/M metagenome (GOLD analysis project Ga0316189, IMG submission 204930) | Coastal sediment microbial communities from Maine, United States - Lowes Cove worm burrow | ecosystem: Environmental > Aquatic > Marine > Coastal > Sediment | place: USA: Maine... | reverse complement strand
TATTGTAGGAACTCCATCGCTTTAGGACCTCAAACAAGGCTAAGGCCATAGGTCCACGATCATCGTAGTTGTGCCTCTTTATATGTAGTGTCTGTATCAACTCATCAGCCTTCGTGTCATTTCTGACAACATGGGCCATTATTAGATCTGCCAACGTGAGGCTTCTGTGACCATAGCCATAGACCTTCAGCACCTGTCGGACAGATCTATACCCCCGCACGACATCCAACCATTTGTATGTGTGCCATTGGTGTTGAGACGACAAAACGGTCAAAGCTGCCTCAAAGCTTAAGCGTGACTGTACCTCTGCCCTGAGCTCACGCCCATCTAGCACTTCTTTGTATAGCCATATCAGCCGAATAGCCATATCCACGACCGGCGGGATTTGGTCGCCCCAGGGCTCAGGTTGTCTTGAAAGTCTGTCGACTGTATCCAAAAAATCATAAATCTTCATTTTTGTTTTCTTTTATTTCAATGTGTTAATTCAATTTTTGCTTATTGTATCAAAAAAGTGACTTATATAAGTGCACTTTATCAATTTACGTTCCAATATTTTACTCAGTAACCCAAGAAACTGAGATTAGAAAATGCAACACACTGATATTAAAGAAAACTATTTATGCCCGTATCTCACGCGGAAACAACTCGTCGAACAATTCCCCACCAATACGTACGAAGGTTGGCGCCGCGTACCTACGGACGTTCTCCCGTACAGCGTTCGGGGCAAAAAAGCGATTTACAAGCGCGAAGACATTATCCGTTACCTCGATTCCGGCTTCGGCAAACCCAAACGAGGGCGGCCTCGTACCGAGCGCGTAATTTTGTCGGCATTAAGAGGCATCAAAGAAATCATCATGATGAACGCCAATTTCCATCCAGATGAGATTCGGATTGTTAAGGTTAGAACAAACCTTGATGCACAGGTGCGAGGCTGGCCGACAAAAGCCATTCATCAATGCCAATTAAAGTGGATCAGGGGTCTTGGTGAACAATATGGTTTGAACATTGAAATTGTTGAGTACGGGGCCACAACCGTGGAGCAGATGGCAACCAAAGCTCTCATGAAAAACATCAATCAACATGTTTTATAAACGCTACTTTTAATAGAGTAATAAAATTGATTTTAAAAAAAACTACTAAAATATTTGTTTATGTTTTTTTAGGTCCCTACATAAATTCATCACCATGGTGTTCGGGGTAATCCCCTGATGCAAAACAACCTTAAATAAGGAGAAAAATACATGATTATCTACTTACCATATGGACATCTCGCATTAGACTTTGACGAAATGATTCTTTCTTTTGACGAGTTAACTCCAAAACAGTTCAGCCAATTACTTGGAAAAACAATAGATTGTGATATTTTTTGCCGAAACCTCCGCAATATATCAACCGAAAATGATGCTATGAGAATTGCACAGCGTGATCTAGCAAGTAAGCAGGACGCTGAACGTCTCTTGCGCAATGCTCCCGACTTGGAATCTTCAATCGTACATCTCGCAGACTGCGTGGAGTATGCCTATCGTAGGGTTGAGGCAGAAAAGAATTTGTTCACCACTTAATGAAGAACTTATCTTTAAAATTCTTATTTTAACCGCCGAATAGGCGGCTATTTTGCCAGTATTTTGTTGAATCATTAAAGGCAATTCATTTGCAACGAAGTTAGGAGCTATCTATGGAAATTTATGCACGCTTTCGCAAATCGTCAGAATATTTTAACAGCCATGATACTCGCAAGGTGTTCCCCGTTGAACTTTACCTCCAAGGCGCCCCGTTTGGCATGCTCGTCAAAGGTGGCATTGGTCAGCAGTATTATCTGGATGATGTGGTTCTGTATGCCACGGATTTATATAAGCCTAATGCACTAAGCATCATTCCTGGGCAGTCCATTTCTAAGGCCGATCTGCGCTTTGAGCACAAAGACAATGAACACCTTCAGCCAAGCTCAACCTGGATGTACGAAGACTGAAATCAACCTCATAAATTAGGACATTTTCAATGAAACTTTATCACTACACGACTTACAAGAACGTACTTAAAATTATGTACCAGGGCATCAAAACCACTGATGTTGATCGTGCTGACGGAACACTTGATGACGTGGCATGGCTCTCGACAAACTCAAAATCTCATTTGCAAAAATGGAGCGCGTCAACCGATTGCCTTCTTACAGAACAGGAGCACCATGATTACTTGAAGGCCTTTGGGTCAATGCCTCCAAAGGGCGCTATGTGGCCCAATAAAAGAGAAATTCGCTTCACGCTGATTATTCCAGACAATGATCCAAAATTGATCCGCTGGACAGATTATGCAGGTCAATATGTAGATCCGCGATATGCCAAAGAGCTGGCTCGAAGCGGAGGGCCAAAGCAATACCTTGAATGGTACTTGTACCAGGGTCATGTCAGTCCGGATTTCATCAAGGATGTGACTTGGTATGACACGGCTATTTCAAAATTCAGAGATGAAAACCCACAGTTTAACAAAAATGCGCACGCAGCATAATGCATGCGAGCTGCTGCAGAAGTGTTGCGCGGTGCACAAATGACTCCTCAAGATCTGGTGGCGGCAATTACCTCTGAAGAGCCAGAAAACGACAAGTTCCCATTCTCGCAAGAGTTGTCTGCGGTCAGGGCCATTCTTATCAAAGGCAAATTCAAAGCCTGGTGCATCCGTCGCGTACTCAGCTGGCGGTAATCTGCACAGGTCTTGCCAAAGCCTGACTGGATCATAGAAGTATCAAAAGTAAACAACCGAGATAAGGTTGAAAAAGAGAATGAATTTACACAACAGCCACCCCATGACTATAGAGCGCCTTCAGCATGCCCAAAAAATAGCTGCACAGATCGTCAAGGTGCATGGTGAAGACTACCTTCCTTATTTTGAAAAACTAGAAGAAGAAATAAAGAGGTATTCTCAAAAAAGTGAGGCCTACGAGCGTGCACTAAAGCTGGCCAGCTAATGTGCCGGTAGGTGCCTTTAGGTCGGGGTCTTGAATGCAACGGCTTGCAGCCATTTTTTCTTTAGCTCAAGAGAAGGGCCATCACCATATTTTGGACGGTAGAATTTATGCCCCATGAGTGCGGCAGCAACCTTCTCAGGAACTTCGGCAGCAGTTAAGCGATCTTCAAAGCTGTGGCGAAGAGAGTAGGCTGAGTGGTTGGGAGAGGGTAATAGTTTGTGTGAGCGAAGATACTTGTTGACCGTTGTTGATGCTGAGTCCTGCTTGCCGCGATAACTCGGGAACCCGTTTGGACATTCCTGGAGCGCATATAAAGCCGCCCCGACCAGTGGAATCTTGCGGCGCCGATAGTCATCTTTTTGTTGGCTTGTTTTAAGGGCGCGATGTTTGTTTGCTTTTATGAAGATGTAGGGGATGTCTTCATCGAGCTTGATTTCGTCAAGGGTGGGATCCAGTCCCGTAAGCTCATTAAAGCCACATCCCGTGTCAGCCATTGCGAACAATAGCATCATCGCTTCTTTGTTGAGGCCAGATAGGTTCTCAGGATTGAGCAACGTGTTCTGAATGTAATCCGGTTCAAAAGGTGCTCTCTCGCTCTGGTCACCTTTTTCAGACAAGTGAAGGCCCGTAAAGGGATTATCTAAGTTTAGTCGAAGCTTGTCATTCAGGACTGCAAAGATCTTGGCAAGGTGACCAAGGTCTTTGTTCGCTGTATTCGCTCTAAGATCTTCTTCTTGGATACGATCAAGCCAGTATTGCCGAAAATCTAGCGCATCGTTCCGTGAAATGTCGGTCAGGTCTTTATTGCCGATCTGTTCGATGAAGTTTCGGACGGCTTTTTTTCTGGGGTTTTGCCACCGTCGTAGCTCTCTTTTGGTCTTCTTACGTGTTGTGTCTTGAGTAAGAGACCAGAACTCTTCAAGCGCATCAGATAGCAAGAAGCATGGGGCTGTGGTGCTCCCGAGTAATGCAGATACGTGTGCGGGATTGTCGATAGAGCCACTTTCTTCAAGCTTCTCTAGTCGGCTGGTGATGTCATGTATGCCACCAGATAAGATTTGAGTCATTGGGGCGTGCGAAAAGCTGAACGACTTTGCAATTGCCATTGCTGATTCGTAGCGTACTCGAGAATCATCGTGTCGATGGTTGAGTAGGGCAGACCAATAAGCCTCAATCTCATTGTTGATAATAACTGAGCGTCGTTTGGCGACATCGTGAGAGTCTGTCTTTAGGCTCTTTTTGACGAATGTTCTTTTGTCTAAGTGTGCAACGCTACGTGGCGTGCGGCGGTAATAGTACCAAGTGCTGCTAACTTTTCTGAGGTAGTCCTTGCTGTATCCCAAAGTGTAACCCTAATTGTAGCCCAAAACTGGCTGCATATTGGCTGTAATTTGGGGATTTTTCAAGGCTTAATCATTGAAAAAGCGAAAGAAAAAGCCCCGCCATTATCTGGCGAGGCTTTTTATTTGGCTCCGGCGGCAGGACTCGAACCTGCGACAAGACGATTAACAGTCGTCTGCTCTACCAACTGAGCTACGCCGGATCAGGCGTTTCTTCGCAATATGCTCTCGTTACAGAGCAAAGGATGGAGGCGCGGACCGGAATCGAACCGGTGTTCACGGCTTTGCAGGCCGCTGCGTAGCCACTCCGCCACCGCGCCATCCTGCTCCCTTTGCTAGCTTAGCAACTTGAGCAATGGGGAGCCGTGGGGCTCCTTATCCTCTTACGAGGTCTCTCTTGCGAGAGCGGACGGAACATAGACCGACCAGAGCCACCCGGTCAAGCGTCCCAATGGTGCTTTTCTAACTTTTTTTTGAGAGAGGGCAATTGCCCCTAGTTTACGGGGCTATAGTCAGGTTATAGTGCGAACAAATCAAAAAACGGTTCTTTGGTCGTCTGGCTGTTGAACTGTAACCAAACAAAACGAAAATAAGGGAGGGGTAGACCCTATGGATTTCGCGTTAGCTCGCCAAAATATGGTCGAAGGACAAATCCGCACCAACCGCGTCACGGACCAATACTTGGTTGACGCCCTAGAAGAACTTCCTCGCGAGGCCTTTGTGTCTGGTGAGTTGAAGTCATTGGTGTACATTGATGAAGATTTAACCGTTGCAGACGGGCGTATCTTGATGGAGCCCATGGTTGTTGCGCGTTTGTTGCAAGCCGCTCTCATCGAAGATACCGACCTTTGCATGGTTGTTGCTGCGGCAACGGGCTATGAGGCGGCTGTTATGGCTAAGTTGGCCAGTGCCGTTGTTGCCGTTGAAAGCAATAAGGCTTTGGTAAAGTCAGCGACCAAAAATTTGACCGACCAAGGTGCCGATACGGTTTCCGTTGTTGCGGGTGATGTAACCCAAGGTCATGCGGGCCAAGGTCCATATGATGTAATTTTCATTAATGGCGGAGTCGCGGACTTAAGCGCGGCCCTGACGGACCAATTGGCCGAAGGTGGTCGTCTTGTTTATGTTCAAGATAAGCCACGCGGTACAGGCAAGGCGATGTTGGTGACAAAAAATAATGGTGTGGTTTCCGAATCGGAACTTTTTGACGCCAATGTTCCAGCCTTGCCCGAATTTGCGGCAACGCCTGAATTTAACTTTTAATTCTAACGCTTTATTTGGGAAGCGGCGGTTCTGGGAAAGCCCAAGAACCGCCGTTTTTCGTATAATATGACAGTGCGTTCCCCCTATTTACAAGAATAGGCTGAATAAAAAGGTTTCCTTAAGGCTAGGCCCCTATTATTTTTAAGGCGATTCGTGAGCTCAATAGACTTAACGATGGCCTCAACGGTGGCATAGACGATGATTTATACAAGATGATCATGAAAACGGCTTTGAATACTTTTCTGACACGCACGGCCTTTGGCGGTGTGCTTCTTGCTGTCTCTTCTCATACGGTTTCGGCTGAAAGTCTTTCTGACGCCTTGGTTAAAGCCTATAACACCAATCCAACATTATTGTCTTCTCGTGCCACGTTGCGGGCGACGGATGAAGGCATGGCTCAAGCTGTTTCAGGCTGGCGCCCAAGCTTTAGTGCGACGGGCACCGCTTCGGCCAAAGATTTTGAGTCCACCAATGATCCTAAGGGCTATTCCACGGAACCGCGATCACTGACTTTAAATGTGAGCCAGTCCTTATTTGCTGGCGGAACCACCATGGCGGCCATGTCGGCTGCTGAAAATGCGGTTCAGGCACAACGTGCTCGTTTGACCTCAGCCGAACAGACGGTTCTTCTTTCTGCGGCCACGGCTTATATGAATGTGTTTCGCGATCAATCGGTCGTCGACCTCAATATTAAAAACGAACAAGTCTTAACGCGCCATCTGGAAGCGACCCGTGATCGCTATGAAGTTGGCGAGATTACGCGCACAGACGTACACCAAGCCGAAGCTCGTCTTGCGGGCTCGAACGCAACACGCATTCAATCCGAAGGAACGCTGGAAACATCCCGTGCAAATTATGTGAATGTCGTGGGAGAAGCTCCCGGAAAATTGGAGGCTTCGATTCTTGATTTAAATTTGCCAGTATCCTTAGATGAGGCCTTGGCGATATCTAAAGTCAACAATCCAACGGTCATTGCCGCTATTTTTGACGAAAAAGGGTCTAAAGATGATGTTGATAGCGCTCAAGGAAGCTTGCTGCCAACCATCGACTTGTCGGGATCAGCCAATCGTTCGCTTGATACATCGACAAGCTATACAAGTTCAAATTCATTAGAAGCTAAAGTCACGCTTTCGGTTCCTCTGTATCAATCGGGATCTGTGTATTCACAGTTGCGCCAAGCCCGCCAAACGGCATCGGCTTCGCGTTTGGCTTTGATGCAATCTCGGCGTGATGCAACGGAACTCGTGCGAACGGAATGGCAAGGCTTACAGACTATCCGAGCACGAATCGATTCGATCAAAACACAAGTCCGGGCTGCTAAAACGGCTTTAGAGGGTGTTCAGCGCGAAGCCAGCGTTGGTTCACGAACCGTACTTGATGTTCTTGATGCCGAGCAGGAATTGCTTGATGCGCAGGTAAATCTCGTTACTTCTCAACGCGATGAGACTGTTTCAGCGTTAACGCTTCTTTCTGCAACAGGTCAATTGACGGCCGCTGATTTGAAACTCTCAGTGGATTTATACGATGCAGACAGGCATTATCAAGATGTCCGAGGCAAGTGGTTTGGCGGATCAGTCGCGGGGAACCAAAATTGAGCCAGAAAACTTTAAGTTTCGGACCTAACCTATCAGGGGATAAGCGAGTTTATCATGAGTGATGAAGCGCAACAAAACGCAGGTGAAGAGCCATCGATGGAGGACATCTTAGCCTCTATCCGCCGAATCCTTTCCGAGGATGAGGAAGAGGAGGGTGCGGCTGAAGCAGCAGCCCCAGAGCCTGAAGAAGAGATGGACATGGCCGCTGCTATGGCTGCCGATGAGCCAGAAGAAGAAATGGACATGGCTGCCGCAATGGCTGCCGATGAGCCGGAAGAAGAAATGGACATGGCTGCCGCAATGGCCGCCGAAGAGCCAGAAGAAGAAATGGACATGGCCGCCGCCATGGAAAATATGGAGGCGGACGAGCCAGAAGAAGAAATGGATATGGCGGCCGCCATGGAAAACATGGAGGCAGAAGAGCCAGAGCCTGAACCAGAACCCATTATTGATTTGGTCGAAGAAGAGCCCGAGCCCGAGCCTGCTCCACCTCCTCCACCGCCACCTGTTTATGCGGCTCCGCCACCTCCACCTCCTCCACCGCCTACTCCAACGCGTCCCGGTGGTGAACCCGACATTTCGTCGATCCTTGATTTGACCGCTGAAATGATCACGACACTTCCGGAAGGAACCAGCGTTGAAAGTTTGATGTCTACATCGGCTTATGACGCTTCTACGGATGTTTTGGGTGATTTGGCCCGAGCTATTCTCAGCCAGCGCGAATTGCAAGTTGGCGGCAACGAAGTCACCTTGGAAGGCATGGTTCGCGAAATGATGCGCCCGCTTTTGAAAGAATGGCTGGATCAAAACTTGCCGTACTTGATCGAACGCTTGGTGAAGAAAGAAATCGATCGCATGATCAATCGAGCAGAGCACCTCGAATAGTCGGTGATCTAATACGATTAAAAACGCCGCTCAGGGTTTCCCGAGCGGCGTTTTTGCTATAGTAAGCAATACTTACAAACAACACTCAGTTACGGACGGCTTAAACAATGCCTTTGGATAAAAACTATACGCCCAATGACGTCGAAGAACGTATTTATGACCAGTGGGAAAGCTCGGGTGCTTTTGCCTGTGGTAAACCTGAAAGTGAAGACGCGTATACCATCGTCATTCCGCCGCCAAACGTGACCGGCAGCCTGCACATGGGCCATGCCTTGAACAACACGTTGCAAGACATCTTGATCCGTTATAACCGCATGCTGGGCAAAGACACGTTGTGGCAACCGGGTACTGATCATGCGGGCATTGCGACCCAGATGGTCGTCGAACGTCAAATGCAAGCCGAAGGTATCACGCGTCATGATTTGGGCCGCGATAAGTTCATTGAACGGGTTTGGGACTGGAAAGCTGAATCTGGCGGCACCATCACCAAGCAATTGCGCCGCTTGGGGGCCTCTTGTGATTGGGACCGTGAACGCTTCACCATGGATGAGGGCTTGTCCAAGGCCGTCCAAAAGGTCTTTGTCGAATTACACAAAGCGGGGCTGATTTACCGCGATAAGCGCTTGGTCAACTGGGACCCCTTGCTGCACACCGCGATTTCCGATTTGGAAGTCGAAAATAAAGAGCAAACGGGCAAGATGTGGTACTTCAAGTATCCCATCGAAGGCCGTGACGGCGAGTATGTGACCGTGGGCACCACGCGTCCCGAAACCATGCTTGGCGATTCAGGTGTGGCTGTGCACCCCGATGATGAACGCTATACTGACTTGGTTGGCAAGAACGTTGTGTTGCCATTGGTCGGTCGCTTGATCCCCATTGTTGCCGATGAATACGCGGACCCTGAAAAAGGTTCCGGCGCGGTGAAGATTACGCCTGCCCACGACTTCAACGATTTCGAAGTCGGTCGCCGCTGTAATTTGGAAATCATCAACGTGTTGGATCACAACGCGTGCATGAACGAAAACACGCCGGAAAACTTCCATGGCATTGATCGTTTCGAAGCGCGCGACGTGGTGGTTAAATTAATGGAAGGCGAAGGCCTTTTAGAAAAAATCGAAGAAAACCCGATGACAGTGCCCTATGGCGATCGTTCGGGTGTGGTGATTGAACCTTGGCTGTTGGATCAATGGTTCGTCGATGCCAAGGTTTTGGCTAAAGATGCGATCAAAGCGGTCGAAGATGGTCGCACCACCTTCCATCCAAAGTCATACGAAAACACTTATTTTGAATGGATGCGCAACATCCAGCCGTGGTGTGTGTCGCGCCAAATCTGGTGGGGTCACCAAATTCCCGCTTGGTATGGCCCAGACGGTACGCCGTTTGTCGAAAACTCAGAAGCAGACGCACAAGCTGCTGCCGAAAAGCACTATGGGGAAAGCGTCAAAATTGAACGCGACCCGGATGTCTTGGATACGTGGTTCTCATCCGCCCTTTGGCCCATGTCGACGCTCGGCTGGCCCGAAGACACGCCGGAAGTTAAACGCTATTACCCGACCGATTGCTTGGTCACGGGCTTTGACATTATCTTTTTCTGGGTCGCCCGGATGATGATGATGGGCTTGCATTTCATGGATGAGGTGCCGTTCAAAGACGTCTACATTCACGCCCTCGTGCGCGATGAAAAAGGCCAGAAGATGTCAAAATCCAAGGGCAACGTCATGGACCCCTTGGACCTGATCGACAAGTTCGGCTCGGACGCGGTGCGTTTCACCATGACCAGCCAAGCCGTTCAAGGTCGTGATGTGAAATTGTCCATCAGCCGCATCGAAGGCTATCGCAATTTCGTGACCAAAATCTGGAACGCTGCGCGGTATGCCGAAATGAATGAATGCAAGCCGGACGCAAGCTTTGATCCAGCGGCGGTTCAATTGACCGTCAACCGTTGGATCATCGGCAAAACGGCTGAGGCTGTGTCCAAAATCGAAACGGCGATTGAAAGCTATCGCTTTAACGAGTCTGCCGATGCCGCATATCACTTCACGTGGGGGCTGTTTTGCGATTGGTACTTGGAATTTACCAAACCGATCTTGAATGGCGATGACGAAGCCGCCAAGGCTGAAACCCGCGCCACCATGGCGTGGACCTTTGATCAAGTGCTGCACATGCTGCACCCGATCATGCCTTACGTGACCGAAGAATTGTGGACGCAAATCTCAGATCGTGATGGCATGTTGATGCTCGAGCAATGGCCAAACTTAAAAGGTTTGGAAAATGCCGATGCCGAAGCCGAAATGGATTGGGTCGAACGCGTGATCTCTTCCGTGCGGGCTGTGCGTTCGGAAATGAATGTCGAACCTAAAGTTAAGGTCACCATGTTGTTGAAAGACGCCAGTGCCGAGACACTGGCGCGCTTAGATACGCACCGTGATCTTATCCACCGCATGGCGCGGGTTGAAACGTCAGGTGCCTTGGACGGTCCGGTCGAAAAGGGTTCTGTTTCCACCGTACTTGACGAAGCCACCTTGGTCCTGCCCATGTCTGGTGTCATTGACGTGGACGCGGAACGTGCGCGCTTGGAAAAAGAAATCAACAAGCTTTCACCCGAAATCATGAAGTATGAAAAGAAACTCTCCAACCCAGGCTTCACATCCAAAGCGCCTGCTGCTGTTGTCGAAGAACAACGCGACCGCATGGAAGGTATGAAGTCTGAAAAGGCTAAATTGGAAGAGGCGCTGGGACGGTTGGCGGAGCTTTAGAACGATCCGTAAAACCTAGGGTTAATTACATTAAGAGCGGTCATCAGAAATGGTGATCGCTCTTAACATTTGAGCAATCATCTTAACGTCTGCTGTGCGTAGAAAAGCGGACATAAATTTGACTTGGACAGAACATCTGCTTTTAGCCAAAAGCAGACATAAGGCTGATCGCTATTAGCGTCTACCGTCCTAGAGCGGACGTAAAATAAAATGCCTGAAAAGGTCCGCTGTTAATTGATGCGATGGACAAGCCAATCAGTGACAAAATCCTCGGCTTGACGAAGGTTGGACGAAGCCCTGTCTGTCAGACCCTCAGCAATCTCTTCAAACTCATAACCCGTTATTCCAAGCATGTAGGCACGCGTTTCAACTTGAAATAGATCTTTTGCGATCCGTAGCACCGCTTGAGGGGAAACGCTGTGCGTTGAAAAGCTGGTTGGGTTTCCGGGCTTCAATTGGCGAAAATAAAATGGAGACCCTTTTTTTTCCTCGGCCAAAGTTAAGCGGGTAGCGTCCATGAATATAACGATGTCATATGCCG
>Ga0316189_10006277_pt1 | contig 11343 bp, 9 predicted proteins | sample LowCovwburrow_MG_FD_204930 | JGI IMG/M metagenome (GOLD analysis project Ga0316189, IMG submission 204930) | Coastal sediment microbial communities from Maine, United States - Lowes Cove worm burrow | ecosystem: Environmental > Aquatic > Marine > Coastal > Sediment | place: USA: Maine... | reverse complement strand
CCTCTGTTCCAATAGGCTCGAAGTGATTCTCCTTCTAGTATTGGGCTACCATTTGGAAGAATCTTTCCATCAGCAGTATATGCATCATTTACCGCCACTGTATCACTAGCCATAAGTTCCGCTGAGAATTTATTGATGTTGACCCTGATGATATTCAGATCTGATTGTCCATAAGAAATTGAAATTGTCAGCAGTAATGTTGTAGTAAACAGTAGTCTTTTCATGTTATTCAAATTCTTGTAAAACCTCTTCCATGGATTTTGTGCCTTCGAAGTAGCTCAATAACTTTAGCATCACTTGATCTACCAAAGTATCTGGGCAAGACGCACCACTGGTCAAGATTATCTTAACCGGATTTTTAGTAGACAAATAATCATTCGTTGTTTCTTCTTTTTTCTCAGGGTAGTTATAATGTTCGATCTGATTGGCACTCAAAATTTTCTCTTCGGAAGAGATAAAGTAAGTCCTAAATTTGCGCTCACAAAGCTCCACAATGTGAGAAGTGTTCGAACTATTATATCCTCCAACTACTATTGCCAAATTTGCATCAAGTTCCAATAGTTGATAAGTGGCGTCCTGATTGTCATTGGTGGCATAGCAAAGCGTATCTCTAGTGTCAGCAAAATGATCTTTATAGCTTTCCTCTCCATATTGGCCTGTTATGATGTGTTTGATGTGGTCAGCTATTTCCTGCGTCTCGGTAGCCAGCATAGTGGTTTGATTGACCACCCCCACTTTTTTGAAGTCCTTGCTTATGTCAAATCCTACAGAATATCTTCCCTCAAACTCCACCTCAAACTTATCCTGTGATCCTTCAGTGAAATAGGCAGAAAGCCTCCTGGCTTCTTCGATATCCCTGATCACTATAGATGGTGCGTTAGCATGGCTATGCGAGAACGTGGCGCGCGTCTCTTCATGATTGTGCTTGCCATGGATTATGATCGTATGCCCGGTTTGTCCGAGTTTTTCGCTGCGCTTCCATACTCGCTCAACGAATGGGCATGTTGTATTGTATTGATGTGTTTCTATACCTCTTTTTTTGAGAATCTGCTCGATCTCTAATGTCGTCCCGAATGCAGGTATGATGACGATGTCATCGCTGCTTAGGTCAGCCCAATCAATAAATTGTGTGCCATCTGTATCCATGATGAACTTAATGCCTCGATTGATCAAGTCTTCATTGACTGCTTGATTGTGTATCATCTGACTGAGCAGGTAGACATCCTTATCGGGATTTTCTTCTAATGCTCGGTAGCTGATTTCAATAGCATTCTCTACACCATAGCAAAACCCAAAGTGGCGTGCGATATAAAACTTGACAGGGCCGAAGTCAAGCTCAGTTGGTTTGAAGTCCTTCTTTCTAGGGTCAAGAATTTGACGAGAGGCTTTGATTTTGCCTGTGATCGATGAGCGATAATACGCTGGAATATCAAATTTTTTGATGACTTTGTCTTTTAGTTTACCGTAAAAATAGTGATTAGTATAACAATACGGTACTCATATTGTTATCAATCCGCAATAGCTAAATCAATAGTTTTGGCAAACATTATTGCAGACAACTGTTTTTGAAATGATGATTAAAAACGGTATTTTCAATATATGTTATCATACCTTTTCATCAATCAACCTATTCGTGAGAAAATAAAAATTCTCTATGAAGAAGGGACGTTTATTACTTCCATTCGCTACTACAAGCATAAGGTCAATTTGTTCTTGCTCAATGGGTATTATGTTGAAGTGTTCTATAACCACAAGTTAGACTTTATTGAGAAGATTCAACTTCTTGAATCACAACACACGCGCATGAAATTTTATTGTGATCAGATTAGAATACCAGTTCTGGATTAATCAAATAAACTAAAATATTTCAGTTGTTCTATGAAGATAGAGATCACATTTGGGTACACCAGTATGGTGAAAACTAGTCCAAATAAGCTCCCCCAGAGGTGTGCATCGTGATTGATATTGTCAGATTGTCGCTTACCCATATAGACTGAGTATATGATGTACAGCACACCCCAGAGTATCCCAGGGAAACACAATATACCATACAAACACAGGTCTTGTGATGGGTTGAAAAGAATATAGCTGAACAGCACTGCTGCCGTTCCGCCTGAGGCACCAAGTGCATTGTAATGCGGATTGTGTTTATTCTTGATAAATGTTGGAATATCTGAAACCACAATTCCAAGTATATAAAGCAGGCCGTAGAGCAGCCAACCCATATCTCCCATGGTGTACACAAAGAGATCCTCAACCTGCTGACCGAACATATAAAGCACAAACATATTGAAAATCAAGTGCGTCCAGTCGGCATGAATGAGCCCCGAAGTAATGAAGCGATGGTATTCTTTATTGTGAAATACGGTGTAAGGATTGAAAATGAACCTCGCCATCAATTGTTGGTTGTTCCAGGACACTATACTTACACCTGCTGTGATAATTACAAATATGAGGGTCAACGACATTACTTTGCTCTGTTGATAAGGTTATCGGAAAAACGTTTGAGTGCTCCTACTTTTGGCTTAGGTGCTGAAACCTGTTGAAGGCTTGAGAAAGCCCTGTTGAATTGGTTGTTCATTTCTTGCTCAGTGATAGACTTGATGTTCAGCTCATCATAAATAGCCACAACCGCCTTTACTTTTTCAGATGGTTCAAAGCTCGTCTTTGAGAGCCATAAGTTAAGCTGTTTTCGTTGATCTACGTTCGCCAATTCGAGAGCTTTGATCAGTAAGTATGTTTTTTTATTGGAAATAATATCCCCACCAATCTGCTTTCCGACTTTCTTCTGATCTCCATACACATCGAGTAAGTCATCCTTGAGCTGAAACCCAATACCGATACCCACACCAAACTGATCTAATGCTGAACAGTCTTCTTCTGGAGCATTTGCTAGGAAAGCACCCAGTTTCAAACTGAAGCCTAATAACACAGCTGTCTTCAACCTGATCATCTCGATATAGTCCTTTTCAGAGACCCGCTGTTCTGTCTCAAAATCCATGTCCAGTTGCTGACCTTCACATACGAGCCGTGCACATTCATTGAACATGACAATCGACTGTTTGAATTTTCGTTTTTTCAAACCGATTAGCAAGTCGTATGCTTTGATCATCATCACATCACCTGAGAGTATCGCTACATTTGTGTTCCACTTTTCATGAACTGTCGAATGACCCCTTCTTAGCGGTGCATTGTCCATGATGTCATCATGCATCAATGTGAAGTTGTGGAAGACCTCAACTGCAAGCGCAGGTTGAATGATTTTATCTGGATTTTCTTTGTATAAAGAATAGCTGATCAATGTCAATAAAGGACGAATGCGCTTTCCTCCAAGTGAGAGAATATAATACAAAGGATCGTATAGTTGCTTTGGTGATTCACCTAAAGACAGTTTGTCGATTTCTTGCCCAATCAGATCGCTGAGCTTTTCTATATTTATTGGCATGTATTGCTATTAGAAGCCGTGAAATTATACGGATTTTGTTGAGTGAGCAAGTGCAGATCAGGATTTATTCCCCTGGCTCAAACGCCAAATCAATTGTCCTACGATCAATGTCAGTATGCTTGACTCGGACATGTACGATGTCACCGAGAGTGTACATTTTCTTGTTTCGCTTACCGATCACCCTATAGTTGTCCTCATCGAACTCATAGAAATCGTCCTTCATGTCGACCATCCTGACCATGCCCTCGCATTTGGTTTCTGTAATTTCCACAAATATTCCCCATTCAGTCACTCCAGCAATGACACCTTCATATACTTTGTCATCAGCCATAGACATAAATTCTACTTGCTTATACTTAATAGAAGCCCTTTCTGCTCCTGCAGCTCGCTTCTCCCTTTCTGAAGAATGCATACACTTCTCTTCATAATCGTCCTTATCGGCAGACTTTCCACCATCGAGATAGTGTTGAAGTAGTCGATGTACCATCATATCAGGATATCTTCTGATCGGTGATGTGAAATGGGAATAATGCTCAAATGCCAATCCGAAATGGCCATTAGGCTCGGTGGTATATTTGGCTTTGGCCATTGCTCGAATAGCCAAAGATTGTATTACATTTTGTTCGGGTTTGCCCTCGATCTCACCAATAAGATGATTGATTGACTTGGAAACGTTCTCTTCGTTTGGGTTGAGAGGGTGACCAAACTTACTGGCGAACTGTGATAGTGCACTTATTTTCTCTGGGTCAGGATTATCATGTGTCCTGTAGACAAATGTGTTTTTGTCTTTACCTGCTTTCATTTTGAATATAAAAGTCGCCACCTGACGGTTGGCCAAGAGCATGAATTCTTCAACAAGTTTGTGCGCGTCCTTACGCTCTTTTGGCACTACTTCCAGCGGCTTTCCATTCTCGTCAAGTCTGAACCTAACCTCTGTAGTTTCGAAGTTGATCGCTCCTTTCGTGAATCGTTGATCTTTTAGCTTATAAGCGATGCCATTTAGAATATTAATTTCCTCAGCAAAATCGCCTTCTTTAGATTCAATTCTTTCCTGAGCCTCCTCATATGTGAATCTCCTGTCTGAGTGTATCAAGGTTCTACCGAACCATTCTTTGTAGACTTTACCATTATCATCAATCTCGAAAACAGCCGAAAAAGTACACTTGTCTTCATTGGGTCTGAGTGAACAAACTCCGTTTGACAACCGCTCTGGCAGCATCGGAATTGTCCTATCCACCAAGTATACAGATGTTGCACGATGATAAGCTTCTTTCTCTAGATGGGTCTTGGGCTCGACATAGTGCGTGACATCCGCTATATGCACGCCTATTTCATAATGACCGTTTTTCAACTTCTGAAGCGAGATCGCATCATCAAAATCTTTGGCATCTAATGGATCTATTGTGAAAGTTGTGATCTCTCGAAAATCTCTACGTTTCTTGACCTCATCTCTGGTGATGTGGTCATCAATTCTATTGGCCTCTTTCTCCACAGTTTCTGCAAACTCAAAGGGAAGTCCAAACTCAGCCATGATTGAATGAATCTCAGCATCGTTCTCACCAGCTTTACCCAGCACCCTGACTACTTTTCCTTCCGGCTTTTTGCCTTCGGCTGGCCACTGTGTGATCTCGACAATAACCTTGTCATTGTGAGAAGCCTCATTGGTCTTCTTTAAGTTCACAAAGATATCAGAATGTACTTTTCTGTTGTCAGGTACTACAAATGCAAATCTTGGAGAAAATTCTATTCTGCCAACAAATTGATTATTGCCGCGCTCTAGTATCTCCAATATCTTACCTTCAGATTTTTTGCCATGCTTTTCTTGAGTATGAACAGCCACTTTGACTGTATCTCCATCCATGGCATAATTGAGGTCATCTGACTTTACATAGATGTCATCCTCACCTTCTGAAGTGACAACATAGGCGAATCGTGGATTAACATGATCCACTATTCCAGTGATGCCTACTGGGACTCTGTTGCTTTTGTATGACCCATTATTTAGCTGGTCGATTTTGCCCTCTTTGAGCAGGCCAGCCAGTATCATAGGGATTTCTTTATTGACTGATTTTTGTCTGAAGCCGAGTCGTTTGATGGCTTGCTTAGGTGTGTAGGTTTTTGAAATATTGCTATTAAGCAGTTGTAATATTTTATCTCTAAGTTGATTGTAATTTACTTTTGATCCACCCTTCTTCCGGTCGTGTTTTTTCTTTTTACTCATGTTGTAAAGATATCGTGTTCAACACGTCATCTATGGTTATTATTATTATTCTATTATTTTTGATTTGTTATCAAATCACTTAAGAAGTCTCTAGTACTTCTATCTCCACTCTTACATTTTGATGCGCTTGGTCATCGTGTTTATCAAAGAGCATTTTCTTTCCTCCCCACCCTATAATCTCCATTCTTTCTTCGGCAATACCCTGATCCATCAACCAATGCTGTATGGTGTATGCTCGATATTCAGAAAGTTTTTTTGCACTCGCCACATCTTCATTATGGGATCCATTAAGTGAGAAAAATTCTTTGTCATCTAAGTCCAGATGGAGTACTTTCCCTTTGGAGTTGCCATTTGTATGACCATGAATTTTTATTTTCATGTTGTCATCAGACTTCATCATCTGTAGCAGTTGATATAGCTCATAGACAGACTCTTCTTTCATAATCGCTGCATCTTTATAGAAATATACTTTCCACAATACGGCAAACTCACCCTTTTTGTATCTCGCTAATTCAAAGTCGATAATGATAGTATCACCGGTGACCTCCACTTTAGAGTTGGACTCCGTCATCGGTTCATCAAGGTCTATTAGGTGATCATCAGTTTTGAAACCAAAGATGCCAGACACAAACTTTAGACGATTAGTTCCATTTTTGGGCGTGATGGTAAGCAGTTGCTGTGCCTCGACTGTAGAATGTTCTTTGTTTCGTTCCATGTCTATTACACTAAATTTACCAGAAACTTCTTCACCTGTAGTCGCGTTGGTAGTATTCAAATAGACCCTGAACGACCCCGGCTCCAACGGAGGCAGTGCAGCTTCAGGTTCTTCTTCGACAACCGCCTCTGGCTCTTCTTTGACTAGGTCAGTTTCTTCTAATCCAGGTTCCTCTTCTAAACTTTCTTCAACACCCATGTTTTGGTTTTCTGATTTAGCCATCAATGCTGCCCATTCATCGCTAGTGATGTGTGGCCCTTTGAAGTTGCCTGCATACAGCCATGCGTCTTGTAGTTTTGAATATTGTTCTCTTATTTCAAATAGATCGGATTTAGCCTCTTCTCTGTCAACAGAATGATGTGTGAAAACATAATGAAGATTCCTATGACTATTGAAACGATGCTCAGCACTGAACCCATCAGGGGTCAAGGCGGAGGCAAAAGCTTTTGCATTTTTCTCCAACTTGAATGCGCCTACCACTACATAACATTCGTTGTCTTGAAGTGCTGATGAATTCTGAGCGGATAGAATAATGCTAGATAATAAGGTCACAAGGAGTAACCCAGATTTGAGTGTTTGAGAAGTGTTCATGCTGTAAGATTAAGTCAAAAAAATAGGCCTAAAGGGACTAAAAGGTTCGTCAATATACAAATTTTATAGAATCTTGTAATACAATACCTCCATAGACCCAAAATTAAGCCTTTAACATTCAGGAATGCAGGTGATTTCCCTATATTTGCGCCCTATGGCGAATACGGATGATAATTTATTGAAAAAGGTGATTGCACATGCTAAGGAGTATGGGTTTGTCTTTCCTTCAAGTGAAATATATGACGGGCTGAGTGCTGCATATGACTACGGTCAAAATGGTGTTCAACTGAAAAATAACATCAAAGACTATTGGTGGAAGTCAATGGTTCAAATGAACGAAAATATCGTGGGAATTGATGCCTCGATCTTCATGCATCCGACTACTTGGAAAGCATCTGGGCATGTGGATGCTTTCAATGATCCTTTGATTGACAATAAAGATTCGAAAAAGAGATATCGGGCAGATGTATTGATCGAAGATCACATCGCTAAGATAGAGGGGAAAATCAATAAAGAAGTCGATAAGGCTGCCAAACGATTTGGAGATTCATTTGATAAGGTAGAATTCTTAAAAACCAATCAACGCGTACTCGACAATCAGGCAAAAATAGATACAATCAATGATCGCATGAAGACAGCGATCGAGGCTGAAGATCTTGAATCTGTCAAGCAATTGATTGTTGATCTTGGAATCTCAGATCCTATCACTGGATCCAAAAACTGGACAGATGTACGACAGTTCAATTTGATGTTTTCAACTGAGCTAGGTTCGGTAGCAGATGGAGCGAGTAAGATCTACTTGCGTCCAGAAACTGCCCAAGGAATATTTGTCAATTTCTTGAATGTACAGAAGACGGGTAGAATGCGCATTCCTTTTGGAATAGCCCAAATAGGAAAGGCCTTCCGTAATGAAATTATCGCTAGACAATTCATCTTCCGGATGCGTGAATTTGAGCAGATGGAGATGCAGTTTTTTGTGAAACCTGGCGAAGAGATGAAGTGGTATGAGCACTGGAAGAACACCCGTATCAAGTGGCACAAGTCACTAGGGTTGGGAGAAGACAACTACCGATTTCATGACCACCTCAACTTGGCTCATTATGCCAATGCCGCTTGTGATATTGAGTTCAAATTCCCTATGGGGTTCAAAGAGCTTGAAGGGATTCACTCAAGAACAGATTTTGATCTCAAGGCACACGAGGAGCATTCTGGTAAGAAGCTTCAGTTCTTCGATCCAATTGAAAACAAAAGCTACGTCCCTTTTGTGGTGGAGACTTCTATTGGTCTAGATCGTATGTTCTTGGCAGTCATGTCAAGTGCATATACTGAAGAGAAACTTGAAGATGGAAGTGAAAGAGTCGTCCTGAAAATTGCGCCAGCTCTTGCGCCTAACAAGGTTGCTATTCTGCCTTTGACCAAAAAAGATGGTCTTCCTGAAAAAGCCCGTCAAGTAATGGATGAGTTGAAATATGACTATTCGTGCTTTTATGAAGAAAAAGATGCCATTGGCAAAAGGTACCGAAGACAAGATGCACTTGGCACTCCATACTGTGTTACGGTAGATCATCAAACGCTAGAGGACAATACGGTGACCATTAGAGATCGGGACACGATGAAGCAAGAGCGTGTAGCGATTAATGATCTTTCAAGACTTGTTGGGGAGAAAGTTGATTCCAAACATCTACTTAAACAACTATAAACGTTGTTACTAGGTGTATTTGGTTTCTTATTCTTAATTCTGATCATTTTGATGATCGTGTTTGGAGTAGGTAGCATATTCTATGATATAGGTAAATTCATCTATGATAAGGCTGCTGATTCGGCTGCAATAGTGAAGCCTTTGGATCCATCACGTAAGGAAGTTCTGAAGAAGTACTTCTTCTATTATAATAAACTTTCCGTCACTGATCAGAAGAAATTTGAGCAACGGGTCAATCGATTCTTACACAGCAAGCGATTTATCGGAAGGGGCTTGGCGATCACTGATGAGATGAAAGTGCTGGTCTCAGCAACGGCTGTGCTTCTGACCTTTGGACTTCCATTGGTCACACTCGCTCATTTTGATAAAATCTTAATGTATCCTGATGAGTATTATTCAAGGATAAACAAACAATATCACTTGGGGGAGGTCAATCCCCGAATGGGAATTATCATCCTTTCATGGCGACACTTTGTAGAAGGGTTTGTTGATAACCAAGATAGTAGGAATGTGGCCATACACGAAATGGCGCATGCTGTGCATTTCGAAAATCAAATCAGGAATGAAGAATACGACTTTCTAGATAGTGATATGCTTGAGAATTGGGACAAACTTGCCGCTCGAGAAATTGAAAATGTAAGAAATTCAGACGATCATTTTCTAAGACAGTATGCAGGTACTAATGCTCACGAGTTTTTTGCGGTTTCTGTTGAGCACTTTTTTGAAAAAAGCTCAGATTTTAATGATGGTCATCCAGAATTGTATCATACACTGTCCATTTTACTCAAACAGAATCCTATGGTGCTTTATAAGCTTTGATTAACTTGCTCTTATAATTGAATATAACATGAACTGGAAACGATTACTCTCCTCGAATAGAATAGGTAAATCTACAAAGTCAGAAACTTTCCGAAGTGCATTTGAGCAGGATTACGATCGGATCATTTTTTCACACCCTTTCCGTAGGCTGCAAGACAAAACGCAAGTTCATCCACTTCCAGAGTATGACTTCGTACACACTCGACTGACACATAGCTTGGAGGTATCAAGCGTTGGAAGATCCCTTGGTAAGAAAGTAGGAGAAGCCATTCTTCAGAAATATCCAGAATTGACAGATAATGGTTTTACACCGTATGACTTTGGTGCCATAGTCGCTGCGGCATCACTAGCACATGATATTGGTAATCCTCCGTTCGGTCACTCAGGAGAGTCAGCCATATCGGATTTCTATAACGAAAAGCAGCGAGCCGATCTCTACAAAAGCCAGATGTCTAAAGAGCAGTGGGCGGATATTGTAGACTTTGAAGGCAATGCCCAAGGCTTCCGGCTGATGAATCAGACCAACGGCCTCCAGCTCACTTGTGCGACATTGGCCACATTTACAAAGTATCCTCGTCCATCATTGATATCTGAAAAGGATAATACTCGCAAGAGTCAAAAAAAGTTTGGTTACTTCCAAAGCGATAAACAAGCGTTCTTAGAATTGGCTGGTGAAGTCGGTCTGGTGGATTATAGCAAAGAAGGTATCTGGAGCAGGCATCCTTTGGCATTTTTGGTAGAGGCTGCTGATGACATATGTTATCAGGTGATCGACCTAGAGGATGGATGTCGTTTGGAGTTGGTCAGCTATGAAGAGACGATCAAGCTGCTTGGAGGCATTATTGGAAAAGATTTCAATCCCCTGAAACTTGAGAAATATAACAGCAATGCTGAAAGAGTAGGTGTTCTGAGAGCCATGGCCATTGGAAAACTGGTCGATGAGTGCGTGGCTGTTTTTCTTGAGAAAGAGGAAGAACTGCTAACAGGAGAATTTGACCGGGCGTTGACAGGTTTGATCCCTTCAAAGGATATTCTGAAAAGTATAGAAGTTGTGTCAATCAATAAAATATATCAGTCGCGCAAAGTGCTGGAAAAGGAAGCCGCTGGATTTCAAGTACTGCCAGGCCTGCTGGAGGCCTTCACGTCAGCCGTATACGCTAACTATTGTGATAAGCCTAGTTACACTAAAAAATTGCAGAACCTCATCAGACTTCTACCTGAAGAAATCAGGTCAAAAATGGATCAGTCTTCTGATAGTCTGTATGATCTTCTGATGATCACAAATGACTTTATCTCAAGTATGACTGACAGCCATGCCATCTCACTTTACAGAAAAATCAAGGGGATATCACTCCCTATTGCATAAAAAAGGTCTACAATGAAACTGTAGACCTTTGAATTAAAGTGGTTCTTAGTAGATCAAGAGGCTTTCCATTTGATCGTACATCCTATGGCTTTAGAACTAGTCTTCGAAACTTCTTTACCTGAGTTAATCTCCTTGATAGCCGACTCGACATATTTCTGATCTGCGTCTGCACCATTTCTTGCGTTGTTGTCAATCGCTCCTATATACGACACCACGAACGACCCTTCATTATTGTTGAGTAAGTACACATGAGGTGTATTGGTCGCGCCATAAGCCTTGGCCACGGACTGATCCGCATCATACAAATATGGGAATGGATAGCTTTTGTCGGCAGCTAATTTGACCATTTCATCAAAAGAATCATTAGGAGACTTTTGAGGATCATTGGGATTGATTGCAACCACTGGATAGCCTTTGTCAGCATAATTATTTTGTAAATCAATAATCCGCTGCTCGTACATTTTAGAATATGGGCAAGAATTGCACG
>Ga0316189_10006275_pt1 | contig 11345 bp, 6 predicted proteins | sample LowCovwburrow_MG_FD_204930 | JGI IMG/M metagenome (GOLD analysis project Ga0316189, IMG submission 204930) | Coastal sediment microbial communities from Maine, United States - Lowes Cove worm burrow | ecosystem: Environmental > Aquatic > Marine > Coastal > Sediment | place: USA: Maine... | reverse complement strand
CGAGATGAGGGACCGGGCGACGATCGGTACGGCTTTGCGGGCGGCCGAACTGGGTCAGCTGGTGATCTCGACCCTTCCCACGCCAGGCGCGATCGGAGCGATCAACTACGTCCTCGCAGCGTTTCCGGAGGAAGAGCGCGAGATGGCCCGCATCCGAATGGCTGACGCGCTCCAGGCGGTCATTGCGCAGCGACTGCTTCCACGGCGGGACACCGATCGTCAGATCCCGGCGGTCGAGATTCTCCGCGTCACCGGAGCCGTCCGCGACTGCATTCTCAACCTGAGCCCTGTCGAAGAGATCAAGGGCCTCATGGAGAGCGGTCGCGAAGCCTACGGGATGCAGTCGTTCCAGCAGCACCTGCAGGACCTGGTGCAGTCGGGCATGGTCGAATACGAGGTGGCCCGCACGGCGGCACCCAGTCCGAGTGACTTCGAGCTGGCCATGCAGACGCTGGGCGGGGCCGCACCGGATCCGACGCGTGGAGATGTCGTTCTGTGAACCTGGACGGGGTCTTCCTTCCGGTCACCACGCCGTTCGATGCCTCGACCGGGGATCCGGACCTCGACGCTTTCGCGGCGAACATCCGGGGCTGGTGCGCCCACCCGATCGCTGGCCTGGTGGTGGGTGGATCCACCGGCGAGCAGGCACTTCTCGACGAGGACGAACTCCTGGCGCTGGTGGCCAGCGGCGCCCGCTCGCGCCGTGATGGAATGGCGCTGATCGCCGGGACAGGAGCCGAGTCCACGCGAGCGACGATTCGACTGTGCGACCTGGCGGCCGGCGAAGGGGCGGATGCGGTACTGGTGAAGCCGCCCTCGTACTATCGCGGTCGCATGTCGCCAGAGGCGATCCGCACCTACTTCCTGGCCGTGGCGGACGCCTCTCCGGTTCCGGTGATCCTGTACCACGTGCCCAAGTTCGTGCCGGTGGACGTGGTGCCGGAGCTCGCGGGAGAGCTGATGCGCCACGACAACATTGCAGGTATCAAGGACTCGTCCGGCGACATTCACAACCTCGGGGCGGTCTGCCAGGCGGTGGGTGAGCGAGGCACGGTGGTTGTGGGTGCCGGGACGCTGTTGTATTCCGGACTGGAGATCGGGGCGCGCGGGGGCATCATTGCTGTCGGTCTGCTCGCCACCGCCGCCGCCTGCGAACTGTATCGCACGTTCGTGGCGGGTCGCTCAGTGGAAGCCGGACGTCTGCAGGAGCGGATCGGTCCGCTGCACAAGAGAGTAGTGGCCGGCACCGGTGTGCCGGGCGTGAAATACGGCCTCGATCTGCTCGGAATGGCAGGCGGTTCTCCCCGTCCGCCGCTTCTCCCCGCGACCGAACGAGAGCGGGCAGAAGTAGCCGAGGCCCTGGAACGTGCGGGCATGGCGCCCGGACGACCCCAAAGCATCTGACCAACCAGCCCTTCGGGCGGGAGCCACAATTGTTCGACGACAAGACGCGGTGTGTTGTGCTGGTAGGCGTCCAGTGGGGCGACGAGGGGAAGGGCAAGATCACCGACGTGCTGGCCGAGCAGGCCACGCTGGTGGCCAGGTACCAGGGCGGAGCCAACGCGGGTCACACCGTGCTGGTGGACGAGGACGAGTTCATCCTGCACCTGATACCCTCTGGCGCCCTGTACCCCGACGTGCGTTGCGTCCTGGGGAATGGTGTGGTCCTCGATCCGAAGACCCTGATCGACGAGATCGAGATGCTGCAGTCCCGCGGCGTCGCCATCGAGGACCGCCTAGGGGTGTCGAGGCGTGCCCACCTGGTGCTTCCGTATCACAAGCAACTCGACGGCGCGAAAGAAGCGGCCAAGGGTGACGCCCGGATCGGGACCACCAGGCGGGGGATCGGCCCGGCGTACCGGGACAAGATCTCCCGGAACGGACTTCGCGTCTGCGATCTGGCGGATCAGGACTACTGCTGGCGGGTGGTACGTGAAGGGGCCGCTGCGGCCAACGCGATCCTGGACTACTACGGGGTCGAAGAACGGGCCGACTCCGAAGCGGTCATGTCCAGCCTGGCCGCGCTCACGCCCCGCATCCTGGCCCTCGGCACCGATTCGGGAGCCGAGATCCGTGATGAACTCGCCCGCGGCGGCAACGTCCTTCTCGAGGGTGCGCAGGGATCGCTGCTCGACGTGGACCACGGCACGTACCCGTTCGTCACCTCCTCCACGACGACGGCGGGCGGGGCGGCGGCAGGAGTCGGTATCGGCCCCACCCTGATTGACGAGGTCCTGGGGGTGGTCAAAGCGTATACGACCCGAGTGGGTGCGGGCCCGTTTCCCACCGAGCTGGAGGGCGACGAGGCGGACCGGCTCCGCAACCTGGGCGCCGAGTTCGGCGCGACCACGGGAAGGCCGCGGCGACCGGGCTGGTTCGACGGCGTCGTCGTTCGCCATGCCGCGGGCGTGAACGGTCTCACGGGCCTCGCGGTGACCAAGCTCGATGTGCTGGACTCGTTCGACGAGGTGTTGCTCGGCGTGGGGTACCAGCTGGACGGGGTCGCCACGGCGAACTTCCCGGAGCGCGCCGCTGACATCGAACGGGTACGCCCGGTCTACGAGAAGGAAGCCGGGTGGAAGGCAGATACTGGCTCCTGCCGATCCTGGGACGAACTCCCGGAAGCCGCGCGTCACTATCTGCGACGCATCGAGACGGTGGCCGAGGTGCCGATTCGCCTGGTCTCCGTGGGCTCGGCCCGGAGCCAGATCGTCCGGGTCGGCTGACGGACAGGAGGGGGGCGCGGTTGGCTCGACGCTTCCATGGAAGGCGGTTTGTCAGTCTTTCAGCCGTCCTGTTGGCGTCGCTGGCATCACCGGATGTTCAGTATCTGCGAGCTCAACAGGCAGCCGACGTCAGCCTCTCCGTCCCGATCTCGGGCATCGACGGCCAGCTCAAACGGAACGTCGAGGCCCTGACGGGGATCGTCACGGCCGCGCGCTCGAAGACCGTGCGCCCGGGTCACGTGTATCGGTTGTTCGAGAACGCCCCACAGGAGATCGAACGGGCCCTCCAGCCGTTCGGCTACTACCACCCGACGATCGAGTCTTCGCTCGATGTGGAGTCCACTCCCTGGATCGCCACCTTCGTGGTCGACTCCGGGCCGCCCACCCTGATCGACCGCCTGGACATTCGAGTGAGCGGTGAGGCCGAAGGAGACAGCGCGTTCCAGGCGGCCCTGGCGCGCCTTCCCCTGGCCGAGGGTGACACCCTGAACCACCCGGCCTACGAGCGCGCCAAGACCTCCCTCGGACTCCTGGCCGCCGACCGGGGCTACCTGGACGCCGTCTGGGATTCCAGTTTCATCCGCGTGGACCTGGAGCAGAATCGCTCGGAAATCGTGCTCCACATGACGACGGGCCCCCGCTTCCGATTCGGAGCCGTGTCCATCGACCAGGAATGGGTCGATATGGACATCCTGGAACCGCACATCGACTTCCAGCCGGGCGACCCGTTCGACACTTCCTATCTGCGCGATCTCCAGTCCGCTCTGTCGGGAACCACGTACTTTGCCAACGTCGAGATCGTGCCCCGACGGGACCTCGCGGACGAGGATCTCCGCGTGCCCATCGAGATCCGGGCCACCGCCAGGAAGACGCAGCGCTGGGAGGTCGGAGTCGGCTACGGCACGGATACCGGGCCGCGGATTCGGCTGGCGACCGAGTTTCGACGCCTGAACCGCCGTGGTCACTACGCGGATGGAGACGCGCGTCTCTCGACCACCGAGCAGAGCATCACCGCACGCTACAACATCCCGGTGGGCTTTCCGAATCCTTCCCTGTGGAGTGTCACGGGCCGGTACGGGAACATCGAGTGGGTCACCAGCAAGACCATCCAGGGATTCGTCGGTCTCAGCTTCGCCCATCTCCGGGGGGATGTGCGGGAGGTGTTCTCGCTGAGGTATCAGAACGACGACTTCCAGGTCGCCGCGGACACGGGTGTTTCGCACCTGACCCAGCCGATCGCCGCGTGGAGTTTCTCGCAGGCCGATAACCGCCTGTACGCCGCGCGCGGGATCGGCGGTGTCATCGAAATGCGGGGAGCGGTGGACGGATTCGGGTCCTCCGCCACCTTCTTCCGGGCCTGGACTTCGCTCAAGACGATTCGCCAGCTGGCGCCCAAGATCCGGGGCATTCTCGCCGCGGATATCGGCTGGCTGATCACCGAACAGTTCCGCGATCTGCCCCCCTCGATCCGGTTCTTCGCGGGCGGCGACCGCAGCATCCGGGGATACAACTACCAGGAGCTGGGCCCGGTCAACGAAAACGGAGACGTAACGGGCGGTAACAGTCTGCTGGCGGGGAGCATCGAGCTGGAGTACCGGTTCCTCGAGAAATGGGCCGGCGCCGTGTTCTTCGACGCCGGGAACGCCTTCGACGACTTCCGCGGAAGAGTCGCGACGGGGACGGGCTTCGGGGCTCGCTGGATCTCGCCCGTCGGCATGGTCCGGGTGGACGTGGGGTTCGGGCTCCAGAAGGAAGGCAATCCGGTACGCCTGCACCTTTCGATCGGGCCGGATTTCTGATGGCGGAGCGCAAGGTGCGATCGCGGCGGTCTCGCTGGACGAGACGACTCTCCGGGGGCCTCGGCGTGTTCCTGCTCCTGGTCGTCGGGTTCGTTGCCTGGCTTGTCGGCACGACGGCGGGTGGACGGGTGGCCCTGTCGCTGGTCCCGGGATTCCTTCCCGACGATCTCGGGCTCGAGGTTGGAGAGTTCTCCGGCCGCCTGTGGGATCGCTTCGAGCTCGAGGGCCTGAATCTGCGGCTGCCGGAGATCGAGTTCGAGGCGGACCGCGTGGCGATCGATTGGCGGGCCTCCGGGATGCTTCGCAGGAGGATCCACGCCTACGGCGTCGTGGTGGATGGTCTGAATGTGCGGCTGATCGAACCCACCCCGGACTCCACGGCCGTGGCGGACGCATCGGCGCGGGATTCCGTTCCTGACTCACCGGCCGCCGATCTCCCCTTCGCGATTTCGTTCGATTCCGTCGTGGTGACGGACGCGACTATCCAGATGAGGGACTCGGTGTGGGTATCCGGAGGGCGTGCGGTGGTCGGCGGCACGATCGATGACTTCAGCCTAGAATTCTCGGGCCGCGCACAAGCACCAGACCTTCCGCCGGCTGACGTGCGTTTGTCTGGCACGGGCTCGACCACGGCTGTCCACGTGGACAACCTGGACGCCAGGGCCCTGGGCGGCACGCTCGCGGTCACCGGAGACCTTTCGTGGTGGCCCCTGGTCACGTGGGACGTCGAGATCCGGGCCGACGCTCTCCAACCCGCCGAGCTGTTGCCCGAGCCGGACGAGTGGCCGGGCACCGTATCCCTGGCCGGAGCCAGTACTGGGAGAATCCTCGATACGGGTGGGGTCGAGGTCGAAGTCGTAGTAGACACGCTCTATGGCGAGGTACGCGGCGACAGCCTCGGGGGCCGGTTCGAAGCTCGCCTCCGGGGCGAAGACCTGGAGCTTCCAGTGGCGCGAATCGCCTGGGGTGCGGCCCAGGCGGGCGCTTCGGGCGGCGCCGGAGAGACCCTGGACCTCGAGTTCGAGGCCACGGCGCCCGACCTCGGGTTGCTGCTGCCGGGGTCGGCGGGACAGGTCGAGGCCAGGGGGAGCGCCACGGGACCCCGCGACGCCCCCAGGATACGGGCCTCGTTCGAGGCGGCAGGCCTGGCGCTGGAGACGGTCCGGGTCGCGACCGCCGAAGGAAACGTGGATCTGGATCTGTCCGGACCCCTGGAGGCCACAGTGCTCGCGCGTGACGTTTCGGTTTCCGGTCGGGACCTCGACTCGGTGACCGTCGCCCTCACCGGCCGTCGCGATGCCCATCGACTGGAGGCCTCGGCCCACGGTCCCGACGCTGACCTGCAACTGTCCGCGCGTGGCGGACTCGACCCCGCGAACGCGTGGTCGGGCATGATCGAGACACTTCAGTTCGCCGCGGACACCGTTGGGTCGTGGACTCTCGTCGCCCCGGTGGAGTTCCGGGCGTCGGCCGATGCCATGAGCCTCGGCGAAGCGTGCCTGGAGTCCACCCCGACTCGAGTTTGTGTCCGGGGTGAGATAGGCGGCGGCCCGACTCGAGTCGCCGCCACGGTCGATTCGTTTCGCGTCGAGCGGCTCGCCCCTCTGCTGCCGGATGACCTCTCTGCCGAGGCGGTCGTAACGGCCGACATCGAGGTCGAAATTGAGCCCGGCGGTGGCGTGAAAGGTCAGGTGGAACTTCACACCAGCGCGGGCACGCTGGTCCGTCACGTGGAAGGGACAGCCCGAAAGCTCTACTTCGAGCCGATCGACGTGACCGCCTCCTCAGGCCCGGACGGCCTCAGCGGAGCCATCGAACTGCATCTTGCCGACGCGAGCGGAGTCGGGGTCCTGGACGTGCTCGGTCGACTGGAGTCTCCTGTCGCGATCCGCTCCGCCGAGGACTTCTTCAGGCTGCGGGGGCAGCCTGTCTCGGCGCACCTGGAGGTGGAGGCGGATGATCTCCTGCTTCTGACGGAGGACCTGTCTCCGCTCTGGGAGGCAGGCGGGAGCTTCCGGGGGACCGCAGACCTGGACATCAATGCGGCGGGCCGGCTGGAGGCGAGACTCCTGGCAGCGACGGACTCGATGGTGGTGCGCTACACAGTGGGGGGGGAGGATCGGTTTCTGGCGATAGAACCAGCGCGCCTGGTCGCGGAGGCGGGTCCTGACGGACTGTCGGCGGAACTCGAATTGCAGGTGGAGGACTCGACCGGCGTGCAGGTCCTGAAAGTGGCCGGCCGACTGCAGTCCCCGGTGCCGATCCGTTCCACCGACGACTTCACGCGGCTGCGGGGCCAGCCGGTCTCGGCGCACCTCGAGGTGCAGGCGGACGACCTCCTGCTCCTCACGGATGATCTGTTGCCGCTGTGGGATGTCACCGGCCGCTTCCAGGCCACTGCGGACCTCGATATCGACGCCGAGGGCCGCCTGGCCGGCAACCTCCTCGCGGCGACTGATTCCATGGTCTTGCGAAACACGGTGCGCGGCCAGGGATGGACCCTCCTGGTGGACCCGGCGCGGCTGACCGCCGAGGTGGGTCCCGACGGGCTGACGGGGGAACTCGACCTGAAGGTGGGCCTTGCCGGTGAGAGCGATCTCCTGTCTGCTTCGGGAGAGATACGCCTCCCCAGCCTCACGACCCTGGACGTGGATCCGGCGCAGCAGCCCGTGGAGGGCAGTCTCGAATTCAGGGTGGCAGACCTGGGCCTGGTCGAGGCGTTCCTGTTCGATATCGCTGACGCTCGCGGCAGCTTCCTGCTGACGACGCAGATCGGGGGCACCCTGGCGGATCTCACCGTCGATGGGGACGCCAAACTCACCGACGGATACGCCTTGATCCCCACCTTCGGCCTCGAACTCACGGACATCCAGTTCGCCGCCTCGGGACGACCCGAGGGTACGATCGAGGTCGATGGCCAGGTCCGGTCCGGAGAAGGGCTCCTGACGCTGACGGGACGATCGCAGCGCTACCCGTCCGCGGCGGAGCCCAGCGTGTTCCAGCTGCGGGGCGAGCGTTTCCTGGTGCTGGACATTCCCGAGGTCAACCTGCTGGCGAACCCGAGCATCGACCTGGCATTCGATGGGGCGACCCTGCAGCTGACCGGCGATGTGGTGATCCCGCGCGGGCGCCTCGGATTTCCCGAGATCCCGGCTTCGGCCGTGACGCCCTCGGAGGACGTGCGCTTCGTGGGTGACACGGCGGTCGTGAGAGAACCCCCGGTGCCCTTCGGGGCCGATATCACCGTAACCCTTGGCGACGACGTCTTCTTCAACGGTTTCGGCTTCGCGTCCAACCTGATCGGAAACGTCCGGATCCGGCAGGAGCCCCGGGCTGAGCCGACTGGCCGCGGAGAAGTACGGTTCATCAACGGCACGTTCCGCTCGTTCGGCCAGGAGCTGCGAGTCGATCCGGGCCGACTCCTGTTTTCCGGCCCGATCGACAACCCGACGGTGGACGCCCGCGCCTTCGTGCGTGCCTCGGACGGGACCGAGGCCGGATTCCGGATCGGCGGGACCGTACAGAAGCTGGATGTGTCCACGTATTCCGTCCCACCGAAGTCTGACAGCGACGTGATGGCCTACATCCTTTTCGGCCGGCCCATGAACCAGACCTCGAGTGAGGAAGGGAGCCAGGCCTCCAACAACGCCGCGATTCTGGGTGCCAATATGCTGGGCATGACCCTGGCGCCGAGTGTCGGGCTGGACGAGGCCCGAGTTGACGCGGGCTCAAGCCAGAACAAGGCCCAGTTCGTGGTCGGGAAGTACCTCTCCCCGCGCCTGTTCCTGGGCTACGGAGTGGGGATCTACGAGCCGATCAGCACGCTGCGGATCCGCTACCTGCTATCCGCCCGCTGGTCGATCGAGGCGATTACCGGCGATCAGCAAAGCACCGACCTGCTGTGGAGGATCGAGGCGGGAGGGCCGAAGCCGGAGGCGGCGGCGCAAGAGGATGGAAGCTCCGCTGCCGGGTCCGATTCTGAAGCTGAGGTGCAGTGAAGGAGGGCGGGAACGCGGCCCGCCCTCCTCAATGGTTGGTGGTCAGCCGACCCCGATGATCAGGGCAAGCGACCAGGCGCGGTTGTTGATCTTCAGATCCGCTTCCTTGGCCACGTCGGTGAGGCCGTACGTGTAGGCGAAGTCGAGTCCGAAGAACAGGACCTGGAATCCGATTCCGCCCTTGAGGCCGAAGTCGAACTTGTTCGTCTCGTCGCAGAAGTCAGCGGTGAACAGCCCCTCGGTGCTGCACCCGACTTCGTACCCGCCATTGATACCGCCGTACAACCGAGGGCCGATGACTCTCTCGAGAATTGGGAGTCGGACGACGCCCATGACCGGGATCTCGATGTACGACAGTTTCACCCGGTTGGAGGAATTGGACAGGTCGAAGCCCTTCTCCGAGTAGTAACCGCCGACGATCACGCCGAAGATGCCTCCAGTGGCGTAGGAGACGCCAAACTGGAACCCGGTCCGGCTATCCGTGTCCACGCTGGTGCCGTCGACTTCAACATTGGCATCAGAGGAAATTCCACCACCCGTGATGCCCACCTGGGCCGCGGCGGGCATTGCCGTGAGGGCGAGGAGAAGAGTGGCTGCAAGAACGATCCGCAGTCGCATGGGTTGCTCCTGTATTCAGTGTTCGGCCGAACGACGGGTCCGGTCCGGGAGGATGAAGATACGGCTCGTCGCGTCTTGCGAAAGCCGCTCCTCCGTTGAGGTGCGGCTGATTCGCCGGATTGCCCGTTGCGACCGCTTTCGCTATAATCTGGGGCTCTTGAATTCGGGCTGGCCCGGGTGGCCGGCGCCGGCAGACGCGAACCGGGTCACGGCGTCGCGTCTTTTGTATTGAAAGGGCCCCGGACGGCCCTGTGGCAGCATGAGCCGGGGCGAGGACCGGGACGGGATGTTCGAGCAGCTCGGCGATCGGCTGGATGGCGTATTTCGCCGCCTCAAGGGGCGGGGTGTCATCACGCAGCCCATGCTCCGGGAAGGGCTCCGGGAGGTGCGCCGGGCGCTGCTCGAGGCCGACGTGAATTTCCACGTCGCCCGGGACTTCCTGAAGCGCGTGGAACAGCGCGCTCTAGGGGAGAAGGTGCTGGAGTCGGTCCGCCCGGCGGAGCAGATCGTCAAGATCGTGCACGACGAGCTGATCGAGGTCCTGGGCGGGGCGAGCGCGGAATCCGGTCTCGCAGAGGCGGCGGTGCCGCCCTCGGTGATTATGCTTGTCGGCTTGCAGGGGTCGGGTAAGACGACCACGGCCGGAAAACTGGCGCGCCGGTTCGACCGACTCGGACGGCGCCCGACGTTGGTGGCCTGCGATCCGTACAGGCCAGCGGCAGGTGAGCAGCTGGTGACGCTGGCCGAGTCGATCGGCGTACCGGTCGTGTACGAGCCGGGACAGAAGGATGTCGTCGCGATCGCCGCGGCGGGGGTGGACGGTGCTCGTCGGGCCGGGTCGACCCACGTAATCATCGACACGGCGGGTCGACTGCAGGTTGACGACGAGTTGATGGACGAGCTCACCCGGCTCAAGGCGGAGATCGGGCCGCAGGAAGTGCTGCTCATTGCCGACGGCATGACGGGCCAGGAAGCGGTGCGCATTGCGCAGGGCTTCCACGAAACGGTCGGGATCACCGGTGTGGTCCTCACCAAGATGGACGGCGATGCACGAGGTGGCGCGGCGCTTTCGATCCACGGGGTGCTCGGAGTTCCGGTTAAGTTCGTCGGAGTCGGAGAGCACCTGGAAGACCTGACGGCGTTCGAGCCTGAGCGCATGGCGGGCCGGATCCTCCAGATGGGGGATATCGTGGGCCTGGTGGAGAAGGCCCAGCAGACGTTTGATCTGGAAGCCGGCAAGCAGCTGGAAGAGAAGGTCCTTGGTGGTGGTCAGTTCGACCTGGAGGACTTTCTCCAGGCAACGAAGCAGATTCAGAAGATGGGCCCGATCGAGGGCCTGCTGAAGATGATACCGGGCGTGAAGCCGAAGATGCTGGAAGGGGTGAACGTGGACCCCCGCCGCATCAGGCACATGGAGGCGATCATTCTCTCCATGACGCCGGCCGAGAGACGGAAGCCGGAGATCATGAACGGTTCGCGCCGCGCGCGGGTCGCGAAAGGGTCGGGCCGGCCGGTTTCTGAGGTCAATCGGCTGCTCAAGCAGTTCAAGGAGATGCGAAAGATGATGAAGCAGATGGGCAAGCTGGCGCCGGGCCTTGCGGGCGGCGGAAAGCTGGGCTCGCTGCTTCAATGACGGGCAGGCGGAGCCCCGCGAGGGCCCGCTGTCCACGGATTTCTGGACGTAACAAGAGGAACTGGATCAGTGGCGACACACATTCGACTGCAGCGCACGGGCCGGAAGAGGCAGGCATCGTTCCGAATCGTCGTAACCGACGTGAACGAGCAGCGTGACGGTCCGGCGATCGAGACACTCGGGACCTACAACCCCCGCACTCAGCCTTCGATCGTTCGGCTGGACGCTGCGGCGTCGTTGAACTGGCTGTACGAGGGTGCCCAGCCCACGGACACCGTGATTTCGATCTTCCGGAAGACCGGCGTGTGGCAGAAGTTCCAGGCCGGTGAGACGGCGGATTCCCTGGAGGAATCGGTGATCACCCTCGGCCCGCTGCCGGGTGAGCAGAAGACCTCGCGCCGCGCCGCCGTAGCCGCCGAAGCACAGAAGCTCCGGGCTGTCGAGCTGGCGGCGTCCAAGCAATTGGCCGAGGAAGCGGCGAGAGAGGCCGCGAAGCAGGCCGCTGCCGAGGCGAAGGCTGCTGCTGCGGAAGCTGAGGCTGCCGCTGCCGAGGCTGAGGAAGTCGTAGAGG
>Ga0316189_10006274_pt1 | contig 11347 bp, 8 predicted proteins | sample LowCovwburrow_MG_FD_204930 | JGI IMG/M metagenome (GOLD analysis project Ga0316189, IMG submission 204930) | Coastal sediment microbial communities from Maine, United States - Lowes Cove worm burrow | ecosystem: Environmental > Aquatic > Marine > Coastal > Sediment | place: USA: Maine... | reverse complement strand
TGCCGTTTTCAACTGATCTCCGAGGCTTGTCACGTCGTCCAGCAGTGGTTGAATGTCGTCACCTTTCGCCTTTGCGTCACCAATAGCTTTGGAGCGACTATTACGCTCACCCTGCAGGTTCTGCGTCGATACCTGCAAGGACTTGCGTTGCTCTTCCAGTTGACTGAAAGTAGCGACATCGAAGTCGAAATTTTTAATCTTCAGTTTCGCAACTACCGTTTCGAGATCGCTGCGTAAAATTTTTGAATCAAGCATATTATTAAATCAGTTGTTTTGCGGTAACCAGGCCAGCCCAGGCACCGAGGATGCATAACACGGCACTGAGCAGGACATAAAGGAGCGCCTTGCTGAGCGCTTCATTTCCAGCAAGCTGTAGTGTGTCCATGGCAAAGGTTGAAAAGGTTGTGAATGAACCCAGGAATCCGGCCAGCAGTCCGATTCTGATAGCTTCACTGACTTGAAATCGATGTACCAGCAGTACCGATAGAAATCCCATCAGCAGCGATCCCAGCAGATTCACCGATAAGGTGCCATACGGGAATCCCTGACCGAGCCATTGATAGGTCGACGTCGACATCCAGTAACGGGAAACCGCACCCAGGGAACCGCCTATGGCGATTGCAATGTAGATAGACATTTCAGATTTGGTTGAAAATGGGATATTGTACCAGCCACCAGGAAAGATGCACCCGCATCCGCGCTAATAAACCGGTCTGTCTGCCAGAATATATCCCTTGTCGAATTCAGCAACGATAAAAAAGATCGGACTCGAGCTGGGATTTCAACAGGTTGGGATCACTGACGTCGAGCTCGATCCACATCATCAGCATTACGCACAGTGGATTGCGCGTAATTTTCACGGTGAAATGACCTACATGGAGCGCAATATCGGCCTGCGTCTGCATCCCGCTGAGCTGGTGCCGAATACGTTATCGGTCATCTGCGTGCGACTAGACTACCTGCCGGAGGAACAGCGTAATCCGCTGGATCTGCTCGATCATGGCAGCCTGGCCTATATTTCCCGCTACGCACTGGGTCGTGACTATCACAAGATGATGCGTAAACGACTGCAAAAATTCGCCGACAGAATTGGTCAGATTTGTGGAGATATGGGCTATCGTGTCTTTACCGACAGCGCACCCGTGCTGGAAAAGGCACTTGCCGCCAAGGCTGGAATCGGCTGGCAGGGAAAGCATAGTAATCTGCTGCACAGGGAACACGGTTCCTGGTTTTTTCTCGGTGAGATATATACCGATTTGCTGCTTGAAGTCGATGCACCACTGGCGAATCACTGTGGGCGTTGCACTAGTTGTATCGATATCTGTCCCACCGCTGCGATCGTGGAGCCCTATTGGGTCGATGCGAGGCGATGTATATCGTATTTGACTATCGAGCATCGCTCGGCGATTCCGCAAGAGTTTCGCGAAGCCATAGGCAACCGCATCTACGGTTGCGATGATTGCCAGCTGGTGTGTCCGTGGAATCGTTTCGCGAAGTACAGCTCTGAAGCCGATTTCCAGCCACGCCATGGACTCGATAATATCTCCCTGCTAGATTGCTATGGCTGGTCAGAAGCCGAGTTCATGCAAAAAATGGAAGGTTCTGCGATTCGCCGTATCGGTCATCAATGCTGGTTACGTAATATTGTGATCGCGCTTGGAAATGCCGAGTATGATCCACATATAGTAGCTACCCTGAAGCGAGATTACGCCCAACACAGCGGATTTATCCAGCATCATATTGACTGGGCAATTCAACAGCAGAGTAAAACAGCATGAAGCAGTGGCAAGAATTCAGCGCCAGACAAAGCGATGTTCGTGCAAGCGAAAACTTTGTCTGCGCGGCCGATGAACTTGGTTTGATCCTGGTCAACGGCGCTGACGCCGGTGATTTCCTGCAAAACCAGTTAAGCAACGACATCGGCTTTATCGATGAGTCCCGTTCGCAGCTCAGTTCATACTCGACCCCCAAGGGAAGAATGCTGGGCATATTTCGCGTCGTTCAAATTTCGAATGGTTACATCCTCATAACCACAAGGGAGATGGTGTTACCATTGCTGGAAACCCTTTACAAATACATCGTGCAAGCACAGGTAACGCTGGCGGATGCCAGCGACTATTTTGCGCGGATTGCAGTGCAAACCGATCGCGCCGAGGTTATCGAGCATCCCCTGCTAGCAGCACAACCCGGCGCGGTACTGCAGAACGATTCGGTGATTTCGTTACAACTAGACCCACTGGCATCGCAGCGGCGCTACCTTGTAATGGTGCTGTCTGCCGACGAGGCTATCGAATTGTGGGGTGGCTTTGCCAAACAGTTACAGGTGGCGGGATTTGCGTCCTGGCACCTGGCCGAAATAAAAGCCGGCATGCCGGCAATTTATCCTCAAACCACGCAACAGTTTGTCCTGCAGATGGCCAATCTCGGCGCACTGGAGGCTGTCAGCTTCAAGAAGGGTTGTTATCCCGGCCAGGAAATAGTCGCCCGCATGCAATACCTGGGAAAATTGAAACGACGCATGTTTCTGGCCCGGCTTGAAACTGATAGCCTGCCGTTACCGGGTGACGAGCTGGTTACCCGGGGTAAAACAGAGGTCGATGGCAGTGGTAAGGTCGTCGATGCCGAGTTTGATCAGGATGGCGTCTGTCATTGCCTTTACATCGCGCAGATCAGCAAGGCAACTGCCGGCAACCTGCAGTTGTTGAAACAACCACAGACCACTATTCAAAACGTAGATTTACCCTACTCGCTCGACAATTAATCGGCTTCAAGCTGCGAAAATAAAAATGGCATCTATACTCGAGGCTACAAGATTTAATTTCTCGAGAATCCATGAGTATTACGCCGGAATCCATTATCGACGATCTGGAAAATGATCGCCTGCCGCTCCCCACTTTGCCCGAGGTCGCGATCCGGGTTCGCGAAACCGCCGACGATGACAATGCTTCGATAACCGATGTTGCCAAAATTATCGAGACCGATGCATCGCTTTCGGCGCGCATCGTTCAGGTAGGCAATTCGGCACTATATCGAGGTATCAATCCAGCAGAAACCGTGCAGGCTGCAGCCATGCGCATGGGCCTGAACACGGTTCGCAGCCTGGCGACCAGCCTGGTGATGAAGCAATTATTTCAGGCTACCCATCCGGTTGTGGATCTGTATCTGCGCAGGGCATGGAAACAGAGCACCGACGTCGCTGCCTTGAGCGCAGTGATTGCGAAAACTTCGACCAACCTGGAATCCGATAGTGCTCTGCTGGCAGGTTTAACTCATTCTATAGGTCTCTCCCCTATCCTGGTAAAGGCGGAATCTGATCCCGCCTTACTCAACAACACCCGGGAACTTGAAAAATTGCTCTACGATCTCTACCCGGTGGTGGGCAGCCGGATACTGAAGATGTGGGGTTTTAGCGACGCGCTGATAAAAGTTCCAGCTGAACACCTGAACATTGACCGCAATGGGGATAATGGTAAAGCTGACTATGTCGATATCGTTCAGGTCGCGATGCTGCAAACGATTGATGATGAGAACCACCCGCTAGCCGGGGTCGATCAGAGCCAGGTATCCGCGCTAGATCGCCTGGGTATGCGTGATAGTATTGAAGAAATCAGTATGACTGGTGGCGTTATCGAAGTTGAAGAAATCAGGGACGCGATCCTTTAAGCGACTTCAATCTCTTTCAACATTACCTCGGGATGGGTGTAATTCAAACCAATATGGCGCAACCCGTCGGCTTTCAGGACAGCCAGGCTCGGAAAGCTGTCGATCCCCATTTCTCTCGTGGCCTGAATTTCTGCGCTTAACATCTTTGCAGTAGAATCGGCTACCAGGCTAGCAGAAAATCGTTCGCTATCGAGGCCGATATCTGCCGCCAGTTCAATCAGAGTACTATTATCGGAAGGATTTTTCGCTTCCAGGTAGTAAGCTCGCTGAATCCTCGCGGTCATCTTCGGGTCATACTCCTCGCCTTGTTCCCTGGCCGCAATCACGGCTCGATTTGCCGGGTAGGTTGAGCGGCGTGGTGAGCATTTCTGCCAAAATTCGAAATTGAACTTTGTCCCCGGTATGGTTTGTTCGATCCGGTGCCAGGCTTGTTGCAACATTGAGCGCATCGCCGCGGGCATCGGTGCATCAGAATCGGGTGCCAGGCCTCCGACCATGCGCCTGATCTGCATCCGTCCCGCAACGGCCTCGAAAATTTTCTGGCGAGTGGGTTCAAAGCCCCAACACCAGCTACACATGGGGTCATGGACGTAAATCAGGGTATCTTGCATTACTTTCAGCCTTTGTTAGCAAGTAGATGTTGCATGATGCTCACATCCATTTCAATTTTCATTCGGTCTTATATCCGATTAGCCAGGTGACCCGTACCAGGCTTACTGTTTCTCCCGTCTGGTCTTTCAACTGCGCCTCTACCGCGCAGGGAGTGTTGTCAGCGAGCGGGTCGGGTAGCTGAAATTCAGCGGTCGCGGTTAGCTTGCCGCGTGCTTTTTTAAGGTAATCAGCATTAATGCTGAGCACTATGCCGCGCATGTTAGCAGAAATGGTCGATAGCAGCGCAAGACCGGTGGCGATTTCACCAAGATTGAGTAACGCGATCGCATGAATCGAATGCAGATGATTGCGCACCCGGCGTCGGTCCTCCAGGCTGACCCGGGCGTAACCCGGTTTAATCTCTTCGACCAGCGCACCGATCGAACTACTATATGGGGCCACCCAGCCTAGCCCGAGACTGAATATTTTTCGACCCGCCGGGAGGGGTGAGAGGCGATGCCACCAGGTAAGAATCGCGCCATGTTCTGCGTTTGATTTGATCTGTGTCATCGAAACTGAAGGCTAGCTTGTGCGGCCCGTTATTATGCGCTATTAATGCACTTATGGATATTAAGGACCGAGACAAGCTAGTTGAAGCGTTCGACCATATGGTTGATCACGTGAGCGATGCAATACACGACGCCGAGGAAGCTCTCGCGCCGACAATCGAAGAAATGGTACACAATGCACAGCAGCTGGCGAGGGAGTTGTTTGTTCTTACCCAGGAGGAAGCCGAGAGCCTGGGAGCGACTTTGAAACGGGACATGCATAAGGCCAACAAGACGCTGAATCAACAGCGTAAGGAATTAAAAGACTGGCTGAGTTTCGACCTGACCCTGGTAGAAGACCGTTTCATCGATATGATTGCGCGTGCGGCGGATAAAACCTGGCTCGATTTCCGGGCTTTCGAAAATGAAGACCACCAGGCCAGTGTCTATCGTAGCGGTGAAGTCTGCAATGCTGGCCGCTTTAGTTGCAGTAACTGTGGCCATAGCCTGGATTTATCCAAAACCGATCAGATTCCAAGCTGCCCTGAGTGTGACCACACCGAGTTCTACCGGATCATCGGCTAATACTCATTGGATAAGATTTCTTATTCCAGGGAGTACTAACTCCCGGCGGCAATCAGGCTGGCGTTGCCGCCTGCAGCGGTGGTATCGATGCATAGGTGGCGTTCCACTATCAGGCGGTCAAGCGCATCGATTTCACAGATTAGCGGAATTAGCTTCCCTGCCCGGTCGGCCAAAGCTACTCGGTAAGCCTTCAATTGCTCCTCCTGGGCTTGCGACATAACCGCGTCAATTGCTTTGATTTCAAGCAGTGTATCCCCCTCGATATAGCCATCTATGCCGGCCGCTGGCAGGCCGGCACGCTGCAAAAGCTCGCTCAGTTGATCGGCCTGGCTGGCAACGATCACCACGCAATTCTGTTGTGCTAACGCCGATATCGCCTGCACAAGGGCATTGTCACGACCCGGGCCCAGGCACAAAACCACTCCGCGGGGGTGTGCTGACAACTGGTTGGTTTCACCAGTCGGGCCGGGCATGGTTTCGACACCGATAATGGATTGGAAGCCATGGTCCAGGCCCGCATCGAGCGCCAGTTGCGATAATTTCGCAACATCTATCTGTCCACCATCTACCCAGGAAGCAGTAACACTCGAGATCAGTTTTTGCAAGGTCGCAACAGCCACCGGCTGTTTTTCTGCGCGGTTGTACTGCAATAATGGTTGGGCGCAAAAACGCGGCAGGTACCATGGCCCACCGGCCTTCGGACCGGTTCCCGATAAGCCTTCACCGCCAAACGGCTGGGTGCCGACCACTGCTCCAATCTGGTTTCGATTCACGTATACATTGCCTGCCCTGATGCGCTTGACGACCTGCTCGACTCGAGAATCGACCCGGGTGTGAATGCCAAAGGTCAGGCCATAACCCTGCGTGTTTATCGAGTCGACCACCGCGTCAATTTCGGTAGCGGCAAAACGAGCCACATGCAATACCGGACCGAATATCTCTTCCTCCAGTTGCTCGATGCCATCGAGTGCGATCACGGTTGGTGCGACGAACAGACCCTGTTGCGGCACTTCGAGGGACTTAAGTACACGACCCTCGGCTGCCATACGTTGACAGTGAGACACTATTTTCTGCCTGGCCAGCTGGTCTATCACCGGCCCGACATCGGTAGCCAGATACCAGGGGTTTGCCAGCTTGAGCTCGTCCATTGCGCCGAACAACATCTGCAAAATCTTATCCGCCACATCTTCCTGCAGGTAAAGCATGCGCAACGCCGAGCAGCGTTGACCGGCACTTTGAAAAGCCGAAGCGAGCACGTCGCGAACAACTTGTTCGGGGAGCGCGGTGGAATCGACAATCATCGCATTCAGTCCGCCGGTCTCGGCAATCAATGGCGCCTGTACTGGCAAATGCCTGGCCATGTTCCTGTTTATATGCATCGCGGTAGCAGTGGAACCGGTAAAACAGATGCCCGCAATACGGGAATCGGCGCTTAACGTAGCACCGACCACCGCCCCGCTGCCAGGTAAGAGCTGCAAGCTTGCCTGTGGGATGCCTGCCTGGTGCATTAGTCTGCAGGCGAACGCAGCGATCAAACTGGTTTGCTCGGCCGGTTTGGCGATGACACAGTTTCCGGCCGCGAGCGCGGCAAAAATCTGGCCACTGAAAATAGCCAGTGGAAAATTCCAGGGAGAAATGCAGACGATGACGCCACGCGCCTCGAAGTCGTCAGCCAATGACACTGCCTGGTCTGCGTAATAGCGTGCAAAATCAACCGCTTCGCGCACTTCGCCGACCGCATCCAGCCAGGTTTTACCTGCTTCGCGGGCCAGTAAGGCAAACATTTCAGGGGCGTTTTGTTCGTACAGGTCGGCGATACGTTGCAGACATTCGGCGCGGCTTTTCACGGCAGATCCAGACCAGTCCGCAAAGCCGTTGACCGCGTGCTGTATTGATGCCATCACAGTTTCGATATCGGCATCGAAGACTTCGCCGACAATATCTTCTGCATCAGCCGGATTAATAATTTCGCGCCGGGTAGTCTTGCCTTCGCCGGCAGCAGTTAGTGGCTGTGCCAGCCAGGTTTTTGCAATAAACGGTTCACGCGCCTGCTCAAGTTCCTGCAGGGTTGTCAGGTCGGTGATATCCCACCCCATCGAATTACGTCTTGCAGTACCATAGAGGTCTCTCGGCATCGGGATATTAGGGTTCTGTAAATTCTCCAGTTCTTCGGTTGCGCTGACTGGATCACGGGCGATCGATTCCGGGGTGATACTGGTGTCGACGATCTGGTTTACGAAGGAACTATTGGCGCCATTTTCGAGTAAGCGCCTGACCAGGTAGGCAAGCAGGTCCTGATGCTCGCCAACCGGAGCATAGATACGACAGCGTGCGTTATGGTTGCGATGCACGTGATCGTGTAGCGCCTCCCCCATGCCATGCAAACGTTGGAACTCGAAGTTATCGCGGCCATCGGCAAGATTTAGCACAGCCGCCACCGAGTGGGCATTGTGGGTCGCAAACTGCGGATAAATCCGATCGGTCATGGACAGGAGTTTGCCAGCACAGGCAAGGTAGGATACGTCGGTGTTTACCTTGCGCGTAAATACCGGGTAATCGGCAAGGCCAAGTACCTGTGCGCGTTTAATTTCAGTATCCCAGTAGGCGCCCTTTACCAGTCGAACCATGATTTTGCGATCGAGTCGTTGCGCCAGGGCATAGAGCCAGTCTATTACCGGTGCAGCACGTTTGCCGAATGCCTGCACCACGACACCGAAACCATCCCAGCCGCGTAATGCCGGATTGGATAGTATCATTTCAATTACATCGAGCGAGATATCCAGCCGATCCGCTTCTTCCGCATCGATGTTAAATCCCATGTTTGCGGAACAGGCCAGCATTGCCAGCGACTCGACGCGCGGCACCAGTTCGTCGATTACCCGCTGCTGTTGCCCCATTTCGTAGCGCGGATGCAGTGCCGACAGTTTTACCGAAATTCCGGGATTATCGCGGCTTTCTCGATGCTTGCAGTCTTTTGCCAGGGCGTTGATAGCATCTGAATATGACAGATGATATCGTCGTGCATCAGCCTCGGTGCGGGCTGCTTCCCCAAGCATGTCGTATGAATAGCTGTAACCCTGATTTTCCAGTTCCCTGGCACGCTTGCGGGCCTTGTTAATATTAGTGCCAAGGACGAAATGTCGACCTAGTTCGCGCATTGCCTGACCGACAGCATTGCGCACCAGCGGTTCGCCGAGACGCTTGACCAGGCCGCGTAAGGTTAAACGTAAACCACTTTCATCTTCAGGCGCTACAATTTTCCCGGTTAATAATAGTGCCCAGGTCGAGGCATTAACCAACGGCGATCCGGAATGACCCAGATGTTCCCCCCAGTTTCCCGGAGATATCTTGTCTTCGATTAATTCATCGATTGTTTTGGCATCCGGCACGCGCAACAGGGCCTCGGCCAGGCACATCAAAGCCACCCCTTCTCTGGTGGTGAGGCCATATTCGGCAAGAAAATTTTCCATCATACTGGGGCTGCCGCTAGCGCGAACTTTACTCACCAGGCCTGCTGCCATACTGCTGATCGCGGTGCGTTGCTGATCTGTTATAGCCGCGTTTATAATCAGTTCACGGATCACCATCGATTCGTCTTCAAGATTGTAACGGCGAATCTTCTGGCGCAATTCATCGTTCGAAATGGACGGAATGACGGGCTGATCTATATGCATGTGAAGGCCTTAGAAGTAAATGTTATTTTTCTGATCCGGTCGCCTAATATAGAGTCAAAACAGTTTTGATAAAAGGTTTACAATAACCGCAAACATATAAATCAAGGGTCAAGGGTATGAATAAATGGTATAGGCAGCTATTCAAATGTATCAAGGCAAATCCTGAACTGCAGAAACTGAAGCTAAGCGAGGCAACATTTTCTGAAAATTACCAGGGTGATTTTTCGGTTGATGATGCAATTCCAGATCTTGAAGTGCTGGCGACTATAGGCACTCGGAATCGCGCCCAGGCGCGGCTGGTAAAAATTTCGCGGGATCCGAAAAACTATTCCATCAAACTGTTTACCCTCAAAGATACGATTCCACTATCGCAGTCGATGCCGATATTCGAATCCATGGGCCTGCAGGTTCTGATTGGCCGCCCTTATCGCATCAAGTTGGGTAATCGCAACTACTGGATCAATCATTTTACGCTGGAGCGTGGCGACGACCTTTGCGATGTCGATCCGGCAAGAGTGCCCGGCTATTTTAGTGAGCTATTTGAAAGCATCTGGCGCCAGCGTAGCGAAAATGACGATTTTAACCACCTCTTGTTCAGCGCCTGCATCAAGGCGGAGAACATTCAGATCCTGCGCGCCTATACCGCTTACCTGCAGCAAATCCGTTTTCCACACAGCCGCGAATACATAATCGAAACGCTCAACACTTATCCCGATATCACCGTGTTGCTGGTAAAGGCTTTCTTGCGCAAGTTCGATCCGCAGCAGGCCAGTTCCGACTCCTATCTCGAACTATTCGCCCAGATTGGCGAAAAGCTGCATGAAATCGAATCACTGGATCACGACCTGATTTACAAGCGGATGTTGAACCTGGTTGATGCAACCGTGCGCACCAATTACTTCCAGGAAGATAATAGCGGTACCGGTCACATCAGTTTTAAAATGGACTCGCTGCGCATCGAGCGTCTGCCGAAACCCAGTCCCCGTTTCGAGATTTACGTCTACGCAACCCGTTTCGAAGGGATCCATCTGCGCGGTGGCCTGGTCGCACGTGGAGGGATTCGCTGGTCGGATCGGCGCGAGGATTATCGTACCGAGGTGCTGGGATTGATGAAGGCGCAGATGGTGAAAAATGCCGTCATCGTCCCTGCCGGTTCCAAGGGTGGATTTATCACCAAACAGATTGCACATTTACCGGCTGGTGAAATCTACGCTGAAGTTCAAAACTGCTATTCAATGTATATCAACGCATTGCTGGAAATCACCGACAATCGGGTCGGCACCGAGGTCGAACAGCCACTGCGCACACGCGTATACGATGGGGCCGATCCCTACCTGGTAGTGGCCGCTGACAAGGGTACCGCGGCGTTTTCAGACGTTGCCAATGAGATCGCCGAGCAGCATGGCTTCTGGTTGGACGATGCGTTCGCATCGGGCGGATCGCAAGGTTACGATCACAAAAAGATGGGCATCACTGCGCGCGGCGCCTGGGAATCGGTGAAGCGGCATTTCCGTGGTCTCGGCAAAGATATTCAGAAGGTACCTTTTACCGTGGTCGGTATCGGTGACATGTCGGGTGACGTATTTGGCAACGGCATGCTGCTGTCACCTTGCATTCAGCTGGTTGCCGCATTTAATCACATGCATATTTTTATCGATCCCAATCCCAATATCAAAAAAAGTTTCCAGGAACGTCAACGCATGTTCGCGTTGAACCGTTCAAGCTGGGCTGACTACAACAAAAAACTGATAAGCCAGGGCGGTGGAGTTTTTTTACGCAGTGCGAAAAAAATCGACCTGACGCCCGAAATCAAGCAGTTAATCGGTTGCAAGGAAGATCACCTGACCCCCAATGAGTTGATCGTTTATATTCTAAAGGCCCCGGTCGACCTGCTGTGGAATGGCGGTATTGGCACTTATATCAAGGCGACTAATGAAACCGACATCGATGTTGCGGATAAAAATAACGACGCGATTCGAATCAACGGCAGACAGCTTCGAGCCAAAGCGGTAGGCGAAGGTGGAAATCTCGGGGTTACCCAACGGGGGCGTGTCGAGTATGCGCTCGCCGGGGGTTTGATTTACACCGATTCGATCGATAACTCGGCAGGTGTCAATTGTTCCGATAAAGAAGTCAACATCAAGATCTTGCTATCGCAGCTGGTCAAGGCCGGCCGCTTAAGTAACAAGCAGCGTAATCAGTTGCTGGTTGAAATGACCGACGAAGTCGCCCAGAAATGCCTGCTCAATAACTATCGCCAGACACAGATTATCGACAGTATCGAAC
>Ga0316189_10006273_pt1 | contig 11348 bp, 7 predicted proteins | sample LowCovwburrow_MG_FD_204930 | JGI IMG/M metagenome (GOLD analysis project Ga0316189, IMG submission 204930) | Coastal sediment microbial communities from Maine, United States - Lowes Cove worm burrow | ecosystem: Environmental > Aquatic > Marine > Coastal > Sediment | place: USA: Maine... | reverse complement strand
CATGGGTTCACCGGCATGTCGGGACATGACATACCACCTGAGGTCGCTTTTAGTCAGCAGCATTTCAGCCTGTGCACTTTGGGGATCGAGATTGCCATGCGTCTCACCAAGGGCATAGACGGTCGGGGCAACTTGAAGCAACTCATGTGAACCGGCAACAATAGCTGCGATTTGTTGATTAAGATTGTCTTTATAAACAACATTGTCTGCGCCGGCCAAAGCCTGCCGGATGACGTTATCGCGGTTTTCTCCGCTGTTATTAAGTCCTGGATCGGCCGTTCCAATCGATCCGTCAACGCTTCAAAGGACAAACCAGGCGTATTTCCATTGCCGTTGTACAGAATCAAGATCTGCCGCAAATCATTATCAAGATTGCATAATGCCCGGGAAATCGATTGCGTGGATGTCTGATTGTCGTTTGTAGGGTTCATCATAATATCGAACTGGAGTAATGGAACAATGGAATGATGGAATATTGGGTACATTCGTGTTCCATCTGGTTGAAAAATAATAAGGACAACCTTTCGTTTGGGAATGCCATGATTGCCGCGAAAAGGTGGCTATCACTGGTATCTATATCAATATTCATGGAGAAACTGTAAAAAATTGATCCCAAAAGCCTTGATCCAAACACTTAAGTTATGTTTTTTTGACCATTATTCCAACATTCCACTTAGCGGCCTATTGCTTCCGAAACCTGCCGATCGTATTCCTGATATTTGCTTCCGTCCATTTTCTGCCGGTTATGGTTTTGTACCCTTGTGCTTCCAGGGCGTCAAAAATTTCGCTGATCCGAACTCCTTCCTTGTATAGTTTTGCCATTAACTTCACGCCATCTTGATATTGCGCTCGATATTGATCCTTTAATGCTTCATAGGCCTGAATTTTCTCATCCTTTTTACGGGGAAACCGTAAGTTGTGCTTTTTGCTTTCACGATTCAAAGTGGCGACTGTCCAAGATTTGCCGGTACGGGTTTTATACCCCTGATCGTTCAAATATAGTGTCATTTCATCAATGGATGAAACTTGATTCAGGTGTTCCCTGACAACGTCCATGGCCTTGTCGAATTGTTCTTTATGGCGTTCCTTAACTTGAAGAGGTACTTCAACGGGAGGTTGATCTTTCGGGCGAACGTAATTGATGTCATCATACAACTTTTTCATTCTTATTTTATACTTATTTTTCATTTCGCCATAAATGGGACAATTTGGCTCACAGGCCGCTTTCAGTTTATTTTGTTCGCAGCCGCAATCAAAAGATACGGCTTCAGATCGATAGTTGTATTTGATGAGGGATTTAGTGCTATGGCGAATCCTGGATGGTGAAGAGGATGATATTTGGGACAATTCCTTTTCACAATAGCGTATTATCCAGTTGCGGCACCTGTCCGCAGAAACGCCGATATGTTTCAGCCAGGCCAGAATAAAGTGAGTGACATCCTGCCGTGTTGGGAAGGATTCACCGGCTTTGAAACGCTCGGGAACAATCCCGCTGAACAACAGGTCTTGAATGCACAAATATATTTTTTGTTTTTGAGAATCGTCCAAAATTTTTGTTAATCGCTCGATTTCTTTTAACATGATACCTTTTTTCGACTGAATATTTGCATGCTGTCCGGTTAAATAAGTATCTGGATTTTCAACGAGATGTAATTATTCACCGCAAAGGCGCAAAGAACGCAAAGGTTTAATTATTTTCAGAAAAAACATCTCTGCGTCCTTCGCGTCCCTGCGGTGAATACAATGAATAGTCCACAGTCAATTCCAGCTTGTTGGGCGGACGAACCTATAGCTTTTTTAGCAGCTGATTGGCCGCCGTCAAGGTTGGATCCCAGGTTGGTCCGAAAGGTGGTGCGTAGGCCAGGTCGGTCTGGCAGTACTGTTCCACGGTTATGCGAGCGTGAAGCGCCACTGCCGGGCCGTTGATACGGTGGGCCACGCCTTCTTTTCCCACCATTTGCGCGCCCAGTAGACGGCCTGAGCGTCTATCCCCGATCATATTTACCATGATGATTGTGTTGCCGGGATGGGCATGCGCCTTGGAACCGGATTTGATCATATTCTCAACGGGGTCGAAACCGGATTTTTCAGCTTCGGTTGCGCTCAGGCCGGTGCGCGCCACCTCAAAATCAAACACGCGGAAAACGGACGTGCCGGCAACACCATCGAGGGCAACATCCTTGCCGCAGACATTATCCGCCACGGCCCAGCCGCTGCGGTTGGCCCGCAGGGCCAGCGGAATCCAGGTTTTTTCTCCGGTCACGACATGGTAGGCATCCGCACAGTCGCCAGCGGCATAGATGTTTATATCCGATGTACGCAAATTCCGATCCACCGCAATGGATTTTTTTATACCCAGGTCAAGACCTGCAGTTTCGGCTATCCGACTGCAAGGGTTTACGCCGATGCCGACCAGCACCATATCTGCGGTGAGGCTTAAATCCGGGCAGATGACCTTGAGTCCGTCGCCGGACGTTTCGATACGTTCAACCGTGTGGCCGGCATAAATGCCGACCCCTTTGGCTTCAAGCCCTTCTCTGACAGCCCGGGCCATGGACGACTCCAGCCACGGCATAAACACCGGATTGGGTTTGACCATGTCCACCGCAATATTTAACCCGACCAGGGATTCGCACATTTCAAGGGCAATGTAGCCCATCCCAATGATGATGGTTTTTTTGACACTGTTGTTTTTCAGGAAGTTTTTGATTTTACGGCCGTCTTCCAGGCTTTTGACCACCATGACGCCCGCGGCCTCAAATCCTGCAAGATCAGGCAAGACCGCGGAACTGCCGGTTGCAATCAGCAAACGGTCATAGGGCAATTCGAAATGACCTCTATCTAATTCCACTCCGGATACCGTTTGTTTGCCCGGATCGATTTTTTCGGCACAATGGCCGGTCAACAGATTAATGTCCTGCTTGTCGCGAAATACCTGGGCAGGTCGAACGACCAGATCCTCGATGTCTCTCTCCGGCGCCGCCAGATTGTAAGGGATGCCTCAGGCGCTGTATGAAACATCCATGGTTTTTTCCAGGACCGTGATTTCCATTTCCGGCTGGTTGCGTTTGGCGCGGCTGGCAGCACTCATGCCGGCGGCATCTGCTCCGATGACGACGAATTTCATGGTATTCTCCTTTTAAGGTTCCTTAAGTTTAATAGTTAAACAGCCATTTCTGAATGGATGGACACCAAATTCCGAAACCCAATCTAACGGATACCTTGATTTTTGGCCCATTCATCGATATTTAATATGCCAATGAAAAATTATTTTCAATTATAATATCATCGCATTACGAATAAATAGGGACAAAAGTCACCGACAGGTTGGATAATTGGCTGGAATCTCGAAAATAATAAAAAAAATTGAATCCTTTTTGCCACAGGTGATGGCCGGCGACCGGTTGGCTGCCCGGCGTGAGATCAGATACCTGGCGCAAAGATCAGGCAAATTCAAACCGGATCAAAAGCTGTTGACAAGAATAAACCGGTTGGAAAACCGTCTGCAGGCCTCCGTACAAAAAAGAAAGCGCCGCCGGGAAAATCTTCCCAAACTGCGCTTCAATGACGAATTGCCGATTTTTGCCAAAAAGGACGAAATCATCCAGGCCATTGATCGGCATCGGGTCATCGTGGTGTCCGGAGAGACGGGTTCCGGCAAGACCACCCAGTTGCCGAAATTTTGTCTGGCAGCCGGCCAAGGGATTGACGGTCTGATCGGATGCACCCAGCCGCGGCGAATCGCCGCCACTTCGGTTGCCCGCCGCATCGCCGAAGAGCTGGGGCAGGAGCTCGGCAATGCCGTTGGTTATAAAATTCGTTTCAGGGACCGCACCGCCGGGGATGCCTATATAAAAATGATGACCGACGGCATTCTGCTGGCCGAAACCCAGAGTGATCGCTTCCTGAGCGCCTATGATACGATCATTGTCGATGAGGCCCATGAACGCAGCCTGAACATCGACTTTATCCTGGGAATTCTGCGAACCCTGATCAGGAAAAGAGACGATCTGAAACTGATCATTACCTCGGCGACCATCGATACCGAAAAGTTTTCCAGAGCTTTTGACGATGCACCGGTCATCGAGGTTTCCGGCCGCATGTATCCGGTGGATATTCAATATCCGGCACCGGAGGCCGATCCTTCGACCCAAGAAAATGAGCTGACCCATGTCGAGACGGCAGTGCGGGCCATAAAACGGGTTTTGCATCAAAGCCGCACCGGAGACATTCTGGTGTTTATGCCCACCGAGCAGGATATCCGCGAAACCTGTGAATTGGTTGAAGCTGAAAATCCGCAGGGAACCCGTGTTATGCCGTTATTTGCGCGGCTGACAGCCACCGAGCAGTCAAGGGTGTTTGCCCGTCGGCCCGGACGCAAGATTATTGTCGCCACCAATGTGGCTGAGACATCGATTACCATTCCGGGCATCAAATATGTGATAGATTCGGGTCTGGCGCGAATTTCCCGTTACTCTCCCAGGACCCGGACAACTTCCCTACCGGTGATGCCGGTGTCCAAAAGCAGTTGCGATCAGCGCAAAGGACGCTGCGGTCGCATCCAAAACGGGGTTTGCATCCGGCTTTATCCTGAAGACGATTATGAAACCCGTCCACAGTTTACACCCCCCGAAATTTTACGGGCCAATCTGGCAGACGTCATTTTGCGGATGATTTCCCTGAAACTCGGGGACGTTTCGAAATTTCCCTTTATTGACCGGCCGGATTTAAAAAGCATCAAGGATGGATTTGACCTTCTTTTTGAGCTGGGGGCCCTTGAGCAGAGGGCGAAGAGCAGAGGGCAGAGGGCAGAGGACAGAGTTTTGAATTCGGAAGTCGGAATGCGGCCTCCGGCCCATAGGGACCTGCGCCTCCGTCCCGGCGGGAATGCGGAAAGTAAAAAAGAGAACGGAGGCCAGAGCTCAGAGGACAGAGGACGGAAGACAGCGGCCAGGGGACAGAAGACAGAAATAGGTTTGGGGGGGAAATTGCAGGGTCGCATTAAGTTGACGGGAAAGGGCCGATTGATGGCCAGGATTCCACTGGATCCCAGGTTGTCCCGCATGCTGATTGAAGCCGGAAAAGAGGGTTGCATCGGTGAAATGACGATTATCGTTGCAGCGCTCAGCATCCAGGATCCCCGCGAGCGTCCCGTGGAAAAAGCCCGGGAGGCCGACCGGGGACATGCCGCTTTTCATGATGCTCAATCGGATTTTGTGACCCTGCTGAATATCTGGCACCGCTATCACAGCCACCGGCAAAAGGTCAAAAGCAACAACCAGATGAAGCGGTTTTGTCGGGAGCATTTTCTGTCATTTATGCGCATGCGGGAATGGCGGGATATTCACCATCAAATTTCGGATATTTTGAAAGAACACGGGATGGGGAAGTTGGAATGCGGAAGGCAGAATGGGGAATGGGGAAGAGGGAATTGGGAAGGCGGAATGCGGCCTCCGGCCCATAGGGAGATAGGCCTACGCCCCAGAGGGAATGCGGAAGTGAGAGGGCGGAAGGCGGAAACAGAATTGGGGACTGACTTAAATTCCGCATTCCGCATTCCCAATTCCACATTCGAAGCGATTCACAAGTCCGTTTTAAGCGGATTTCTGTCAAATATAGCGCAGAAGAAGGATAACAACATCTATCACGCTACCAAAGGCCGGGAAGTGATGATCTTCCCCGGGTCAGGGCTTTTTAACAAGGCCAAAAACTGGATTGTGGCCGAGGAAATGATGGAGACATCCAGGCTTTTTGCGCGTACCGTCGCCAACATCGACAGCGAATGGCTGGAAGATCTGGGCGGCGACCTGTGCCGGCGGACCTATCTGGACCCTCATTGGGAGAGAAACAGGGGAGAAGTGGTGGCCTCAGAGCAAGTTTCCCTTTTCGGGCTGATCATTGTGCCCGCTAGAAAAGTATCATACGGGAAGGTGAATCCGGCAGAAGCAGCGAGCATTTTTATTCAAAGTGCCCTGGTAAACGGGGATGTCAAAAAACCCTTTGGTTTTATGAAATATAATCTGCAGCTGATTGATGAGATCAAAGGTATCGAAAACCGCTTTCGGCGCCGGGATCTTTTGGTGGATGAACAGAAAATGTTTGAATTTTATCAGGAGAAGCTGCCGGGAATCTTCGATCTCCGCAGCCTGGCAAAGTACCTGAGACGAAAAGACAACGATCAATTTTTACGGATGAAAAAAGAGACCCTGCTTCAATACCCGCCGGACAATGCCGAAATGGGCCAATATCCGACCCGGCTTGATATCGAGCAGCATGCATTTGAGTGTTCTTACTGTTTTGATCCCGGAAAGGACGATGACGGTGTTACCGTAAAAGTACCGACAACTCTAGCGCAATCCGTTTCACCGGAAACCATTGATTGGCTGGTGCCCGGACTCTATCCGGAAAAAATTGAGGTTTTGATCAAGGGGCTGCCCAAAGCGTATCGCAAAAAACTTGTCCCGGTTAAAAATACGGTCGATATCATTGTCCGTGATATGCCGAAGGGCCAAAATTCCCTGGTATCCGCTCTGGGGGATTTTATCTACCGGCGTTTCGGGGTCGACATCCCGGCTGCGGCCTGGTCGACCGAATCGCTGCCGGATTACCTGAAGATGCGAATCTCCATCACATCACCGGAAGGTAAAGAGCTTCGTGCCGGCAGAAATACCGCGTTGTTGCGCCAGGATGTCGGCGGTCGGGTGAAATCCGATGAATTCGAAGCGGCTCGCCGCAAATGGGAAAAAAAAGGAATTACCCGCTGGGATTTTGGTGATCTACCCGAATTTGTCAGTGACTCCGGTCATAAGAAAGCCAAATGGGTTGCATATCCCGCATTGGAAACTGATTCCGCAACGCATACAAGTGTCAATCTCTGTCTTTTTCGCCGGCAGGTTAACGCAATTGCAGCCCATCGGTCGGGGGTGGCCACACTATATGCGATTCATTTTGCAAAAAATTTAAAATTATTAAAACGACAATTGATTTTGCCTGCCGATGTAAGGTTTATAGCGGATTATTTCGGCGGCCCTAAAAAACTGTTGCAACAAATGTACGATCGCGTCATTGAGGAATTATTCGGGAAAAATATACGATCTGAAAAGGTATTTTATGCCCATGCCGAATCGGCTGTCGTAAAAATATTTCCGACCGGTCAGGAATTGCGTGCTAAAACCATTCCGCTTCTAACCGCTTATCATGACGCCAGAAGCCGAATTTATGAACTTCAGCAGACCAATCGCACGAACAGCATGGCCGTATCATTTTTTGAGGAGCTTACCCGGGAACTTGAGCGCCTGGTTCCGCAGACATTTGTCGCCATTTACGATATCCGGCGTCTGGATCATCTCCCAAGATACATTCAGGCGGCCGCCATTCGGGCCCGGCGTGCGGTCGTTGATTTTGAAAAAGATCGAGCCAAATCCAATGAGATTATAAAATTCACCGATGGGTTGGACCAATTGTTAAAAGAGCTATCCCCAGCGGTATCCGATGAAAAACGACGGGCCATTGAAGCGTACTTTTGGATGGTGGAAGAATACAAAGTGTCCGTTTTTGCCCAGGAGCTTAAGACCGCCATCCCGATATCAGCAAAGCGGCTGGATAAGAAATTAAAGGAGATCGGGAGGATGGTTTGAACTGGAATGCGGAATTCGGAATGGGGAATGGGGAATGGGGAATGTGGAATTGGGAAGGTCCAAGGCGGAGAATAGGCTGGCTAGTATGATTATTCCCAGATAACATTACATTGCGTATGATTCCTCATTCTTGAGAGAGGCATTGGGTTTCGGGTTTCAGTGTTCAGGTTTCAGGGACAACATATCCGGGGTCTCGTGTGAAACTTCATGGAATGACGATTGACGAATGGTGGATGTCGCTTCGCTCTGCTTTTTTTAACAATTAAAATAGAAAGAATTCCTTAATTCGACATTCGTCAATCGACATTTGTCATGCTGGAGTTTATTTTTCGATTAAACTGGTCGCTTTTCAGGTCGGCGGCTGGGCTGACACCTGACACCCGAAACCTGAAACCAATTAGACGGACTGCGAGTTTATTAACGATTGATACCGATTCACAAAAGCTGCAATCGTGGAAAGATGAAAATCAACAGAAGAAAGCCACTCGTCAGCATTATCATCCCAACCTACAACCGGGGATGGATCCTGACTGAGGCCATAGATTCCGTTCTGGCACAGGAGTATAAGGATTATGAATTGATTGTTGTGGATGACGGTTCCACCGATAATACCCGGGAGATCCTTGATACCTATGGGCCGGACATCATCGTTTTGCGGCAGGCCAACAAAGGGGTCAGCGCCGCCCGCAATCGGGGCATTGCCGAAGCGGGGGGGCAACTGGTCGCTTTTTTAGATTCAGATGACCTCTGGCTGCCCCGGAAATTGTCGCGGCAGGTTGATTTCTTCAAATTAAATCCGGCTGCGGTTATCAACCAGACCGAAGAAATCTGGATTCGAAACGGTGTCCGGGTGAATCCCAAAGATCGGCACCGGAAACCGTCCGGAATGATTTTTGAGCGTTCCCTGGGGCTGTGTCTGGTCAGCCCGTCCGCGGTGATGATTCAAAAAACACTGTTTGATACTGTCGGTGTGTTTGATGAGACTCTGCCGGCTTGTGAAGATTATGATTTGTGGCTGCGGATCAGCTGCCGATATCCGGTTTACCTTATCGATACCCCCCTGATAAAAAAAAGGGGCGGACACGGAGACCAGCTGTCAAAAGCAGCGGGACTTGATAGATTCAGAATTCAGTCATTGGAAAAAATCATTGAAAGTGGGCGGCTTACAGAATCCCAATACCGTGCCGCAGCCTGCAATCTAAGAGATAAATGTGCCATTTATGCCGGTGGCTGCCGCAAGCGGGGGCGGGAGGTTGAAGCGACATATTATGAGGCACTGGCTGAGAGCATCGAGCGAAGAGCATAGGGGATTGAATGCGGAAGTGGGAATGCGGAATGCGGAAAAAAAAGCTGGAAGGTTGAGAAGCTGAAGGCTCAAAGCTCAAAGCGGTAGGACAATGGTCGTTTGAGAATAGAGGTAGAGGCTGAGGCCAAGAAATCCGTTGCCTCAAACCTCGAACGGCCCTTCTAACGATCCTAACGATCCAAACCATCTAAACGATCGAAACCATTTATCTGTTGCTTTTCAGTTTTTGATTTGATAAAGGATGAAATAATTTGAATATAATTCATACTTTAATACCGTATTAATTTCTAAATTTTAGAAAGATGTGGAAATAACAGTATGTTTTTGTTCGGGAAAGCGGTAACGTTAACTTTATAATATTAACATTATCAAACAAAGGAGGTTTCATATGAAAAGGACATTCGTTATTGCGCTAGCACTTATTTTTGGACTTGCCCTTCTGGCGGGATTGGGGCCGTTTGAGAAAACGGCTGATGCCAAAACCACTTTCGTCACCATTGGCACCGGCGGCATTACCGGCGTTTACTATCCCACCGGCGGCGCGATTGCCAAAATGGTCAACAAAAAACGCAAGGAATACGGAATCCGGGCCACGGTGGAGTCAACCGGCGGCTCCGTGTTCAACATCAATGCCGTTATGACGGGCGATCTTGATTTTGGCGTGGCCCAGTCCGACAGGCAGTACCAGGCAGTCGAGGGTATCGCCAACTGGGAAGAGAAAGGCCCCCAGAAGGATCTGCGCGCGGTCTTCTCAATCCATCCGGAAACAGTGGATCTGATTGCAGCCGTGGATGCCAATATCAACAGCCTTCAGGATCTAAAGGGCAAACGCGTCAACATCGGAAACATCGGTTCCGGTTACCGCAAAAACGCCATTGATGCGCTAGTGGCCAACGGCCTGGACTTCGAAAAGGATTTCCATGCCGAAAGCTTAAAGGCCGCAGAAGCCCCCGGATTGATCCAGGACGGCAGAATCGATGCCGCGTTTTACACGGTTGGGCATCCCAGTGGCTATTATAAGGAAGCCACCTCCGGCGTACGCAAGGTGAAATTCGTACCCATTACGAATATAGAAAGTCTGCTCGAAAAATATCCCTACTATGCCAAAGCTGTTACCCGGGTCAAAGAGCTCTATCCCGCCGCAGTGAATGATGCAGATGTCCCCACCTTTGGTGTAAAGGCCACTTTCGTGACCTCCGCCAAGGTGTCGGATGATGTCGTCTATGCGATTACCAAAGAGGTGTTCGATAATTTTGAATCCTTCAAAAAGCTGCATCCGGCATACGGCGGTCTGACGAAGGAGAACATGCTGGAAGGCATGAGCGCCCCCATTCATCCGGGTGCCATGAAATATTATAAAGAAGTTGGCTTGAAGTAATACCGCTGAGCTAGAACACCGGCGGCGGCCTTAGGCCGCCGCCTATCCATCCGCATGGATCCAGTTCCCGTAAGATGAAGATTGAATTCCCGCAGGCGAAGCCGTGATTGATGTATCGGAGTTTCTACGATTTATTGGCCTCCGGCAGGTAGAGCCTGCGACTCGGAGAGAATCACAGTATTTTATAGTGAAATCATATGCGTTTTGATTACTTGTTTCTTTAAACCCATCAATCCAAGATAGCGCTAAGCCCTTACTGCGCGCCAACATTCCATTTTTCTCCGCCGCCGGCGGATGAACGAAGCGGACTAACTTGATTCCCTGAAAGCCGGGGCCGGGCCGAGGATTTCCGGTTTATCCGGGTTTGGTTTGACTTACGTTTACAGAGTGCATTTTCGGATCCAAACAGGACAACAGGTGGGCCAAATGACCAATAGCCATACGACTCAGGAAAAGGATGACGGGTTTGAAATTGCCCGGAAGATGGCCGAAGAGGAGGAGGGGATTGCCAGAAGACCCCAGGACGCCACAAAATGGGTGATTCCCACCATCGGGGTCATCTGGAGTTTTTTCCAACTTTCCATTGCCAGCTGGTGGATCCTGGATACGGTATTTATCCGATCCATACATCTGGGATTTGCCCTGCTGATCGTCTATTTAAATTACCCTGCTTTCAAAAAAACCCGTTTGGGTCTTAAATTTCTTTCCATCAAAGATCGAATCCCTTGGTGGGATTTTGTGATTGCAATTGTGGCCTGCTTTGCTGCCGTTTACATTGCCGTGGACTATGCCGGAATCAATCAACGCTATGGTTCCCCCATCACCCGGGATCTTGTTATCGGATTGATCCTGCTGCTTATGTTGTTGGAAGCCGCCCGGCGGGTCATCGGCCCGGCGCTGTCGATAATTGCCACATTTTTTTGCCTGTATGCCTTCTTCGGTCCCTACATGCCGGATGTCATTGCCTTTAAGGGCGTTTCGCTCAGTCGTTTTTTCGGCCAGATTACCAGGTCCACCGAGGGGATCT
>Ga0316189_10006272_pt1 | contig 11349 bp, 8 predicted proteins | sample LowCovwburrow_MG_FD_204930 | JGI IMG/M metagenome (GOLD analysis project Ga0316189, IMG submission 204930) | Coastal sediment microbial communities from Maine, United States - Lowes Cove worm burrow | ecosystem: Environmental > Aquatic > Marine > Coastal > Sediment | place: USA: Maine... | reverse complement strand
CGCCGTGTTATCCGGCCAGAAAGGCGCGTTTTCCTCGGCCGTGTCGCATCTCGTTTTACCGACGATTGTACTCGGGACGATTCCGCTGGCCGTGGTTGCGCGCCAGACCAGGTCAGCCATGCTGGAAGTGCTGAGTGAGGATTATGTCCGTACCGCGCGGGCCAAGGGCCTGTCGCCGCTGCGCGTGGTCGGCATTCACGCATTGCGCAATGCGATGATCCCGGTGATCACCACCATCGGACTGCAGGTCGGCGTGCTGCTTGCCGGTGCGATTCTCACCGAGACGATCTTTTCGTGGCCGGGTATCGGCAAGTGGATGGTGGACAGTATTTTCCGGCGTGACTATCCGTCGGTTCAAGGTGGCCTGTTGATGATCGCGGTCATCGTGATGACAGTCAATCTCATCGTTGACCTGTTGTACGGGCTGGTCAATCCGCGCATCCGGCATGTGAGGTGACCGGACCATGAGCGAACAGATCATCGAGGTAGCCGCAGACAACCGAACCACAGGCACGCGCGCGCTGCTCAGGGAGTTCTGGCACTATTTCAGCGAGAACCGCGGCGCTGTTATCGGCATGTGGTTCTTCATCGGGGTCTGCCTGGTTGCGCTGCTGGCCGACCTGATTGCGCCGCATGGAGCCACAATCCAGTACCGCGATGCGCTGCTGACCCCGCCGGTGTGGCAGGACGGCGGCGACTGGCGGTTCATCCTGGGCACCGACGCGGTCGGCCGCGACATGCTCTCGCGGCTGATCTATGGCAGCCGCTATTCGTTGTTTGTGGGCTGTATCGTGGTTATCGGGGCCATGAGTGTCGGGGTTACGGTCGGGCTGGTTGCTGGCTTTGTCGGCGGTACACTCGATACGCTGATCATGCGCCTGATGGACATCATCCTGTCTTTCCCGAGCCTGCTGCTGGCCCTGGTACTGGTCGCCATCCTCGGCCCCAGTCTCACCAATGCCATGGTGGCCATCGCCATCGTCCAGCAACCGCATTATGTGCGGCTGACCCGGGCAGCGGTGCTGGGGGAAAGAAACAAGGATTACGTGACCGCGGCCAAGCTCGCCGGCGTCAGGCCGTTGCGTCTGATGTTCTACACCATCCTGCCCAACTGCATGGCGCCGCTGATCGTGCAGGCCGCCCTGTCATTTTCCACGGCTATCCTTGACGCAGCCGCCCTGGGTTTTCTGGGCATGGGCGCGCAACCGCCAACGCCGGAGTGGGGCACCATGCTGGCAGAGGCACGAGAGTTCATCCTGCGCGCCTGGTGGGTGGTGACGCTGCCGGGCCTGGCGATCCTGCTCACGGTGCTGGCGATCAACCTGATGGGCGATGGCCTGCGTGATGCGCTTGATCCCAAGCTGAAGCGGAGTTGAGGCGGTGGATGGTTCGATGTTGGCGGAGCAGTCAAGTGACGACGAGTAATGGCTCAATAACCGGGTTTCAGACCTGTCGGACCATTGATTGGCCGGATTGGCGGCATGGGAAGCGGTTTCGTGCTGATGATCCTGTCGCCATAACCGGCGCAATACTACGAAGGTGAGAATTCAATAATCATGGCCCTGCTCGAGATTGAAAACCTGACCGTCGAATTTGCCACCGCAGGCGGTGCGTTTCGCGCTGTGGACGGCTTGTCGCTCAAGCTGGATGCGAGCGATGTGCTGGCCATTGTGGGGGAGTCCGGTTCCGGCAAGTCGGTCGCCATGCTGGCCATGATGGGGCTGTTGCCGTGGACCGCGACGGTGTCGGCGGACCGGTTGAATTTCGATGGCAAGGACCTGCTCACGCTCTCGGCCCGGCAGCGCCGCCAGGTCGTCGGCAAGGACATTGCCATGATTTTCCAGGAGCCCATGTCGAGCCTCAATCCCTGTTTCACCGTCGGGTTTCAGCTGGGTGAAACGCTACGGGTGCATCTGGGCATGTCGCGCGCTGAATGCAAGGCACGCAGCATCGAACTGCTGGACCTGGTCGGCATTCCGGCACCTGAAAAGCGCCTCAGTGCCTTTCCGCATCAATTGTCGGGCGGCATGAGCCAGCGCGTCATGATTGCCATGGCAATCTCGTGCAGTCCGAAACTGCTGGTTGCCGATGAGCCGACGACCGCGCTCGATGTCACCATACAGGCGCAGATCCTCGACCTGTTGCTGCAATTGCAGCAGGAGACCGGCATGGCACTGGTTCTCATCACCCATGACATGGGGGTCGTGGCCGAAACGGCGCAGCGCGTCTGTGTGCAGTATGCCGGCCAGAAAGTGGAGGAACAGCCGGTGGTGGCGTTGTTTTCGCAGCCGCATCATCCCTACACGGCAGCTTTGCTGGCGGCATTGCCGGAACGCGCTACGTCGCGCATGCTGCCGTCGATACCGGGCGTGGTACCGGGCCAGTTCGACAGGCCTGACGGGTGCCTGTTCTCACCACGGTGCGCCCATGCCACCGATCAATGCCGCACCCAATCACCCCTGCGCGCGCCTGCCGAACTGGGCTCGGCGCTGTGTCACTATCCGTTGGTCAGGGGCAAGCCGCTGCACCATCCGGCAGACAGGGTGACGGCATGAGCGATGATATTGTCCTGCGCGCAAGCGACCTGACAAAGCACTACTCGCTGGCCGGCAGCCTGTTCGCCAGGCCCGCCACGGTGAAGGCGCTGGACGGGGTGAGCTTCCAGTTGAGCCGGAAAAAAACCCTGGCCGTGGTGGGCGAGTCGGGCTGCGGCAAGTCCACGCTGGCGCGCCTGGTGACCATGATCGAGGAACCCACGGCGGGATCCTTGCAGATCGCCGGCGAGGAACTGGCAAGCCGGGACAAGGCCATTCGCCGCAAATTGCGGCCCCGGGTGCAGATGGTGTTTCAGAACCCGTACGGCTCGCTCAATCCGCGCCAGAAAATCGGCTCAGCGCTGGAAGAACCGCTATTGATGAACACGCCGCTTTCGAAGGCGGAAAGAGGCGACAAGGCGCGCGCCATGATGCAGGCGGTGGGCTTGCGGCCCGAACACTATGATCGCTATCCGCACATGTTTTCCGGCGGTCAGCGCCAGCGCATCGCCATCGCGCGTGCGCTGATGCTGGACCCGGATATCCTGGTGCTGGATGAACCCGTATCGGCGCTGGATGTCTCGATCCAGGCGCAGGTGCTCAACCTGCTCGGTGAACTGCAGGACAAGCTGCAACTGGCCTACCTGTTCATTTCGCATGATCTGTCGGTGGTCAAGCACATCGCCGACGAGGTCATGGTGATGTACCTGGGCAAGCCGGTCGAGCAGGCGGCCCGCGAGGTTCTGTTCGACAATCCAAGGCACCCTTACACACAGGCGCTGCTGTCGGCTACGCCGGTGCCAATTCCCGGCCGAAAGAAGGAGCGCGTCCTGCTCAAGGGTGAGTTGCCGTCACCGATTGACCCGCCAACGGGTTGCGCCTTTCATCCGCGCTGCCCGGTTGCATTCGCCAGGTGTCCGGTTGAAACGCCGCAACTGCAATTGTCCGGCAAGTCCCGCGTCGCCTGCCACCTGATGGACGAAGCGGACATCATCTAGCCCGTCTCATGGTTGTGAGCTCAGGGTGCGTCTGACAGCATCGTTCCAGCCGGCGATTTTTCGCTGGCGGACGGTCTCCTTCATTTTGGGTTTGAAACGCTGATCGAGTGCCCAGGACTTCGCAAAGCCGGACGCGTTGGGCCACAGACCGGCGCGGGACGCGGCAAGCCAGGCTGCGCCCAGGGCCGTGGTCTCCAGCACTTCGGGTCGGTCAACAGGTGCATGCAGAATGTCTGCAAGCCGCTGCATGGTCCAGTCTGATGCAACCATGCCGCCATCAACCCGCAGCACGGTTTTGCGTGCAGCCTTTGATTTCCAGTCCTTCTGCATCGCCGACAGCAGGTCATGGGTCTGGTAACACACCGCCTCTAGCGCAGCATGGGCCAGTTCATTGGGGCCGGATGCGCGCGTCAGTCCAAAAATGGCACCGCGGGCGGTGGCGTCCCAATGGGGTGCGCCGAGGCCGGTGAAGGCGGGCACCAGGTAGACATCCTGCTCCGCGTCAGCGCGCGCAGCCATGGTGCCGCTGTCGCTGGCGGCTTTCAGGAACCCCATCTCGTCGCGCAACCACTGCACGGTTGCGCCGGCCATGAAGATCGAGCCTTCCAGGGCATAGGTCGTCTTGCCGTCGAGACGATAGGCGATGGTGGTCAAGAGGCGGTTCCTGGAGCGCACCATGTCCGAGCCGGTATTGAGCAGGGCAAAGCAGCCCGTTCCATAGGTCGATTTCATCATGCCGGGCCTGAAGCAGGCATTGCCCATGGTGGCCGCCTGTTGATCGCCTGCCACGCCGAGAATGGGGATTGCCGCTCCCAGGATCGAGGCGTCGGTGATACCGAAATCTGCGGCACAGTCCAGCACGTCCGGCAGCACGCCGGCCGGAACGCCGAGCACCTTGAGCAGGCCTGCATCCCATTTGTTGGTCCTGATATTGTACATCAGCGTGCGCGAGGCGTTGGTGGCATCGGTCACGTGGGATGTTCCCCCGGTCAGCCGCCAGATCAGGAAGCTGTCGATGGTGCCAAACGCAATGCGGCCGGCTTCGGCCCTTTTGCGCAGGCCTTTCACCTTGTCCAGTAGCCAGGCCACCTTGGTTCCGGAAAAATACGGATCGAGCAACAGGCCGGTTTTTGCAGTGAAGGTTTTCTCGTGTCCGGCCGCCTTGAGATCGTTGCAGAAATCAGCGGTGCGCCGGTCCTGCCAGACGATGGCCCTGTGGACGCATTTGCCGGTTGCGCGATCCCACATGAGAGTGGTTTCGCGCTGGTTGGTGATGCCGATGGCAGCCAGGTCTGATGGTTTGATGCCGGCTTTCCTGATCGCCTGCCTGCAGGTCGCAACCACGCTTGACCAGATGTCTTCGGGGTCATGTTCCACCCAGCCGGACCTCGGGAAATGCTGGGCAAACTCCTGCTGGCTTACGCCGGCTATTTTCTGGTCGCGATCAAAAATGATGGCCCGCGTTGACGTGGTGCCCTGGTCAATGGCTAGAACGTAATTGCCCACTATGTGTGCCCTCGTGCCTGCAGCCGCCTAGTTGCAGGCGGTCTCGATGTTCAGTTTTTTCATGGTTTTTGCAGCACGATCCATGAAGGCTTGCAAGGCCTGTATCTGTCCAGCCTCAAAGGCGATCCCCAGTTTCGTGCGTCTGAACAGGACGTCCTCGGCACTGACAGCCCATTCATGGCGCATCAGGTAGACGACTTCAACTTCAAACAGGCCGTTGCCGAAAGGCTTGCCGAGATCGGCGGTTTTCTGTGCATCACCCAGCACGATCAGTGCCCTTGTGCCATAGTGGCGAACCAGCCGGGTGATCAGGGCACGGTCCAGAAGCGGGCGGGCCTCAGCATATTCATTCACCAGAGAGTCAAACCCGTGCGCTGGAAAATCTCCGCCGGGAAGGGCGGCGTGTGCCGTCCAGGCCGGCTGGCGGGCGCCCAGGGCGTTCTCGATATCCTTGAGAATCTCTTCAGCCAGCACCCGGTACGTGGTGATCTTGCCGCCAAAAATATTGAGCAGCACTCCGTCCGTATCGTCGCCGTCTGTCCGTATCACGTAATCACGGGTGGCTTCCTGGGCCTTGCCGGCGCCATCATCAAACAATGGCCGCACCCCGGAATAGGTCCACACGACGTCCGCTTTGGTCACGGGCTCTGCAAAATACCGGCTGGCCATGTCACACAGATAGTCGATTTCTCCGGCTGATATTTCGGGCTTGTTCATCTCGTCGCCATGTTCGGCGTCCGTGGTGCCGATCAGCGTATAGTTGCCTTCATAGGGTATGGCGAAGATGATGCGGTTGTCGTCATTCTGGAAGATGTAGGCCTTGTCGTGGGCAAATTTGCGCGCAATGACTATGTGGCTGCCACGCACCAGGCGGACATTGCGGGCATCGTTTTGCCCGAACACCTGTTTCAACACCGTGTCGACCCAGGGGCCCGCCGCATTGACGACAATGCCGGCGGTGACGGTCTGCCGCGAGCCGTCGAACGTGTCTTGCGTCTCGATGCGCCACTGGCCCCCGGTGCGTTGCGCGCGGACAACCCTGGTGTGCGGCTGCAGGCTGGCACCTCGTTGTGCAGCGTCGAGTGCATTGAGGACGACCAGCCGGGAATCCTCGACCCAGCAGTCTGAATATTCAAATGCTTTGGCGAACACCGGCTTGAGCGGCGTGCCGGCTTCGTCGTGCTTGAGGTCCACGCTGGATGTTGCAGGCAACAGCTTGCGCCCGCCAATGTGATCATACAGGAACAGGCCCAGCCTGAGCAGCCATGCCGGGCGCAGGCCCGAATGATGCGGCAGCACAAACCGCATCGGCCAGATGACGTGTGGTGCTATCTGCCACAGGACCTCGCGTTCCCTGAGGGCCTTGCGGACCAGCGCGAACTCGAAGTGCTCAAGATACCGCAGGCCGCCATGGACGAGTTTTGTCGAGGCTGAAGATGTGCCGCCGGCAAAATCGCCGGCCTCACACAGGCACACCGAAAAGCCACGACCGACGGCGTCGCGGGCAATGCCGCACCCGTTGATGCCGCCACCGATTATCAGCACATCGTAATGCGGCGTCAGGCCGGCGTAGCGGGACTGCTGGTTCATTCCGCCGCCTTTCCGGCTGTCGTGGCCGGCGCGGCAATTTCCAGCCGGATCTTGGCAGACGCACAGATCCTGGCAATGCTTTTCGGCGGTTCCGCGTCCGTCACGAAGACATCTATGTCCTCGAGCGTGCCGATCTGCACCGGCGCGCGGCGTTCAAACTTGCTGGTATCGGCGGCCAGGATGCTGGTGCGCGCCTGGCCGAGAATGGCCTGTGACACGCGAACTTCGCGGTAATCAAAGTCAAGCAGCGAGCCTTCCTCGTCGATGGCGGACGTGCCGATCACGGCAAAGTCGACCTTGAACTGGCGGATGAGATCGATCGCTGCCGCGCCGACGATGCCACCATCGCTCTTGCGCACCATGCCGCCGGACACCACCACTTCGACGCCCGGTGCATCGGCCAGTATGTAGGCAACGTTGAGATTATTGGTGACGACCATCAAGCCCTGGTGGCGGCACAGGGCATGGGCAACCTGTTCGGTGGTGGTGCCGATATTGAGGATCAGCGACGAGTTGTCCGGGATCAGTTCGGCAATCGCGTGCGCAATGCGCGCCTTGCCGTCCGCGGCAATCTCGCGACGCGCCTGGTAGGCCATGTTGACGGTATTGGACGGAAATACCGCGCCGCCATGCACCCGGTTGAGCTTTTCGATGTCGCACAGATCGTTGAGATCCTTGCGGATGGTCTGCGGCGTGACGTCAAAGCGATGCGCCAGCGTCTCCACATCCACGCGTCCGTCGCGGCGCGCGATCTCAAGTATGTCGGTCTGTCTGGGCGGCAATGCCGTCACGATGCATCCCTTCGGTTGTTTTCGTAATAGTTGCGAGTTTTTTCGAATAAATCAATTCGAAAACCATTGACTTTCGTTTTTATTCGTTATGTCCTAGAGGCATGACGCACCGCTGTCGTTAATGAGTGCGTATGCAATCAGTTGGAGGAGACAACATGAAAAAGCTGCTTTTGGCGTCGGTTGCGGTATTCGCACTGGGCGCTGCGGCTCTTCCTGCGCAGGCCGACATGGCCGCGGCAGAGAAGTGGGTAAACGACGAATTTCAGCCATCCGTGCTTTCGAAAGACGACCAGTTGAAGGAGATGGACTGGTTCATCAAGGCGGCAGAGCCGTTCAAGGGCATGGAAATCAACGTGCTGTCGGAAACCATTCCGACCCATGAATACGAATCCAAGACGCTGACCAGGGCGTTCGAGGAAATCACCGGAATCAAGGTCAACCATCAGCTTCTCGGTGAAGGCGAGGTCGTGCAGGCCGTGCAGACCCAGATGCAGACCAACCGCAACCTGTATGACGCCTACATCAATGACAGCGACCTGATCGGCACTCACTCGCGCCTGCAGCAGGCGGTCAATCTGTCCGACTGGATGGCAGGCGAGGGCAAAGGCGTCACCAATCCGGGTCTCGACGTGGACGACTTCATCGGCAAGTCATTTACCACTGGCCCGGACGGCAAGCTGTACCAGCTGCCGGACCAGCAGTTCGCCAACCTGTACTGGTTCCGCAAGGACTGGTTTGACAAGCCGGAACTGAAGGAAAGGTTCAAGGCCAAGTACGGCTATGAACTGGGTGTCCCGGTAAACTGGTCTGCCTATGAAGACATTGCTGAATTCTTCAGCGTGGACGTCAAGGAAATCGACGGCGTTCGCATTTATGGGCACATGGATTACGGCAAGCGCGCACCGGATCTTGGCTGGCGCATGACGGATGCCTGGCTTTCCATGGCCGGTGCCACGTCGCCAGGCCTGCCGAATGGCCGGCCGATCGATGAATGGGGCATTCGCATGGAAGCCGACAGCTGCAATCCGTCGGGTGCGTCTGTTTCGCGTGGTGGCGGCACCAATGCGCCGGCATCGGTGTTTGCCATTGCCAAGTGGGATGAGTGGCTGCGCAAATATGCGCCTCCGGGTGCTGCTGACTACGATTTCTATCAATCCCTGCCGGCGCTGGCGCAAGGCAATGTGGCCCAGCAGATTTTCTGGTACACGGCGTTTACCGCATCGATGGTGGCTCCGAAATCAGACGGCAACAACACGGTTGATGATGACGGTAATCCGCAATGGCGCATGGCACCCAGCCCGCACGGCCCGTACTGGAAAGAGGGCATGAAGCTTGGCTACCAGGACGCCGGTTCATGGACGATCCTGAAGTCCACACCGGTTGATCGCGCCAAGGCTGCATGGCTTTACGCACAGTTCGTGGTGTCCAAGACGGTTGATGTCAAGAAGTCGGATGTTGGCCTGACCTTCATTCGCGACAGCACCGTGCGCCATGATCACTTCACCAAACGCGCGCCTAAACTGGGGGGGCTTATCGAGTTCTATCGCTCACCGGACCGGGTCAACTGGACGCCAACCGGCGTCAACGTGCCCGACTATCCGAAGCTGGCACAGTTGTGGTGGCAGAATATCGGTGACGTGAACTCGGGTGCGTTTACACCGCAGCAGGCAATGGATCGCCTGGCCGGTGAAATGGACCAGGTCATGAGCCGCATGCAGGCTGCTGACGAAAAGGCCAAGATCTACGGTGGTTGCGGTCCGCGTCTCAATGAAGCCAAGGACCCGGCCGAGTGGCTCGGCAAGGCCGACGGGCCGGCAAACAAGCTGGCCAACGAGAAAGAGCAGGGCAAGACGATTGCCTACGAGGAAATCGTCAAGCGCTGGGCGCAATAGGGTAGCGCAGGTTCTCCCATGCGTGACGAGCGGTCCGGCAAGCAAGTTGCCGGGCTGCTTCCCCGCTTTTTTGCGATGAATGTCTGAAACCACCCGGCAACAGGATGCGCCATGGCGCTTGAACTGAAAAATGTGGCCAAGAAGGTCGGGGCGGATGTGCATATCCACCCGACTAACCTGAGCTTTGAGCCGGGCAGTTTCAACGTGCTGCTGGGCACCACGCTGGCCGGCAAGACGACCCTGATGCAGATGATGGCAGGGCTCGAAAAGCCGACGTCCGGCGAGGTGTGGTTCAATGGCAGCGACGTGACCGGCATCGCGGTGCAAAAACGTAATGTGTCGATGGTCTACCAGCAATTCATCAACTATCCCAACATGTCGGTGTTCGACAATATTGCTTCGCCCCTGCGGGTTGCCGGGCTGCCGGGCGACGAAATCCGCAAGCGGGTCGGCGAAATGGCCGAAATGATGCGGATATCAGCCATGCTGGAGCGCCGGCCATCGGAACTGTCGGGCGGCCAGCAGCAACGTACAGCCATGGCGCGCGCGCTGGTCAAGGACAGTGACCTGATCCTGCTGGACGAACCGCTTGCCAATCTTGATTTCAAACTGCGCGAAGAGATGCGCGATGAATTGCCCAGGCTGTTTGCCGAGCGCAATTGCGTGGTGGTTTACGCGACGACCGAGCCCACCGAAGCCCTGCTGCTGGGCGGGCAAACCGCCGCCATGCACGAGGGGCGCGTCGTGGACTTCGGCCCAACCGCGCTGATTTACCGGCATCCTTCCAGCCTGACATCCGCCATGGTGTTTTCCGAACCGCCCATCAACCTGGCGCGGGCGGCGGTCAAATCGGGCAGGGTGATGCTGAACGAAGGGGTTTCTTGGCCGGCACACAAGGGGCTTGCCGAAGGTGCGTATACCATCGGCATTCGCCCGCATCACGTGTCGCCGATGCGCCGGACCAGCGCCTCGGTTGTCATCGCCGGCAAGGTCAAGGTGGCTGAACTGACCGGGTCTGAAAGCATCATTCACTTCCACGCGCATGACTATCCATGGGTGTCGCTGTCCCACGGCGTACATCCGTTTGATACCGGCCAGGATGCCGAGTTCTACGCCGACGTTTCGAAGTGTTTCTACTTCGATGCTGACGGCAGGCTGGTCGAACCGGCATCTGCTGGCAAGGCTGCGTGACATGGCCCGGATAACCCTGAAAAATCTCAAGCATGCCTATATGGAAAACCCGGTAAGTGATGCCGACTGGGCGCTGAAGGAGCTCAATCTCGACTGGGACGACGGCGGCGCCTATGCGCTTCTGGGGCCATCGGGTTGTGGCAAGACAACGCTGCTCAACCTGATCTCCGGCCTGCTGACGCCGTCGCACGGCAGCATTCTGTTTGATGGTGAAGACGTGACCGGCCTGCCGCCGGAACAGCGCAAGATCGCCCAGGTTTTCCAGTTCCCGGTGGTCTATGACACCATGACTGTCTACGACAACCTGGCCTTCCCGCTGCGCAACCGGGGCGTGGACGAGACAACCGTCGACAAGCGGGTTCGCGAAGTGGCCGAGATGAACGATCTTACCGCCACGCTCGACAATCGTGCATCCGGCCTGACGGCTGACGGCAAGCAGAAGATCTCGCTGGGCCGAGGGCTGGTGCGAACCGACGTCAATGCAATCCTGTTCGATGAACCGCTTACGGTGATTGATCCACACCTGAAGTTCCAGTTGCGCTCCAAGCTGAAGGAACTGCACACCCGGGTTCCCAACACCATGATCTACGTGACCCACGACCAGACCGAGGCGATCACGTTTGCCGACAAGGTCGTGGTGATGAATGTCGGCGAAGTCGTGCAGGTCGGTACGCCAAAGGAACTGTTTGAAGAACCGCACCACACCTTTGTCGGGCACTTTATAGGTTCGCCCGGCATGAACGTGCTGGCATGCGAGGTGAACAATGGTCATGCCTATATTGCCGGCAAGCAGATTGCCACGACGAACCGGGCAGATGCCAGGCCGGGAAACTCCGAGATTGGCGTG
>Ga0316189_10006271_pt1 | contig 11350 bp, 12 predicted proteins | sample LowCovwburrow_MG_FD_204930 | JGI IMG/M metagenome (GOLD analysis project Ga0316189, IMG submission 204930) | Coastal sediment microbial communities from Maine, United States - Lowes Cove worm burrow | ecosystem: Environmental > Aquatic > Marine > Coastal > Sediment | place: USA: Maine... | reverse complement strand
CCCGGTTGCGGGCGGCTTCTCCGTGGGAGGTTTTGGGCGAATGGGGGGAACGATACGGACTTTCGTCGCTTGAAGAGTTGGCGGCCACCATGACGCTCGCTGGAAGCTCCGGTGCCCGGGTCCGCACGAGCCTGTTGCACAAAGCCACCACCCTTCGGGCTCGCGAGTTGGCGGCGATCGAACGCGAAGCCACCAACCGAACCACAGCGATGGTCGGTCCTACCGGTTTGATGATGGCGGGCTTCGTGGTGCTGGTCATTTACCCCGCTTTTGTGGCGGTGCTCAATCTGTAGTTGTAAGCGGCCATCTTTATTCACCTACTCACCCCATTCACCTACCTACCTCCCGACCATGAGAAAGAAGCAAATCATGAAACCATCTACTGATCCCGGCTCCAACCCTTCGGCGGTGGCTCGTCGAATGGCTGCCGCTCACCACCAGGTGGGCCGCTGGCACGAAACGATCACCGCGGCGTTGGGAGAGCGCCTTGATTGGCGAGACGAACGCGGCGACGTAGCCCCACGCACGGTCGGCATAGCGATAATGGCGGCGGCGGCGTTGGCGGTGGGGGCAACCATCAAAGCGAAACTCACAGCCAAAGCTGATGCCTTGGTGCTTGATTAGTGGGTGCTGTCAACCGAAACCGTCGCGCGGTGTTGTCGGACCGGGAGCGTTTCGCCAGTGTGGGTCGTGGCCACGAACGCGGCGATGTGGCTCCGATGGTGATCCTGGCATCGCTCACCATGTTTCTGGTGCTGTTTGTTTTGCAGGTGGCGTTAGCATTTCATGCTCGGTCGGTGGTGATCGCGGCGGCCCAAGACGGGCTGAGAGCGGCCCAGCTGGAAGGTAGTCAGCCCGAGCAAGCGACTCAAGCCGCCGCGGCAGTGCTCGCCGGGTCACGACAACTCGTTCGTGAACCTGTCATCACAATCGAAGCGGATGGGCGGTCCTCATTACGGGTGTCAGTGCACGGAGAGGTTGTGCGGCTGGTTCCGTTTTGGGATGGCGCCGTTCATGCTCAGGTTTCGGGGCCAGTCGAGCGTTTCCGGCCCGAAGGAGATCGATCATGAACCGGGTGCATCGCAACAACCTGCGGAGGCGCAACGGTCGAACCCGAGACATCCAAGCTGGATCGGCAGCGGTGGAGCTCACGATCCTGGTCGTGCCGATCATGATGATGGTGCTGTTGGTGGTGCTTGTGGGGCGGTTGAGTGGTGTACGTCAAGAGGTGGTGGCCGTCGCCCGTGATGCGTCACGGGAGGCGTCGCTGCACGGCAGCGAAGGTCGAGCGTTGGCGTCGGCTCGTTCGGTAGTCGAGGTGGCGCTGGGCGAGCGGACCGTTTCCTGTCGACGTTTCAGGGTTGTGCCGCACGAAATCGACCTCAGTCCCGGTGGGGTGGTGACGCTTGAAGTCGAGTGTGAGGTGGCGCTGGCCGACCTGTCGGGGTTGGGTATACCCGGCACTCGGCGTGTCTCGGCTCAAGCCACGACTGTCGTCGACGCGTATCGAGGCGGTGAGTGATGATGCGAAAGCACGACGACCAATGGCGTCGGGATAATGGGGGACCCTCCGCCCGGGGCCATGAGGCCGGAAACGTGAGCCCGTTCGTGGTGATCATGGTGATTCCGTTGATCGTGGCCGTGGGGTTGGTGCATGATGGTGGCCGCCTGCTCGCCGAGCGGCGAGACGTCACCGATGTTGCCCAGCAGGCGGCGCTGGCCGGGGTGCAAGCGATCGACGTTGGTGTTGTTCGGCGCGGTGGGGTTGAGGTGGCATCGGGCGCGGCTGTGGCGAGGGCCCACGAGGTGGTGGAGCAACGGGACCTCCATGCCGAAGTTTACTTTGACGGAAATAGTATTGTAATAGAGGTGTTTAATGAAGTTGATATGCATATATTGGGTGTAGTAGGAATTAAGCCCCGAACGGTAACTGGGAGCGCCCGAGCTCAGATCGTTCGAGGGGTTGAAGTGGCGGAACGGCGGCAAGGGGGCTAAAGATGGGCGAATCGTTTGGGCAGCGTGCCAGGGGGATGAGGGCCGCAGCCGTGATGCAGGTTCTGGTGGTGGCGGTGGCCTTGGCGCTACTGGCCGCGACGGTACTGCTGGTTGTGCCGGTGATGTTGGTACAGGCGGTGGGAAATCCGCTGCCCGCGACTTGGCCGTCAATGGAAGATCTTCGTTTTGCCGTCACCCATGGTCAGGTGGCGCCGGAGGTTTGGATCCAGATTCTGGCCGTTGTGGTATGGGTCGCGTGGGCAGCACTGTTGGTGAGTTTTGTAGGCGAGTTTGTGCACGCCGTGTGGGGCCTTGGAGGGCGGGCTATCGGTGGTTTGCGTGCTGGGCGGTGGTTGGCGTCTCGACTGGTGGCCCAATGGGCGCTTGTCTTATCAATGATTTCAGGGCCAGCAGCGGCTGGAGCCAGTGTGTCGATCGCCCCAGTCATCGATCACCAAACCCTTTATGTCGAGCACGAAGAACCGGGCAACCCGGTGGAACTACCCGTCCCTTCCACCAACCCAGCATCGAACGATGAGGTCCTGGGGGAAGTAACAGAAGTTACGGTCGACCGGCTCGATACTCTGTGGCGACTAGCGGAACGCCACCTGGGCAGCGGCGACCGATGGCAAGAGATCCGAGATCTGAACATCGGCCGCACGATGGCCGATGGCACCACCCTGTCCCATGATTTCACCTTGTTGCAGCGAGGATGGGTGTTGCTCACACCCGGTGGGGCAACCGAAACCGATAGTGAGAGCACTGACAGCCACCGGCCGAGCGAGGGAGAGCAACCAACCCCCGACAAGGGAGGGTTGGTTGAGTCCGGGAGTGCCGTGGAGGTGGCCGAGGGCGACACCCTGTGGGGCATCGCAGTAGAGGAACTCACCGAGCATGGGGCGGCACCATCGGCTGAGGAGGTAGCTGAGTATGTGGTCGACGTTGTTGACGCCAACGACCAACTCATCGTAGACCCCGACATGATCCATCCCGGGGAAACCCTGATATTGCCGACCATCACCAACCCGGTTATTCCCCCGGCGACAGCCGCTAACGCATCCGATGCTGCTCCTGTTCCCGCGTCCGGCCAGCCCCGCTCCGGAGATGAGGGAGATCACGCCCCGTCTGTTCCCACGAACCCAGTGGCCGGTGGGCGGGCCGTTGTCGGCGTCGGCGTCGGCGGCGAATCGCACACCCTTCCCATGAGCGCACCAGCCGACGAGTTGCGGGTCTCCTTGTCCGGCACCCGAAGCTCAGGGGAGGCGCCAGACCAACGAGACGGGGCAAACGATACGGTCCGCTCAGCCGATGGTCGTGAAACCATCCGCGACGCAGTGTTGGTGGGGCTCGGCGCCGGAGCCGGGTTTTTGGCTGCCGGTGTGTTAAGCATGATTGGGCGGCGATGGCGTTACCGGATGGCTCACCGCAAGCCGGGGACGGTGCCTGCTTCGCTCGAAGACCCACAATTGGCGGTAATCCGTGAGTTGCGCGACGTGGAAGTTGGTCGCAACGACCGGGATTGGTTGGGGCGGGCCTTGGGTTCGTTGCGTCAGCGTCCGATCTGTGAAGGGGAGCGTGCGGTTGCTCCCGGTCTGGTCACCTTTGACGAAGACGAACTTCGTTTACATCTCGTTGAACCCGACCCTGTCGCTGCGCCCATGCCATGGGGAACCGACGACAATGGTGAGACATGGCGCCTCGATCGGTCGGTTACCGCGGAAGAAATACCGGCCGGAGACCCCGAAGGTCTGTTTCCCCTGCTGGTGGCCGTTGGCCATGACACACTCATCAATCTCGAGGCGGCGAACGTGCTGGGAATCTATGGTCCCCGGCCCGCGTCGCTGGCGATGGTCAGATCTTTCGTGCACGAACTCGCTACCTCCACAGAAGCAGGCATTGTTGATGTCCGCTCGACTTTCGCCATCGAAGGGGCCGACGCTTACCAGCTGGTAAAGGAACAAAGCCCGGTATCGCTGGTGGCAGAGTTGCTTCCGTGGATAGATGATGTGGCCCAGCGGCTCGAGGCTGCGAATGCCGCCAACGCGTACTCCTACCGTCTCCTTGCCGCCGACGCCGACCTCTACCCGGTGGTGGTGATTACCGACCCGGCCGGGGTCTCACAAATGGAGGGTTTGCTGGCGGCAGCGGGCAAAACTAAAGCCCCTTTGGCGCTAGTGATCGCCGGCTTGCAGAAGGGGGCTATCGCTGAGGAAGAAACCCTCGTTCGCACCCGGATCGAGTTGGTGGACGATGAAGTGTCGGTCATCCATCCCTGGGCTGTGTCCACCAAACCTCAGACCCTCGGGGCTGTAGCCGCCGATCAGTTGGCCTCGGTACTCAGCGCTGTTGCCGATGATCAAAAAATCCCCCTGGTCACGAACGTGCGCTTGTCATCGTTTGTATCTGGCGGTGAAGCCGGCGACAGCCTCGATCTTTCTGCGGCGGCAGCGGTTGTTCCGTCCGAAGTAGGGTCGATGCCCGAAACCGCGGAAGTTGTGCCTGATGTCGATACCTTCTCATCAGGTGAAACATCGCCGAGTACCAGCCCGTTGGTGGTGAGGGTGCTCGGGCCTGTCACCCTCGACGGTCTCGATGAGGAGCTCACCTCCCAACAGCTCTCCTTGCTCACGTTTCTGGCCTGTAGCGGGCCGTCAACCAAATCGACCATCATCAACAACCTGTGGGATGGTCAAGCCATTTCCAGAAGCCGATTCCCTAACCTGCTCACCGAACTACGCTCGAAGGTGGGGCGGCATCGAGTACCCGAAATGGTCAACAGCCGTTATCACCTCCAAGGGGTGGTCACTGATCTCGACGCGTTCGAGGCCGCAGCGTGTGACGCCAACGATCTCCCGGCTGATGCGGCAGCCCGCCGTTTGCGTGAGGTGATGGCCATGGTCTCTGGGATGCCGTTCACCGTGCATCACGACCGATTCTGGAATTGGGTGGCCGACAATTCGCAGTTCGCGGCCCGCACGGAAGCGCTGGTGGCCGATACTGCGCTACGTCTCGCCCGCCACGAGGCATCGGCCGGCAAGCTCGAAGCCGCTCAATGGGCGTGCGAAAAAGGTTTGTTGGCGGCGCCGACCGACGAACACCTGGTGTCGATGCTGGCCGAGGTGTATGTGCGACAAGGACGACGAGGGACGGCGCTGCGTTTGGTGGAAAGCTGGGAGGAACGTATTTCTCGACTCGACTGCGGAGATCCCTCTGACGGCCCACGCCGGCAGTTGGGGGTCGAAGTGGGATGATGGCGGTTCGTCAAAAACGATGGCCGGACTGCTTGACCCCGACGGTCAAATTCGGGGTGTTAGCGAAGTGACGCAAGGCCCTCAATATGGGCCGGTGAAAGGCCACAACAGCCACCGATGATGCTCACGTTGTGGTCGTGCTGCCAGTTGCGGGCATAGTCTTTCAACTCGGCGGGCGGAATGATGTCTTCGAATTGCCATTCGGGCATGGCGAAGTAGCCCGAATCCGGGTAGGCCATCAGCGGGCCTGTATACTGCTCGCTCACGAGATCGATGGCGTCGGCGATCAGGTTGGACTGGGTGTGCATCACCCCGGCCGCGTCGATATCGAAGTCGGCCATGATGGCCACCACCTCAGAAAATGGCATGTCGTCTTCAGTCATGAAGCTCAGCATCTCGCCGGTCGGGCTTCGTCGGGCCGACATCCCAACCCACACCGGCAGACCGGTGGCAGTAGCGGCGGCCAACGCGAGTGGCATACGGACTGGGTGGTACATCATCTCCAAGATGATCAGATCGGCCCCGTTTTCGGCGTGAATCGTGGCCAGTTCGTGGAAAGCCTCGGCGACCTGAGCTTCAGACGGGTTGCGGCTGACGTCGGCCTGGTCGCGCCCCAGAGCAATAGGCACCATGTGAGACATGGAGCCAGCGATGGCGAACTCGGCGTCGCCCCGTTCGGCGCGGGCTTTGTGTGCGACCTGAAGGGCCACCTGATTGATGGTGTGCACCTGGTCGCCAAAACCGGCCGATTCCAGCATCAGGCGCGACGAGGCGTAGGTATTGGCGGTGATCACGTCGGCGCCAGCGGCCAAATAATTGAGGTGGATCGATAGGAGGAGATCCTGGTTTTCGAGGGTGGCAGGGCCGCACCAGGCTTCTGGGCTCATCTTCGCCCCGAGGCGCTCGAGTTCCGTTCCGGTTCCACCGTCCAAAATCACTGTTTCGTGGCGGTCGAGTTTGGTCTTGATTGGTGCATAACTCACGATGGATCAGCCTTTCGGGCAGCCTCGGTCCCAGGGGCGACGCCGGGGACTGATTCAGCAATAAGTCCGCGTCACTTGAGGAGCATGAGGGGTTGGTACGCGTAGAACCTATCGACGTTGTGCACCAAAGCGACGTTGCGTTGTTTTTGTAATGGTTGGCGCGGCCTTTCGGCGCGAATGCAGCTTTCGGAACAGGTCATCGAGGCGAGCGATCGTTTCGTTCGGGGCCACCTGTCATAAGGTCAGGTGGGCACGGACCCGAGCTTCGAGGTCGGGGGGAATTACCGTGTCTGGATCACGGAGGCGACCAAGTTCATCATGAACCCCAACCAGGGCCGCGTAGAGGGGAGGGCAGGTTGGGCACGTTTCGAGGTGGGTTTCGACGGTGGCAGCCGTGTTGGGATCCAGGTCGCCGTTGAGGTAGTCACTGACATGTTGGCGGGCGTTCCAGCACAACATGGGAACTCCTTTGCGAGCGCGGCGGCGTTGGTCAGCAGACGCGAGGGCACTAACCAGGGCCATACGGCCGCGGCGCAGTCGCTGTTTGGCGGCGGGAAGCGAGATGTCGGCGATCGCGGCGATGTCAACAACACGAAGTCCTTCGATGTCGTGGAGTACCACCGCCGATCGGTAGATAAACGGTAGTCGCTCGAGGGCATCAAGAAGCTCATCGCGGGTGGCGGCCCGTTCCGCCACCACCTCCGCATCAACAGTGTACGAATCATCACCCCAATGGGCCTCGACCTGGTCGACCAGAACCTCGCGGTGGGAGCGGCGGGCCCGATCGACAATGAGGTTATGGGCGATACGGATCAGCCAGTGCTCGAGTGGGGCATCAGCCCGGTATTGATGGCGCCGTTCAAAGGCGCGAACAACGGTGTCTTGCACGGTGTCGGCGGCCAGTTCGGGGTCGCGAGTCACACCCAGCGCGTAACGGTAAAGCCGGTCGAGATGTTTGGTGACGTCGCCGGGTTCGAAGGGCATGCTTCCATTCAAGCTGCTCGCTGAACAATCCCCCCAAACGCCCAGGCCATCAGGGCCGCACCGACAACCATCAATGGAGCGGTGCTGAGCGCGAAACCGGCGGCCACCAGCAGCAGCCCGGCGGCCCCTCGTGCCATGATCAGCGACGTGGGGGTCTGGCTGCGAACCGAACCGGCACCGGATTGGGTGGTGGCGAACAGTGAATCGACGGTGTCAGCTGGCTGCGCCCCAGTGAGGCGGGCCACTTCGGTTCCGTTGTGGAGCCCAATCAGGGTGGGAACCGAACGGATCGCAAAAGCCTCGGTGAGGCGGTCGGGGTCGTTGTCTACCTGGAGTTCGACTACCCGTACACCAGAGCTCGTGGCTGAGCGTTCGACTAGAGGGGCGAGGGCCCGACACGAGCTGCACCAGGGAGCCCAGGCTTTGATGACCACGGGGCCCGAAGTGAGCTCGGCGGGCAGGTGAGGGGGAGTCGGGGCCACCCGCACTATCGGCCGTCGGTATCGCCGCTGGCTTTGTTGGTGCGGAACCCAAACACCGAATACAGGGGGCACCAACCAGACAGGCCAGTGAGGAGGGGTACAAGGCCCACGATCCCGACGATAAGGCCAGCGGTGCCGCTCATCACGCCGAACCCGACGATGAGGAGCACCACACCGAGCGCTACACGGGCAATGCGTTCCCAGCCTGCTTCATTCACCATGACAATTACTCCTTTACGGGGCGGGGACGGGTTTTCCGTCTCTCACCTCATAGACGAACAGAATCGCCGGAGGGATACAGGGTTTCTTTGTTACGTGGCGGTGGCGTCAGCCACATACTGTGATGGGGTGACACCTAGGTGGTGGCGGAAGTCTCTGCTCAAGTGGGCTTGGTCGGCGTAACCGAGTTCAGCGGCCAGCGTTGCCCAGCCCCTCCAGGGCGTGAGGTTGGGGTCGGCGCGGTCTGGGTCTCGCCCGTTGCCGGTCTCGGTCGCGGCGAACTTGGCTGCTTCCGCCGCTTCGATGATGCGCCAGCGTCGAATAACGAACGACGGGCTGACCCCCACATGACGATCGAACAACCGTTGCAGCGAACGGACGCTGATTCCTGCCACGTGCGCCAGATCACCGACCTGGCAAATAGAGCGGTCGGTTTCGGCATGTCGAGCGATCGACGCCACCAACCGGGCCTCCGCCAACAAATCAGGGTTGCGACCGGCAACAAGGTTGGTCAACGCTTGGCGGAGATGGCCGACCCGGGCCTTATTGTCTGGCGAAGCGGAGACGGTGGTCACAGTTGAGGAGGCGTCGAGACCGGGTAACGCCGTTCCCAGCGGTTCGGAGCTAGCCGCCAGCGACCGGGCCGGTCGGTCGAGGAACACCCCGAGCCCTCCCACGGTAGTGCGGGCCGCCACCGTCCAACCTTGGCCGGTGAGGAGCCGGTGGCTCATATCTTTCTGTACCCCGTAGACCCGGCCCTGGGGCGGGTCGAGCACCGGGTGGTCGTCGTCGATCGTGCCGACACTGATGTTCCCCGCCGGGTGGCTCAGTACCTGCTGGTGGTGGGGATCTCCGTCGGGGAGGTCCCACGATACCGACCAGAACCACTCCACCAGTCCTTCCAGTTCTTCGCCCGGTGGATACCGATCAAAATCGACGAATTGCAGCATCCCGGCGGGATGGACAATTCCCCTGGTGTCATCGGCCGCGGGGAGAGGTGTCGACATGGTGGCAGTCTACCGAAAGGCGGGCACCGGTTCGGGAGGGGGTTGGCGTGAATGTTCAAGACCGGCGGGGCCTGCCGGAACTACGGTTACCTCCGTGAGCAATTCTGATATCGAAGACCTGCCCCTGTTCCCGGCCGTAGCGCCCGACGAGTTCGGCAACCCCGCCTTGGTGAAAGCCCTACTCGCGGAGGTGATGGACAAGCTCTCGAAGGTGGTGGAGATCCCCTCAAGTCACCTTGCGGCTCCGACCCCGTGCCGAGACTACAACGTGGCCCAGCTCCGCCACCATGTCCTGGGATGGTTGCAGTTCTTCGCTGCGGCGCTGGCCGATCCAGAAGGTCAGTCCGAGCGAATCGACCCCGTGGGGTGGGAGTTCGGAACCGACAGCAACCCAGGTGACGTGGTAAACGCCGCTCACAACACGATCGAAGCCGCGGTGGATGCTGGAGTGGCCGGTGAACTGGTGGTGATGTCGGAGGCCAAAATGTCCGGTAGTGCGGTGCTGGCCATGGCGTTCGGCGAATACATCGTGCACGGTTGGGACCTCGCTCGCTCCACGGGGAAGGAATGGCAGGTAGCCGACCAAAGCTGCATCCTGGCCCTGGCCTTTTTGGAAGGTACGGTGGTACCCGAATACCGTGGCCCCGAAAGCGGGTTCTTCGACGATCAGGTTCCGGCAGCTGCCGATGCGTCGGCGCTCGACAAATTGCTGGCCTTCGCTGGTCGCGACCCGGGCTGGTCGCCCTCATAGTGTCGGCGTTCGGCGGCGTGTTCGGAGCGGCCGAGGCGTCGCCGAACGGCTCCTACGGGGATGGAGTTGTGGTCGTCTATGCCGCTTCGAACAGCAAAACGGCGGCGAACACAAAAAAGGCGACAGCGGCGCCGACGCGGATCGTGCGTTCCGGTAAACGGTTTCCGAGTTGGCGGCCAGCCACGATCGCAAGAGCGTCGGCGGCCACCATCCCCACTGTGGAACCAAACCAGGTGCCAAACGCGGCTTCTTTGGTGGCCAGGGTGATGGTGGCGAGCATGGTTTTGTCGCCCAGTTCCGCCAAGAAAAACACGGTGCCGACGGCGATAACGGCGTGACGGGCCGACACTTGAGCGGCGCGGGCCTCGTCCTCGGCGGTGAGCTTGTCGCCCCGCAGGGTCCACAGGCCAAAACCAATAAAGGCAATGGCGGCGACAAACGTAACAAGGCGGGTGGGGATGGTCGCACCGAGAGCGGCACCAATGAACACCGAAACGGCGTGGACCGTGGCGGTGGCCACGGTTATTCCGGCCAGAACTGGCAAGGTCTTGAAGCGGGTGGCGAACGTGAGCGCCATCAGTTGGCTCTTGTCGCCGAGTTCGGCGAGAAAGATCACCACCGTGCTAAGCAGAAAGGCATCCAAGGTGCGGCTGCTCCGATTAGGAGTTGGGTCGGGGTGGGTCAGCGTACCGGCGTGCCAGCATGAAAATAGTGTGACGAGCAAACGGCAGCTGACACCGAAACCGAAAGTTACCCAACCAGCGACTAGTCGCTCCGCCCCGGGGTCAGCATGATTTGGGTGACGGACGATGGGCCATCAGCCGTCTCCGTTCACCCGCACCCGCACCGCCGAAGCGAAGGTGAGGATGCCTCCGACAATGAGTATCCCCACCCCCAAGAGCAGGAGCCTTCGAGTCGACGACCCGGTGAACGCCAGGATCCGGTCGGTTGCACTCGGCTCATCGGGAGGCTCGGACGTCAACATCCAGATGGTCGGGTCATCGTCCGGGTCGGCGGTCTCGGGGATTGAACCGAGCGGATTGCGGGTAGCGATGCCGTCCGGACTGTCGATACGGTCGGTGCCCTCGTCGTCGGCCGCCGGTTCGGTGCCGGTGTCAGAAATATCGCCCACCCGTTGGAGGCCCCGAATGGGCCGACCGAGGCTGTCGCCACCCCACCCCTCAACGTCGGCCGTGTTGGCGACACCACCGGCGTCCAAGTCGGCTTGAGCCAATGCATAAACCAGTTCTGTGCTGCAATCGGCCGACTTCCCAACAGACAACGTCTCCACACAAGGAATGTTGCTGGCCCCCACCTTTGCGTCATTGACTAGTAGGTCGAACAGAGGGACGTTGCCGGTGTTGGTCACGTGGAACTTGTAGGTGATGGTGTCGCCCACATTGAAGTAGTCCTTGTGACCGCGAACTGAGGGATCGGCACTAACCAGCGACTTGACCAGATTGACTCGACCAACTGGCTCAACCAGCCAGGTGGTGGGATCATCGGCCGAATCGTCGGTCTGTTCCACTCCGCCCAGAGGATTGGGGGTAGCAATGTGACCAGGATCGGGGCCGGGCACCGCCACGATCTTCTCGTTCTCACGGGCGGGATTGGTGCCGGTGTCTGAGACATCAGAGACTGACTCATGACCCTTGATGGGATCGCCCGCTCCGGTGAC
>Ga0316189_10006270_pt1 | contig 11353 bp, 8 predicted proteins | sample LowCovwburrow_MG_FD_204930 | JGI IMG/M metagenome (GOLD analysis project Ga0316189, IMG submission 204930) | Coastal sediment microbial communities from Maine, United States - Lowes Cove worm burrow | ecosystem: Environmental > Aquatic > Marine > Coastal > Sediment | place: USA: Maine... | reverse complement strand
GTGCTGGCATGAACAGTTTCTGACGGGCAAGCTCGACGAGCAGCATGATGATGTGCAGGTCGTCACTGTTGGGTTCGGCAATCGGTATGAAAGAATCTGACATGGTCGAGAACTCCCAGGGCTCGATCACCGTGATCCCATCGTTGCGAGCCAACGCCGCCTTTCCAGAAAACGGCTCGATCCGGTCGTCAGGGTCGATGTCGCGTATTGCTGACATGAACGGTTGCGTACGCATGGTCACCACTCTATGTCTGGCACTCGAAGGTCAAGCTCCAAAGAACCCCGGTGACCCCGATCGCAACTCCCCCGATCGACGCTCCGGTGTGGTTACCCTCGCCGTGCTGCGGCCTGAACCGTGTTGCGGAGCAGCATGGCCACGGTAGTGGGGCCCACGCCTCCGAGCCGAGGGGTGATCCATGACGCAACATCATTCACAGCTTCATCCACGTCGGGCAGAAGCTTGCGCCCCTCCCACGTGATCCCCCCACTCACGACCACAGCCCCCGGCTTCACCATGTCGGGGGTAATCACGCTGGGCACCCCAACCGCCCCGATCAGAATGTCGGCCTCACGGGTGTAGCGAGCCATATCAGGAACCCGGCTATGGACCACGGTCACCGCAGCGTCACCGCCGGCCCCACGGTTGGAAAGCAACAAACCCAGCGGACGGCCCAGGGTTGGCCCGCGGCCCACGACCACCACGTTCTTCCCTGCAGTTTCAATCCCATAGTGCAGCAGGATGGCCTTGATGCCAGCCGGCGTGGCCGGGATGGGACCCGCTTCTTGCAACACCAGGCGGCCCAGATTCTCCGGGTGGAGGCCATCAGCGTCCTTGGCTGGGGCCATGGCCAACATCGCTTCGTTGAAGTCGAAGCCATCAGGCACCGGATGCTGGATAATGTAGCCGTCGACCGAAGGGTCACGGTTGAATTCGTCGACCGCCGCCATCAGGGCGTCTTGCCCGGCCGAGGCGGGGATCGCTTTATGATGCGAGGTGATACCCACTTGGGCGCACGCCTCATGCTTTTTCTTGACGTAGCTGGCGCTGGGGCCATCGTCGCCCACCAGGATCGTGCCGAGTCCCGGGGTGATACCGTTTGCTTCGAGCTTGGCAACGGCCTCTGTCACTTCCTGCATCACCGCGTCAGCAACGGGTTGACCGGCTAAAAATTGGGCACTCATGCTTTCTCCTGACACAAACCGGTTCTCAGCTTCGCCCCGGTTACTCCACCACCAGGGCTATACGCATCCTAGTGTCGGAACTGCCGCTCTCCGGTAAATACCATGGCGATTTCGAGCTCGTCAGCCACGGCGACCACAGCGTCATCGTTCATCGACCCGCCAGGTTGGATCACCACCGAAACCCCGGCCGCCGCGGCCGCTTCGACCCCGTCAGGGAACGGGTAGAACGCATCGGACGCACACGCCCCGCCGGCGGCGCGGCCATTGCTCTTCGCTGCTGCCAGTTGCCCTGACTCCACCCGGTTTTGTTGACCAGCCCCAATCCCCCAGGCCACACCGTCTTTGGCCAACACGATGGCGTTCGAGGTGACATACCCACACACCTTCCATGCGAGGGAGGCGTCGGCCATCTCTTCGCCGGTCGGTTTCCGGTTTGTTACCACCGTCCACTCGTCGGCTTGGGCTGCAAACGTGTACGGCTCCTGCACCAAGTACCCGTCGCTCAGCTGGCGTACGGCCAGACGGGCCGATCGTGGGGCGGGAGCGGTGAGAATCCGCGTCTTCTTCCGGCGGGCCTCAAGGCGGTCGATTACTCCGGGCGCGTAACCTGGGGCGATCACCACGTCGGCCTGTGGACCTTCTTCGATGGCTCGTGCTGTTTCGTCGTCGACCATCCGGTTGAGGGCCACGATGCCCCCAAACGCCGAGCGCTCGTCGCAAGCCAACGCATTCTGGTAGGCGACCGCTAAGTCATCGGCTACCGCCACGCCGCATGGGTTGGCGTGTTTGATGATCGCACACGCAGGCCGGTCTCCGAGATCGTGCACCAAACGCCACGCCGCGTCGGCGTCGTACAAGTTGAGATAACTCAGGTCTACACCCGAGTTTTGTTCCACCTCATCCCACCAACTGGTGGTGCCCGCCACCCGGTATCGAGCGCCCGCTTGGTGAGGGTTCTCGCCGTAGCGCAATGATGCCGCTCGTTCCAGCGACAGATGAATGGTCGGCGGCAACTCGTCCGTTTGGGATTCAGCCCCCCGGTACTGCGAATCAAACCAGCCCACGATGGCGGCATCGTAGGCTGCGGTGTGAGCAAACGCCTTGCGAGCCAAACGTCGGCGGGTGGGAACTGAGGTGTTTCCGGCTTGAGCGATCTCGTCGAGTACCACCGCATAGTCGCTGGCATCCACCAGCACGGTCACGTATTCATAGTTTTTGGCGGCCGCCCGGAGCATGGCCGGCCCACCGATATCGATGAGGTCGGTTGACGGGTTGTCGCTGAACGGGTAGAGGTTACCCACCACCATGTCGATCAGGTCGAGATTGTGCTCCTCAAGGTCGCGCAAATGAGAAACGTCGCGACGGTCGGCCAAGATCCCGCCGTGAATTCGCGGGTGCAAGCTCACGACGCGATGGCCAAGCAAGGGGGGATAACCCGTCATGGTGGCGATGTCAGTTACCGGAATATCGGCCGCAGCGATCGCGGCGGCCGTACCGCCCGACGAGATCAACTCGACACCAAGCTCATGCAGCTTCGCCGCGAACTCGACCACTCCGGTTTTGTCGTATACAGACAGTAATGCACGCACATCGTCGAAACTAGCGCCAATTCACCCTCAGCATCGAACACTTCCCCCAGAACTTCGCCGAATCCCCAAGTTTTCTTCCAGTTGATGCGACCAGCCCCACACAACGACCGAATCCGCGCCCCTAACCCCAGAGCGATTGACCCAGCGCGATTACTCCAGCACCGGGTCGACACAATCGTCGAAACCCCCCGTACCACCGGCGAACTCCACCAGCCGCGGCCGCTCCACGAAACCCGACCCTGGGTCGGTAGTCTCCAGGTATCGCACCGCGGCATGGGCGACAGCGGTGGCTGCAGCCTGCCGGTACTCGTCGGTCGCTAGCAGGGTGGCTTCGCTCGGGTTCGAGATGTAGGCAAACTCGGCCAAGACCGAGGGGGTGGAGGGATAACGGTTGATGCCGTAGGCGTTTTCGCCTTCCGCGTTGACCACAGTGATCACGCCGGGAGTTTCGGCGCTGCTCCACGCCACATCGAAGACCGAGAGTTGTGACAGGATCTCTTCATAAAGCAATCCACCAAGTCTTTTGGACGCATCGGAACTGAGCTGCACATACACCTCAGTACCCGGGGTTGGCGAGGTGTTGAGTGTGGGTGAGTTGTGATGAACCGAGATAAACACATCGGCCTGCAGCCGATCAGCCAAATCCGCCCGGGTTCGGATAGGGAGCCGATAGTCGCTCATACGGGTGAGCACTGACGGGTACCCGGCGGCTTCCAACATCCGGGCTGCCCGCCGCGAAATGTCGAGGTTCAATTCGGCCTCGGTCTCGCCGTTGGGGCCAATGGCTCCTTCCTCGTCACCACCGTGGCCCGGGTCAAGCACCACCCGAGCCGACTCTACGGGCTGCCCCCAACTCAGGGGGGTTTGTGCTCCACATGGGGTCTGCACCAAAAACCCGGTGGCATCCCACGACAACACTGGCAATAACACTCCCGTAGGCGAGATCACGGCGGGCGGCGCATCACCCAATACCTCAAGGCCGGGAAGGGGTGGCGGCACTTCGGTTAATACCTCATCAACCGGGCGGCTCTGCCCCGGGGCCGCAACCTCGTCATCAACCGAAGACGGTGACGGTTCGTCGAGGGACAACGAAGCCTCGCCCATGATTGGGCGTTCTCCTACCCCGCACGCAGTCATCCCCGTCACGGCGATAACCACCATCAGTAGTCTTCTCAACACCCCAACAGTAAACCACAATCTAGCCCCAGTTCCCAGTGACCCGAGGCTCCGTCCGATAGCTGGACCGAACGGCCCATCCTGGCGCCACCAACGGCAAGAGCCGAGGGTCGGCCCTGGGGCTTCACCTCGGCTCTTGCTTGAACACAGCTATCTTGGGGCTCCCAGGCCTAAGGACGAGGGGCCAGGAGGCTACAGGGCAGCCACGATTTGGGCCATCAGGTCGCCGGCTTCGGTGGGGTTTTCGCCCACTTTCGCTCCGGCTGCCCGCAACGCTTCTTCCTTGGCCGCGGCAGTACCTTTTCCGCCCGACACGATGGCACCGGCGTGGCCCATCTTCTTGCCTGGAGGGGCCGTGACACCGGCGATGTAGGCAGCCACCGGCTTCGACATATTGTCTTTGATGAATTCGGCCGCTTCTTCTTCGGCTGATCCGCCAATCTCACCGATCATCATGACGGCTTTGGTGTCGGGGTCGGCTTCAAACGCGGCGAGGCAGTCGATAAACGATGTACCTGGCACGGGGTCACCGCCGATTCCCACACAAGTGGTGACGCCAATCCCCTTCTGCTTCAACTCAAACAGGGCCTGATAGGTGAGGGTTCCCGAGCGGCTCACGATGCCGACTGGTCCGCCCGCCTTAGCGATATGACCAGCCGTGATACCGACGTTCGCCCTTCCGGGCGAGATCAAACCGGGGCAGTTCGGGCCAAGCAACCGTGTGTTGGGATGGTCACGCTGAAGCTTATTGAAGAAATAGGCTTCGTCGTGGGCCGGAACACCCTCGGTGATTACTACCACCAGTTCGAGTTCGGCCTCGGCTGCTTCCAGCACGGCGGCCTTTACCCCCGCGGCGGGAATGAAGACACAAGATGCGGTGGCTCCCGTTGCTTCCTTCGCTTCAGCGACAGAAGCAAAGATAGGAATGCCTTCCACATCGGTGCCAGCCTTTTTCGGGTTGGTTCCGGCCACCACCTGGGTGCCATATTCCCGGTTGAGCAGCCCGTAGTATCGGCCCTGCGAGCCGGTGAGGCCTTGATAGAGGACTTTGGTGTTTTCGTCGAGGAAAATGCTCATCGTTGGTCTCCTACTTGCTCGCCAGTTCAACGGCCCGGCGGGCCGCGTCAAGCATGGTTTCGGCCATCATCAACTTGTCGTTCAAATGGGGCTTAAGGATCTCACGCCCCTCGTCGGCGTTCGTGCCATCAAGACGAATCACGATCGGGGCATCAATCTGCACCCGCTTCATGGCTTCAATAATCCCGTTGGCTACTTCTTCACCGCGGGTGATTCCGCCGAAGATGTTGATGAAGATCGACGACACGGCGGCGTCGTTGTTGATCACTTCCAACGCTCCCGCCATCACGTCGGCGTTCGCGCCGCCACCGATGTCGAGGAAGTTGGCGGGTTTGCCGCCTACCTGGTTCACCACATCCACGGTGCTCATGGCCAAACCAGCACCATTGGCGATCACGCCAACTGAACCCTCAAGGCCCACATACTGCAAGCCCTTCTCGTGTGCGGCTTCTTCCCGCTCGTCGCGAGGCTGCGTGGCATCGTATTGAGCGTAGTCGGGGTGTTTGAAGATGGCGTTCGCGTCCAAGCTCACCTTGGCGTCGAGAGCGTGTACCTCGCCGGTGGGCTTCAAAATCAGCGGGTTGATCTCCACCAGGTCGGCGTTGCCATCGATGTAGGCGGTATAGAGCTTCATGAGGATGTCTACGGCGCCCTCATTGGCCGCTGGGTTGAGTTTGGCGGCTGCTACCCATTCGCGGCACTGAGCCTCTGTGAGGCCCTCCACGGGGTCGACGTGGATCTTGGCGATGGCGTCAGGGTTTTCCTCGGCCACGGTTTCGATCTCGACACCCCCCTGGGCGCTCAACATACCCAAATACTTTTTGGCCGAACGGTCGAGGGTGAAGCTGGCATAGTACTCCTCGGCGATATCCGAAGCACACTCGACCCAGATGGTTTTCACCACATGACCTTTGATGTCCAGCCCGAGAATGTTCGACGCGTGCTCGCGGCACTCATCAGCATTGTCGGCGAGCTTCACGCCACCAGCTTTGCCACGGCCACCGGTGTGGACCTGGGCTTTCACCACCACCGGGTACCCGACCCGGTCGGCGATGGCGACCGCTTCGTCCACATTGTCGGTGGCTTCACCAGCTGACACCGGAATGCCGTACTGCGCAAAGAACTGTTTACCTTGATATTCCAATAGATCCACGGATGCCTCCGGCCCAGTAGGGGAATTGGCGGGCTTGGTTGTTGTATAGCCGACGAAATCAGTACTCCGACACGCGATGAACTGATTGCCGACCCTGCGATACTAGAACGAGTGCGAGCGCGAAACCAGAAACAGATGATATGCCGGTAGCAAAAGGCGGCCGACCACCCCTGCGTCAGATCGTGATCCTCGGGTTCGGTCTGGTCAGTACCTTCTTTGTGATGGCGTTTATCGTCACCCAATCAGGCCAACTCACGAGCTCCGATAACCTGGGCGTTGGCGATGTGGAGCCAGTCTTCCGACCGGGCAACGTGGATCGGTTGTCTACCGACATCGCCCAACTCGGCCCCCTACTTTTTCCCGATCTCACCGACGGCGATCGTGACATATATCTCACCCATGTTGGCGAAGCCCCCACCGAAGGCTGGCGGGCGTTTTCAGTGCGTCCTCCCAGCGCGTCGCGAGACTGTTTCGTTGAGTGGCAAGAAACAACCGGAGACTATGTCGACATCTGTGACGGCACCGTGTACCCACCTTCCGGTGAAGGTCTTTCCCAACTCCCGGTAGACGTCGACGCTGACGGAGAAATCACCGTCCACCTGGGGTAACCATACATCCAGGGCTCGGGGCAGCTTGGCTCCCGATTACTGGCGCTCGGCGTGCACAAAATCGGCCACTGCTCGGTTGAATCCGTCGCGGTCGCCAAGGTTGACGGCATGGCCGGCCTGCAGGCGAGCGACCGTCCACTCAGGTTGTTGTTGGAGGAGCTGCTCGCCCAACGGAGCGAAGCTCTTCTCGTAGATCCCCCATGTGAGGAGCACGGGCACTGTGAGTTCGTCGAGCCGGTCAACCACCGACGTCGACCCGATGGTGTGCCGCAAAAGCCGCTCGATCCCCACCGCGTCATGGTGACGTACGGCCTCGACCAGGTCGGCTTGCACCGGCCCGGGCAAATTCCGGGCGTTCGCGGGGTGAAGGGGACTTCGGGCGAAGGCTTCCATGCCCCGTTGACCAACCGCGACGGCGGTTCGTTCGGTCTCGGCTTGCAACCCGTAGCGGTCGGGCGAAAACGCCGACCGAGAGTTCGTTACCACCAAGCGGCTTACCGATTCAGGACATTCCAGTGTGTAAGCCAACGCCACCGCTGCCCCGAGCGAATGCCCCACCACAACCCACTGGTCGACACCCACTTCGCGACGTACCGCTTCCAACGCAGCGGCTAGCCCTGCCGGGTGATAGTGGTGTTCGTCGAGAGGGCTCGGCGAGGCCCCATGGCCCCAAAGGTCGACGGTGACTGATCGACACAGGTGGGCCAGGCCATCAGCCCTTGGGCCATCGTGCTGATCCTCGGTTTCCGCTGTATACAGATTGGTTCGCCAATAGACCTGACCGGCGAGCATTCCGTGGATGAACACGACCGTCGGCCCGTGATCAGCCGAACCATGGATCTGATATGCCAGCGCCGGAGCAGCAGCCGAAGACGTCACGAGGCTAGTCTGTCATATCAGCAAACGGATTAGCCATCTCGAGTGACACGGCTTTTTTGTAACCGGGAATCCGAATCGCCGAGTCGGACAACTCGAGGTCCTCTCCTTGGAGCACCCCTTTGCCAAACTGGTAGATCGGCTCGAATCCGCCGGCGCTTGCGGCCTCATCGTAGGCGGCGCTGGCAGCCGCTACGGCTTCGTTTGCTTTGGCATGGGCATCGAGAGCGGCCTGACCATGACGGCTACGCAGCATTGAGGTGACGACATGGGGCCCAAGCACCACACCCGTTGCGTTGTTCCCGCCGAAACCCTTGGCGTTAAAGAAGCCGACGTCGAGCTGGTTCGGGTCGACCTCAAGGTGTTCACGCTGAAGCACCAGATTCGAACTGTGAACATCATCGGCCAGATGGTCGATGGTGGCGATCCCTGGGATCAAACCATGGGCCCAGGTGCCGAGAGCCATCGCCAATTGGTCGGCCGACGCAGGGCCAAGAGAATGCCCCAGGTAGGCCTTGATCGCCGCCACCGGCCAACGCTCAATACCAAATGCTTTCGCCAGTTCGTTGAGGATATGGGATTCCGTAACCCGGTTCTGGGGGGTGCCGGTGCCGTGAGCGTGCACAAAAGATCGCTGCTGGAGAGACTCAGAAGAGGTGATCGCCCGAGCCAACGCCATGGCCTTGCCGATAGTGATGTAGTTCCCGATACCAGGGCCAGGGATCGATTTCTTGAAACCGTCAGCGTTAACAAACACCTCAGGCACCGCCCCGTAAATGTTGGCCCCCATCTCAAGGGCCAGTTCATCGTCGGCCAACACGAAATACACACCGGATTCGCTCAGGGTGAAACCAGCATTGTCGGAAAACGGTCGACAAGCCCGCCGATTATCGACTTCGGTTGTGCCGTCCAGGGCCATCAATGCCTTATCTTCGGACAAGGCGCCCATGGTGCGATACCCTTCGAGCACCTCGGGAGTAACAGGGGCTTCGGCTGAACCAACGATCGCTACTCGCCGCGCCCCACTGCGAATCTGGTCAACCCCCTGTTTCAGGTTGTACAGGAAGGTGGCACAGGCGCCGATCGTGGCCCCCGTCGACCCCACACTGCCAATGACGTAGGCGTTGATGAAGTTGGCGGGCATGTCGCACAGTCCTAACGCCAACTGCTTCGACGATGTCCGTTTGCCAATCATGGGCGCCTGCAGCATACCTCCGGTGCCGTCATAGTCGAGTTGCCCCATGGCGCTCCCCGAGAATGTGGCGAACTGGTCGGGGGCCACGCGCTGGCGAAGCTCATCCCAATCGAAACCGAGGGAACGCACCGCGTCGGAGGCAGCGAACACGGCCAACTGCAAACCTCGAGGGTGGCTGCGCGACGGATACAGCGCGGCCGGGTCGAAACCGGTCGGCAACTGCCCCGCCGATGTCACCTTCGAATCCCGGCGGTCGGGAAGAAGAATCTCGGCTTCATCACCGATCATCGACACTTCGAACTCGCCGCCTTCGAGTTCGGTGACCGTCCACCCCGGAGGCACCTGTTCGGGCATCTGGGCCCGGTCAAACACAAAACTGATGGTGTCTTCGGCTTTTGCTCCGGCTATCCGCATCTGGCCCCGCCGCTGGAGTTCGATGGCGTCGGGGTTGAAGTTCTGGATGCGGCGCACCAAGGTGTTGTCGAGCATGAAGCGACGATTGGCAGGCGAAGTCGGGTCGCCTTCCATCCGCATCAGGGCGGCGAGACTTCGGAGCGTCGCGGCCGCATCATCGTCACCCAATTGGTCGATAACGAGGCGCCGAAACGCGTGGTGGGCCGAGACGCGTCCGGCCGGATTGACCCCGCCAAACCCGATGATTACTGGTAATCGCGCCAAGAGACTGCTCCATTAGTGAAGGCATTCGTTCTCAGAATCCTACAGAGACAAATACCCACTCGCAGGTTCACGCCGATTTGGCTAGCCCAGTTTCTCCAACGGCGCCCACGCCAGTAGCAGGGTCTTTTCCCCTACCGTTCCGAAATTCACCACGATCTCGGTCTTGTCGCCCGCACCCCGTAGATCAAGTACGACCCCGTCGCCCCACTTGGCGTGAGCAACGTCATCGCCGACTTTCAGGCCCAGCCCGTCAGCCCCTTTTCGGCCCTCGCTCGATGTGCCGCTCCGCACCGCTCGATCAACAAGTTCGTCTCGTCCTCCGAAGGTCGTTCCGGAGCTTGTTGGCCGAGAACGCCCCGTCGACCGACGACCGCCAGCACCAAACACACTATGGTCGCGCCGACGTCGACCACCGCGGCTACCGTTGGCTTCCTCCATCAGTTCCGAGGGGATCTCATCAAGGAACCGGCTGGGCGGGTTGTACTGGGTCTGACCAAAAATCGTTCGCGACCACGCATGACTCAAGAACAGCCGCTTTTCGGCTCGGGTCAGGCCCACATAGGCTAAACGACGTTCCTCTTCCATTTCGTCGGGGTCGGTCATCGATCGCATATGGGGGAAGATGCCGTCTTCCAACCCCAGCAAGAACACCACCGGAAACTCCAGCCCTTTGGCGGCGTGCATCGTCATCAGCATCACGGTGGATTCGTCATCATCGATTTCGTCGGTGTCGGCCACCAGAGAGATCTGTTCCAGAAACTCGTCGATCGAGGTGAACTGATGGGCCACACCCATCAGTTCCTGGAGGTTCTCAATTCGTCCTTCAGCCTCAATCGATTTTTCTGCTTCGAGTGCGTCGACATACCCGGTGTCGCGCAATATGGCCTCCAACGCAGGACCCGGCCCACCCGACAAATCAGCGGAGAATCCGTTGACAAGTTCGAGGAACCCCGCGATCCCCTTAACTGCCCGACCCGAAACCCCAGCATCGTCGGCCCGGGCTAAAGCCTGCGAAAACGTCAACCCAGTCGATTGGGCGTAGGCATCGACCTTGGCGATCGTGGTGTCACCAATCCCCCGTTTTGGCACATTAATAATCCGCTTTACCGCGATCTCGTCGGCAGGGTTGGCGGCCGCTTTCAGGTAGGCCACCGCGTCCTTGATCTCCCGACGGTCGTAGAAACGGGTGCCGCCTACCACCTTGTAGGGGATGCCGACCCGCATCAGATACTCTTCCAACACCCGAGATTGGGCGTTGGTGCGATAGAACACCGCCATGTCGCCCCAGCGATGATCGGCACTGTCGTGCATGCGGGCCATTTCTCCGGCCACGAACTGGGCTTCGTCTACCTCGTCGTCGGCATGGAACCGCACGATCTTGTCGCCTTTGCCGGCCTCGGTCCATAGGTTCTTCGGTTTGCGCCCAAAGTTGTGGTCGATCACCGCGTTGGCAGCATCGAGAATGGTTTGGGTCGAGCGGTAGTTCTGTTCCAGCAGCACCACTCGGGTGTCGGGGAACGACTCCTCGAAACCAATGATGTTGCGAATATCGGCGCCCCGGAACCGATACACCGACTGATCAGAGTCGCCGACGACCGTAATATTGCGGTTGGCGTCAGCCAGGCGCACGACCAGATCGTTTTGCACCACATTGGTGTCTTGATACTCGTCGACGAGCAGGTGGCGAAAACGTCCCTGATAGTACCGCAACGTCTCTGGCGACTCCCGGAAAACCTTCACGGTGTTCAACAGCAGATCGTCGAAATCCATAGCGGTGGCGGTTTTGAGCCGCTTCTGGTATTCGGTATAGACGTCGCTG
>Ga0316189_10006268_pt1 | contig 11353 bp, 6 predicted proteins | sample LowCovwburrow_MG_FD_204930 | JGI IMG/M metagenome (GOLD analysis project Ga0316189, IMG submission 204930) | Coastal sediment microbial communities from Maine, United States - Lowes Cove worm burrow | ecosystem: Environmental > Aquatic > Marine > Coastal > Sediment | place: USA: Maine... | reverse complement strand
TCCAGTCCCGAAGTAACATTTAGCGCAACACCACCGCCCTGCTCCAGTGCTTTACGGTAATCCTGAATCATTTCATCGACAGCTTCTCGGGTAGTAAAACCCTCTTCAATCAATCGCTGGGAATGCAGGTCAACGATACGCGGATGATTGCGGATCGCATCGTACATACGCGGTTGCGTAACGGCTGGTTCGTCGGCCTCGTTATGCCCGTAACGACGATAGCAAATCATGTCGATGACAACGTCCTGCTGGAATGTTTCCCGAAATTCGACGGCAAGTTCGGCGATAAAAACACAGGCCTCCGGATCATCACCATTGACATGGAAGATGGGCGCCTGAATCATGCGCGCGATCTCGGTGCAGTAGAGCGTCGAGCGCACGTCACGCGGGTTACTGGTAGTAAAGCCAATTTGATTATTAACGATAATATGAATGGTGCCGCCGGTTTTGTAACCGCGCGTCTTACACATATTAAAGGTCTCCATGACTACACCCTGACCGGCAAACGCGGCATCACCGTGGATTAACACCGGCAACACGTCCCGCGCCTTGCGGTTGATGAAACGGTGTTGCCGAGCGCGAACCGAGCCTTCGACAACCGGGTCGACAATCTCCAGATGCGACGGATTAAAAGCGAGTGCCAGATGCATTGGCCCCGAGTCGGTGTATATGTCAGATGAGAAACCCTGATGGTATTTAACATCGTAGTTGTAACGCTCTTCCATTTCGATATTGCCTTCGAACTCGTCGAACAAATCGGACGGCATCTTGCCAAAAATATTGGTGAGTACGTTCAGGCGACCACGGTGCGCCATACCGATAACTACTTCATGAGTCTCGTTAGCGCCGGCCTGTTGTACAACTCGATCAAGTAATGGAATGAGCGATTCACCACCCTCGAGCGAAAAGCGCTTCTGGCCGATATAGCGTGTGTGTAAAAATTTCTCCAGGTTTTCCGCAGCGATGATTCGATCGAGAATTCGATTACGGCGGCCTTCCCTGAATTTTGGTGTGGCCAGGCTGAGTTCCAGACGTTCCTGGATCCAGCGTTTTTGCGCCAGATCTTCGATGTACATATATTCTGAAGCCAGCGTGCCGCAGTAGGTTTTTTCCAGTCGCTCGATAATTTCGCGCAATGTGATGTTATCGACGCCGTACATCGAACCGGTATTAAAAACCGTATCGAGGTCGGCTTCGCTAAGATCATGACCCTCTAGTGTCAGGTCTTTGGTAGGATCGTTTTGTTCCAGCCCGAGGGGATCGATTTTCGAGCGCCGATGGCCCTTGATCCGGTAGGCATTGATTAACTGTAAAACAGAAACCTGTTTGGTTTGATGTTCGCTGACTGCACCGCTGAGGTTGACGGTACCTGCTTTTCGGTTCATCACCGCGCTTTTCATTTGCGCCTGAATTGCCAGGTGATCCTGATCGGGTGTTAACTCACCATTTTTGAGTTGCGCAAACCAGTTACGCCAGTTTTCATCTACACTTTTTTCATCTTTGAGGTAATGGCTATATAACTCCTCGATGAACGCCGCATTACCACCTTGCAGGTAGCTGTCCTGACGCATCTTATCCATACTCATAGTAGAGGTTCTCTTTATAGATAATTGTTTTGTTTGAATTTTATCCACATAATAGCGGAAGTTTCAGCTTAATCTAGCAGCAATTGTACAAGTTATAATTTTCCTGGCTATGATCAGTTGATTAAAAAAGTCCCTATATAGCCAAAATCAACATAAGAATTTTCAATATCATTAGATGATACGCTTCTATACTGACATTAACCGCGTCAAGCTCTATCCAAAATAATTACCCTTGCTAAAATACCACAACTTTTTTCGGAACTGATCGAATGGCTCAATATATATTTACCATGAGTGGCCTGGGCAAAGTCGTGCCGCCACAGACTGAAATTTTGAAGGACATTTCGCTGAATTTTTTTCCCGGCGCAAAAATCGGCGTACTCGGTTACAACGGTGCGGGTAAATCGACTTTATTGCGTATCATGGCCGGAGTCGACAAAGAATATGTCGGCGAGGCGCGCCCACAGACTGGCATTAAAATCGGCTATCTCCCGCAGGAACCGGTGCTCGATGAAAACCTTGATGTTCGCGGTAACGTCGAACTTGGCGTCGCCGAGACCAAAGCCGTACTCGATGCCTTCAACGAAGTCAGCGCCAAATTCGCCGAGCCGGATGCCGATTTCGATGCATTGATGGCCGAACAGGCCGAGTTACAGGAAAAGATCGATGCTGCCGGCGCCTGGGAGCTAGACCGCAAACTCGAAATCGCCGCCGACGCCTTACGCCTACCGCCCTGGGAAGCCGAAGTCAAAAACCTCTCCGGTGGTGAGAAACGCCGTGTCGCGCTGTGTCAGCTATTGCTATCCAATCCCGACATGCTCATCCTCGACGAACCCACCAACCACCTTGACGCCGAATCGGTCGCCTGGCTCGAACGCTTCCTGCAGGATTTCCCCGGCACCGTCGTAGCCGTCACCCACGATCGCTACTTTCTCGACAATGTCGCTGGCTGGATCCTCGAACTCGACCGTGGGCACGGGATCCCCTGGGAAGGCAATTACTCCAGCTGGCTCGATCAGAAGCAGAAACGCCTCGAACACGAAGAACGCTCCGAAAAGGCCCGGCAAAAATCAATGAAGGCAGAACTCGAATGGGTTAACTCAAACCCGAAGGGTCGACAATCAAAGAGCAAGGCGCGTCTAAAACGTTTTGAAGAAATCTCCTCGCAGGAATATCAGAAACGCTCAGAAACCAGCGAACTCTACATACCCGCCGGGCCGAGGCTTGGCGATGTTGTGGTCGAGATCGAAGGTGGCAAAAAATCCTATGGCGACAAGCTGCTTTATCAGGATCTGGAATTCAAACTACCACGCGGTGGCATCGTCGGCATCGTCGGTCCAAACGGTGCGGGTAAATCAACTTTATTTAAAATCCTCGCTGGCGAGGAAACACTCGACGAAGGCAGTTTAAAGATCGGCGAGACCGTGCAGATTGCCTATGTCGACCAGTCTCGCGAGGACCTTAACGGCGATAACACCGTCTGGCAGGAATTATCCGACGGGCTCGACAATATTGTCGTCGGCAGTTACTCAATCCCATCGCGCGCCTATGTCTCACGCTTCAACTTTCGTGGCGCCGCGCAGCAGAAATTTGTCAAAGACCTCTCCGGCGGCGAACGTAATCGCCTGCATCTGGCCAAATTGATAAAAAGCGGCGGCAACCTGTTACTACTCGACGAACCGACCAACGACCTCGACGTCGAGACCCTGCGCGCGCTCGAAGATGCCATTCTGGAATTCCCCGGTTGCGTGGTGGTCATCTCGCACGATCGCTGGTTCCTCGATCGCATCGCCACACACATACTCGCTTTCGAAGGCGATAGCCAGGTATACGCCTACGAAGGCAATTACTCCGAGTATGATGCACACCGCCGGCAACGCATGGGACAGGATGCAGACCAGCCGCATCGAATCAAATACAAAAAACTGGAAGTTTAGATATGGCCGAGATCGACAGGTTGTTTAGTCGTCTCGATGCCTGGCTCGATCGCGTTGACGGCTGGCTAACGACCCAGAAATAATCACCCGCTTAATTTCGTAATCGGAGTGCGAGCTGTGAGCTCAATTGGTAAGCTAGTGGTTTTTGACACATAATTCGAGACTGAACTATGAGCGCACGCGACCCACGTTACGACATCCTCTTTGAACCTGTCAAAATCGGCCCGGTTACCGCGCCCAACCGATTCTATCAGGTGCCTCATTGTAACGGTATGGGTCGCCTGTTCCCTGATTCGATGATTGCCATGCGCGAAACCAAGGCGGCGGGTGGCTGGGGCATTGTCACCACCGAGCAGTGCGATTTTCACCCCACTGCCGACACCCAACCATTTACCGAAACACGCCTGTGGAGCGACCACGACATTCCCTACCTCGCTGCGATGACAGATGCGGTGCACCGGCATGGCAGCCTCGCTGGCGTCGAGCTCGTTCATAATGGTCACGATACCGGCAATCTCTATAGCCGTGAGGTTCCCATCGGCCCCATGCACCTTCCGGTTTCCTGGCACAATCATCCGGTTCAGGCCCGCGCCATGGACAGACAGGATATCCGCGATTATCGGCGCTGGCATCGGAACGCTGCCCTGCGCGCCAAACAGGCAGGGTTCGATATTGTCGTGGTTTACTCAGGCCACGATGGCACTGTACCGTTTCATTTTCTGACTCGACGACACAACCAGCGAACCGATGAATACGGCGGTAGCCTGGAAAACCGCTTGCGCTTATTGCGCGAACTACTGGAAGAAACCCTCGATGCGGTCGGCGACAGCATGGGGGTTGTTCTGCGTTTCGCGGTCGATGAAATGATGGGACCCGCCGGAATGGAATGGGCCACAGAGGGTCGCGAGGCCGTAGAGATGCTGGCCGAAATACCACACATGTGGGACGTCAACGTCAGTAACTGGGAAAACGATTCGATGACCTCACGTTTCGCCCCAGAGGGCTATCAGGAAGACTATGTCGGCTTTGTCAAAAAAATGACTTCCAAACCAGTCTCTACCGTTGGGCGTTACACATCACCCGATGCGATGGTGTCTGCGATTCGTCGCGGTGTTGTCGATATTATCGGCGCGGCGCGACCCTCGATCGCTGATCCATTTCTGCCCAAAAAGATTGAAGAGGGCCGACCCGAAGATATCCGCGAATGTATCGGCTGTAATATCTGCGCTGCCTGGAACAACCTGTCGGCACCGAGTCGCTGCACCCAGAACCCGACGATGGGCGAAGAGTGGCGCAAGGGCTGGCATCCGGAAATCATCCCGCAGAAGGCATCCGAGTCGCATGTGCTGGTTGTCGGTGCTGGCCCGGCCGGACTGGAAGCGGCCCGTGCCCTGGGCCAGCGAGGCTATAAGGTCACACTCGCCGAAGCCAGTCGAGAACTCGGAGGCCGCGTCACGCGTGAAAGTCGTTTGCCTGGTTTGGCCGAATGGGCTCGGGTGCGCGATTATCGACTCGGCCAAATCAAGACTATGGCGAATGTCGAAGTCTATCTGGAAAGCGATCTAACCGCCGAGCAGGTGCTAGAAGTCGGTGCAGATCACGTCGCCATCGCCACCGGTGCGCGTTGGCGTAACGATGGCTTTGGACGTTCAATTCGAACACCATTACCCGGTGCAGAAACCAACCCAATCCTGACACCCGACGATATCATTGACGGCCTGCGCCCCAGGGGTCCAGTGGTCGTCTACGACGACGATCACTATTACATGGGTAGTATTATGGCCGAATTACTGGCACAGGAGGGCCATCAGGTAACGCTGGCAACCACTGGCCTCCAGGTCGCGAGCTGGACCGAATATACTCTCGAACAGGAACATATTGAAAGCCGTCTGATCGAGGCAGGGGTAGAAATCCTGGCGCGCCATCAATTGATCGCGCTGGATGAGCATCGTGTTCAATTACGGAATACTTTAACCAACGAAACCGTAATACGCGATGGCAGTGTCGTCGGGGTCACGGCGCGCCTGCCTTGCGATGAGCTTTACTCGCATCTCATGGCCAATCCTGAATCGCTAGCGAGCGCTGGCATTCAATCTGTGCGCCGAATCGGTGACTGCTATGGCCCCGCCACTATTGCCGCTGCAGTCTACGAAGGCCACCGTTACGCCCGCGAGCTGGATACAGATATCGACGGCGACGGCGTGCCCTTTAAACTGGTGAGCTACAACCTCGAACTGGGATAGTACCCTGGAAAGTTATCGCATCACGAAAGGATTGGCCATCGGCTCACTCGAGGTGTTAATCCAGACCGTCTTGGTGCGCGTGTAATCGTAAATCGAATCGATGCCGCTTTCGCGACCGGGCCCGCTATTCTTGAAACCGCCAAACGGCGCGATCGGTGAAATCACTCGATAGGTATTCACCCAGACAATGCCTGATCGAATAGCATCCGATACCCGCAAAGCGCGCGCAATATTATTGGTAAACACACCCGAGCCCAAACCGAATCTGGAATCATTCGCCAACGCAACGGCTTCGGCTTCGGTATCAAAACTGAGCGCTGAGAGGACCGGGCCGAACATTTCTTCGCGCACCGTGCGCACCTGCTGATTCGGACAATCGAGAATAGTCGGTGTGTAGTACCAGCCAGCCTCGAAGCCTTCGGGGCGTTTACCGCCGTGCAATAGTGTTGCACCTTCGTTGACCGCATCTTTAACCGACTCGCTAATATGGTCTAGCTGCTCTTTGGTGGCTAAAGGTCCGACCTGCGTATCATCGGCCAGCGGGTCACCAATTTGAATCTGTCCGGCGCGCTCAACCAGTTTGGCGAGGAATTCTTCGCGGATGCTGGATTGAATAAACACCCGCGAGCCTGCCACACAGCTTTGTCCGGTGGCACCGAAATTGCCAGCGATAACACCATTCACGGCACTTTCCAGATCGGCATCGTCAAACACGATAATCGGCGACTTGCCGCCAAGTTCCAGAGAAACTACGGCAAAGTTTTCGGCAGTATTACGAACAATATGGCGCGCGGTTTCCGGCCCGCCGGTAAAGGCAACCCGGGCCACATCGGGGTGGCTGGTTAATAGTCGGCCACAGGGTTCGCCACGGCCGGTAATAACGTTGACGACACCCGGTGGAAAACCCGCCTCTTCGACGATTTTGGCGAATTCAAACATTGGCGCTGGCGCCTGCTCCGAAGCTTTTAAAACAACCGTATTACCGGCTGCTAGCGCTGGCCCCAACTTGGTGGCAGTGAGAAACATTTGCGCGTTCCAGGGCACCACGGCAGCGACTACACCAATTGGCACGCGTTTGGTAAAAACATGCATATCGGGTTTATCAATGGGTAACGTCGCACCCTGAATCTTGTCGGCCAGACCGGCGAAATAATAATAATAGTCAGAGACATATCCGGTTTGCGCGCGGGTTTCTTTAGCGAGCTTGCCACTGTCGATGGTTTCAATCTCTCCTAGATGCTGCGAATACTGGCCAACCAGATCGCCGAGTTTATGCAACAGTTTGCCGCGCTGGGTCGCAGTCATCGTCGCCCAGGGACCTTCGTTTAACGCACGTTGCGCAGCGGCAACAGCACGATTAACTTCGGCCTCTCCTGCCACTGCAGCCGTTGCCCAGACTTCGCCGGTCGCCGGATTAATCGATTCGAGTTTTGCGCCATCTTCGGCGTCGCACCATTGTCCATCGATGTACATTTGGTAGTGTTTCATTCTCAAGCCTCGGGTTATATTTTGCCGAAACTTTACAGCGCAGGGTGATTATTTGCCAGCTGATTTGTACCGATAGTTTCTCTATAACCGCCAACTCGACCAGGCAGACAGAGAAGCAAACCGTTCAGCCTGTTTTTAGACTGGCTGAGCCGGGTCCAATTGAAATTAAAACCACTTGAACTTTTCAGAGTCAGTTGGCGTAGGGCGACTCACTTTACGGAGAGCCTGGCCGAAAAAACAGATTTGAAATTGACTCGATGCAATAACAAAACCACTGCGATGACGGCATAAATCCCGGCTTCCAGATAATCGGCCTTGACCAGCCAGAGCAAATGTAACACGGCAAGAATGGCTACCAGGTAAGTCAGCTTGTGCAGGCTCTTCCAGCGACCGGCTCCCAGGCGTTTTATCATCGCCTGATTCGAGGTTATGGCTAGCGGCAGCATGACGACCAGCGCGCTAAAGCCGAGCGTGATATAGGGGCGATCGATGATATCTTCGAGCATGTCGCCGAAATCAAAGCTGTGGTCGGCGATAAACCAGATGAGGAAATGGCAAAAAGCGTAAAAGAAAACATAGAGCCCGAGCATACGACGAAAACGAATGATGGTCGCGTTACCCGTCCAGTTGCGGATCGGCGTGATGGCGAGCGTCAACAACAAGAAACGTAACGCCCATTCGCCGGTTTGGTGGGTAATGGTTTCAACCGGGTTGGCACCGAGTTCACCCATAAACCCTCGCCACACTAACGCCGCTAATGGCAGCAGACAGAGCACGAATAGTACTGGTTTGGCAAAACCAGACTTCAACATGGACTTCAGAGGTAACGCCATAAACGAGTTAGAAATCGATCCGCAAGTCCATATCGTCGTACAGATGCGCAACCTGCTCTTCGTAGCCGTTGAACATCAATGTTTTGCGCTTGAATATTTCGCCAATACGACGTTCTTTTTTTTGCGACCAGCGCGGATGATTTACTTCCGGGTTAACATTTGAGTAAAACCCATACTCGCGTTCTGCAATTAGGTTCCAGGTCGTTTTCGGCATTTCCTCGACAAAATCGATACTGACAATAGATTTGATGCTTTTAAAGCCATATTTCCATGGCACTACCAGGCGAACTGGCGCACCGTTTTGATTCGGCATGGTTTTGCCATACATACCAACCGCTAACATGGTTAATGGGTTCATCGCCTCGTCGATACGCAGGCCTTCGAGATATGGCCAATTTATGCTGGATCGCTTTTGACCGGGCATTCTTTTCGGATCCAGAAGCGTGGTGAAGGCTACATATTTTGCTTTCGAAGTGGGTTGTAAATCTTTAAGTATTGAGGCCAGTGGCACACCCAACCAGGGAATCACCATCGACCAGGCTTCGACACAACGCAATCGATAAATACGTTCTTCGATGGCATGTGGTTTCACTAAATCTTCCAGTGCATATTCACCGGGCTTCTCGCATTCGCCACCGACCGTGATCGTCCAGTCGCTGGTATCGAAATTCTTAGCCTTTATCGCAGGGGCGCTTTTACCCGAGCCAAATTCGAGGAAGTTATTGTAGCTGGTAGCGTCGTCTTCATCGGTTATCTCTTCATCCAGAGTAATAACCTCGCGTTCGTAGTCGCCAATGGTGAGCGATGCAGCCGCACTACCCCAGGGATTCAATACCATAGCCGCTCCGAGCGCGGTACCAGCCTGCATAAATTTGCGACGTTGCTGGTAAATCGCTTCTGGCGTTACTTCGGATTCGGGGATTTCCCAGGATTTTCTGGTTCTGATCACTATTGCTGCCTCGATTTCGTTACTATCATAAACATTGGAGTATAGATTATGCTTTAAAATTCATGGGATACTGATAACGTTTTTATAAACTACAGGTTCAAATTTAATATGTCAGAATATGCGGCTACCATTCGCTGGCAACGTCAAACCAGCGAAGCCTTTGTCGATAATAAATATAGCCGCGGACACGAATGGCTTTTTGATGGCGGTGTTACCGTGCCGGCATCTGCGTCACCGCATATCGTACCCTTACCCTATTCCGTCGAAGCCAATGTCGATCCTGAAGAAGCTTTCGTCGCTTCACTCTCCAGCTGCCACATGCTGTTTTTCCTCTCAATCGCCGCTAAAAAACGATTAACAGTTGATGCCTATATCGACGACGCCATTGGCATTATGCAAGCTGGAGACGATGGCAAACAATGGATGGCGAGGGTTATTCTCAAACCCAGAATAAAGTTTTCCGGCGACAAACAACCCGATCGAGACAAGCTTGAGAAAATGCATCATCAGGCGCATGAAGCCTGTTTTATTGCTAATTCAGTTAAAACCGAGGTTGTGACCGAAATTCCGTAAGGCTGCCCCTACGTTTAATCAACCCACTTGCGCGCATTCCTGAAAATCCGCATCCACGGACCATATTCACCCCACTCTGGGGATTGCCACGAATTTTGCACGCTACGGAAGATGCGTTCCGGATGCGGCATCATGATGGTGAAACGGCCGTCGTCACTGCTGAAACCATTCAATCCAAGTGCACTGCCATTCGGGTTTAGCGGATAGGTTTCGGTCGGCTGCGCATTCGCGTCGACATAACGTATGCAGGCATTCTGGCTTTCCAGTAACGGCTGGCTACTCGCATTTCTTTGTTCAACCAGCCCTTCACCATGCGCGACCACCACCGGCATCATCGAGCCTGTCATGCCATCAAGGAATAACGATTTAGATTCAAGAATCTCGACCATAGCGACGCGCGCCTCAAACTGTTCTGATTTGTTACGAACAAATCGCGGCCAGTTTGAAGCACCAGGAATGATTTGATACAAGTTCGACATCATCTGGCAGCCGTTGCAAATGCCAAGACCAAAGCTGTCATGACGACTAAAAAAAGCGGAAAACTCATCGTAGGCACGGGTATTGTAAAGTATCGACTTGGCCCAGCCTTCGCCCGCGCCGAGCACGTCACCGTAGGAAAAACCACCACAGGCGGCAATACCCTGAAAATCTGACAGCGACACCCGACCTTCGAGTATGTCGCTCATGTGCACATCAAAGGTACTGAAATTAGCCCGGTCAAACGCGGCGGCCATCTCGACCTGACCGTTGACGCCTTCTTCACGCAGAATAGCGATTTTCGGTTTTGTCTTATTAATATAAGGTGCGGCAATATCGTCATCGGTTTGATAACTCAATTTCGAAAATAGTGAAGGCTTTGCATTATCCAGCAGCAAGTCATACTCCTGCTGCGCGCATTCCGGGTTATCGCGCAGTTTTTGCATTTGCCAGGTGGTTTCAGACCAGGCTCGACGTAAATCGATGATCGATTCATCGACCACAATTTCATTATTAAAACCAACCGTCAAAGCCTCGCCTTCCATCGGCTCGCCCAGTACATGGCAGATCTTTGTCAATCCTTGTCCAGCCAACAATGATTCCACCATCGACAAATCAGAATTGGCAACCTGAATCACCGCACCCAACTCTTCGGCAAACAGAATAGACAAGGCATCGTCGCCGAGTGCAGAAATATCGCAGGTCAGTCCGCTGCGGCCGGCAAAGGCCATTTCGCATAAAGTGGTGATCAACCCGCCATCGGAACGATCGTGGTAAGCAAGCAATAAGTCTCGCTCAAGCATTTGTTGAATCGCGATAAAAAAGCCTTTGAACAAATCGGCATCGTCTAAATCAGGACCGATGTCGCCGGTTTGTGCATAAACCTGAGTCAATGCCGAAGCACCGAGGCGATTCTTACCCTGCCCCAGATCCAGCAACATCAAATGCGAACCCTGTTCGCAGGGTTTGATCTCAGGCGTACAGGTCTTTCGGATATCATGCACCGGCGCAAAAGCTGAGATTATAAGTGATAAAGGCGCGGTAACTGATTGATTATCATCCCATTTTGTTTTCATAGATAACGAATCTTTACCAACCGGAATTGTCACGCCGAGCAGCGGGCAAAGTTCCATGCCAACCGCCTTTACGGTATCGAATAAGCGCGCATCTTCGCCCGCATGCCCGGCTGCGGCCATCCAGTTTGCCGACAAAACCGTACGCGATAAATCACCCACATAGGCAGAAGCCATGTTGCTTAAGGCTTCGC
>Ga0316189_10006267_pt1 | contig 11354 bp, 9 predicted proteins | sample LowCovwburrow_MG_FD_204930 | JGI IMG/M metagenome (GOLD analysis project Ga0316189, IMG submission 204930) | Coastal sediment microbial communities from Maine, United States - Lowes Cove worm burrow | ecosystem: Environmental > Aquatic > Marine > Coastal > Sediment | place: USA: Maine... | reverse complement strand
GGCAATGTGCGCAGCAAGGCTTCGGCCGCCCTGATGTAGGCCAGGGCCGCACGCGTGTTGTAGGTGATGAACAGTTCCTCATCTGGCAGGGCGGTAAAGGTTTTGTAGCGGCCATCCACCGCCCGGTTATGGGTTTCCAGGTGGGCCGAAGCGAAACGCGGCACCACGCCCAGTGATGCCCCCAACTGCATGGCCAGCGCCGAGGCCTCAACCAGCGGCGATTTTTTCTCTCGAGAGGGTTCGGTGATTTCATGGCGCCTGCAGGCGGCCATGTAAAAACCGACATTGCCTAACAGGTCAAAGCCGGCTTCAAAACCCTCGTCAGTGTTGCCTTCCTTCAGCAGATCGACAATATGGGCTTTGCCTTCCTCAACCAGTTGTTCCTTGATCTCTTCGCCAACGCCTTCAGCGATTTCCGGGTTATCGCTGCTAACATAGAGCTCTTCAAGCCGGGTGTTCAAAGCGACGAAATCTCTTCGAATCCACTCGTCAAATTTCTCGGTGTTTGCCGTCATCAGCACTTCTCCACTTTTGTGAAGTGTAGTGCAGATTAGCCTGTGCGGGTTCGGTTGAGCGTTGCGGTGCGCTCAATCTATGGGTTCTCTTGCTCACAGATTTGTGCGTGACGCATCAGCATATGCGCTTCACATGCGCCTGGGTATCGCGTGCCAGTCGTGCTCTAACTGGTATTTTTCCAGGCAAAACAGCTGTTTGCACCTGTTCCCGGCGGCGATAGTCATGCATCTGGCGTACAGAGTCATGTAGGAAGGCAGCGGATGATGCAACACTATTACCTGTGTGATTAAAGCCATTGCTGGTGAGAACAGGTATCGGCATTACCCAATTTCAAGGCCGGGCAGCCAGGCGATACTGGCTCGAAATAAAAAGAGGAAGAGATTTTGGCAATTGAATTCAAATTGACACGTAACCCGCAGCTATTGTCGCAGTACTACGAATTGCGTGAGGCGTGCTATCGAAAAGAGCTGGGACTGCCTGACTTCGATGGTTCCGAGGACTTTCAGGACCGGCGCGGATCTGTTTTGTTGGCGGTCGAGGATGGCCGCTGCGTCGGCGGCGCTCGGATCGTGCCCGCACAGGAGAGTCGTGCTCACTTGCATCGGCTGGGTATCCGCGCCGGAACCAGTTGTCAGTGGGAGCGCTTTGTGTTCGCTCCCGAGGTGCGCTCTGTGCCGCTTATTCGGGACTTTGTAGACGCGTTGATTACCTGGTCCTGCGCTGTGGGCTATGATCACGCTATCGTGCTGAGTTCACTGCGCAACGCGCGATTTTATCGCCAATGCCATACCGCTCTCGGCGTGGGTTTCAAGATTCACCGGCAGATGCCGCACTGCACACAGAGTACGTTCGCGGGCCTGGAACACTACCTGTCTGTATCCTACCTCAGGGATCGGCAGTTGCTGTCTTTCGCTGCATGAAGTCCTGCGCCCCACGCGCGAGATGAGCGAGAGTCTGTCTGACCCACTCCCTAGCCCGGTCTGTCATCTTGATCCGTTAGAGCTTGCGGTCTCTTTGCGGCAGAGCGGGCGGCGACTACTTGCCATTGTGCATCACTGTTGGCATTCTGTTTGCTCCAGAGTGCTTACGCTGTAATACTCGCATTGAATTTTCCTGGTGGCAGACGCGCGGTAGCAGGCGCCCGTTATTGGTACTAGACGCACGGTAATCCAGCAGCACGGAGGTCGCAGAGAATGAGTATTCACCCGCGGGCGGGCCAGCCTGTCGCTCGGTCGGATTTGATTGATGTGGCCGCACTGGTGAGCTGCTATTACGAGGGGCAGCCGGACGCCGACAACCCGGAGCAATGGGTCAGTTTTGGTACGTCCGGTCATCGGGGTTCGGCCTTTAACAACAGCTTTAACGAGCCGCATATTACCGCCATTTCACAGGCGATCTGTGATTATCGCCGCGAGCAAGGCATTCACGGTCCGCTGTTCATGGGCCAGGACACGCATGCCTTGTCGGCACCCGCGCAAAGTACCGCTTTGCGCGTGTTTGCAACAAACGGGGTCAGGGTGTTCATCCAGAAGGACGGTGGCTATACGCCCACGCCGGTGATCTCTCACGCCATTTTGCGCCATAACAGCAGCAATGCCGCCTCCGCTGACGGGGTTGTCATTACCCCGTCCCACAATCCGCCGGACAATGGTGGTATCAAGTACAATCCACCCGATGGTGGTCCGGCAGACACCGAGGTCACCGCCTGGATCGCCGCTCGCGCCAATCAGTGCCTGGCCAACGGCAGCAGGAGGGTGGCTCGTCTTTCGCTGGCGGCTGCGCAGGCGGCACAAACCACCGTTGCCCATGATTTTGTAACGCCCTATGTAGAGGATCTGCAGAATGTTGTGGACATGGAGGCGATTGCCCGCTCGGGCCTGAAAATCTGTGCAGATGCGTTGGGCGGCTCCGGGCAGGCCTACTGGCGAGCGATCGCTGATTATTACGGCCTGGATATCGCCGTGCGCAACGACGTGGTTGACCACCAGTTCTCCTTCATGTCGCTGGATCGGGACGGCAAAGTGAGAATGGACTGCTCATCGCCCTACGCCATGGCCGGGCTGATCGAGTTACGCGACCAGTTTGATATCGCCTTTGGCAACGACCCGGACTACGACAGGCACGGTATCGTGACCCGGGAGGCCGGCTTGCTCAACCCCAATCACTACCTGGCGGTGGCGGTCGAGTACCTGTTCCGCCACCGGCCCGACTGGCCAGATGATGCGGCCGTGGGTAAAACGCTGGTCAGTTCCTCCATGATCGATCGGGTCGCGCAGGGGCTAGGGCGAAAGCTGCAGGAGGTGCCGGTAGGATTCAAATGGTTTGTACCCGGCTTGCTCGACGGAAGTTATGGCTTTGGTGGGGAGGAATCTGCCGGCGCTTCTTTCCTGCGGCGCGACGGCTCGGTCTGGAGCACCGACAAGGACGGCATTATCATGTGCCTGCTGGCGTGTGAAATCATGGCGGTAACCGGCAAGGACCCCGGGCAACTGTATGCGCAGTTGGTGGCGCGACACGGTGCGCCGCAGTATGCGCGCCTGGAGGCCCCGGCAGACCGTGAGCAGAAAGCCCGGCTGGCGGGGTTGTCACCGGAGCAGGTCGTCGCTGATACCCTGGCCGGCGAAACCATCGAGGGCAAGTTAACGAAAGCGCCGGCCAATGGCGCTGCGATCGGTGGCCTCAAGGTGACTACCGCGAATGGCTGGTTTGCGGCCAGGCCTTCCGGTACCGAAGACATCTACAAGATCTACGCGGAGAGCTTCAAAGGGGAAGAACATCTGCAGCAGATCCAGCGCGAGGCGCAAGCCATTGTAAGTGCCGCACTTAGCCAGTGAGATGATGGTAAAGTGACGTCATGACAGGGCTTTTTCGGCAATGCCGTGCACCTGCGCGTTGGCGGCGCGGCTTCCGATGAACAAGCGGGATGATGTGCAGGAGCAGCGCCGCATGGGTTTAACCATGCAAGCGCTGGCCTGGGTGGTGTTGCTGTTGCTGGGCGTATTTTTCTTTTCAGATCTTCTGGACCGGCAGCGCAATCCCAACCAGAGCCTGCAGACGCACATCGGCGCGGAAGGGGCGCGAGAGGTTGTCCTGCAGCGGAACAAGTTCGGTCACTACGTCACCAGCGGCCAGATCAACGGTATGGCCGTCGAGTTTATGCTCGACACGGGCGCCACCGGTGTCGCGATTCCGACTGCGATTGCCCGGCGGCTGGCAATTCGCCCCGGGCGGGCTTTCCCGACCCAGACGGCTAACGGCATAACCACCAGTTACGCCGCTAACCTGGAACGGGTCAGCGTGGGCGGTATCGAACTACAGGATGTCGGCGCGGCAATAACACCCGGCCTGCACAGTGAACAGGTGCTGCTGGGGATGTCGTTTCTCAAGCATATCGAATTTACCCAGCGCGGTGACACGCTGATTCTGCGCCAGTATGCCGACCCGTAACAAGGTCGTGGCAGCGCCCGGCATACTGACCGAAAACCGGCTTGCCGGAAGATGAAATGTGCTACAACCAGGAAGCTGCTGAGTTAACAGCTGTGCGCCAGACTGACACAAGGGGCAAACAATGGCAAAAGCAATACTGATCACAGGGGCCTCGCGGGGGCTGGGCGAAGGCCTGGCCCGGCATTTTGCCAATCGCGGCTATCGGCTGGCGCTAACGGCGCGAGACCAGCAGACTCTGCAAACACTCAAGGCGGAGTTGGAACCGCAGGCGGGACAGGTTTGCATCCGCTCCCTGGACGTGACGGACTTTGAACGCGTGCCGCTGGTATTGCGATCATGTGCCGAAGAGTTGGGTGGCCTGGACGTGGTGGTGGTTAATGCCGGGGTCGCCATGGCCGCGCGCAGCGGGCAGGGAAAGTTCGACAGCATGCGTACCACGCTGGATGTGAATCTCACTGGCGCTATCGCCACCGCCGATGCAGCGGTGGCTCTTTTCCGTGAACAGGGCAGGGGCCAGTTGGTTGGCATTACCTCGGTCGCTGCATTACGTGGGATGGCGGGGCAGGGTGCATACAGTGCCAGTAAAGCCGGGTTCAGCAAGTACCTGGAGGCCTTGCGATGTGAAACGTATAAAGAGAAAATTACGGTATGCGAACTGGCGCCCGGGTATATCGACACCGACCTGAACCGGTCGTTGGCCAGTCGGCCTTTCCTGGTGAGCACGGAAAAGGGCACGCGAATCATGGCCGACCTCATCGAGCGCGGGGTCAGTTTTCGCTATGTTCCGCCGTGGCCCTGGACACTCGTGGCGCAATGCCTGAAAGTCATCCCCGTGAGTCTGCTGCGTAAGATGTAGGCCACGTATGCTGACTGAATTTGCTGGCAAGGTGGGCGTTCATGCCAACGCTATCGTATAGATTCCGCTTCGGCCTGGTTTGCCTCTGCCTGCTTCTCATGACGGCGTGCAGCGCAATTTTACGCAACCCCGTGCCGAAACCTTATCACCTGGACACCACGGTGCTCGGGCGGGACGACCTGCGCTTCTGGGGGGACCGGTTCAGCCAACAAAAATACCCTATCGATGAAATAACCGATCCGCAGGCCCTGGAGGAGCGCTTCGGGGGAATTATGCATCGCGAGCACAATTACCTGGCGATTTCCGGCGGGGGTGCCAACGGCGCGTATGGTGCCGGCGTGCTGATGGGTTGGAGCGAAACCGGAACGCGGCCGGAATTCACCATGGTCACGGGCATCAGCACAGGGGCTCTTACCGCGCCGTTCGCGTTTCTGGGTGCTGGCTACGATCAACAACTGAAGGAGCTGTATACCACGCTGGATACTTCCCGAATCTTTAACCGGCGCAGCATCCTGTCCATTATTCGCGGTGACTCCCTGGTCGATAGCACGCCCCTGGCTGATATGCTCGACAAATACATAACACCTGAACTGGTCGCCGAACTGGCACGTGAGTACCGTCGCGGCCGGTCACTGTACATAGGCACTACCAACCTGGATGCCAGCCGGCCAGTCATCTGGAACGTCACCCGGATCGCGGATAGCGGGGTGCCGGGCGCAGTGCCCCTGATTCGACAGGTGCTGCTTGCTTCCGCCTCCATTCCCGGCGTGTTCCCACCCGTATATATCCGGGTGCAGGCCAGCAACGGTAACACCTACGAGGAGATGCATGTCGACGGCGGAACATCGGCCCAGATATTCCTGTACCCGTCCAATACCGATTGGGCTGAACTGACCAGGCGCCTGGATGTGCGAGGTACACCCAGGGCGTATCTATTGCGTAACTCGCGCTTCCTGGCGAGCTTTGACCCGGTGCCGGCGCGGGTGACTGATATCGCGGGCAGGTCAGTGGAATCTCTCATTCGAACGCAGGGCATAGGAGACACGTTTCGTATCGCCGCGCTGGCGCAACGCGATGGCGTTGATGTCAAATTGACCTGGATACCGCTTACCGCCATCAGGGATCCCGGCAACGAGGTGTTCGATCCGGAGTATATGGCGGCCTTGTTCGATTTCGGTTATCAACGCGGTGTCAGTGGCACAGCCTGGGAAGGTATAGACATGCGCGACGTTATCATTGTGGAGGTCGACTGAGACACGCTCACCAGGATTACTGAAAACTCCGGCACCCGGCAGGCAGTGCCGTGGTCATCAATCACAAGGCGCGTCAATCCCGCCGTTATGTCAGTTGTTTTTCTTACTCCCGGTGCTGCGTTTACCTGGCGCGCTCTTGCGCTTCTTTTTCGCAGCGCCAGCCGACTTCCTGGCACTGGCTTTTTTCACAGCCGGTTTCTTGCGGGTCCTGCCTTTTCCCGACGGGCGATCCTTGGGTGCAGCGCTGCGCTTGAGCGCCTGCAGGGCCTCTTCCAGGCATTCGATGAAAAAGCGGATGTCGGGCATTATCTCCCGGGTCGATATCACGTTGAAGGAAATCTTGCCATCGTAGCTGGGGGTTGCGATGAACAGCCCCATGCCGTCGGCCAGGGGCGCCATGCCAAAGCTGCCCCACAAGCGCGCGCCATTCATGTATTGGGGCACCTGCGGCCCGGGAACATTGGAGACAAACAAATTGCAGGTTTTAGACGCCGCGCCGGATTGCAAAATCAGGCGGCTGGCCAACACCTGGGTCGCGGCGGGAATGTGGCGGGTCAGGTCGGTCATCAGTCGCGCCGACAGACCCGACTCGGCCGCCTTGCTCTGCCGGGTAGCTGCCATGATTGCCTGGAGGCGCGCCACAGGGTCGGCCACATCCGTGTAGATGGGCGTGGTCATCGCCGTAATATTATTGCCCGGTGCGTCCGTGTCGGAGGCGCCGCCCGGGCGGGCATTGATTGGCACCCAGGCCACCAGCGGGTCTGCCGGTAACTCCTTGTGACGGTTGAGATAGGTGCGCAGTGCGCCGCCACAGATGGCCAGCACGACATCGTTGATGGTGCATCCCGGCACTGCAGGGCGCACCGCTTTCAGATCATCCAGTTCGAAGACGGTGGCATCAAACATTTTTTGGGGTGATACGCGGACATTAAAGCGGGTCTTGGGAACAGGGTGTTTATCTTCCAGCCCGGGTTTCAAACTTGTTTCTGCCGCCCGCAAGGCGCCCGGTGCCGCGCGCAGTATGGCCTCGCCGATAGCAATGGGGGAGCGCAGGTTATTGAATGCCGCGCGTCGTGCAATATCCATCAGTCGTGGTTGCGGGCTTGCCTTGGGTGCGGGCACATCCAGCGACAGGGCGGGAGTCCCTTTATTATCCCGGTCGGTCATGGCCCCAAAAAAACGTATCAACGACGCGCCGTCGACGGCCGCGTGGTGAATCTTTGTCGCGATGGCATAACTACCGGGTGACAGACCTTTGATATTGTCCAGTCCCTCGACTACGAACATCTCCCAAAGCGGGCGTTGCATGTCGAGCGGCCGCGAATGGTAGCGGGCCATGTGGATACAAAACTGGCGCCAATCACCGGGCGCGGGTAGACGGCCGTGGCGCAGGTGGTATTCCAGGTCGAAGTATTCGTCTTCTACCCAGTAGGGGTAATCCAGCTCCAGTGGAACCCGCACCAGGCGGCGCTTGAGCAGGGGGCTCATGTGCAGGCGCTGCTCGACATGGGCAATGATATCCTTGAAGCGCACTGTCCGGTTCCTGGGTACAGTGGTCGGATCGTAGATGCCGATGCTGGTGACATGAGCCAGGTTGTTGCCTGACTCCATATAGAGGAACTGGGCGTCCTGGGGGGAGAGTTGGTCCATGGGCTGAGGCTCCGGGGTAATGGGTGGGCCGCATGGCAGCCTTTGCAAACACCTATGCAGGATAGCAGTTCTGCGGCGCTCCGGGTCGATGACAGGCGATCACTCGCTTTGGCAAAGGATCGGCCACCGCGTCATCCATGCTATGCTGCGCAGCTGGAGAGTTACCCGAACATCCGCGACACATTTGTAGAATGTTGTATCTGGACAATTGCGCACTGGTAGGCAGAGGCCTGCACCGTGAATGCTATGCACACCCTATGAACAGTGACCTGTGTGTCAAGGTCGTGGTGGCTGGCAATTCGGATGAAAACCGGCGGGAAGCGGCCTATTATCAACGCTTATCCCGGCGCGGTATCTCCTGGGAAATGCTCACCCGGTTTCACGGCCTGGTGGAGACCAGCCTGGGAGAAGGTGCGGTATTTGATCTGGTACGTGACAGTGACGGCAGTGTCTCCAAAACCCTGGCCTCGTATCTGGAGTGCGATGCGCTCACTTCGCTCCACCGCCAGGTGCTGGTCCAGGCTATGCAAAACCTGAAAGAGTACCTCCTGTTGAACAGGGTGGTGACCATGACCCTGAAACCCAAGAATATTCTGTTGCAACTCAACCCCGCCGGTGACGGCAAACTGGTGATCGTCGACAATGTGGCGAATTCCGATTTTATTCCCATTACCAACTACAGTGCACGACTGGCCCGGCGCAAAATCGAGCGCAAATGGCGGCGTTTCGACAATAGCCTCAGGTGCCAGTATGTGCACAACAGTGCGCTGGTGGAGGTATTGGGCCTGGATTAGGGCTGCCTCCGGGGAATAAGCGTGTTCGCGCTACTGTACAGAGACGGGTGTTGCGCGGCGGTCAACAATGTCAGGTCGTGCCCGCCGGGCTATCGGTGAATGCTTCAGGGCATTGGGTAGATGAGTTCACTCTCGGCGAGATTTTCCGGCGCGATCAGTCGTCGCTGGTTATCCTGCCATTGCAGCAGGTAGTTGGTTTTGCCAATCTGCCGTCCGGTTTCATCGACATCGTACAGTCCCAGCAGGGAACGAAAATACATGTCGCGCAGTTGCTTACGCACGGCGTCGTGATCGGTGGTGCCGGCCAGCCGCACTGCCGCTTCTATCACCTGGCCGGCACTATAGCCCAGCGCGGCATGAACGGCCGGGTTATGCCCATAGCGGCTGCGGTAGCGATAGGCAAAATCCTGCGCACCGGGTATTGGTGCGCTGCGCAGCCACTGCACCACACCCACCACGCCCTCGGCATCCGGGCCGAGCCGGTCACCAAACTCGCGCAGTGCAGGTCCAACGGTGAAAGCCAGCATCCTGGGTTTAACGTTGGCGTTTTTGAAGGCTTTTACCATCGCAATGGAGTCTTCCAGGTAGGAAACGCCCAGTATGACGTCGGCATCAATTTCCTTCAGGCGCACCGCCAGTGCAGAGAAGTCCAGTTGCTCGGGAGGGTAGGCCTCGTCCAGCACCAGGCGGGTGTTGCTGCTCGCCGCTTTCTTTCTGACTCCTATCGCCACATCCTCGGCAAACGGTGTTTCTGCGTAGATCAATGCCAGCGTTGAGGCGCCGGCGTCTACCGCCGCCTGGATACCCTTGAGATAATTAGACGCGGGCGTGTCGATGCCAAAAATATTCTGCAGGCCGCGGTCCCAGATATCATCGGCGGACGCGGCGCTGGCGACCATGGGGACGTCATACTTCTCCGCCACCTGGCTCGCACGCAGCGTAAGCGCTGAGGAGTAAGGTCCGACCAGGAAGTCGACTCCGTCCTGTTCAATCAGGCGGGCATAGAGTGCTTCACTGCGGGCACTCCTGGACGTGTCATCGTAGTAAACCAGCTCAACGGGCTTGCCCAGCAGTGAACCGCGGGCGTTGATGTCTGCCACCCACATCTGCAAGCCTCGCAATTGCTCATTACCAAACTCCTCGTAGTGACCAGTCAATGATTGCGTGGTGCCAATCTTGATGGTGTCCGCGGCATATGCCCCGCTCGCGGCACCCAGGACGAACACACAGGCGGTCAGTAGCAGATTCCGTATCACAGAAGTCCCCATTTACTTGATTACATCGAGGTCGCGCTTGGTGGACCACAGCCACCGCACGGTTTCGTATTCGAAGGCAGAGCCGGTTTCGTGGTAACGGAACGGCACGTTTGCTCGCGTATCTAGAGCATCGAAGAAGAATACCGTGGCCCGCAGTGGCTTGGACAACAGGTTGTCATTCAATTCGCTGACGATCAGGAAATCGGGAACCCAGCCGATGCCGTCACGCAGATTGGTCGGCCCGACAAATGGCGCCACGATGTAGGGCCCCTTGCCTACGCCCCAGCGCCCCATTGTTTGTCCAAAGTCCTCTACAGGTCGCGCAAAGTCCAGCTTGCTGGCCACGTCGATAAAGCCCAGAAGTCCCACGGTACTGTTGACCATCACCCGGCCTGTGCTCTGGGCAAATTTGGTAGGGCTGCCCTGCAGTATCGAGTTGACCATGGTCTGGACATCGCGTTGATTCTCGAAAAAGTTGTGGATGCCGACGCGGATGAAGCGCGGAACCACGGCTTTCCAGCCCCTCACCACCGGCAAGAAGACCTTCTGGTCGAAGTGGTAGTTGAAGTTGTAGATGCGCTTGTTCAATCCTTCCCAGGGGTCATAGATTTGCTGGGGGTCCACCGCCTGGGCGGAACCCACTCGCTCCAGGGTAAAGGTTGGCTCCGGGTAATCCTGCAGCTGTGGTTGAGGTTGCGGGCCGCTGCTACAGGCGGTAACCAGCAGGGCCAGGACGATAACGGTCAGGCGGGGCAGGGTGAGGTTCACTGGACGGCCCCTCCCGAGGTAAAGGTGTTGACCATATGGGCGACGTTATCCTTATAGTTGATGTTGCCGCAATGGCCTCCGGAAGGATAGATGGTCGCCCGGTCTCCGAATACCCGGGGGAAAAAGTCCACCTCTCCAGGTTCCAGGATGACGTCGTCGACATTGTGCATCACGTAGATCTTTTCCGAACTGCGCAGGTATTCCTCGATGCCGGGCAGGCTCATCGACTGGATAAAGTCATCGCGGCTCATATCGGGGTTTTCATGGCGGTAGTAAGGGAAAAACATTTCGTGGTAGTAATCGGTAAAGCCGGTTCGATAGACCACCTGTCTGTAGGGTGCCAGGTTGGAATAGCGGTTAAGTTCCAGCCCCTTGGGCTTCACATATCCGGCGTCCGCCATCACGTCCGAGACGAACACCATGGAGCCCGAGGACAGACGAAAAGACACGCCAATGAGTGCCGCCAGCTCCTCGTTTTTCAGGTCAAGGGCCTCGTAAGCCTTGTACAGGAAGTCTTCCCCAATCTCGTCATCGCCCCTCTTATAGACCTCGGTGAAAGCGGAGACCAGTTTGTCGAAAAACTTGTCAAAGTTATCCACGCCACCGGGGATGTTCTCGCTCATTCTGTCCAGCAGTGAAATCGAGTTATATAGCGATACTGGCGGGTTGATCATCAAGACGCGTTCGAAGTTGAAGGACTGGCGCTCCTCGTCGAGCATGGAGACGAAGGCCGCGTTAAAGGCTCCCAGGCTGTAGCCTGTCAGGTTGAATGAACTGACCTCGATTTTGTCATCGAGCCTGGCCCAGATAGCTT
>Ga0316189_10006265_pt1 | contig 11354 bp, 6 predicted proteins | sample LowCovwburrow_MG_FD_204930 | JGI IMG/M metagenome (GOLD analysis project Ga0316189, IMG submission 204930) | Coastal sediment microbial communities from Maine, United States - Lowes Cove worm burrow | ecosystem: Environmental > Aquatic > Marine > Coastal > Sediment | place: USA: Maine... | reverse complement strand
CGTGGCTCGAGTCAAGCAGAAGCTGGGCTATAGCCAAACCGAGAGAGTTGAATTTCAAAGAGCCTCTGACTATTCAGGCCGTCCCACCGTTGCGGCAGACAGCCCATGAGAGCTTAGGCACGAATCTGAAAATCCCTAACTAGAAGGGTATATCATCATCGAAGTTGTCGAAGTTTGCAGGAGCCGCCTGTGGTGCTGCAGAGGTTGAGGAAGATCTAGCCGCTGGCGCAGCACCGCCGCCCTGAGGTGGTTGACCCTGACCAAAGGAGCTGTCGCCCGCGTTTGATCCGCCACCGCGGGAGTCCAGCATCTGCATCTCTGAGGCAACGATCTCAGTGGTGTAGCGCTTAACACCGTCCTGTTCCCAGGATCGAGTCTGCAGGCGGCCCTCTATATACAGCTTGCTGCCCTTCTTAACATATTGTTCGACAATCTCAGCGAGGCGATTGAAGAAAATCACCCGGTGCCATTCAGTTTTTTCCTGTTGATCGCCGGTATTCTTGTCCTTCCAGGTTTCACTGGTGGCGAGAGAGACATTCGCCACCCCATTACCATTGGGCATAACCCTGAATTCCGGATCGTTACCTGCGTTTCCAACTAAAATAACTTTATTTACACCTCGACTTGCCACTATCTGTCTCCCCGACTAGAACCCGTTGTTTCACTGTTATATTGGAGTCTGAAATCGATCCAGAACTTTGTACTAAGTGTATATCAAGCCCGCACTCATGAGAAATTTTCACGGAAATAAACTTCATTGCGTTTATCCGCAAGCTGTCCTTTACTCCTGCCTGCGTAATTGTCGATAATGGTCGGTTCCGCCTACTGCAGTGAGTGAGTCATGGATTCGATTGTCGTACGGGGTGCACGCACCCATAATCTAAAGAATATTAACCTCACTATCCCCCGCGATAAGCTTGTAGTCATCACCGGCCTATCCGGCTCCGGCAAGTCATCGCTGGCTTTCGACACTCTGTATGCCGAGGGCCAGCGCCGCTATGTCGAGTCGCTTTCAACCTATGCCCGTCAGTTCCTATCGATGATGGAGAAACCGGATATCGATCATATCGAGGGTCTATCACCGGCAATTTCCATCGAGCAAAAATCCACATCCCACAATCCACGCTCGACCGTGGGCACGATTACCGAGATTTATGACTACCTGCGACTCCTGTTTGCCCGCGTAGGGGAACCGCACTGCCCAGAGCACAACATAAAGCTAGAAGCCCAGACCGTTAGCCAAATGGTAGACAAAGTCATGGCGCTTCCCGAAGGCAGCCGCATTATGGTGCTCGCCCCCATTATCCGCGAGCGTAAGGGAGAACACCTCCACGTCTTCAGCGAATTGAACAGCAGCGGCTTCATCCGCGCCAGGGTTGATGGCCTAGTCTGTGAAATCGAATTTCCACCTGAGTTGGAAAAGAATAAGAAGCACTCCATCGACGTAGTTGTCGATCGCCTTAAAATCAAACCCGGCCTGGAACAGCGCCTTGCAGAGAGTTTCGAGACCGCCATTCAATTGGCTGACGGCTTAGCGCTAGTCAGCGTTAGCGATGAAGATGGCGAAGAGCTACCCGATGATCTGGTGTTCTCCTCCCTGTTTGCCTGCCCGCAATGTGGACACAGCATCTCGGAACTGGAACCGAGGCTGTTCTCCTTCAACAACCCCGCCGGCGCCTGCTCAACCTGTGATGGCCTAGGCGTAAAACAGTATTTCGACGAGAGCCGCATCATCACCGACGAGACATTGGCCCTTGCCGAGGGCGCGATTCGTGGCTGGGATAGGCGCAACATCTACTATTTTCAGATGCTCACTTCTCTGGCAGATCATTACGGCTTCACCGTCGAGACGCCGTTTAAGAAGCTTTCCAAGAAACACCAGAAGTTCATCCTCAAAGGAAGCGGTAAAGACGTCATCGATTTTCACTATGTGAACGATCGTGGCGATACCATTACCCGCAGCTACCCCTTCGAAGGCATCTTGCCCAACATGGAACGTCGCTACCGTGAGACGGAGTCGAACCATGTCCGCGAGGAACTTGCCAAATACCTAAGCTCGCAATCCTGCCCAGACTGCGGCGGTACGCGCCTGAGGAAGGATGCACGGCACGTGCTAATCAAAGGCTTAAATTTGCCCAGTATTACCGCAATGACGGTTGCGCAGTCGGCTGACTATTTCAACAAGCTTAAGCTCACCGGCACTCGTGCCAAGATCGCGGAGAAGATTCTTAAAGAGCTGCAGGATCGCCTGAAATTCTTGATCGATGTGGGGCTGAACTATCTAACACTCAACCGCAGCGCAGATACACTCTCCGGTGGAGAGGCGCAACGTATTCGCCTCGCCAGCCAAATTGGCGCCGGTCTGGTGGGAGTGATGTATATCCTAGACGAGCCCTCCATCGGCCTGCATCAGCGCGACAATAGTCGCCTGCTGAACACCCTCTTCCACCTCCGCGATCTCGGCAATACAGTAATCGTTGTAGAGCACGACGAAGAAGCCATTGCGAGCGCGGATCACATCATCGACATCGGCCCTGGTGCGGGGGTGCACGGCGGTGAAATTGTTGCCGAGGGCACGCTTGCCGACATCAAGAAGTCGAAGAAATCGCTTACCGGAAAATTTCTCTCCGGCGTAGAGAAAATTGAAATACCGAAGCAACGCATTCCCATTGATGACAACAAGCTACTCACCCTAAAGGGTGCGACTGGCAACAATCTGCAAAGCGTTGACCTAACAATCCCCCTGGGACTATTCACCTGTATCACTGGCGTGTCTGGGTCGGGAAAATCTACGCTGATTAACAACACTCTCTACCCAATCACTGCAACAAAACTAAACAAAGCGACCACCCTCAATCCATCACCTTATGAAGAGATTGTAGGGATGGGTCAGTTAGACAAGGTAGTCGACATAGATCAAAGCCCGATCGGTAGAACACCGCGCTCTAATCCTGCAACCTATACTGGCATCTTCACGCCAGTGAGAGAGCTGTTTGCCGGCACTCAGGAGGCACGAACACGTGGCTACAAACCTGGTCGCTTCAGCTTCAACGTTAAAGGCGGTCGCTGTGAGGCCTGCCAGGGAGACGGCGTAGTAAAAGTAGAAATGCACTTCCTGCCTGATGTGTATGTGGCCTGTGAGGTTTGTCGCAGCAAACGCTACAACCGCGAAACTTTGGAAGTGAAGTACAAGGGAAAGAATATAAACGAAGTCTTGGATATGACCATCGAAGACGCACGGGTGTTTTTCGATGCCGTTCCCGCGATTGCACGCAAACTGCAGACGCTCATGGAAGTGGGTCTTTCTTACATCTGTCTAGGACAGGCAGCAACCACGCTATCCGGCGGCGAGGCACAGCGCGTCAAGTTGTCACGAGAACTCTCCAAGCGAGACACCGGAAAGACTCTGTATATCCTTGATGAACCCACGACAGGATTACACTTTCAGGACATCCGGCAACTGCTCAAGGTACTTCACCATCTTCGCGACCACGGCAACACCATCGTCGTCATCGAACACAATCTAGACGTAGTAAAGACCGCAGATTGGGTTGTCGACCTAGGCCCGGAAGGCGGCAGTGGTGGCGGCAACATCATAGCTGAAGGCACGCCCGAAGACGTAGCGAAGGTCAAGAAGTCCTATACGGGGCAATATCTTAAGAAGACACTAAGCCAACAACGCTAGAGGCGATTACCACGATGTTGAAATTTGTAAAACCGCTGGGTTTTCATGAATCCTACACATCGCGACATTGCTCACTCGCTATTGGCCTCCTCTTTGTGTGTCTTGCCGCAAACAGCCATGCACAAGCGGACGTGTCTTCCATAAATTTTGGTGATGACGCGAGCAACTGGGCGAATGATCAAGAATGCGACGACCCACGCTTCGTCGGAGAGGGCATGGCAGCCACTCTAGTCGATACTGATCGCCTCCATGATGCTAGCGATTGCAGAACACTTTTCGTGGCTGGCTCCATTTTTCTAGTAGCCCGCGCTACCGGTCCGGGTGATGGCGGCATCGACTTTGGAGACGACAGCAGCACTTGGGCTAACAATGATCAGTGTGACGATCCCCGCTTTCAGGGCCGAGGCATGGCCGAGACACTTATTGATATCGACGAATTGCATGATGCTAGGGATTGCAGCACACTCTTTCTGGCCGGATCCATCAGCCTGATTAGTGACAGCACACTCAATAACAATAACGGTGTAGATTTCGGTGACAATGCCAGCACCTGGGCCTTTGATAGGCAATGCGATGATCCTCGATTCGCGGGTCGCGGCATGTCTGCCCTGCTGCTGGACACTGACATGTTTCATGATGCCGATGACTGCCGCGAACTATTCGAGATAGACTCGATCCGCCTACTACCCGGCTCCAATGTTGTGCTTGGCGGACGCTTCGAGCGTGGTAATTTGCGGGCGGGAGACAGCACTAGAGCAAATGGAAGTTATAGCGACAGCTACACCTTCATCGCTGACCGAGGCGATTCTGCGGTTATCGATTTGCGCTCGGGCGAGTTCGATACCTACCTGATTATCCGATCTCCGAACGGCGAAGAGCTCAGCAATGACGACTATGAGGCTAGCTTCGACCGGTCCTTAATCTCTATTCCTAGAACAGAAACCGGCATCTACGAAATTATTGTGTCGAGTTTCGCAGAGGGCGAGGGTGGCGGCTACACACTGGAAATTACCAGGGATGAAAGGCCGCTGGAATCTCTCAATCAGCAAATTAGCGGCATGCTGATCGATGAAGACAGTACATTCGCCGATGGCGAATACTATGACAGCTATGATTTCGAAGGTCGGCCGGGCCAATCCGTAACACTCGATCTACGATCAGATGAATTCGATACCTATCTGATTCTCAGACAGCCAAATGGCGAAGCATTAGTCAACGATGATGCTGAAGGCTCAAATAGTCGAATCGAAATTACCCTGCCGGAGGCGGGCAACTACGAGGTAGTTGTTAGCTCTTTTACAGGTGGAGAAACCGGTGAATATCGACTTAACATCGCGGAAATAAACGATCAATCAAGAGGTGCCCAATCGGCAGTCACTGCGCCCAGCCTGCTCCTTGGTGACTCGATATCTGGGGAATTAAACAGCGGCGACCAACTCTCTGAGAACGATGAGTTTCTCGATAGTTTTTTCTATACTGGCAATAGCGGCGAGACGATAGTAGTCGACCTCACTGCCAGTGATTTCGATACTGTAGTCAGTCTACAGACACCTACTGGCGAGTTATTCGAGAACGATGACCATCAAGGCAGTACGGATCAGTCGCAACTACAACTAACCCTGCGGGAGTCCGGTCGCTATCGAATTTTCGTATCCTCTTATAGCAGCGGCGAAACGGGAAACTATCAGCTCGCCATTCGCCCGGCCAATGCCCCAAGTTCAGTGTCCTCCAGCGCAGCTTTCGTATCACAAGTGTATGGCATATTCGCCGGAGTAGCAGATTATCCCGGCACAGCCAACGATCTCGATCTCACTGATCAGGATGCGATCCGAGCTCGCGATGCCCTGATCGTTGGCGCTGGAATGAATGCAGACAATGCCTATACCCTGCTCAACGACGACGCCACCGGAGACAACTTCCGGGCAGCCCTAAACAGCATCAATGCAGACATAGGCGCCGAGGATACTCTGGTGATTTTCTATTCGGGGCACGGTGACCGAGTGCCGCGCGCAGCTGGCCCAGACAGCTCTGACCCTGATGGATTAGATGAAACCATCGAACTCTACGATGGCCCGCTACTGGACGATGAATTAGCCGCCCTGCTGGATGACAGCAATGCCGGTACAATTTTATTGGTGATGGATTCCTGTTTTAGCGGCGGCTTCTCCAAGGATATCGTATCTAGGCCGGGTCGCATGGGCCTGTTCTCCTCCGAGGAAGATGTCACCTCACAGGTCGCATTCAAGTTTCAGGCGGGAGGCTATCTCTCCGTCTTCTTCGATGAGGCAGTTCGGGAAGGGCTTGCGGATAGGGATGGCAATGGCGAGTTGACGGCTATTGAACTAAGCCAATATCTGCACGGCCGCTACCGTGCCGACGTAAAGTCCCTAGGCACCACTAGGTATGTGCGAACCTCGGGGCCGCAATCTGCCTATCAGCATCTGGTCGTAGATCGAGGCGGCGTTGGACCCTATAACGTGTTATTTAACCGCAACTGATCGAGAAACTACCACACCAGCTATCGAACCAAGACCTTGAACACAGGGTAGTCGACCACAGTCGCGTTTTCTAACTCTCGTTCCAGATGGTCATCGAACATATTCCAGTACGCCAAGCCGTCGTCAGCCTCGGGCTCCAATAGATAGAAAATTAAATTCGCCAGCCGGTTATTCATCGCCACATAGTAATCCCCCGCCGCAAAAGCCTTGCTTTCGGACTCGAACGAACCTAGTAAGCGCGAGTTTCTGTGATTGTTCTGAACAAAATTTTGCTTGCCTATTTCTGTAATCTTAAAACTCTCTCCATTGAATTGTTGATCCTGTGCCAGCCTATCCACCTCGACTCCGTGCTGCTCTAATTTCGCAGCGAGCACTTCGAGCTCAGCGGGAAACACATAGGCTACAGGCACCGTAGCCGATCTTATCGCCTCGAAAGCATTGAAGTTCTGCACTCCTTTTATCTCAACAATCTCCGAGCTACGCAGGAATTTCTGACTGCCATCGTCAGCTGTGTAGGGAATGTATTTGTAACTCAGTAAGTCCAACGGCTCTTCCAATGCCACCATCTCGAACTGAACGCCATTCTGATAGCTCCCGGCGTTTTGTTCTATTTGCTCCACGACTCGCGCATCAGCCTGGCGATTTATTTCTCGAATCTCGCTAGCGTGACGGTTCGAGTATTCGAGTATTTCATTGACGAAGGCGTTCGCCGCGTGGACCCTTTTGTAAAATCGATCGTGTGCAAATGTCTCACTCAATATGGCCATTCGATTTCGTAGCCCCATATTATTTACCAAGTAACGCGGCGCATGGTGATAGGTTCGCAATTCGGTAGGTGGCCAATCCCGATAATCGAATCCGCCGTACCAATTGAACTCCAAATTATATTTCTCTTTAACTGACTCGCGTATCGCAGGCAACATGATATCGGCGGTGTAGTCGGATGGCGCAGCGTCCCCCGCGGTATGATAGGAAGGCGCGTAGGTAAGCGAGTATCCATGCCAAGTGCCATTGGTTGTGTGTAGATCCACAAAAAGATCCGGATCCCAAGGCTGAATCACGTTCTCATACAGTGCGGCTGTCTCGATGGTATCGATTATCATGCCATCCCGATTAAGGTCATAGCCATGAGCTGTGCGCTGCCCAGCAAGGAGCGGACTCATTTCCTGCGAGGGGCGCGAGTCGTCACTCATCTGATCATTACCGTCAGAGTTGTAGACTGGCAGAAACAAAACTATCTGCTTCTCTAAGAGATGGCGTTTGTCGCCGTATAAAATTTCCCGCATAGCGATTAGGCTAGCTTCCTTTCCCTCGACCTCTCCTCCATGAATATTACCCTGCACATAGACCACCAGCTTCCCTGAGTCTCTCGCGTCCTCAGGCGTTCTCACCATCGGATCCGCCAGCACCAATAGCGGTACATTCTTTCCTTCCAGACTCGTTAGCAGCGTTTCCCGATGCACTAAGTCACTGCTCGCCTGCAGCGCATCTACCACCGACAGAACCTCGGCAAATGTGGAGGTTCGTTCGTAGTTACTCAATTCGGCGGCTGTCATCATCGCCTCTGAGAAGCCACCATCCTGAGCGTTAACGGTAGTTTGGCAGGCCAATCCGATCAAAAAGGGAACAATAAGTTGTTTCATATCGCTTTTTCCAAGCCGTTGCGAGTGAGTTTTGGGGGCTATACGACCCCTAAAACTCGAGGCCAAGCCATAGGAAAACTAATTCAGCGACATAGATATAGCAAGACCAATTCTGCGCCTGTGGGCCTAGCCATTTTTCAATCTGAAGCGTAGCTATTCAGGAAGCTATTGTCGATATTGTGACAGTGTGTGACTTTTATCGAACAGCCACTCGGAATCGCCCGTATACCGCGCCTTTACGGGTCTCAGAGCAAGTCTAACTAGTTGCTTTTTGAGGCAAAAACTAATAGCCTCGGCGATAGCTATAATCAAGGTAAATAGGCATGCAAATTGTAAGGATTTAGCATGTATTCAAACCCAACAAAAACGGAGCAATGTCAGTGAATTCTAAACTAACACGCAGACGTTTTATCAAGGGAGTTATCTTCTCAGGTGCCGCCGCTACAACCGGCACGGGAATTTACCTCGCAGCGAATGCCCAATCGGGACAATCCGCTGCCGAACGCTTGGTAACACTCAACATTAACGGTCGGGAACGACGCGTTGATGTACTTCCAATGGAAACACTCGCCAATACCCTACGCTACAAGCTAAATATGACCGGCACCAAGATCGGTTGTAACCGTGGCGAATGCGGTGCCTGTACGGTATTGATCGATGGCGTTCCGAATTACGCATGCTCTGTGCTAACGCAGAACGTGAAAGACAAAGCGATCGTATCCATCGAAGGCGTTAAGGACACCAATGGCACATTGCATGCTGTGCAACAGGCATTCATTGCAGAAAACGCCCCTCAGTGTGGATTTTGCACACCGGGTCAGGTGATGTCGGCGGTGGCCTTGCTCAACAGCAACCCACGCCCAAGCAAATCGGAGGCCGCCGCAGCAATGTCAGGAAATCTCTGCCGCTGTGGAGCTTATGAACATTATCTTAATGGCGTGATGCGCGCCTCGGGGCAATTAGCATGAGTACTCATATAGGTAAAGATTTCACTCCACCAGATATAGCCGGCAAGGTAACTGGTGAGATTAAGTACGCCGAAGACTACAAGCGAGAAGGCATGGTCTTCGCCCGTTTGCTAACCAGCCCTATGCCAAGTGGCCGAGTAGTAAGCATAGACACATCCGAAGCACTGCGCATGGACGGCGTTATCGGTGTTTTCACCGCAGACGACTTGCCACCTGTGCCACCACCGGGAAATCCGGCATTGGCATCCGAATATGTAACCTACGTCGGCCAGCCAATTTTAGCCGTCGCTGCGATAACTGAAGAGATCGCTGAGTCGGCTATCGACAAGATTCGCATCGACTTCGAGCGTCGCGATTTCGTGGTAGACCCTCTCGAGAGCCTTAAGCCAGGCGGCAGCAATGCCTACCCCGAAGGCAACGTTCTGGTGCGGACTCGCGAAGAAGGCCCTGAAGGCGCACCGATCGTAGGTGCTGAGATTCGCGACATCAAGTGGCCACAGTCTGCTATCGACGCGATCAAGTCAGGCAAAGAGCCAGTCGGTGGCGAGTTCACAACCGAGTGGGCTTTCGGCGACATAGATGCTGGCTTCGCTGATGCGGCACAGATCATCGAAGAGCCATTCGTCACAATCGGTTACGCACATCACTCTCTTGAAGCGCGAACAGGTATGGCTTACTGGGAGAATGGCAAATGCTATTTCCATGGCTCTTCCCAGAGTCAAAGTGCAAACAATGCTGGCCTTGCCCGCATGCTAGGCATCGATTTGGCAGACCTGGTGTTTATCAATGAAGCTACAGGTGGTGGATTTGGTTCCAAGATCGGTCCTTACCCGTTCATGGCAATTACCGGCAACTTCGCCCGTGTTCTTAGTCGTCCTGTACAACTGCGCATTACGCGCGAGCAAGAGTTTTACATCGGCTCGGCGCGCTCCGGCATGCAAGGTTGGATCAAGGTTGGTGTTAAGGAAAACGGCAAGGTATCTGCAGTCGACCTAGTTATCGTGAACGATGGCGGCGCTACCGGCGGCGGTAGCGGCAACTCATCGGCACAGCACGTTACCGTGGCTTATCAGCCCGAGAACATGCGTTATCGTGGCATCTCCGTTTATACTAATACAACGCCTCGCGGCGCACAGCGCGGACCAGGTCAGAACGAAATGGCGGCCGTACTCGCGCCTATGACTGACAAGGCAGCGGCAGCTGTAAATATGGACAGAGTCGCGTTCCGAAAGGTTAACGTACTCGACAGCAATGGTTTCCAGGGCGGCAGTCAGGGCCCAGTAACCAGCGCATTCGTACGGGAAGCTCTGGATCAAGGTGCACGCACCTTCGGATGGAATGAGAAACTTGCCCTGCCTAAGCAGAATGGCAGCAAGGTTCGTGGCGTAGGCGTCGGCATCGGTTATCACGGTGCAGGCGGCAGAGGCTATGACGGTCTTGTTCGCATTGCTCCAGACGGCAGATTATTTATTCACAGTGGCGTCGGTAACCTAGGAACCTATTCCTATGCTGGCACCTGTCGCGCTGCAGCGGAAGCCTTGCAAGTTCCTTGGGAGCGTTGCGAGATTGTCCACGGCCGATCAGACAAGCATCTGCCCCACAGTTCCGGTCAAGGTGGTTCTAATACCATCTTCACCCACACGCGAACTAACTGGGTAGCGGCGCAGGATGCGATCACCAAACTTAAGGAAATCGCAGCTGCCGACCTCGGGGGTTCAGCTGATGACTACGTGATCGGTGACGAGCGCGTGTATCAGAGCGCTGACTCAAGCATTGGATTAACCTACGCACAGGCTGCACAGCGTGCGATGGAGCTAGGCGGCAAGTATAGCGGCCAGGAATATCCTGACGATATCAATCCACTGACTCAGCTTGCTGTTCAAGGCCTCGCTGGCAGCGGATTAATCGGCGTCGCCAAGGATAATATCCCGGGTCAGGGTCAACCTCCTGGCGTCGTTGTCGGTTTCTGCGAAATCGAAATGGACAAGGACACTGGTAAGTTTGAAATCCTCGATTACACTGCGATCGCCGACTGTGGCACCGTGGTGCATCCGAAGAACTTCGACAATGCCATGCGCGGCGGTGCCGTTTGGGGTGTAGGTCTGGCCTCTCTAGAGCGTCATGTCTACGACCCGCAGAACGGACTACCGGCCAACACTGGCTTGTATCAGAATAAACCGCCTACGTATTTAGATGTGAATACGAATACGAAGATGGGAGGCGTCAATATCCCTGATCCGCAGAATCCAACAGGAGGACGAGGTATCGGTGAGCCGACACAGGGCGCATCCGCAGCAGCATTAGCAAGCGCCATATCCGACGCCTTGGATGGTCACCTGTTTAATACAGCGCCGACCACGACGGATATGATCGTAAATCACTTGGCTGGTAACACCTACAGCACCAAGTCCCTTAAAACTAACACTTTCTAGAGGTTATCTATGCCATCTCATGACGTTATGCCTAATATGGAACTGTACCAACCGGTACAGGTAGAAGATGCCCTAGCTATAGCCGATCGGCTCGCCGATAGAGGCTGGTTAGTTGGGGGCGGCCAGGA
>Ga0316189_10006264_pt1 | contig 11357 bp, 8 predicted proteins | sample LowCovwburrow_MG_FD_204930 | JGI IMG/M metagenome (GOLD analysis project Ga0316189, IMG submission 204930) | Coastal sediment microbial communities from Maine, United States - Lowes Cove worm burrow | ecosystem: Environmental > Aquatic > Marine > Coastal > Sediment | place: USA: Maine... | reverse complement strand
TGCGGTTCTTGATTTGAAACTGGATTGGGTCAACGCGGACAAAGGCCCACTTCTCAAAATGAGCTGCACGCAAAAATCGGGAACTCTTTACTACTTGGATCCCTGGCTTGAGGTCACCGGGCTCCAGGTCAATGCGGAGCAAACCGAAACCGGGTTTATCCTCCAAGAGGCTACCTGCGGTCTTAATGGTGGCTCGGTCAGGCTCGTTGGCGAGGTCGGTAAAGTTGATGGGCAACGCGAAGTAAATGTAAGTCTTGAGGCGGGTGATATCGATTTGGACTTCGTCGACTACAAGGTCAATGCAACCACGGGCCTCGAGTTTACCGAAAAAAACGGGGAGCGCTCCTTGCTGATCTTCGTGCTGGTCAATGACGGCTACCTTGCGCCGGACATTAAGATCAGTGGGGTTGTTTCCGAGTTGCTGGCCGTTGTACCCGAACTCTATTTCCCAGACCCCGATTTGGAGGGGATTCAGTTACAGGCCAATATTCTTACCCAAAAACCGCTGATCGTGGAACACGAGATCGGTTTCCTGGAATTGGAAACGCCGACCCTTGTGTTTGGCGGGAACCTGGCTGAATATTACGCCCACTCGGGGCTGGTCAACATCAAAGCGGGTTCCTCCCTCGATCTGGGTAACCGAACCTATGTATTCAAGGAAAGTCAGATTCAGTTCCACCCCAATCGGCCTAACGATCCCTATTTCCAGATCGTCCTTGAATCTGAGGATTTCGGCCGCAAGAATACCATCAATATCAATGGTTATCTCAGTGAGTTGGGCCAGAACGTTGATTCAGACAATATGACGGATGTCCTGGCCAACTATCTGGTCAGCCAGGTCTCTTCGCTTGTCAGTCTACAATTGGGCGAGGGCGAAACCCTCTTCGACGACAGCTTTACCTTTGTGGTCAGTACCCCCATCACGCGTAAATTGGAAACGCGTTACGCGGTTCCGCTCAGTGACCTCAAAGACAAGCAGCGCTTTGAGTTGACCATGGGTCCCTTCTACTACAACTACCTCAATTTGATCCAAGAAGCCAATGATCTGCGCGGGAATATCCAGTATACACAGGGTTTTGGTTGGGTGAACCGCCAGAAACCGAACCTGGTTCGCAAGATTACGTTCCCCAAGGGCACCGAAAAATGGTTGCGTAAGAAGTTCAAGATCAAAAAGGGCGATGTTTACTCCGAAACCCAGTGGCGGCGCGCCGAACTGGATCTGCGAAAGCGGCTGAAGGGGCGGGGCTACCTGGCCCCGAAGGTCAGCCATACCTACGAGAAGAAGGAGTTGCGCGTCAATCTGGAGCCCGGTTCTCAGGTCGACCTTTCTGTGTCGGCCCTCAACCTCAATAAGGATGAGAAGCGTCGCCTTTTGCGGAACCTGCGGTCTCGTGGTTCGGCCAGCTTACGGGCTGCGGAACGCGAAGTGGAACGACTGGCTCGTCAACGCAAGTACCCCGATTCGGCTGCCTTTGCCGAATGGCAAGGGGATACGCTGGAAATTACCGTGCAGCTCAGCGAACCCTTTACCGATGTGGCCTTGGACTTTGGTCCGGCCGATGCAATCTTGAAACCCATTTATGGGTCCTTGGAGACGCGCAACAAGCTGGTTGTGGCCTACCTCAATAACCAAGAAGGCGCCGAGAGAAAGCTTCGCGCCCAACTGGCGGGCAAAGGTTATCTCAAACCCAAGCTGGGAAAAGGTATTTTCGAAACCGTCAATCATTTCAGTCTTCCCATTGAGCCAGGACCCAGAGGCGTCCTGGCTGAGATTTATGTTAATGGGAAACCCTTGAAGAATGATCTGGTCGGCAAACCTTTCTACTTTGGTATGATCGCAGAGATGGTGACTCGCTTGACCAAACTCGATAAAAAGGCCGTGGTCAAGGTGCGTTCCGAACGATTAGACGGCAATGTGGTTTTCCATATCGACAGTGAGCGCGTGCCCAACCCCGTCATTGAGACACTGGATATTAGCGGCGCCGCGCGTATATCAGAGCAGCGCATTCGCAAGTTTCTCGGCTTCCGTTCGGGCATGAAGCAGGAACAGCTGGTCGATGCTCAGAGGCGTCTTGTCAAGTCGGGCCCCTACCAGGCCGTTCGTCTTCAGAACAACGATGGCAGTGCCAGCCTCGCGGTAGAAGAGGGCAATCGCTGGGACACTGATATTCAAATCAGTTGGGATCGAGAAAACGGGATTGGTTGGGCCGTTCAGGCTTTGGATCACCAGTTCATGAATCGGTTTTACCCCGTGGCCATCAAGGTGGAACAGAACCGTTTGAACAATCGGTTTCAGGGCCAGATGAAATTCCTGCGCATCTTGGGAACACCAATTGATCTCTCCGTGGGTTTGGATCTGAATAAGGAGCGGGCTTTCGAACTCCGACACAGTGATGTGGACGAATTCTTTGGGATTGAACAGGGTACACAGAACCTACAGCGTGTGGAATATCGAGAGTTACGACTGGATCTCAATTACGAGTTGACCCGCTACCAGAACATTGGTTTCGGCATCCGTTCCCACAAACAAGAACTCATTGATCGCATCGTGGATTATGAAAAACCCACTGACCTTGAGGGAGATATTTTCCAGCCGGAATTCCTCTTGGCTGTCTCAGACGAGAGGATCGATCCAACCTTCCAAACCCCTCTCACCTTATCCTGGTTGTACCGGAACTTGGACCACCAGACAGATCCAGGCAACGGAATATTCGCTTCCGTCAGCGCGTCTCATTTCCTCGATGTCTATGACAACAGTGACCAGGTCTTGGGTTCCCGATTCGATATACGTTTCACCAGTTTCAAGACATGGGGTCGCTGGATGTGGTCCCAGCGGTCTGAGTTGGGAATATTTGCGCCGCTGGAGGAGAGTACCATTCTCAATGATCCTGAAAATACCTCGCTCTTCCTTTTGGGTGGGCCCAGATCGGTTCGTGGTTTTCGCTTACACCTTTTGGGACCCTTAAGTATAGGAGGCAAGGGGCCGGACCCCGTGGGCGGAGAAGCGCTGTTCTTCTTCAGTCAGGAACTCGCCTTTGACACCCACCTTTTTGGCGTTTCGGTCAACCCCTTCGTAGACGGTGGCTGGGTTTGGGAGGAGCGTGAGAAACTCTTCAGCTCCTCGCTGGTTATTTCCGGAGGGATGGGGCTGAGCATTGACTCGCCGGTTGGTTACTTCCGTTTGGACTGGGCAGTCCCCATCAGGGACCAGGCCTTTGAAGATCAACTTGAGGGTCTGTTCCTTGATAAGCCTGACGAGGATCACTTCCGCAAATCGGTTTTAGAACAATTCACCTTTGTTTTTGGGCGCACCTTCTAAGCCGGCGTCAAAGCAGTGCCTTAGTCCGCCCGTCGCTGCAGCAGCCAGGTATTGCCCTGGGGATCTTTCAGCTCATCGCCCGATTCGGCATAGGTGTACTTAAGGGTTGCGAGCGTCCAAATATCCCCACTGCCAGGCGGGCTTGCCAAAGACGTGATCTCGCCGGCAGGCTTGCCGGCACAGGTCAGGTCGAAACCCTGGTCGGCCGTAAGTTTGCCAGGTCGTCGTAACTGAACAAGCAATTGCGGCGGGCGCCCACGGTCCCGGGTTCTGGCTACGGTTTCCTGACCTACGAAGCAGCCCTTGGTATCGGAGATGCGTCCCGCTCCGCCATAGATCATGGGGTTAAGCCCAGGTTTCATGTCGATGCCGAACCAGGGAATGAAGGCTAGGACCCGTGTCAGATCAAGGGCAGAGAAACCACAAGCTTTGATGCCTGAATCCAGAAAGTGTTGGATGGCCGCAGGGGCATTTTCTTTCAAGCACAAGAGGTCATAGCCACCGTGCCCACTACGATCATTTGAGAAACAGACAGCCCCGTCCAGAGGTGCAACGTCGCTTGCGCCAGGACCCTGAATCGAGAAACAGGTTTGTTCCTCGGCAAGGGTGAGCCTTATATCATCCATGATCAGGTAGTGATCCAGCAGCTCCAGCAAACGGCTGCCCATGCGGGGCAGAACGCCTAGCAGGTAGGTTTGTGGTTCCGTGCGATAGATTTGCATATCGACGAGAATTTTTCCGTTGCGGTCCAGCAGCCAGGCTGCCGCCGTTGTGCCCACAGGGATGCCATGAATATTCTGACTGAGCAAGCCCTGTAAAAAACTCATGGCATCGGGACCCGCGACCCGCACCCATTCCAAGTGAGAGAAGTCGAGCAGGGCACGGGACTCGGCCAGAAGTGCGTATTCTTCTTCCAATTGGCTATAGGTCCCGGGGAGGTCGTGCTCCCAGAGCCGATAGCTGGATGCGGGGGAATTGATCACGATTGGTACCCTTTCATTTCATGGGCTCCGGAACGCTGATACCACCTTTCGTGAAAGCGTGTTTCACCGCCCAGTTCCGGGTGATAGGTTATGGCCGTATAGTGTTGGTAGACCACACCGGTAACGTCTTTACCGTAACGAGAGAGGACGCGAAGTTCCCGACCCGGGTTGGTGATACGTGGTGCGCGGATAAACAGCGAAGGGACGGCCGAGAGCGACCAGAGCGGGCATTCCTGCTCAATTTGAAAACTTTCGCGCTGGCTACCATAGGCATTGCGCTCCACATGAACGGGAACCCAGCCAAAACTCTTCTGCCCCACATTGTCGACCTTCTCGCACATCAGGATGGCACCGGCACAGGTGCCCAGGATGGGCAGCCCTTCCCTGCCAAAGCGGTCCAAAGAATCGAACAGATCATAGCATTCCATGAGCTTGAGCATGGTGCTCGATTCGCCACCCGGTAGGATCAGTCCCTTGAGACCGTCCAGGTGTTTCGCGAGCTTGACCAACCGGCAGGGGATGCCGAGTTGGTCAAGTACCTTGCGATGGGCGTCAAATCCACCCTGGAGCGCGAGGATGCCGATCATGTTTACCAGCCACGGCCCGCGAGCAGTTCATTCTCGGGCAATTCGCTGATGTTGATGCCGACCATTGCCTCACCGAGGTTCTTGGAGGCTTCCATCACAATCGCGGGTTCGTTGTAATGGGTGGTTGCTTTAACAATGGCGCGGGCGCGCATTTCCGGGTTTCCAGATTTGAAGATGCCCGAGCCGACAAATACCGATTCAGCACCCAGCTGCATGAGCAGGGCGGCATCAGCCGGAGTCGCCATTCCGCCAGCGGCGAAATTGGGAACGGGCAATTTGCCTTGTTCGGCCACCATTTTGACCAGAACAAAGGGAGCACCCATTTTCTTGGCTTCGGCCATCAAGCTGGCATCGTCAAGCGCGCTGAGCATGGCGATATTCCTTTTAATGGTTCGCATGTGGCGAACGGCTTCCACCACGTTGCCCGTACCGGCTTCACCTTTGGTGCGAATCAGAGCGGCACCCTCGCCAATTCGGCGTAGAGCTTCGTTCAGGCTGACCGCGCCACAGACAAAAGGCGTTTTGAAATCCTGTTTCCAGATATGGTTTTCTTCGTCGGCTGGGCTGAGAACTTCACTTTCGTCGATGAAGTCAACGCCGATGGCTTCCAAGATCTGGGCTTCTACGAAATGGCCAATGCGGCACTTGGCCATGACTGGAATTTGAACCGATTCTCTGATTTTCAACACCAATTCGGGAGGCGACATTCTTGCGACGCCACCCTGGGCGCGAATATCGGCGGGAACCCGTTCCAGCGCCATTACGGCGACGGCCCCTGCATCTTCGGCAATTTTCGCCTGGTCTGCGGTGACCACATCCATGATGACCCCGCCCTTGAGCATTTCGGCCAAGCCGGTTTTAAGTGCGAGCGAACCTACTTCTTTCAAGACTATCCTCCACCTGAACATGATCCCTGGCCGTATTCATTCGGCCACGCGCTATTATCGCTCTAGTCGAATGGATTATCAATGTTTTGCGTGGAAATTCCTCCCGAGCTGGGCCCTTCGTCCTCAATTCCACTATAGGAATTGGCCATTCGTTTCAGGTTTTGCATTATCAAACCCGCTTTTGGTGTATCATAGCTGTCTCTGTGATTTGGGTCCTCCTCCTCAGAAGGAGAGGTTTTGCCCAAGGCGAGCGACAATACCAGAGCTTTTGAAGTGGTAACCCACTCGAAACACTTAGGAAATTACAATGACCAAACGAAAAGACGAACGTAGAAAACTTCTTCAGGAAGACGAGTTTCTCAACCGCATGGAACGGGCCGCGCGGTACACCCAGCAAAACCCCTGGCGGGTCGCTGCCTGGTTTGCCCTGCTGTTTGTGCTGGCTGGAGCCTGGTCTGCCTATGGTGTCTTATCCAATAATAAGAGTGGTGAGCAGGCAACCCTCCTTTATTCCAAGGTGGAAAAGCAGTTGCAAACTCCTTTCGATGACGAGAAGGCCGAAGTTAAATACGCATCCAAAAAGGAAAAACACGAGGCGCTGCTCTCAGGCCTTGATGAAATCATCCAGAGCGAAAGCGGTGTGATCCAAAAGGAAGCTGTGATTTACAAGATCGGACGCTTGATCGATCTGGGCCGTCACGATGAGCTGAAAGACCTTTATACCCAACTGGTTGACAAAGGTGGGAACTTGAAGTTCATGGGCCTACTCGGACTCGGTGACATGCTGTTTGCCGAAGAAAAGTATGCCGAGGCCATTTCTAAATACGAGGCAATTAACAGCTTGAAAGGTGCTGATTTTGAAGACCTCGTTATTTATAAGGTGGCCCTCTGTCATCAAGCGAGTGGTGATTTGGATTCCGCGAAAACCGGACTTGGCGCACTTGTGGATCGCTTTCAAGGCTCCGAGAAGAGCCCCCCGCCCATCCTGTCCAAGGCTCGGGAGCTGCTCGAAGAGATCGAGGGCAGTTCGGAGAGCAAGGGCTGATCGCCTGGCTTGGGAGTTCCTCAATGGGTGCGCTGAACCTGGTTCCAATTATTGAAAAGAAGAAGTGTCGGCAACGGCTCTCTGATTCAGAGATTCAATTCTGGATCGAGAGTCTGGTTGCTGGCCAGATTCCGGATTATCAATCCGCTGCTCTGTTGATGGCGATCCGCCTCAACGGTATGGATTTCGATGAGACCGCCGCGCTGACCCGAGCCATGGCCGATTCAGGCGACCGCCTTTCTTTTCCGGATTACCCGGTTCTGGTCGACAAACACTCTACCGGTGGCATTGGCGATAAGGTGACGATTATTCTCGCGCCGATTTTGGCTGCCTGTGGCTTGCCGGTCACCATGCTGTCGGGCCGTGGACTTGGTTTCTCCGGTGGCACGATTGACAAGTTCGAGTCTCTGACCGGTGTTTCCTGTAATGTGTCTGGCGCACGGATGCGCGCCATGCTCGATCGCTGTGGCTGGGCCAATGCTCAGGCCTCTGATCGTATTGCACCCGCAGATCGGGTTCTCTACGGTCTTCGCGATGTAACGGCAACGGTTGACTCCATACCCTTGATTACCGCCTCCATTCTCTCCAAGAAGATTGCCGGCGGCGCGGGCTACTTGACCATGGACGTCAAGTGCGGCGCAAGCGCCTTTATGCAGGACGAGGCCATGGCCAGGGAACTGGCCGAGAACCTGCGCACCATCGGCGGTTTGGGTGGTCTCTCTGTTCGGGGCGTGATCTCGCGAATGGAAGAACCCCTGGGACGTGCGGTTGGTAACTATCTGGAACTCCTTGAATCCGTGACTTACCTACGCGTGCCGCCAGATGAGCCGTTGATGGAATTGGTATTGGTGCTGGGCGAGATCATGCTGGAGCAGGGTGGTATCACCGACAACTGTCGCGAACGCATGCTGCAAAAACTGGCCGATGGGACCGCCTTACAGCGTCTAGTCGACTATTTGCGTTTTTCCGGCGCCGAGGAAGCGGCTCTGGAAGGTTTGTTGGCCGACAGCTTCGCGAACCATCCCCGTTTTCCTCTGCTCGCCGATCGTTCCGGCGTTGTGACCGCGATTGCCGGTCGCCAGGTGGGTTTTCTACTGGTGGATTGGGGTGCGGGCCGAAGAGTAGTAACCGATCGCCTGGACCCGCTTGCTGGCGTGGTGCTGGAGAAACAGGTTGGCGAACGGGTCGAAGCGGGTGACGTGCTTGCCTGGATATATGGAACTCGGCCTCATTCGGACCCCGAAGATGCAAAAAACAAGCTTCGCGCCTGTTTTTCCTTGGGCGAAAGTGGTGGGTCTGAGTCGCGTCCAATTATTCTTCACTCATTTTAGGAGCCATATGAGCCTGCTTTGTTTTAGAATATAAGAATGTATCCGGAAGGGGTCTCAACAGATCCCATGGTTATGTAGTCGAGTGAGGGTTTTGGATACCTTCAGCGGTCTCATGGCCCCGGATGAGAGCATCGGGTCGACCTCGGACGACCGGTGTGATCCAGCCACCACACGACGGAGCCTGGAGAATATGACCATTGGTGAAACCCTAAAACGGGCCCGAAAGAAAATGAATCTGGAACTTGACGATGTGGCGAGCAGCACCAAAATCGCCAAGATGTTTATTATCGCCTTGGAAAACGACGATATTTCAAGTCTGCCAAAAGGGGTTTATACGCGCATATTCCTGCGCACCTATGCCAGGCTCCTCAAATTGGACGAGGATATTATCACCACCGAGTACCATGAACAGTTCTCGGTGAAGTCTCATTTTGTTGCCCAAAAAGAACAAACCCGGCGTGACAACATGCAGTACATACACGATCGTAACAAGGCCGTGTTGATCTTTTTGTTGTTAATCCTTCTGCCGGTGATCGGTGCTATCAGTTATTTTGCCTATGGGGATGAGATAACAGCCAAATTCGATCAATGGATGGGCAAGTCACCTGCGGTTGTTGCACCGACTTCGACCGAGGAGGCTGACGCTCAAATATTGCCTAAGACTCAGGAACCGGTTGTGTCGAAGTCTGTCCCGCAAGATGCTGACGGCGAGACCATTGGCGATATCGCAAAACCCGAGCCTGTCGTGCTTGAAGACACACCTCCCATGGAAGAAACAACCCCGGCGGACTTGGCCGAGGAAACCGATGCGGGTGCAATTGATGTTTCAGAGCCGTTGCCCGAGGCGACAGACTTTGATCCCGAGGAACCGGTTGTTGTTGGTTCAGCTCAGGTGCTGCCTGTCAAAGACGTGGCCTCGATTGCCTGGACACCTGAAGGCCGAAAAGGTTCCCTGGCCGATATGTTCGCGATTGAATCGTTGGCGCGGGTTTGGGTTAAAGTGATCATTGATGGGGAAATCGTGACAGAACGCTTTCTCTTTCCTGGAACACCTCGTTATTATCGCTATGGCGAAACCCATTCGGTTGTGATCGGTATGACGAACCGAGTGGCTGTCCAGTCTGGTGAGGTCTTTCGGGAAAAGGCCCATGATGTGAATTCTCTTGTCGTTGCCGAATTTGGACCCGGTGGTTTTCTCGACGCGCTTGATGTGGGGGTCGCGAAAGTGCTTGCCCGTCAAAAGGAATAGATATGGAAGATATTCTTCAAAGAATTCGTAATGGGGAACTACCTCCCCACGCTCGAGAGGCCTTGGTCCGAGGGATGCTACCTCTGGAGGGGGAACTGCTTCTCTCCGCCATATTCCTTATTTGCACCGATTCACCTGAACTGACCGACGATGCCCAGAGTACTTTTGCGGGTTTGCCCGATGGCCTCAAGATCGGTTTCTTTAGTGACCGCAATTTGGAACCGGAACTCAGCGCATTCTATTTGACGGGCTTCGAAATGGCCTACGATGTCATGTCGGCGATTTTGCTCAACCCGATGACTCCGGGTTCCGCCATCGCACGCGTAGCCGCCACTTTGGATTCGGGTCTGATCGACCTGGCTGTCAACAACCAGGTCAAGATCCTTGAAGAGCCCGAGATTGTTGATCGTTTGGAGAAGAACCCGAACCTCTCCATCAACCAGAAGCAAAAACTGGAAGAGTATGGCCGGCTCTTGCTGAAGGTTCAGATCTCGCCCGCAGAAGAGTTGGAGAACATTTCTCTCAAAGAGATTGAGCGGCAAGCAATTGAAGATGCCAAGGAGATTGTGGCTGCGGTTGGCAAAGAGACCAGCGCCAGTTTGAGTGCCCAAAAGAAAGCGGCCAGGCAACAGGAAAAGGCTGCAAAAGAACAGGCAAAAGAGGTTGAAGATAAGGCATTCGAAGAGGCGGCTGATGACCACGAAGTCGAAGGCCGGAAAACAAAACAGAAGATCTCTGTCTTGGAGCAAATTGCAACCATGAGTGTACCTCAGAAGGTGCAGGCGGCCATTAAGGGGGACCGCGAGGTTCGCAGCACCCTCATTCGAGAATCCAACAAGCTGGTCTGTTGCGCCGTTATCAAGTCGCCGCGAATTACCGAGTCTGAAGTCGAGTTCTATGCCAATTTGCGCAATGTGCAGACAGATGTGTTACGCTTGATTGCCATGAACCGCGAATGGATCAAGAGCTACAAGATCTGCCACAACTTGGTCAAGAATCCGCGTACCCCCCTCACGTTCTCCATGAAGTTGCTTTCGCGACTTAATAAAACGGACCTCAAGCAACTACATCGCGACCGAGGAGTGCCGGAAGCATTGCGCAAAATGGCAAAAAGAAGGATGCAGGGACTGAATTAAGTGTTTAGAATAGAATTAGGGTTGTCAGATTAAAAGAATCATTCATATTAGTAGAAGGGGTATGTTGGTCAAGGTCGACATCATCATGAGTAATAAAGGAGCTCGTTTCGCCAATGGATCATTATCAAACTTTAGGGGTTTCCAGAAATTGTGACAGGTCGACTCTGCATCGTGCCTTCCGGGAGCTTTCAAAGGGAAAACACCCGGATCGCTTCTCCGAAGAGGAACGACCCAAGGCTGAGCGAGAGTACCAACGCATTGTGATTGCCTTCAATACACTGAAAGACGAGCGCATGCGGCGTGAATATGACCGCAAGCTCCAGTCTCCCGTGGTGAGAAAGACGTTTGAGGATCCGGCCAAGCAGGCCGATAAATTTTTCGCCGCTGGCAAGTCCCAGATGAAAGTTGGGAATCACGAGGCCGCACTTGAGAGTTTTAAGCGATCCAATCATTTTCGAAAGGACGCCGAGACACTCTATCAGTTAGCGATGGCGGAATGTCAATCCAAATCCACGAAAAGACAAGCCGTAGATCATTTTCAGGAAGCGATACGGCTGAAACCGGCGGTGCTCAAGTACCACCTCGATTTAATTAAGTTACTGGTTGATTTCGGTTTGAATGCTCGAGCGAAGGTGGCTCTGGAAAAAGCGGTTGCCGTTTTTCCCAAAAGCGAGGATTTGCTCGAGATCGGCCGAGTTTTGGATCCCAAGAAATACAAAGGATTTCTTGGCAATATTTTTGGTCGCTAGGGGTAGTGAGGCGTGCGCTATCAATCATTCGTTGCCACTGATGTAGGCATGAAACGAAAGGCAAATGAAGA
>Ga0316189_10006263_pt1 | contig 11357 bp, 7 predicted proteins | sample LowCovwburrow_MG_FD_204930 | JGI IMG/M metagenome (GOLD analysis project Ga0316189, IMG submission 204930) | Coastal sediment microbial communities from Maine, United States - Lowes Cove worm burrow | ecosystem: Environmental > Aquatic > Marine > Coastal > Sediment | place: USA: Maine... | reverse complement strand
TCTTTCAGGCCGGTTATTGATCTATGCAGTGATTCAGATGCAAGCCCGAAAAGATTGTCCTGTTCGGGTACAACCCGAATGTCATAAATTTCCTGCAGTGTAATGGGAACCATGCCGTCCAGCTGCATGGATTCCTTGTCGAGAATGGCAACCGCGCCACCAGGCAGCGAATGAGCGGATTCCTCAATATTCCTGGAACGACTGATACCGATATAGAGTTTCTCTCGACCTACACCGATGCCTCTTGTATATCCGGGTAAATCCACTTTCTCTACCAGAGACTGTCCTTTATAAATCCGCAGTTGCTTGTCTTCGGAGCTGCACAGGTAAAGCAGTTCACCATCAACCGTTAAAGAATGTGGCTGCGACAATCCATCCAGAAATACATCTCCTGACCTGATATCTATAACCTCACCCAAACCGACCGTGCCGTCCTTGTATTGCCTGTTCGTGTCAAAGCGGCCAAAAATCGAGGCCAGAAGCCTGCCTTCGTAGAAGGTAACGCTGTTCAGGTGAGAGGAATCGTTCTCACCCGGCAATCCCCAGCTATCGATCTGTTCGAGCTTACTGGAAAGGCATATGACCGAGTTCTGCTCCGTTGCAGCAATATAAATCCGGTTCTCGTGCATAAACACATCGTGGATGTCCAGTGCGTCTTCCGATAACCGGACTTTCTGTGGAAGGCCATTTTCAACGACCCACAGTTCACGCCCCCCGTCATCCTGGCATGCCGAAAGCAACACGGCATCCGACCAGTGAATGCCTGTCGCCGGCTGTTGCGTCAGAATGCGGCCGTCTCCATTGCCGAGAAAAACCAGCCCCCCCTGGCCGGGACAGCTGATCAGCAGGGAATCCTGCAACTCCGTGGCCCCTGTCCCAGCTGTAATGAATTCGTTTTTTATACCCATATCTGTACCAGGAGCCTGTCGCACGATCAATAATCAGGGCATTATACTGTACTGAAACGAGGTGACTCCAAGTTGCGGCGTCTGGACCTGAGCGCTTCATAGAGCACCCTGTCTAACCTTGTTAATTCCCTTAGCAAGTCCAGTTCTCCAGTGCTTATATCCCCCACACCCGGGCGCTGTTCGGTCTTGTTGACTACCAGCGGTCCTGCAGGCAACGGCAACCCGAGGTGCGCAAAGATGATAGCGCGATCCGCGTCAAAGGTTTCGGTCAGTCCCACATGGGTAAAACTGTCCAGGTGATCGATCGCCAGCTCGAGTAATTCATCCTCGGAAAAATCGGCCAGCTGCTGTCTTTTTGGATTCGGGTAACCGCATGCCAGCCGCCAGACCTGGCTATTCCATATCCGCTCCCGTACCAGGGGATGCTGAAATCCGGCCTCCAGGAATTCCCCCAGATCCAGTCGCTGGGCAATTTCATAGATGGGCAACTCGCTGGAGTCACGACCCAGGCAAAAATAATAAAATGACAGGACCCTTTCGCAGGGTTCCCTTAAAAACGTGAATGAAACCCTTGAACCAAGAAACGGCCTGGCGAACTCATAACCGAAGTGGCCGGATATAAATGCGATATCCCGGAAGTCGTCCGGGGTCTTTCCGGTAAAGTCTCCATGACTTACCAGATCCGAACCGTAATACTGACTGGCCGCTTGAACAATTGATGTCCCGGCTGTTTTCTGGATATGAAGAAACACGGCAGGTTTTGCCTGCACGACGGGGGCATTCCTTGTGTCTTTACTGCTATCCAATTTCTGACATCCCCTTCATTCCAGTAAAAATGTGTAGTAGACGCGTCTGAAGCTGTCTTAATTGTCTGGCATTACCGCTCAAGAGCATATAAACAGATGCTGATGCTACCTGCCCTGTTCGTCGCATTTGTGGTGGCTGGTTTCCTGTCCTGGCAGTTAGCCAACGCCCGTGGTTACTGGTTGATTCTCGACGAACCCAATCAGCGCTCCCTGCATACCCGGCCAACACCCAGGACCGGGGGCATCGCTATTCTGGCCGGTGCTTCTGCGGGTCTGTTTACCGCCTGGATTACCGGGGGCTATGCCCTTGTAGCCTTGCCGACGGGCATCAGCATCTTCACCCTGGCACTGCTCGCACTATTTGATGACCGGCACAACCTGGGGGCCGGCCTGCGACTGTTGATTCAAATGACTGTGGTTGCATTTCTTCTGTATTCCAGCCATCAACCTGGTCTGAATACCCTGGTCTATGCAGCCACCTTCCTGTTGCTCGTCTGGATGATCAACCTATACAACTTCATGGACGGCATGGATGGCCTTGCCGGTGGCATGGCCATCATGGGTTTCGGCACCTTTGCCCTGCTGGCCTGGCAGGCCGGCAATATGGAATTTGCCCTGGGCTGCGCCATCATTGTCGCTGCATGTGCCGGCTTCCTGCTGTTGAATTTCCCGCCTGCGAAACTGTTCATGGGGGATGCCGGCTCAACGGTGCTGGGACTGCTGGCTGGTGTCGTCATCCTTAAGGCCCATGTCGATGCCATCCTGCCCATCTGGCTGGGCCTGCTGGTATTCTCACCCTTCATTGTTGATGCCAGCGTGACGCTGGCGACCCGCATGCTACGTGGCGAACGCTTCTGGCTGCCCCATAAAACCCATAATTATCAGAAACTTGTTGAGACCGGCTGGGGACACAAACGCACTGTGCTGGCCGAATATGCCCTGATGCTCGCCTGCAGCGGGACTGCCGTAGCGGCGGCCCCGCAGTCGCTACCGCGCCAAACTGTAATAATCGCTGTCTGGACGGTAATATATACAATCCTTATATACCAGATTCACCGGGCCGAACAACGCGGGGATCCACAAACATGAGATTGTATGGCCGACTTCGCAACCCGCTGGTTGCCTTCATCCACGACCTGCTGGTGGTACCCGCGGCGTGGTTTGTCGCCTACTGGCTGCGTTTTAACTTTACCAGCATCCCGGATCACTACCTCACCCAGGCCTGGCTGTGGCTGCCATTGCTGCTGGTGGCCCAGGGCGGGACGTTTATCTACTTTGGCCTCTACCGGGGTGACTGGCGGTTTGCCTCCATGCCGGACCTGCTGCGCATCATCAAGGCAGTAACAGTGGGAACACTGTTTTGCGTGGCAATCATCTTCCTGTTTACCCGCCTGCACAATATCCCGCGTTCCGTATTTCCCGCCTATTGGCTTTTATTGATTGCGGGACTGGGCACACCACGGTTTTTCTATCGCTGGATCAAGGACCACAAGTTCTATCTTGGCCAGGGACAGCGTGTATTGATTGTCGGTGCCGGCCGGGCTGGTGAAATGCTGGCGCGCGACCTGTTGCGCGACCCACACCGCACCCTGGAGCCGGTGGGTTTTGTGGATGACATGAAACACAAAAGGGGCGCAGAAATTCACGGTATCCGGGTACTCGGCAGTTGTAGGCAGCTGCCCAAGCTGGTTAAACGGCTGGAGGTGGACATCGTGCTGCTGGCAATCCCCTCGGCACGCTCACCACAGATTCGCCGTATTGTGGAATATTGCGAGGCTGCCAACGTGCCCTTCAGGACGATTCCCTGCATGCAGGACCTGATTGCCGGACGCATCAGTATCAACACCCTGCGTGAAGTGTCCATTGAAGACCTGCTGGGACGCGACCCGGTGAAGCTCGACCGCGAGGCGATCAGCACCGAGCTGTCAGGACGCTGTGTATTAATCAGCGGCGGTGGCGGCTCCATCGGCACCGAATTATGCCGCCAGGTTGCAAAACTGGCCCCGTCAAAATTGATATTGCTGGAGAATTGCGAATTCAACCTGTTCCGTATCGAAAACGAATTACGACAGACCTTCCCTGACATCGAATTGCATCCCGTGCTTGGCGATGTTGCCGACGAGGTCGCTGTCGAGCACCTGTATAACACCTATAAGCCGGATATCACCTACCACGCGGCCGCCTACAAACATGTACCGATGCTGGAGTCACAGATACGCGAGGCCATTCACAACAATGTCTGTGGCACCAAGATCATGGCACAGGCAGCAGACCGTCATGGCTGTGACGCCTTCGTGCTGATTTCAACAGACAAGGCCGTTAACCCGGCCAACATCATGGGAGCCAGCAAGCGGATTGCAGAGATATTTTGCCAGAACCTCAACCAGCGATCCGACACACGTTACATTACCGTGCGCTTTGGCAATGTGCTGGGATCGGATGGCAGCGTGGTACCGCTGTTCAAGGAACAGATTGAAAACGGGGGCCCGGTGACCGTGACGCACCCCGAAATGATGCGCTATTTCATGACCATCCCCGAGGCCTGCCAACTGATCCTGCAGGCCGAGTCCATGGGTAGTGGCAGCGAAATCTACGTGCTGGACATGGGCGAACCGGTCAGTGTCACCTACCTGGCAGAGCAGCTGATACGACTGTCCGGTAATGAGCCCGGCAAGGATATCGAGATCGTGTATACCGGTCTGCGACCGGGCGAAAAACTCTTTGAAGAACTGTTTCATGAGAAAGAACGGCTAACCGGCACGCAACACGATAAGATCTTCCTGGCCAGATATCGACAGATCGAGTGGGACCTGCTGTATAAATTGATCTGCGAGATGGAAACGGCCTGCAAGCACTATGACGAAAAAGCCCTGTTAAAAGGCATCGCCACCCTGGTGCCTGAACTGCATCACATCGACAAGGAACTGCCCGACAACGTGATTCATCTGGCCGGGCAGGTCAAAAAGGCCTAAATTTGGCAATAACGGCTGCAGGACCAGATTTTATTTATTGGCCACGGAATCCACGGAAGAACACTGAAAGATAAAAGCCTACTTTGTCCATCCAGAAAGAATAATTCTCGCCAAGACGCAAAGCTATAACTTATTTAATATCAAAGACATACTAAAATTATTCCTTTGCGCCTTTGCGCCTTTGCGCCTTTGCGAGAGAAATTACAGCGTTAATGGATGGGAAGTAATTTTTCCGTGTTCTTCCGTGGATTCCGTGGCCATAATATTTTTGTCAGGTTGATCCAGCATCCACAATCTGCACCAACATCTGACTGAGTTCTGACCACACCCGCTCCGGATCCAGCGTACCGTAGCAAGCGGGAAACACCTCAGCCTTATCCGGGTAGTGGCACTTCCGCTGCTGGCAGGGTGCACACGGAAATTGTACCTGCAGTTGTAACTGTGACTCGCCCAGTGTCCCGATCAAACCGGGGTCCGTTGAACCATACAGGGTGATACACGGCGTACCGAGGGCTGCCGTCAGATGTACCAGCCCGGTGTCCACACCGACGACCGCTCCGGCGGCGGCGATCACCGCAGCCAGTTCGCCGAGTTGCATGCGGGGCAATACCTCGATGGCATCAGCAACTGCCGCAATCTGTTGCGCACGCTGCTGCTCAATGGCATTGCCCCAGGGGATTTTTACCTGCAGGCCGGCAGCTGCCGCCATGGCGGCCAGCCTGAGCCAGTAATCATCCGGCCAGTGTTTCGTCGGCCAGGTCGTGCCATGCAGAAACACCAGATAAGGCTGCCGTGCACGCTGTGGGAAATGTTGTTTGATGCCGTAATCAGGTGACTCATCCGACACCGGATAATCCAGTGCCGCTGCAAACAACTGCCTTACCCGCTGCACTGCATGTTGATTGCGTGCAATGGCAAAGCGGTGGTTATAGGCACGGGCTGCAACGGGTTCACGGGCACTGTCACGATCCAGACCCGAGCGAGGACCACGCGCAAGGCGTGCCATCACGGCGCTCTTGATGAGTCCCTGGGCATCGATGATGTGATCATAGTGCCGTCTGCGCAACTGCCTGACTGCCGCCTGTGGTTCACCGCTACGCAGCACCTGTAACGGACGATGCTTCCAGCGCCGTAACGCCACCGGTATCACCTCATCAATGGCCGCATGCCACACCGGCACCTCGGCAAAGGCCTCCTCCACCACCCAGTCAAAACGGATGTCGGGTTTATGCCGTGTGGCATCGGTAACGGCCGGCAGGGTATGCAATACATCGCCCAGTGAAGACGTTTTAATAATCAGGACCCTCACCGCCGCATCACCTCTTCCATCGCCGCAAGAATGCGCGCCGGTTTCAGCTCATTGAGACAATTGAGGTGACCCAGCGGACACTCACGCTGAAAACAGGGACTGCAGTCCAGCCCCAGCCGCTCAACCCTGGCAGCCTCTGACAGCGGCGGGGTAAACCCGGGATCGGATGAACCATAGATCGCCACCATCGGTCGCTGCAGGGCCGCTGCGATGTGCATCAGGCCCGAGTCATTGGACACCACAAAACTCGCCATTGCCAGCAGGTCGATGGCATCTTCAAGGCGGGTGCGGCCGGCAAGATTTTCACAGCGTCCCTGCGTCTGCGCATTAATACTGTCGCATACCGACTCGTCATTCACCGAGCCGAACAGCCACACCTGCCAGCCCTGCGCCAGCCATTCCCGTGCAACCTCGGCATAGTAGGCCTCCGGCCACTTCTTTGCCGCACCAAACTCGGCACCCGGGCACAGCGCCAGCACGGGCTTTTTATCAGGATCCAGGTCCAGCCGTTGCAGTGCCGCATAACCGTTCTCATGGTTCGTGATCAGGGCCGGGGCCGGCAGCGGTTCCGGCAGGTCCTCCCCATCCGCAAGAGCCAGTGCAATGAAACGCTGCACCGTCATCACCAGTCGCAGCTTGTCGAGGCGGCGGCAGTCATTTAGCAACCATTGCCGCATTTCGCCAACATAGCCGCTACGCAACGGGATGCGCGCCCAAAAGGGAACCAGTGCGGATTTCAGGGAATTGGGCAGCACGATGGCCTGCTGGTAGTGTCCGGCACGCAAGTCAATACCCAGGCGACGGCGGGTCAGCAACTTGAGTTCACCATGCCCCAGGGGCATATCGATCGCCTCACGCACTTCCGGCATCCGTTCCAGCAGTACCCGCGTCCAGCCCGGTGCCAGTACATCAATCGCCCGTTCACCATCCTGCGCCTTGAGCACCATGAACAGACTCTGGGCCATCACCATGTCACCGACCCAGGATGGCGCGATTATCAGGACAGCACTCACGTGATCAGGACTCGTTTGATTTTTACATGCTCATGAATATACTCCGCCGCCTTCTCATGCAGGCTGTACAGGTCCTCGCGGCGGCCATAGGCAATACCATTGGCCGCCCAGGTCTCGTGTTGTTCAGAGCACAGCATCTCATGCAACACCTGGTTGAGTAGCGACTGCCGAAACGGCGATGGCACCACGCGTCCGGCAGCGGCATTCTCCACGTGAAAGGCATAACCACAGGTCGCGGTCGTCAATACCGGCAGACCGGCCACAATGGCTTCAACGAGCACCGTACCGGTGTTCTCATGGCGCGCCGGATGCAGCAGCAGGTCGGCACCCTGAAGAAAACGCGGAATGTCATCCCGCCCCGTAAACAATCGGACGTTTTCCTGCAGACCCAGCCGTTTCACCAACCGCTGCACCGGATCCTGTTTGTCCTGACCGATGATAAACAGGCGCACACGTTGGCGTAGCGTCACCGGTAACGCAGCCACGGCCACCAGGCCGCGGTCAAAGCCCTTCATGTTGAACCCGGACCCCACTGACAGCAGCAATAGCTGATCATCTGCCAGCCCGAACTCCTGCCGAAATGCGGCACGTATCTGGCCCCTGCTCTCCGCCGCCATGCGGTCCCTGGAAATACCGGGCGGCAGCATACGGATACGGCTGTCCGGCGTGCCGTAATACTGCTTGTAGTACTGCAACTGCAACGCTGAAATCATCAGCACCAGCGTCTTTGATGCAGCACCGAACACCGCTTCTTCCTGTTGCAGAAAAAACCGGTAGCGGCCCAGCAGCCAGACCAGGCGGGACTTGTTTTCAACGTGCTCCTGACGGAAACAGGGATCGGCGGCATAGTAAACATCCAGGCCGCTCATCCTGTTAAAACCGACCACGGCAGCCACCGGATTGTGCTGCAAATGTTGCCCCAGCAGCTTTATAAAGTTCCGGTATCTGACAAAGTTCCTGACACCCCGCGCGGGCAGTTGGTGCACCTGGAATCCTGCGGGGATGTCACCCTGCCAGGAGAGGGTGTAGACATGTATTTCATAACCGCGTTGCTGGCAGGCGACGGCCATGCGCAGCATGTCGCGCTGCAAGCCACCATAGGGAAAATACTTGAAGAGGACGAATGCAAGCTTCATCGCAACACGATTTATGCAGTCCGGCCAGACTTGCGTTCATTCAGAAAGAATAACTCTCGCCAAGACGCCAAGATCGCAAAGTTAAACCTGATTGCCATCAAAAGCATATTAATAGTCTTTTCTTGGCGTCTTTGCGTCTCTGCGAGATAAATTACACTATTTGTGGGTAAAGACTAGACCACGGTCAACCAGTCGCTGTATTTATCGACCCTGCCGTGCACGACATCAAAGTAGAGTGATTGCAATTGTTCGGTGACCGGCCCGCGACTGCCGTTGCCAATAATGCGGTTATCCACTTCACGAATCGGTGTCACTTCCGCCGCCGAACCGGTAAAAAACGCCTCGTCCGCCAGGTACACCTCGTCACGGCTAATGCGTTTTTCACGCACCGTCAGACCACTATCAGCCGCCAGTTCCATAAGGGTGTCACGGGTAATGCCTTCCAGTGCCGAACTGGTGTCCGGCGTGTACAACACGCCATCACGCACGATAAAGATATTCTCCCCACTGCCCTCGGCGACAAAGCCGTGATCGTCCAGCAACATGGCCTCGTCATAACCGGTTTGCAGCGCCTCACTCAGGGCCAGCATGGAGTTGATGTAGTTGCCGGTCGCCTTTGCCTTGCACATGGTGATGTTGACATGATGACGGGTATAGGACGAGGTCCTGATGCGAATCCCCTTCTCCATGTTGTCGGCTCCCAGGTAGGAACCCCAGTCCCAGGCCGCCACCATGGCATGCACCCTGAGATTATCGGCACGCAGTCCCATGCCCTCAGCACCGTAGAAAAACAGGGGGCGAATATAGGCGGACTCCAGGCGATTTTCGCGCACCGCGGTTATTTGCGCTGCGTTGATCGTTTCCTGGTCCCAGGGCACCGGCATCATCATGATATGTGCCGAGCCGAACAGGCGCCGGGTGTGTTCCTGCAGACGGAAGATCGCCGCACCCTTGTCAGTCTTGTAGGCGCGCACGCCTTCAAACACACCCATACCGTAATGCAGGGAATGCGTTAACACATGTACCTGTGCCTCGCGCCAGGGTACCAGCTCGCCATCCATCCAGATGACGCCGTCACGGTCAGCCATTGACATAATTGAATCTCCTAAAATCTTTAATTAGCCACGGAATCCACGGAAGAAAACGGAAAGATTTTTTGTTAGACATTTATCTTTCAGTGGATTCCGTGGCTATTAATATCTTGTTTTCACTTTCTTCCGTGGCAAGTTCTTAAGATTAAGCTTCATCATCACTCACCCATAAACCGGTCCCAGATACCAGCAACGGCAGACCGCTGATCAAGCAGCACGTCATTGCCGGCGACACTCGGCTGTTCCTGCAGGGCAAGGTGGTTAATGTGATGCCGGATGGTGCAATACGCGTCTGCCAGTTGTGCTGCATCCTCCCCGGGCATCAGACCCGCCCGGGCGATTGTATCCAGCAACCGCAGATTATCCGGGTACCTGAGTAACTCCGGGTGTTCATCAGACCACAGCAGAACGGCACATTGAACCATAAATTCAATATCAACGATACCACCCCGGCACTGCTTCAGGTCCACCTGCTGCGAGTTTGTCTTGTCCAGCTCCCCGCGCATGCGCTGGCGCATTTCCTTGACTTCATGGCGTAATTTCACGACATCGCGTGGACGCGCCAGCACGCCTGAACGAATGCGCTCGAACTGGCGTTCGATCTGACCGCTACCGGCCACCACGCGCGCGCGCACCAGCGCCTGGTTCTCCCATGTCCAGGCACTGCGGCGCTGATACTCGGCGAAGGCCTCAAGGCTGCTGACCAGCAGACCCGAGGAACCGTTCGGGCGCAACCGCATATCGACTTCGTAGAGAATCCCTGCCGAGGTATAGGTGTTCAGGTAATGAATAATGCGCTGGCTCAGGCGGGTGAAGAATTCACTGTTATCCAGCACTTTCGGACCGGCCGTGTGTTGTTCATTGCCACTACTGTCATGCAGGAACACAATATCCAGGTCCGAGCCATAACCCAGCTCATAACCACCCAGTTTGCCATAGGCGACAATCCCGAAGCTGGCCTCGCAGAGTTTGCCGTGGCGCAGATAGCCCGGCATGCCGTGACGTGCCACCAGTTGATCCCATGCCTGTTGCAATACGCGTTCCAGTACCGTTTCGGCAATACAGGTGAGATGGTCTCCAACCCTGGCTACCGGTAACTCAGTGACGATATTGGTCGCGGCAACACGCAATACCGAGGCCTGCTTGAACTGCCGCAACTGGTCCATCTGCTGTTCAAGATCGTCGCCGGGTATGCCTGCCAGCCGCACGTCCAGCACACCCTGCAAACCCGCTTTGTCCAGCGGGTCATACAGGGTGCGCGGATCCAGCAACTCATCGAGCAGAATGGGATAATGCGTTAACTGTGCGGCAACCCAGCTGCTGGCCGCACACAACTGTGTGAGTTGCGACAACGCCATCGGATTCTCAAGCAGCAACGAGAGGTAGGTGGTACGTCCGGAAATGGCTTCCAGTAACTCACCAAGGCGCTTCAGTACTGGCAAGGGTGGCGTTGCGGACGCCGCCGCCTGCAGCACCAGCGGCATCAGCTCATCGAGCCGTTGCCGCCCCTGCTCACCCAGGTATCGGGTCACCGGTCCGCCACTAAATTCTGTCAACCATTGCAGGGTCTCTTCAGCATCCTGGTAGCCGGCAGCCGACAAGGCGGCAATGGCATCCACCGGGTCTGCCGTACCCTGCCACACATCGGACAAACCGGGTGTCTGGTCGCGCTGGGCATCAGAAACCCGGGTTTCGGGTGCGGCAAACACCTGTTCAAAATGTTCCTGCACCAGTTGCCGGTGCATATTGAGTGCCTGTTCAAATGCTTCCCAGCCGGAAAACCCCATGGCAAAGGCCAGCCGCACCTTGCCCTGTTCATCTTCCGGCAGTTCATGCACCTGCTGATCTGCCCATGCCTGTAAACGGTTCTCGGTACGGCGCAGAAATTGATAGGCCTCGGTCAGTTGCAGGGTGACATGCGCAGGCAGATAACCCAGTACCGCCAGTGCGTCCAGGATATCCAGCACCCCGCGCTGCCGCAATAGTGACTGGCGCCCGCCACGCACCAGCTGAAAGGCCTGCACGATAAATTCAATTTCACGGATACCACCCGGCCCCAGCTTGACGTTGTCCTGCATGCCCTTGCGCTCGACTTCGCGCACGATCTGTTCCTTGAGATTGC
>Ga0316189_10006262_pt1 | contig 11359 bp, 12 predicted proteins | sample LowCovwburrow_MG_FD_204930 | JGI IMG/M metagenome (GOLD analysis project Ga0316189, IMG submission 204930) | Coastal sediment microbial communities from Maine, United States - Lowes Cove worm burrow | ecosystem: Environmental > Aquatic > Marine > Coastal > Sediment | place: USA: Maine... | reverse complement strand
TCCAGAAGGGACATTCTGGCTGCTGGCAACGGATCCGGCGGCATTTTTTGATGCCGTCTGGGGAGTGATGGGGCCTTATTTTATGCCGATGCTGATTGGTGCTTTCCCGCTTGGTATTGCCACTAGTATTCCGATATATTTTGTCATGAGACCCATTGTTGCCAAATATCAGGAACAGCGGCGCAACCGGCTGAAAGCAAAACATTCCAGTCAAAAGCAGTCCTTGCAGCCATGATTATCGGGGTTGGCAATGACATGATTGATATCCGGCGCATCGAAAAGTCACTGGAACGGTTTGGTGACCGTTTTGTCGAGCGTATTTTTACCGATATCGAGCAGCAGAAGTCTGACCGTCGAGCAGCCCGTGCTGCCTCATATGCCAAGCGGTTTGCGGCCAAGGAGGCCTGTGCCAAGGCGCTGGGAACGGGATTTAGAAAACAGGTCTATTGGCGCGATCTCGGTGTGGTGAATGAACCTTCAGGGCGTCCGACCATGCAACTGACAGGCGGTGCGGCAAAACAACTGGCCGCCATCACCCCGCAAGGCTATGAACCAGTTATACATCTGACAATTACCGATGATTTCCCCTGGGCACAGGCTGTGGTGATTATTTCGGGCCTGAATTATAGAGAATAAATTTGCAGGACCGGCCTGACTACGTTAGTTAGAGCTGAAATCCGTGTGACAATAAGGTTGAATGTGATGGCGTCGAGAGCGCAAAAGTCAGAAAAAAAATCAGAAGACGGTGTATGGGAGACAATCAAGATTGTCATCCAGGCCCTGCTTATTGCCTTTTTTGTGCGGCTGTTTTTGTTTCAACCATTTAATATCCCGTCTGAATCGATGGTGCCGACCTTGCGGGTTGGTGACTATCTGTTTGTCAATAAATTAAGCTATGGCTACGGGCCATATTCATTCAATTTTTCCGCCGGGATTGGCAGTACGGAGTTTTTTGGTGTCAGCAAGGTCCCGATTTCTGGCCGGGTTCTTGAGTTTGGTGAACCTAAACGCGGTGATGTTCTGGTCTTCAAGGTGCCAGCAGATAACAAAACCGATTATATCAAACGTCTGATCGGCCTTCCGGGTGATAAAATACAGATGCGAATGGGCGAATTGTTCCTTAATGGCAAACCGGTCAAGCGTAAGAAAATTGCTGACTTTATCGCCACTGAAAAAAATGGCCAGCACATTGAGCAATTTCGTGAAACCCTGCCCAATGGTGTCAGTTACATCACCCATAACCTGGAAAATAAAACCTATCAGGACGGCGCCGACAACACACGTGTTTTCACCGTGCCACCAGGTCATTATTTCATGATGGGTGATAATCGCGACAATTCTGCTGACAGTCGTTATCCGTCGCCCGTCGGCTTTGTGCCTTATGAAAATCTTGTTGGTCGGGCAACCATCCTGTTTTTCTCACATACAGATCAGGCCTCGCTGTGGAAATTCTGGCGCTGGCCGAGTAGCATTCGCTGGAGCCGTATTTTTAGCTGGGTGCATGAATAGTGAATGAAAGCCAACTTGTTGACGCCTTTAAAAAACGTTCAGGCTATGGGTTTAAACAGGGCTTTTTGCTGAGCAGGGCACTCACCCATTCCAGTATTGCTTCGGGTGGTGATCATCATAATGAACGGCTTGAGTTTCTGGGTGATCGGGTGCTGGCTCTGGTGATTGCCGAGCAGCTATATGCCAAATTCCCAAACTCATCAGAAGGGGAGATGGCTTTGCGGCTCAATACCATGGTGCGCAAGGAAACCTGTGCCGGGGTGGCGCGTGACCTGGGGCTTGACAAGCTGATGAAGTCACTGGCTGGAAAAAATGCCACCAACCCTGATGTTTTTGACAGCCAGAATGTTCTGGGCGATGCCTGTGAAGCTGTTCTGGCGGCTGTTTATCTCGATGGCGGGCTGGAAAAAGCCCGTAAATTTATTCTGACTGCGTGGTCACCACTGCTGGCTGCTGATATAGATATTCGTAAAGATCCCAAAAGTGCATTGCAGGAATGGGCGCTGGGAAAGGGGTTGGCAACACCGGTTTATAGCGAAGTTTCCCGTCAGGGACCCGATCATGCGCCAACTTTTGTCATGCAGGTTAAAATTGAAAACTTCGGCAAACAGACCGGCGAGGCAACATCCAAACGGGCCGCCGAGCAAAGTGCTGCCGAGGCTTTTTTAAAAGCTGAAAAAGTTGAGTTATAAAAATGGCTGAAACCCCAATAAATACCAGATGCGGATTTGCTGCCATAATTGGTGCGCCCAACGCTGGCAAGTCGACTTTGCTGAATGCACTGGCCGGTTCGAAAGTTGCCATTGTTACCCATAAGGTACAGACGACCAGAGCGGCTATTCGCGCCATAGTGATCGAGGGCGACAGCCAGATTATTTTCATTGATACGCCGGGTATTTTCAAACCAAAACGCAGCCTTGATGAAGCGATGGTTGATGCGGCCTGGGGTGGGGCAGAGGATGCCGATCGAATTGCGCTGATTATCGATGCCAAACGCGGTTTGAACCCTGATGTTGAGAGAATTATTGATGGCCTTGAAAAAGCTAAGAAAAAGGCGATTTTGATTCTCAACAAGGTTGATATCATGCCGCGTGACAGTCTGCTGGCGTTGACCAGTAAATTAAACCAGCGGTTTGAATTTGAAGAAACCTTTATGGTCTCGGCCCTGACCGGTTCTGGGGTTGAGGATGTCAAACGCTATTTTGCTGAAAACATGCCGCTTGGCCCCTGGCTTTATCCTGAAGACCAGTTGGCTGACTTGCCGACCAAATTGCTGGCATCAGAAGTTACCCGCGAAAAAATGTTTCTCAAACTGCATGATGAGCTGCCCTATGCCTCAACGGTTGAAACTGAAAGCTGGCAGGTCAAGAAAGACGGCTCGATACGCACCGAGCAGGTGATATATGTCGAACGCGAGAGCCAGCGCCGGATCATCCTTGGCCACAAGGGGGCAACCATCAAAACCATCGGCCAGCAGGCGCGAGAAGACCTGGCTGAAATTCTCGGGGTCAAGGTGCATCTGTTTTTGTTCGTCAAGGTGAGGCCAAACTGGGCCAGCGACCCTGAGCGTTTGCGCATGATGGGGCTGGATCCAAAAAAGAAAAAACCGAAAAAGGTGGCAAAAAGGTCGGCGGGCAATTTTGCCCGAAAGAACTGACTGGTCATGGAGTGGCGCGAACAAGCAATTGTCCTGGGTGCCAAGCGTCATGGTGAAACCAGTGCGATTGTTAATGTGCTGACCTTTGAGCATGGCCGACATGCGGGGCTGGTGCGTTCGGGGCGTTCCAGACGTATGCGCCCGGTCTTGCAACAGGGCAATATTGTTGAAGTTACCTGGCGGGCAAGGCTTGAAGAACATCTGGGCAGCTTTATTGTTGAACCTGTGGCTTTGAACGCCGCGCTGATCATGGATGAACCGCTCAAGCTGGCAGGTGTCACAACCTTGACTGCCCTGTGTGCATTATTGCCTGAGCGCGAGCCGCATCCAGCCCTTTATGAAGGGGCGAGACTGGTTCTCGACAATATCGATAATGATGAGGTTTGGCCTGCATTACTGGTCAGGTGGGAGGCTGGTTTGCTGGACAGTCTCGGTTTTGGCCTTGATTTGAGCAAATGTGCCGCTACCGGTCAGGCAGACAATCTGGTTTATGTATCACCAAAATCCAGCCGGGCGGTGAGTGCGGTCGCCGGAGAGCCCTATAAGGATCGTTTGTTAACATTGCCGGGTTTTTTGCTTGGCAGTGGCATAGCATCGACCGCTGATCTGGTTGCGGGCTTTGCCCTGACCGGCTATTTCCTGCATCGTCATCTGGCTGTCCCGCGCGCGATCGAACTGCCTGACAGCCGCGAACGCATGATTGAATATCTCAAAGACCAGTCTTAAGTCAAAACAGGGCGTTGATTTTGCCAGCCTGACACGATACACAGCCTTAACTGATTAATGGGTCCTGACCCTAAGGAGTTATCACCAAATGCTCGGACGTCTCAACCATGTAGCCATCGCTGTACCTGATCTCAAAGCCGGGGTGGCGGTTTATGAAAATATGCTCGGTGCCCGGGTGTCAGCCCCGCAGGCTGAGCCTGACCATGGTGTGACCGTCGTCTTTGTAGAGCTTGAAAATACCAAGATCGAATTGTTGGAACCTCTGGGCGAGGGGTCACCAATTCAGGCCTTTCTCGATAAGAATGCCAGTGGTGGCATTCACCATATCTGCTACGAGGTCGAAGATATAATTGCCGCGCGTGACAAACTGAAAAGCGAGGGTGCCCGGGTGCTTGGCGATGGTGAGCCGAAAATTGGCGCCCATGGCAAGCCGGTGCTGTTTCTGCATCCAAAAGATTTCTGTGGCACACTGGTCGAACTGGAGCAGGCGTAAACTTATGGAATTGATCAGCGGACTTGCTATTTATTTTATTGTCTGGTGGATGGTGCTGTTCATGGTATTGCCCTGGGGGGCGACTTCTTCCCATGAGCTTGGCCGCGAGGTTGAACCCGGCACGATGAAAGCAGCCCCGATAAAACCGCGCATGCTGCTGAAATTTTTTCTGACCACACTGATTGCCGGTGTGGTTTTTGCCATTATTTATGTGGTGATAACCAATGACCTGATTTCGCTGGATGATATTCCGTTCTTACCGGAATTTCGTCCGGTAGGTGGTTGAGATAGGCTTTACCGCGTTCAGGTATTCGTAAACTGCTTTAAAGCCTGATCGAATATTCTGACAGCCTTGTCAATTTCATGTCGTTCGACAGTCAACGGGGGAGCAAGTCGGAAAACTCCACTGGCATTGCGACGACTGATGTTCAGGCAGGCCCCAAGTTCCAGACAGAGATTTGCAATCTTTGCCCCTGCTTCGTGAGCTTGTGTTTTAGAATGACGGTCTGTCACAAGTTCAACCCCAAGCAACAAACCCCGACCTCTGACATCGCCGATGATCGGATAGCGTTGCTGCAGCTCAAACAGTTGTGATTTGAGATAGCTTCCAAGTTCACGTGCACGTTCGGCCAAACCTTCACGCACGACGATTTCAACCACTTTTCGCCCTACTGCTGCAGCCAATGGATCGGCAGCGTGGGTTGTGTAAAACAAAAATCCCTTGTCAAAACATTTCTCTTCAATGGCTGCCGAGGTGATGGTCGCTGAAAGCGGCAGACCTGCCCCCAGAGTTTTTGACAGGCACAGAATATCGGGCACCACGTTTTCGGACTCGAAAGCGAAATTTGTACCTGTTCGGCCCATCCCCGTTTGTGCCTCGTCAAGAATTAACAGCATACCGCGCTCGACCGCTTTCTGCTTTAGAGCCGAGAGATATCCTTGTGGCAACTCGATAATACCACCCGAACTCAGCACAGGTTCAACAATGATCGCCGCCATTTGGCCGCTGCTTTGCCGGTCAATAATATCCCAGCCAAATTCGAATTCACTTCTCCAGTCATATTGTCCATCTCGATTGAAGGGTGATCGATAGGCATGTGGGGTCGGTAGGGTTAACACACCTGGAACCGATGGGCCATGGCCTCTGCGTCCACCTGAATAAGTGGTTGCTGCCGCGCCCCCCGTCACTCCATGCCAGGATCGGTCGAACGCGATAATCTCGAACCCTCCTGTAAAGGTTTTGGCCATTCGTAGAGCAGCTTCATTTGCTTCGCCTCCAGTCGATAATGGTAAAACCCGGTCAAGCCCATCCGGGAGGATAGATGTAAGCTCTTTGGCAAATTCGATAACCGGCTCGGAGAGGAACCCACTGTGCAAATGGTCAAGATGTGCCGACATTTCCTGTATGACAGCTACAATTTCAGGGTGACTATGACCGAGAATTGCGCTCATTTGACCGGAAGTGAAGTCGAGAATTTCTTTGCCGGACCGGGTGTAAATAAATGACCCTGCCGCCCTGACAATAGTCTGAGGTGCGAAACCTCCACCAAACCGGAAAACGTGATTACGCCCGCTTGAATTTAGCTCTCTATCAACCACAAGCTGATCATATCCCGCAGAATTAGTCCCAAAATTGACAATTCACTTTCAGCAAACATACACAATCAGCATCAATCCGCAAATATTTCTCGCTGGTTGCTGCAAACAAAAAAGCAAGACTGATACAGCCTTGCTTTTGTCTTGTCATTTGCATTGTATCGGACTGGTTTCCCAGATATCCCTCCAAAACAAGCTTTTCTTTCTTTCGAAAGTTTCTCCCTAGACTCGGGCTATCCTTATCGGTTTTCCCGATTTTTTGACCTAGCCCGGTCAAATACAGGACGAACACTATCATAAACTTGGCGCTTGTCGACAATTTTCTGACACAATCAGGGTAAATGCATCATGCCGCCCCTTGTTTGGCTGGGGAAATCCCCTAAAACTTGCTACCTAGAAGCTGTATCTAAAAAGATTCGAATTTCGTTTTAAAGGTAATCCAATGCGTTTAAGCCAATATTTCCTGCCCACCTTGCGTGATGACCCCAAGGAAGCAGAGATTGTTTCACATCGTTTCATGTTGCGGGCTGGCATGGTTCGTCAGGAAAGTGCTGGAATTTATTCATGGCTGCCACTCGGGTTGCGAGTGATGAAAAAAATTGAACAGATTGTCCGCGAGGAGCAAGATCGAACCGGTGCCATTGAGGTGCTCATGCCAACCATTCAGTCAGCCGACCTGTGGCGCAAGTCGGGCCGCTATGATGACTATGGCAAGGAAATGCTGCGCATTACTGATCGCCATGAACGTGAAATGCTTTATGGTCCGACCAATGAGGAAATGATCACCGATATTTTGCGGGCAGGCACCCAGTCCTATAAGGACCTGCCGGTAAACCTTTATCACATTCAGTGGAAGTTCCGTGACGAGGTTCGCCCACGTTTTGGGGTTATGCGGGGCCGTGAATTCTTGATGAAGGATGCCTATTCCTTTGATCTGAATGCTGAAAATGCCCAGCATTCATACAACAAGATGTTCGTTGCCTATCTGCGTACCTATGCCCGCATGGGACTCAAAGCCATCCCGATGAAGGCTGATACCGGCCCGATTGGTGGTGACAATTCACATGAGTTCCTGATCCTTGCCGATACGGGTGAAAGCGAAGTGTATTTCGATAGGGATTTGCACGAAATGGACTGGTCGGCATTCAACGTTGATTATGATGATAAACAGGCCATTGCCGGGGTTGTGACTGATTATACCTCGAAATATGCCGCCACTGACGAGATGTACAAGGAATCAGAATTCCATGACAAGGTCGAAGAGGGCAAGCGTTTGTCAGGTCGCGGCATTGAAGTCGGCCACATCTTTTTGTTTGGTACCAAATATTCTGAGCCGTTGGGTGCTGTTGTGCAATCTCCCGATGGCAAACAATTGCCGGTTCACTCAGGTTCCTACGGGGTAGGTGTTTCCCGTCTTGTTGGTGCGATTATTGAAGCCAGCCATGATGAAAACGGCATTATCTGGCCCGCCGCTGTCGCACCGTTTGATGTCGGTCTTCTCAACCTCAAGGCAGGGGATGAAGCAACTGATGCGGCCTGTCAGACTGTCTATGAACAATTGGGGGCGGCCGGGCTTGATGTTCTCTATGACGACAAGGATGACCGGGCAGGGGCCAAGTTCTCGCGCATGGACCTGATCGGTTTGCCTTGGCAGGTTATTATCGGCCCGCGTGGCGTCAAGGACGGCAAGGCTGAAATCAAGAACCGCGCCACAGGTGAGCGTCAGGACGTTGAGTTGTCGCGGATCGCTGAATTTTTGTCTGAAAACGGCACTGGAAGCAATGCATAAATGACCGCCCCGCAAGCCAATACACCTGCCCAATCAGACACAAAACCATTTTCGGCTTTCGAGCGGATGATTGCCATGCGATACCTCAGGCCGCGCCGCAAGGAAGGCTTTGTCTCGGCCATTGCCGGGTTTTCATTTGTCGGTATCATGCTCGGGGTAGCTGCCTTGATTATCGTTATGGCGGTGATGAACGGTTTTCGCACTGAATTATTGAAGCAGGTGCTAGGTTTTAACGGCCATGCCATGGTCTTGCCGATTGCCTCAGGACAACCGATTGCCGATTTCAAAATCCGGGTCAAACTGCTCAAGCAACAGCCGGAAGTGGTCAAGGCTATTCCGTTCGTTGAGGGGCAGATTTTGGTTTCCTCCAACCGTTCCAACACCGGGGCGCTGGTGCGCGGTATGAGTGAAGCCAACCTGAAAACACTTAAAGGTATCAATAACAAGTCGTTACGCGGCACCCTTGATGGCTTTGATAAAGCTCAAGGGGTTGCCATTGGTTATAAAATGGCCTGGCAACACGGGGTCGGTGTTGGCGGCAAGATAACGCTGGTGTCACCGGAAGGACCGGCGACTGTTTTTGGCAGTGTGCCAAGGGTTCGCACCTACCCGGTGGTTGCCGTATTTGATGCCGGTATGTCGGAATATGACAAAAACGTCGTTTTCATGGGATTTGAAGAAGCACAGGAATATTTTGTTTCAGAAGATGGTGCCACGGCCATTGAACTGATGGTCCAAGACCCGGAAATCATTGATGAAGTAATCACCAGGCTCAAAACTGCCGTCGGGCCCGGGATTCAGTTTGTTTCCTGGAAAAGCTCCAATGCCTCTTTGCGTAATGCATTGGTTGTTGAGCGCAATGTGATGTTTCTGATTTTAACCCTGATCATCCTGATCGCCACCTTGAACATCATTTCCGGCCTGATCATGCTGGTCAAGGGCAAGGGGCCGGACATCGCCATCCTGCGCACCATGGGGGCGAGCAAAGGGGCCATTCAGCGCATATTTTTTATGACTGGTGCAATCATCGGTATCTTGGGCACCCTTGTTGGCGTGGTGTTGGGCGTTGTTGTCTGTTTGAATATCGAGTCCATTCGTCAGGGGCTTGAAAAACTGTCAGGCATGACACTGTTTCCCAAGGAAATTTATTATCTTTCACAATTGCCAGCTGAATTGAATGTCGCCGAAACGGTTTTTGTCGCACTCATGGCGATCAGCTTTTCATTCATTGCCACGCTTTATCCGTCATGGCAGGCGGCAAAACTCGATCCGGTAGAGGCGTTGCGATATGGATAATGCCCGGTCACCAGAATTGGCCCCGGTGCTGGAATTACACCAGATAACCAGGCATTACACCCAAGGGCCACAAACCCTCAAGGTGTTTGACAAGCTGAATTTTCAAATTTCAGCCGGTCAGATCGTCGGTCTGGTTGGTCAGTCAGGCTCTGGCAAGTCGTCATTATTGCACATTGCCGGTTTGCTGGAAAAACCGACATCTGGTGAGGTTTTTATTGCCGGGCGCAATTGCGGTGATCTTGATGATGTGGCCAGAACCAAAATTCGCCGCTTTGCCATCGGTTTTATTTATCAGTTTCATCACCTGTTGCCTGAATTCACAGCCCTTGAAAATGTCATCATGCCGCAAATGATTGCCGGTGTTGATCATAAACAGGCGGTTGAGCGAGCAAGTTCCCTGTTGAAAAAGCTCGGCCTTGGCACTCGGCTGGAACATCGCCCGCCAGAATTGTCAGGCGGTGAACAGCAGCGGGTTGCCATTTGTCGGGCACTGGCAAACCGGCCGCTCATTCTACTGGCGGATGAGCCGACCGGTAACCTTGACCCCAAAACGGCAGAAGCTGTTCATAACGAGTTTCTACACCTGATTGCAGATGAAGGGTTGGCCGCCGTCATTGCCACCCATAATCTTGACTTGGCTAAAAAAATGCACAGGGTGGTGAATTTGCAAGACGGTGTTCTGGCCGAAAGTTTGTGAGGCTGATATGAAAACGATATTTAATGCTGTCCAGATGGGCCACAAACCGCAGCGTTATCTCTCCAAGGGGAATATGGTTCATTACCCCGACCAGCCTGAGCGGGTAAGGCGACTGTTGCAGGGGGTGCGCAGCGCCAAAGGGGTTATTCACGCTGCAAAAACCTTTGATACCTCGTTTTATACAGCGGCCCACTCACCACGTTATCTTGATTTCCTTGAAAACGGTTTTAGGCAATGGACAGAGCTGGAAGGTTCCTACAAGGAGATGATGCCTAGTGTGCGCCCGATGCCTGGGGTTAATGATTACCCGAGCCACGTTCTGGGCAGAGCCGGTTGGCACTTGTCAGATTTTTCCTGCCCGGTGGTTTTTGATACCTGGAATGTCATCAAGGCTTCCGCCAATACCGCTTTGACCGCTGCACAGGCTGTTGCAGAAGGAGACAGAAGCGTTTATGCGCTGTGTCGGCCGCCCGGCCACCATGCTCAATATGACCGGGCCGGGGGGTTTTGTTATCTGAATAATGCTGCATTGGCAGCCACCTGGTTAAGAAAAACCAAAGAGCGGGTGGCCATTCTGGATATTGATGTTCACCATGGCAATGGCACACAACAGATATTCTATCAGAACAAAAACGTTTTTACTGTTTCCATCCACGGTGATCCTGACCAGTTTTACCCGTTCTTTCAGGGCTATGAATCGCAAAAAGGCGCTGGTAACGGCGAAGGTTTCAACCTTAATCTGCCGCTGCCTGTCAAGTCAGGCAATTCTGTCTGGCTTGGCAAGCTGGAACAGGCTGTTCTTGCCATAGAAGAGTTTGATCCCGGCGCTCTGGTCCTGTCGCTGGGACTAGATGCCCATGAGGCAGATCCGCTTGAAGGCGGGGCCGTCACGACGGAAGGGTTTGCTGAAATGGCGACGATGATCAGGAACCTCAACCTGCCAACGGTCATTATTCAGGAAGGCGGCTATCTGACGCCCTATCTGGGTGATAGCCTTGCCAGTTTTTTGAATGCCTATCAGTCAAATGTGGTGTCCATGACGGTCTCGACCGAGCGCTAGTGTCGTTTTAACGTTGCATAACTTGAACTTGAATACTGCCTGGTGGGTAAAATAGCGCTAGACTAGGCCTGATATGTCCGATTCCACCAGCCAGTCTCCAATCCAATCGCCTAATCAGAGCGTGCCCTTTGTTCATCTGCATGTCCATTCGGCCTTTTCGCTGTCGGAAGGGGCGCTGACCATCAAAAGACTGCTCGGGCTGGTACAAGAAAACAAAATGCCGGCCGTTGGCGTGACAGACACCAACAATATGTTCGGGGCGCTGGAATTCTCCGAAACCATGGCCGGGCAGGGGGTTCAGCCCCTGATTGGCTGTGCCCTGAGAATTGAGTTTGAACCGGCACAAGGTGATGCCACAGCAAAAAACGACAACAAGATATTGCACAATGTCGTTCTTATTGCCAAAGACCAGACGGGTTACGCCGGGCTGATGAAACTTTCCAGCAAGGCCTTTCTGGAAACCCCTGAAACTGAAATTCCACATGTTTCACTGGCGACATTGCTGGAATTTCATCACGGCCTGATCTGTCTGACCG
>Ga0316189_10006260_pt1 | contig 11361 bp, 6 predicted proteins | sample LowCovwburrow_MG_FD_204930 | JGI IMG/M metagenome (GOLD analysis project Ga0316189, IMG submission 204930) | Coastal sediment microbial communities from Maine, United States - Lowes Cove worm burrow | ecosystem: Environmental > Aquatic > Marine > Coastal > Sediment | place: USA: Maine... | reverse complement strand
AGCTCAAATTCGTGCGCAGCGACGGCTCGGGGGCAGGCCTGACGGACCTGGACATCGCGGACATCGAGGATTCCCTGGGAGGCATCCCAACCGATCTGCTGCCGTTCCTTACTCTACAGGAGGACGGACGGGTCATTGCAACGGACCTCGAAGGATTGCGTAGCACGTTGCTGCCGGAGCTGGGCGAAATCGAGATCAGCGCCCACGGCGACGGTGACGACGGACGGACCCATGGCGGGACTACGAAGCTGCACCTGGGTCGCTACACCCTGACCGGCACTCTGGCAGCCCCGCCTTCGAATCCTGATCTGCCGCTAGCCGGCGTCACTGTCACGCTGACGTTTCAGAGCGTGGGAAAAGACATCGTTTTTCAGACAACCACCGATGCCGGGGGCGCCTTCACCTTCGAGTACGTGCCCTACGGCCCGGTGCAGTTGGCGGCGACCATCGAGGACAACGGCCAGTTCTACAACGGACTGACGGCCTTCAGCATGGACAGCGACGAGGTCGTTACATTGACGATGCTGACCACCCAGGATGTCATAAACGGCGTAGCCAGCTTCACGGTTAACACCCCGCCGGAGGCCGCGCCGCTGATGTTGCGCTCGGAAGGTGTCGCAACCTCTGCGGCGGTGAGCGTGCAAGCCGCCGCCGAGCAATGTACGACAATCGATTATTACTTTACCTTTACTTCGGGGGAAGCTGAGTGGAACCTCCAGGTGTTCGGTAGCGATCCTGCGTTCCCGCTGTTCTCGTGGACACCCCCGGACGGTGTGCAGGCCCACCGCCTGAGAGTGATTGACGATGATACGTCGGAGGACTTGTATTGGGTGGAAGGTACCGAGGGTCCCATCCCGGGCCGCATTATTCAATACGGCGACTATTCCATACCCGGCACCAGAAGGGGCCCCTACATCGATTATCAGGTGGCGCCGCCGCTGCAGACGGATCATCACTACCTGGTGGAAATAGACGCTATCGATGGCGGCGGCCCTATTGAAGGTTTCGAGATTCGGGGGACCAAACCCTGTGATAGCCCCATTGAGACAGACGTACCCATCCCGCCGGGTGGCATCGCGGTGCGCGCCGCGGGCGGGGACAGAGACCAGAGGGTAACCGACGCGTGGCCGCTGAACGTGCCTGTAGGCACGGAGGTCATCACGCTCAGCTATGCCGTTTCCTCTGGGGAATACCCGACGTACGTCAGTCAAAAAGACAATCCGTTCAATGACCTCTGGGAAATTTTCGTCTTGGCTCAGGACGGCCGCCAGCTTTTCGCAAAACAGGTAAGGGTCAACTCACAAATTCGAGAGGCTCCACAATGGCAGGAATTCGGCACCACGGGCCTCCTGACCGAGGAAATCAATGTATCCAGCTTAGCGGCGGCGCAGGACACCTTAGTTACCCTTAGCGTGGCATCCACCAACGCCGGTGACGGCTTTCTGCCGACGACCATCTTTGCAAGCCTGGGTTTTGACATCCAGTTCAACATCAGCGAGTTGATCCCCGTAATCGCGCGCGCAGTGCCCGAGTCGAAAAACACGCCCGCCCCCAAAGCGAAGGATAGTTTGGGGGACGATACCTATTACAGCATCCCGCGGATGGGGGAGAGAAACAACTTCGAACGCACCTTTTGGCTGAAGCTGACCGGGCGTCCCCAGGGCGTAGCCATCTCGAAGGTGACGGCGGTCCTTTTCGACGCGTCTGATACGTCCAATTTCTTGACGTTGGTTGACCAGGCGCCCGACGGCAAGGTCGTCAGTGAGGTGGACAAGAACAAGCTGGAGGTCGTCGTGACCATGGACAACAACTTTCTGCCTACCGATCCGCCCCCTTTCCACCAGATGTTCTACCGGTTTACCGTGGAGCTGGATTTCCCTGCCGAGTCGGGGGGTGGCAACGTCGTCTCGAGTCCGAAGGACTCGAACAAAAAAACCGCGCTCTGGCGAATGCCAGCGGAATGGCTGGCAGGCATCCGTGGCCACCGGCCGGGGGGGCGAGATGCAGGTTTGGATGACTGGGCCGCGAAGGGCACCTACGCGTGGATGCAGCGACCCGACGTCGGGGCCATCTTGACGGCGATCGGCGACATCTCCGGCGAACACGCCCTCAATCTGGGCCACAAAACGCATCTCACGGGCACGGACATCGACATGTACCACTTCACGCACTTGCTGGGCACAGAAACAAAAATCAACGGCAGCATAAACTATGCACGTTTGCAGAGTCTGGTGATCGAAGCCCTGGATTGCCTCGCAATACTGCCGAGCGATGACTGCATAAACGCGGAAGTCGAAGTGACCAAGTGGATCACCACCGCGCGCAGCAAACTCGATCTGCTCACGGACATGGAGGTGGAGAAGATCTATTTCGCCAAGGGCTGCCCCATCACCAAAGATAGTGCCGGCAATAAGCGAAAACGGTGCAAGGCGTCGCCGCTACCGGTCCACTGGGTCGAGAAGCTCATGAGCACGGGGACGCTGGAATGGGCCGGACGAACGCTCAACCTGGGCATCGGCGCCTGGAAGAACCCCGACGTTACCCCTTTATGCGATCACAACGACCACGTGCACATCACTCTTGATGCGAAAAAATTGGCCAACCAGCCCTAATCGACGCTAGGGACCAGGGACGATAGCACCCGAATCTCCTGTTGGAGAGCGCTTCGGATTCACAACACGTCGGCACATGCAACGAGAAGCAAAAGCAGTATCGTTTTCATGTCTGACAACTTGGCTTTGAGGATTTCTCTTTCCAGGTTGACCCTGATTGAGGAATGCTGTAAAAACATAAATAGAGAACATATAGAGAACTTAAGATAATAGTTACACTCCTGCTCAGCTTTGCAGAATCAACACGAGTGCGATCGTTTAGCATCATAGCGATCATGCGAGCCTCATTAAAAATGACGTCCACGGCAGATAGATGAGGTCGAGATCCCGCAGTCGCTACTAGCGCTGGCCATTGTTCGAGAGGAAGCAGGGATGAAAACACAACGGGTCATGGACGATGGACAAAGCAATTCAAACTACGCCGGCAGGACTGTGTGTACACTACCAACGCCGGCGACCTGAGGAGACGACGCTGTACCGATTGGTACAAGAGCACGCCCAAACGTTCTTTGTCCAAGTCGAGCGTGAAACCGGGGCGGGCTTGCCCGAGTTTGTCAAAGACGAGTTCGAAGCTTTTCTCCAATGCGGCGTCCTGGCTCATGGTTTTTTGCGCCTGCGCTGCGCAGACTGCGCCCAAGAGAAGCTCGTGGCATTCTCCTGTAAGCGGCGCGGAATTTGCCCCGCCTGTGGCGCCCGGCGCATGACAGAGACGGCCGCCCACCTGGTCGACCATGTCATCCCGCGGGTGCCGGTGCGCCAAGGGGTGTTGTTGTTTCCAATCCTGCTGCGATTTCTGCTCACCGCCCATACTCATTTGTTCTCGCCGATTCTGCAGGTCACTCATCGCGCCATTTCCGCTTTTCTGATCACACAAGCGGGATTGATATGCCGCTTTATCTTCCACTAATCCCAAGGCAGTAGGCCTACGAGCAGCTTGGTTTCTCAGTAGCGCAAGAACTCTAAAGCGGACAATTGCCTTCTACACTTGAATGGCGGGCCATTGGCTCGCGCGGGCGGTTTGCGCCTGACATCCCATAAGTCCAGGTGTTTAAGGATCTTTTTTATTATTTCCGAATCCTCGATAAAAGATATTATTCTCATAGATCCCAAACATTTAGGACACAATAATGGATCAACATTATAAATTTTTTGAATTAAACGCGCCCAATTTTTGCGGAACTCTTTGGGCGACACCTCAGATTCAATCAACGCCGGGACTGCATCATCGGTGCCGGCTTTTTTGCGTAATCCACGCGATTTATTTGAGTAGAATCCGTAATAACGAACCATCTGTTCGCCTTTATTGGGGATGTGGGTGACAAGATTGTTCGCAATGAATGCCTGATATCAGGGAGCGATGCTGCATTTGAAATCGTAACCACTCCCAGCAAAAAACAACAACTTGCCTACGACTTGTTAAAAAATATAACTATGTAGGCAGAGCTGCGCACGCGACTTTTTATTTTAGTTGTTGATATTATTGCAGAAATATTTTAATTGAAATTAGGAACCTCGGCCTAAAGAACGGCGATATATGCTCTTAAACTTTTCGTTCTATCGTTTTTGGCAGGGCAGTTAATACAGATAAATATTGTAAAGACTTTCAAATTTAGATCGAACAAATATTTTCAAGCCATAGATGGAATATAACTGCTATATATCTGAAATCAAAATCTTTTCCAAAAATTTGAGATATCCAAATCATATCCTACCGAGGGGCAGGGACTAAACGTTGCTGCCCGATTAATTGTCAAAGAGCATTTTGAAATTAAATGCTAAATTTTTTAATACTGTTTTGCCGATATTAAGATTATGCACATGAGGTGCATAGAAACGGGATCATCGGGGCGATTCGCAAGAATCGCCCCAACCTTTTCGATTTTTCCTCATTTCCCCTACGTGGTGCAATGGCGGTAACCCCTTGATTTCCCATGAAGGCCTTTACCCTTGTTTTTAAAGATCGTTTAACCTCGCGCCTCTCAGGCGGGCACCTTTAAAAGGTTATCATTATTCTGAATATTAAAAGCGCCCAGGTTTTCATCCGACAATCTAAAGGTATGGTGTCAGCCATAGAATTATAGATGGTTCGATCATTTATAAACGGAGGTGACACCTATGACTGATCAACTAATTATCCTATTGGCATCCACAGCCTGTATTATGGCGCTCGGCATGTTAATAAATTTTATTCTCGTGATATGTGTACCGGATATCCCGCTTATCGAAAAAGGATTTATTACACAAGATGAGTTTTATAAAGTTAAAGCAGGTCCAGTCTCAATACCAAAAACATAAATCAATCATGTAAAAATGGCCTCAACATAGTTGATCAAGTCGTCAGTAAAATAATCGGTGAGATGCCATTAGAAGCCAAGGTAAGCACAGCCAGTTTAGACGAAGATATATTTAAAGTGGTTTAAGTTAACATTAGGAAAATACCTCCGGTACAGACTCGATCAAATGGATGCTGCTGTAAACAAGGAGCTTATGAATGATTGCCTGGAAAAATCCGGAGAATCACTGGATGAAGTTGAAGCCGCTCCGTTAAAAAGAATATGTTTTATGCCAATACCTGGTATTTTCAATAAATCAGTGGATTAACCTATTGTTTATTTAAAAATTGGAGAAGAATGGGATTAACCATTTCAGGATTTTCATAATTCACATTATGCCCAGCGCCTTCGATTTCATGAAACTCTACATGAGGGATGGCTGATTTTATTTTTTCATTGTTTTGCAAAGGAATGATTTGATCATTGTTTCCCCATATAAGCAATACAGGTTTATTCTGTTTGCCAACTCTATCGTACACATCACTTAATTGATTCATGTACATATAGCGCATGGTAGAAATTAGAGATTGATTAAAGCCCTTGTATTTCATTTGTACTTTAAATTTTTCTTCATATTCAGGAAATGTTTCGGGTTTAACAAACGCTTTTGTTTGACCTATTATGATAATACGGTCACCCAAAACAGTCATGATGTAATCACCAATGATAGGCGCTTTAGCCAGTTTTATTGCAAAAGGCTCTTCAATGGGAAAACCCGCAGGTGCGATAAGACTTAAGGATGATACTTTTTCAGGATGCCGATCGGCAAAGATAACAGATATAGCTCCACCCATGGAAAGTCCTACCATATGAACTGGAGTTTGAATATTAAGTTTTTGTAAAAGCTCAATCAATAAATGGTCATACAGATCCCTGTCATATTTAACCTCAGGCCTGTCGGAAAATCCCCGTCCATAATGATCATATCGTAAAACCCTGAATCCAGCATTTGTCAGTTCCTCGACATTATTATCCCATACAAAATACGGAGTTGTAAATCCATGAATCAGAACCACCGTTTGAGCGTTTTTAGGCCCTGATAATTCATAATGTATCGTGCCCTTTGATAATTGAATGAATTGACCAGAAGTTTCTTTTCTGACTTCATCTGTTAGGACTTGCTTTTTGTTAATGGAGAACAGATAAGAACCTATTAAAAATACAACGATTAGAATAAAGAGAATAGAAATAATTAATTTAAAAAATCTTTTCATATTTTTCTCCTTATTCTAGCGCAATAAGATTAATACAGGATATGGATTAAGTGGGCATCTGGATTCTACAACCGTTGTTTTGGGATATAATGTCCAAAAACCAAATATCACGGGAATGCAGATAAATTGAAAGTACATTTAATAAATCTTATCTTTCAGAACCTGTGATAGCTTAAAATATCAAAACTTGCTCCTATGTACAGATTAGTAGATGAAAGCTCAAAAATATCGTGCATTCAAAATCTAAATACTCCTTGCCATAGCTGCAATCAGTGCCTTTTGCAGGTTTCATATGGATATCCCAAATGTTAAAACCCCAAATCTATACAAGAAATGGGGCTTTATAATTCAACCATGGCAATCTCCACAGGGTTTACCGTTGGCTTGGATATGAACAATTGATTTTCAGTATCAGACCTGAGCAATAGATGTCAAACAAATTTCCCTGCAATCCCATGACAGCTAAAGTATCACAGCCATTTTTTTTGCTCTGAACGCCGGGACCGTAAGTGGTGGTTTGTGATTTTTGATTTCCCTTGAGTTTCGCATCTGGATGTGAAACAAATAGAACTTAGCTCCGCTTCGCTCCGCAATTGGCCTCCGGCCCGTCGGGTAGCGCCTACGCCCCGGAGGGAATGATGGAATAATGGAATCATGAGTTCTGGAACATTGGAACGGTGGATTTAGAGAATCAAAACGAATATAATTGTAGAAATTTCGATACATTCATTTAGGCGTGCTATTCATGGGCCGGTTCGATGACGAAACCATGTTATTTCGCCTGGCACCTCAGCTTGAAACCGCCCAACCATGGGCGCATCGGTGTTTACCTGCATCAGCGTAAAAGATGGAGAGCATAAAAATGAAATGCCCGCAGTGCCGGTTTGAAAACCGAAAAGGAGCCAAATTTTGTAACGAGTGTGGTCATAAATTTGATTTAACCTGCCCAAAGTGCCATACTTCAAATAGCGTCAGCAGCAAATTTTGTGATGAATGTGGCTCTGATTTAAGGCGGCCTGAAGATGTCCCCTCTATTCACAATCGTAGTGCCCCTTCCTATACACCTAAGTTCCTTGCTGAAAAGATTCTCACCACCCGCAGCTCCATTGAAGGAGAGCGAAAACTGGTAACCGTTTTGTTTGCCGATGTGGCCAACTATACGGCTATCGCAGAAATGCTTGACCCGGAAGAAGTCCACGAAATCATTGACGGTTGCTTCAAAATCCTGATGAATGAGATCCACAGGTATGAGGGAACCATCAACCAGTTCACCGGTGATGGTATCATGGCTATTTTTGGTGCTCCGGTCGCCCATGAAGATCACGCCCAGAGGGCCTGTTATGCCTCACTGGCGATACAAAAAGCGCTGGACGACTATGCCGGGAGACTTAAAAAGGAATACGATATTGAATTCAAAATGCGGATTGGACTCAACTCCGGGCCGGTCGTTGTGGGAGCCATCGGAGATGACCTGCGGATGGATTATACCGCTGTCGGCGACACCACCAATCTGGCGGCCAGGATGGAACGGGAAGCCCGGCCGGGCAGTATTTTTGTATCCAAAAACACGCATTTGATTGCTAAAGATTTTTTTGAATTTCTGCCATTGGGCAAAATGGAAGTCAAAGGCAAAAAAAAACCTCAGGAAGCCTATGACTTGATCCGGGTCGGTGAAGAAAAAACCAGATTAAAAGCATTGGCGGCCAGAGGCCTGACGAAATTTGTCGGCCGTAAAAACTCCATGGCAGCCATCAAAGATCCCTTTGAAAGGGTGTTGGCCGGATCGGGACAGGTTGTGGGAATCGTGGGTGAAGCCGGCGTGGGAAAATCCAGACTCCTTCTGGAGTTAATCAATCAACTGTCAAATACAGAATTCAACTACCTTGAAGGTCGCTGCCTTCGCTATGGCGAATCCGTCTTGTATATGCCGATTATAGAGATCTTAAGGTCTTATTTCGACATCAAGGAGGAAGATAAAGGCGATATCATCCATCGTACAATTAATGAAAATATAAATGCACTAGATGGGAAGTTGGTGAGCTGTATTGCGCCCATTCAAGAACTTTTAACTCAAAGTACGGAAGACGAATCATATTTAGCGCTGGACCCCAGGCAAAAAAGAGAAAAAACCTTTGAAAGCCTGCGCGAACTTTTTATCACGGAGAGCCAAAATAAGCCGTTGGTGCTCGTGTTCGAAGATGTGCACTGGATCGATAAAACCTCGGAAGAGTTTTTAGACTATCTGATCGGAGCGATTGCCAAAAGCCATATAATGCTCGTCATCCTCTATCGATCGGAATATACCCATCCATGGGACAGCAAATCGTATTACACCAAGATCGGACTGACTCAACTGCGACCAGCCTCAAGCGCTCAAATGGTAACAGCCTTGTTGGAAAAAGGCAAGGTTACCACGGATCTCAAACAGCTGATCCTCAACCGATCCTCCGGAAATCCGCTTTTTATGGAAGAAATCACCTACAGTCTGCTTGAAAGCGGCGCTGTTCATAAACAAGGCCGGCAATTGGTGCTGAATACCAAGGCATCTGATATTCATTTACCGGATACCATCCAGGGGATCATTGCTGCACGGTTGGATCGGTTGGATGACAGATTAAAATATACCATGCAGGTGGCATCGGTTATCGGACGAGAATTTACCTTCCGCATTTTACAGGCCATCGCCGGCATGCACGGGGAAATAAAATCCTGTCTGCATCATCTGCAGGGGCTTGAGCTCATTCATGAGAAAAACCTTTTCCCGGATTTGGAATACATGTTCAAACACGCTCTCACCCAGGAGGTGGCTTACAACAGCCTGCTTCTAAAAAGACGAAAGGAGATCCATAGAAAAATCGCAATGGCGATAGAGGAGCTTTTTGCGGATAGATTGGAGGCATTATTCGAGATCGTGGCCTACCACTATTCAAAAAGCGATGAATTGGTTAAGGCATATCAATATCTGAAGTTATCCGGTGAAAAGGCAACTAAAAAGTTTTCCAACTGGGAGGCGTTTCAATTTTACAAATCAGCCTGCAATATACTCGATAAAATGAAAGATAGTCCGGAGGCTAAAAAGAAAAAGCTAAAAATTTTGCATTTGATGGCAATCCCCATGCAGCTTTTAGGCTATCCGGATAACTCTTTGGATTTTCTTAAATTGGGTGAAATGCTTTCGGAAGAACTTGGAGATAAAAAAAACCTTTCATTATTCCTCGGAAGTATTGGAAGCTTTCATTCAGTGAGAGGCGGAGATCCTTTATTAGGAATAAAATATTCGGAAAAATCCTTTCATGAGGCCGAGAAAATTGAGAGCATTGATATCATGGCACCCGTTGCCAGCAGGTTGTGTGCTTTTTATATCATAGCGGGCGAACCATACAAAACATCCCTTTTAGCTCTTAATGTAATTAAGGCGATTGAAAGGCAAAAAAGGCAACATGATTTCTTTGGCCTGGGAAATAATGTATACACCGCTCTCAGCCTTTATTATGGCCATAGTTTAGGGTGGCTGGGAGATTTTGAGAAAGGTGAACTTCATTGTAATAAAGGTCTGGAATTGGGGGAAAAAATTGATAGTTTGACTGGCTTGGCGTTAGCGGAATTTCTGTATGGCTATTTGTATATGCACAGAGGAGACGGCGAAAATGTCAAAAAACATTTTCAAGAATGTATAAAATATTGTGAAAAAGGAGAGGCATTGATTTGGTTGGGCCTAGCATGGACCGGCCTTGGCATGGGCCATTTTTTTGTCAATGATAAAGAAACTGCCTTAAAATATATCAATAAAGGTATGAAAATTCAAAAAGATGCCGGAATACCGTACTATCTGTCATTTCATCATTTTGCCTTGGGTATGGTCCAAGTAGGGTCCGGCAATGTTAAGGCATCACAAAAGTCTTTTAACCGCGCCTTCGAGTTATCTCATAATCATAATGAAAAGTGGATTGAAGGGACATCGCGGATTTATCTGGGAATTGCGATGGCTCACAATGATGAATTGAAAATCGAAGCAGCAGAGGAATCTATTCTTGAAGGGATTAAAATTTTAGATGATAGAAAAATAAAGCCATGGTCCTCGATTGGCTATTACAATTTAGGCATGTTCCATGCTGATAACGGACAAATGAGACAAGCCCGCATTCACCTGAACAATGCCGAGAGAATGTTCAGAGAGATGGGAATGAATTACTGGTTGGCTTTAACCAGACAGGCGGGAGCTTTTCGCGACCGTTGATTACACCGATAAACTCGGGTTCGTTACCGCATGGTTTTGATGATGGAGGAAAGGCAAGGCAAGGGTGATAAATTTGAAAAAAATTTAGACCCGGAAGAGAGAGATTGAGATGAATTCACTGATAGTAACTGTTCACAGGTTACGGAAATACACACAAACCGGTAGTTTAGCCAACCATCCTGTTTTTTTTCAGATCTTCTTCGATGACGTCCTTTAGCAAATTAATTCGAATCGGTTTGCTAAAAATGCCGTCAAAACCAGCCTCACGCAATTCGTTCGGGTCAAATTTATGAATATAACCTGACAACGCATAAATAAGCGTTTCGGGTCTGGTACGCCGTGACCGTCGACAAAATTCGGCTCCGTTCATCCAGGGCATGCTAAGGTCGGTTATGATGACGTCAAAATCCTTCCATTCCAGTAAATAGAGCGCCTCTTCGGGACTGTCCAAAGCAACGACAGAATATCCATAGGATTCAAAAAGTTCCTTAATGACTTTACATTGGGTGGTGTTATCATCGATTACTAAGATTTTTCTTCTCATCGTCAATTTAATCATCGCCTAAGGTGAGGTTAAATAAAAATCGGACTATTTGAGTCCTCAACAAAACGCCGCTCACCTTATAGAAGGCAGTCGATGTTGTCAACTGCAATTATCTCGCTAGCCATAAATTTATCGTCCGGTTTAAAACCTGTTGGAGTTAAAACTGATTCAGTCGCTACGGGACGTATTACAGAATCGGAGCAAGCAAGCGTGCGAAGCGAACAGCCAGTTTGAAGAGAAATGACCTGCGGATATAATCATCCATGGTGGCCGGTTGACTGCGGGCGAAATCATGCGACAACATGGTTTCGACTTCTTTTATGAAAAAAGAATCATAATTCAGAAGCGTGATTTCAAAATTCAACCGGAAAGATCTATTGTCCAGATTGGCGGTGCCGACGGCGGCACACCGAGAATCAAT
>Ga0316189_10006259_pt1 | contig 11362 bp, 11 predicted proteins | sample LowCovwburrow_MG_FD_204930 | JGI IMG/M metagenome (GOLD analysis project Ga0316189, IMG submission 204930) | Coastal sediment microbial communities from Maine, United States - Lowes Cove worm burrow | ecosystem: Environmental > Aquatic > Marine > Coastal > Sediment | place: USA: Maine... | reverse complement strand
CCGCATTACTCAGCAGGCTCAGAGCCATACCCGGGGTGCGGCTGTCCGGGTCTTTTACGTATTCGAAAGAATAAAGCTGGCGGCCAATCAGGAACACTACTCCGGGCAACAGGGCCCAGCGACTACTGGCGTACATGGAAAAAGCGATCATGGCCGGAATGAACATCACCAACTGCTCCAGGGTGTTTTGCTGTACCCGGAAAACCCGCTCCCAGATTTCGTTCCCCGAAGTGGCCGGCGCCTTGACGCCAAATTTGCCGCGGGCCAAACCAACCCGCATGGTGAAGTAAAGATATTGCACCAGCGCGAGCAGAATAATGAATGCTGCATACTCCATGAGAAACTCCTTAGTAGTGATCCAACCGGTCAGAACAGCGTTGCCCGCACCGCGTTAATCGCCAGACCCAGCAAAAACAGGGTGGAAAGCGAAAACAGCACTACCCGAATGGCTACTATATTAACGGTAGCCTGCCAGATACTGTGCACGACCCTAAGCGCGACATAAGCCCAGGCCAACGTGACATTTATCCCGCTTCCTGCGCCCGCCAGGGCCAGGATCGCAACTACGGCATAGAACAGGGTCGGCTGTTCCATCAGGTGGGTATAGTTATGGGACTTCCAGTTCACCTTCGTGGGCATCGTTGCTTCAACATCACAATACCGGGAACCGGGTTCCGCCTCGTTCAACTTCAATCCTACATCAGCAAAAGCCTTGAACCGTGTGACGGTCATCCAGACAAGCATCACAAGTGACCACAAGATCAACACGGCGGCTGGCGCCAAAATCGGGATATTCTGCATGACAACTCCTCAATCCGAAGGCGATAAACTTGCCTGACTATAGGAGGATTGAAAATTCGTTTCAATGAGTGAACTGAACCGCTCTTCCCTATGAGGCCAATTCACGTCATTATTGCCGGTGCATATGGGTAAAACTTTTTTTAAAAGCCTGCGCAAGAAATTTGGCGCCAAATACGAAACGGTTCAGCTGGAGCCTTCACAACGCCTGCGCCTATCGGGCCAGGCGCTTCGTGTTCCGCTCGACGGGGCTTCTTATGTTGTGGAGATGGGCAAGCAAACCATCCATCTGTGTCCAGACTTACCGGTTGACGCTGAATCAAACCCGACGAAATGTGATTATCTCCTGTTCGACCCAACACTTTATTACTCAGGTATTGCCCAGACTCTGCGCGTAAGGCCGGGAAAAAAGCTGACGATAGACCATCGCAAGGAATTCCAGAAAGCCGCTTTCAGTCACACCAAGGATGCGTTTCGCAGGCATTTGCAGATATCACACGAGGGCGATTTCCTGGTATTTAGCGACCCCATATCGGAGTTGGGCACGTATTTATCCCTGCTGGCAGAGGACGATCAACAGCACCAATTTACAGCCCACCGCCAGGCTAACCTGCAAAAAATCATCAACATTTTTGGCGGACCCATCGCACAACAACCAGCCGATGAAGCATTAAACACAATCAAGCAGGTTAACCAGGTTCTCAAACAGGACGCTCATCGTAAACAGGACTCTTTCGGCAATGCCGGCGCTCTTGTTGAGCTTCCCCCGAAGCTAACGCCGATTATCATTGGCGACCTCCATGCCCAACTGGACAATCTGCTCAAAATCCTCAGCGAAAATTCCTATTTGGATGAGCTTGAGCGCGGATCAGCAGCACTGATCCTGCTGGGCGATGCGGTTCACCCGGAAGCAAAAGATGAACTGAGCAACATGGACAGCTCGGTATTGATGATGGATATGATCTTCAAGTTAAAGCTGCGCTTTCCGGAGCAGGTTTTCTTCGTGGTCGGAAACCATGACAGTTTCTCACCGGACGTAATGAAGTCCGGCGTTCCGCAAAGCCTCGTGTGGGAGAGGAGGATCACCGAGCTGAGGGGCGAGGCATACAGGGAGGAACTCAACCTGTTTTACCGGCAATCCCCACTGGTGGTGATTTCCGGAGATTTTGTGGCCTGCCACGCAGGACCAACCCGTTCGGCAGTGTCACTGCAGTCGTTGGTAGAAGCACGCCAAAACCCAAGCCTGGTCCATGAACTCACCTGGAACCGGGTCAAAACCAAGGGGTATCCCCTGGGCTACAGCAAGGGTGATGTACGTCGCTTCAGAAAGGGTCTGAAACTGGATGATGACATGCCTTTCATCGTTGCCCACTTCCCCCAATCCAGGCACGAAACAATCTGGTTAAACGTGGCGGAAATACCGCATCACCACGTACTCTTCAGCGCGCAGCCCGACCAAATGGCCGTAATAACCCGGGTGCAGGGAGAAATGCTGCCACAAATTTATCCGGCTGAGCCCATGCTGGAACCCATTAACGCATTGGTGCAGCAATAACAGCCGCAAACACCGGCCCTCATGTCGTGTCGGGGAAACACCGCGGATTGCCCTGGAAGCTCTCCCGGATAATGACGTTCATACCCTGGCAATGGAAATACCAGGCCAACTCCCGGTACACCGCAAACTGCTGCTGGACCTGCTGCAGGCTGATTCCCTTGTCTACCGGATGCGTTCCCTGCCTGGCGCGCTGAACGCGAATCTCATAGATCTGCTCTGCCGGTGGAAGCTGGAAATCGAATACAAACTTGCCGCGCCAGTCGGTCGACAGCATACCTCGCCCTTCAGGCGGGATCTGAATTCGATCAGGTTCTAATTCGGTAGGCTCGTCAAGCCATTCGGGATCAAAAACGGCATGGCTTTCTGTGTGACCCTTGAACGGAAGTCCGAAATGGACCTCCCTGGGCCGGAAAGTCAGGATCTGACTGCGCCACCAGTTTTTCAGGCACAGATCCAGAAATCCTTCCTCGGGCCATCCCCCCAACTTGTCGATCAGTGTGGTTTTGCCACTGCAGGGTGGACCGGTAACGATAATCTGCCGAAAACCCTCCCCTTCAGGAAAAGGGACACCCTTGACCATTTGCAGGTTTTCAATTTCAACCGTTTTCAACGCATTAACCCGGTAATGAGTTTTATCTATTCTAACCGCCAACTACTACGGGAATATGACACAATTTAAATACAAATTGCAGTTGAGACTAAAAAGGGACAACCCGTTTGAAGCAGACCATCAATAAGTGTTGGTTTATCAGCATATTACTTCCTGCCGTCATAAGCCTCCCTGCCCTCGCAGCTGATATCGAAAATCCCGGTTTCGAGAGCGATTGGAATGGCTGAATGGATACCGGCTGCGCTGTCAGCGGAACCTCATAACAAAGGAAGCTTCTTCCTGTTCACCTCTCAGGATCAGTTGACCCCCAGTGAACCGGAACATACTGGCGTGGCCAAGTAGCCCCAGGAAGCCGGCCTCCAGCGCCATCTGGTCTTCCGGGCAGGCCATCCGTGTGCCCATCACCGGACCGATGCTGATTTCCCCGGCAGCGGGGCCGTACTCGATACGCGCGGAGTAGCGGTTGCAACCGCTGTAGCCGGCAATACGCCCGTCGCTTATGACCAGGGTTAGCTGCGCATCACCAGGCAGGCTTACCTCCGGGCCAGCGTCTATTAACACCCACTCACTCCCTTCAAGCACCGAGAGTGAAAGCGTGCCGGTCAATTTCATTTCATGTTCAACCAAGCGGCCGCCGTCCAGGCTCCAGCTTCGGGTCGCCAACTGGGTGGGGCAACAGGCGGCATCGTCTTCGCCCTGCTGAACAACCTCCAGGCCGACGATTCCGTCTACGATTTTTCCGCCGCGGATCTGCACACGATCGCCAATCGGAGCCGTGGCAAGGTTCACCATCACTCCATCGCGTTCAGCCATGACCGCGAGGTAGTCGAAAGTGCCTGATCCTCCCGAACTCTGCCAAAGTAAGACCAGCGATTCCGAAATGCCGTCACCGTCGAGATCACCGGTCAACTCAAAATCTTCGACAAGGCCAACCGAGGGACGTGACGCCCCATCTTCAACGTAAGGCTCGCCCTCCCAGCGCCCGTCCTGTAAGCGGATGGGCTCTTCTGCAATACCCTGGTAAGTTGCGTTGGCCAGCCGCGTGTCGTCAACAACATCCTCACCCGCGAATGCAGTTTGACCCGCCAGGAAGAGTAAGCCCATGGCTAATAAAGCACCCAAAAGTCGGCTATTTAAATGAAACATCAGAATTTCTTGAAAATCAGCACGCAGTTCTGACCACCGAAGGCGAAGGAATTGGACATCACGACGTCCAGCTTCGCCTGTCGGGCCTCATGTGGCACGTAATCGAGATCACAAGCCGGATCGGGGTTATACATGTTGATGGTGGGGGGAATGATGCCCTCCTGTAGCGCTTTCACACAGATCATGGCTTCAAGGGCTCCAGCCGCACCGATGGCGTGGCCGGTCATCGACTTGGTTGAACTGACGGGAGTGCTAAAGGCGTTGTCGCCAAGTGCCAGCTTGATCGCATTTGTTTCAATCGGATCGTTAACCGGCGTCGACGTACCGTGGGCATTGATGTAATCCACCTGGTCCGCATTCAAACCTGCCGCGTTAAGCGCGGCGTTCATGGCCTGTGCCGCTCCTACACCGTCCGGGTGAGCAGATGTAATGTGAAAGGCATCGCAGGTCATACCGGCCCCAACCAGTTCGGCCAGGATGGGAGCGTTCCTTTTTTGCGCTTTCTCCAGGGTTTCCAGCACCATCACGCCACACCCCTCGGCGATGACAAACCCGTCCCTGTCTCTTTCGAACGGGCGGCTGGCGCGTTCCGGCTCATCATTTCTGGTCGATAAGGCCCGCATGGCGATGTATGACTGCAAAAAGGTTTCACAGATTGCGGACTCGGAACCGCCGGCCAGAACCGTGTCGGCCAGGCCCATCTTCAGGATCATTATGGCGGTAGCCAGCGAATGGCTTCCAGTGGCGCAAGCGGATGAGACGCCGTAGGAGACTCCGGTCAGCCCGAACTCCAGTGCAATATTACCTGCCGCCATGCTGGTACTTACCCGAGGCACAGTGAACGGGCTGATGGTTTTCCTCTGGCTCTTAAACCACGAGTTCATCTGTTGTTCCAGCATCGGAAAATCGCCAATCGCAGAGGAAACCACGCAGGCGACCCTGCTGCGGTCTTCCTCGTCCAGGTTGATTCCGGACTGGGCCAACGCCTCGTGCGTAGCCGCTATGGAAAACTGGGCATAGCGTCCGATCCTCCTGGCCATTTTTCTGTCCATATGGTCTGCAGGATCAAAGCCCTTTACTTCGCCGGCTATCTGGCAAGCCAGGTTCGAAGGATCAAACAGGCTGACCCGGCTGACACCTGAGCGTCCTGCCACCAGGCTGTCAAAAGTTTCCTGGCAGTTGAGGCCAACGGGCGAAAGTGCGCCCATACCGGTTACTACAATTCGCTGTTCTGGGTTCACGTTTCTATCGACTCTGGAAAGTACGGCTCATGATATCAACAATTCGAATAATTGGCCCCAGCCTGAATCAGCCGATGTCTTGTGCACTCCCAATACCGGGCTCAATGAGCGAGAATAGGTTTAATCGACACGCACCTTCAGAACAACACCAAATAAGAGAGTCAATATGACGGACATCACCGGAAAATCACTTATTGCAGGCAACTGGGTCACACCCGACGGCACAGAGTTCCATTCCTTCAACCCGTACACCAAATCGGCCTTCAACTCTTTCACCAGCTGTGGCCACGAAGAAATTGAGGCTGCGACGGCCGCAGCAGCAGAGGCCTACCGGCAGATGCGTCAAATGGATGGCGCGGCCATTGGGAGCTTTTTGTCAGCCGTTGCGGATGAAGTTGATGCACTGGGCGATGTCCTGCTGGAAACCTGCGATTCAGAGACCGCACTAGGGCTCGTCCGATTGACCGGGGAGCGCGGCCGCACTACCGGCCAACTCCGTGCTTTCGCCGCCATTGCCACCCGCGGTGAATGGGTGGAGGCCAGCATCGATACCGCGATACCCGATCGCGCCCCGGTCCCCAAACCGGACCTGCGCCGGATGATGCGGGGAATTGGACCGGTCGTGGTTTTCGGTGCTTCCAACTTTCCATTCGCCTTCAGTGTGCTGGGTGGCGACACGGCTTCAGCGCTGGCAGCAGGCAACCCCGTCATTGTGAAAGGCCACTCTGCCCATCCGGCCACATCGGAGCTGTTTGCCATTGCCATTGAAAAGGCCATCAGCAAGACAGGCTTCCCTGCAGGCGTGTTTTCACTGTTGCAGGGCGCCAATCGCGAGCTGGGTACGGAACTGGTCAAACATCCCGTTACCCAGGCCGTTGGTTTCACCGGCTCGGAAGGCGGCGGCCGCGCGTTGATGGACCTGGCCGCAGCACGCCCGCAGCCCATTCCGGTGTACGCCGAAATGGGTTCGGTCAACCCGGTTTTCCTGGGCCCTGAGACTCTGAAAAACACCGGTGACGCCATCGCTGCCGGCCTCAGCGGTTCGGTCTGCATGGGGACCGGTCAGTTCTGTACTTCCCCGGGTCTCGCAGTGATGCTGGAAGACCCCGCCTTCGAAGCCGCCTTGAAAACAGCGATGGATGCCGCTCCCCGCGGCTACTTGCTGAACCCGCGAATCCAGGCATCACTGGTTGACGGGTTTACCCGTCTTGAATCGATCGCGGGCGTTGAGTGGCTCAACCAGGCAGACTTCGAAGAAGGCAGCATGACACCGCCCAATGCCGTATTTAAAACGACCGGTGATGTATTCCTCAAAGAAACGGCCCTTTCCGAAGAGGTCTTTGGCCCGGTCACCCTGCTGGTCGTTTGCAAAGACGAAAACCAGATGTTGGAGGCAGGCAACAGCTTGCAGGGCAACCTGACCGGCTCCGTCCATGCCGATGATGACCCCGAACTGGCGGCAAACCTCATCCAGATGCTGGAGCAGAGGGTTGGCCGCGTGATTTGCAACGGCTATCCAACCGGTGTTGAGGTCTGCCCCTCTCAACAACACGGCGGCCCCTACCCGTCCTCCTCTGTCTCGTGGGCAACCAGCGTCGGGGCAGATGCGATAGAGCGGTTCGCACGGTTCGTGGCTTACCAGCAAACCCCCGACCACCTTTTACCGCCAGCGTTGCAAAATGACAATCCGCTGGGCATTTTCCGCAAGGTCAACGGTGATCTGACCCGCGATAAAATTGCGGGTAAGGGTAAATAGCATGAAGGGCCGTGCAGCCAAAATGGATAACGGCGGACTGCTCAGGCTGGCAAGCCTGGCATCAGTGCTAACTGCTGTCAGCCTTATCATTGTAAAGCTGGGAGCCTGGCTGGTGACCGGTTCGGTCGGCCTGTTGGCGTCGCTGGTCGATTCGATCATGGACAGCCTGGCCTCCCTGATCAACCTGTTTGCCATTCGATACTCGCAGCAGCCCCCGGATGAGAAACACCGGTTTGGCCACGGTAAGGCTGAACCCCTGGCCGGCCTCGCACAGGCCGCCTTCATCAGTGGTTCCGCCATTTTCCTGATGCTTCACGCCGTTGACCGGCTGCGCTTCAACCATGAAATCAAAGCCATCGGCCTGGGCATTGCCGTGATGATTTTTGCGATTGTGCTGACCCTGGGATTATTGGCACTGCAGCATTACGTCATCCGCCGGACCCAATCCACGGCCATCCGGGCAGATGCGCTGCACTACGCCACCGACGTATTGACCAACCTGAGCATCCTGGTGGCACTTTATCTCTCGACGCTCGGCTGGACCTGGGCTGATCCGGTGTTCGCCATCGGCGTCGCCCTGTATATTTTCTACAGCGCCTTTCGCATTGGATATGAAGCGTTCCAGCAACTGATGGACCACCAGTTGCCGAAAGAAACCCTGGAGGAAATCCGGGCTATCGCAGACAGCCACCCTGCTGTTCTGGGCACCCATGAGTTGCGCACCCGTCAGTCCGGCCAACAACAGTTCGTGCAGTTGCACCTGGAACTGGATCAAAACCTTGAGCTGGAGCGCGCTCATGCGTATGCCGATGAAGTTGAAGACCGCATCAAGGCCCTTTTGCCGGGCGCAGAAGTCATTATTCACATGGATCCGGTGAGTCCCGACGGGGAAAGACCTTCAGCGAGAAGGTAAGCCCATGCCGCGGATCGTAATCTTCAACAAGCCGTTCAGGGTGATCTCACAATTTCGCGAAAGCGGCGACAAGGTCACCCTTAGCCGGTATATCAACGACCCCGCGCTGCGCGTGGCCGGACGCCTGGACTACGACTCGGAGGGACTGCTTTTATTGACCGACAGCGGTGACCTTGTTCAGAAAATCACCCACCCACGCCATAGCCTTGAAAAAACCTACATGGCGCAGGTCGAAGGCGAACCAAATTCAGACGCTCTTGAGCAACTCCGCGACGGGGTGGTGCTGAAGGACGGCCGGACACGGCCCGCAACGGTTGAAATAGTGGGTGAACCTGGCTTTCTGTGGCCACGCGACCCGCCAATCCGTTACCGGGCTTCCATCCCTGCCTGCTGGCTGAAACTGACCATCACCGAGGGCAGAAACCGCCAGGTCCGTCGTATGACGGCAGCGGCAGGGCACCCTACCCTGCGCCTGGTTCGGGTACGTATAGGTAATTGGACCCTTGATGACCTTAAGCCGGGCGAGTGGAAAAAGGGCGTGTAAGGGCCACTATCCGAGCCTCCCAGCCACAAGCTTTCGTTGTTATTTGACCATGCACTGCGGTATTATTGCTCGGTTATATTCACACATTATAGGAAGCAAACCATGGCGACGACCTTTGAGGCTGTAGCAGAAATAATCTCCGAAACCAGCGACATTCCGCTGGAAGAAATCACACCCGAGAAAAATGCCTTCACGGATCTGGGCATCGATAGTCTTGATTTTCTCGACATCGCGTTCGCCATCGACAAGCACTTCGGAATCAAGATCCCGCTGGAGCAATGGACTGAAGAGCTGAACGAGAACAATGCGCTGGTTGATGAGTACTTTGTATTGAGCAAACTGTGTGCACGGATCGACGACGTCATCGCTGCTAAAGACGCTTAAACAACGGGTGCCCCATGCTCCTTGAATATTTTCAAATGATCGATACCGTCGAGGAGCTTGACCCGGTTAACGGCAAAGTGGTCGCCCGGGCCGATGTGCCTATGGAAAGCCCTGTTTTCGAAGGACATTTTCCCGGATCGCCCCTGGTGCCGGGTGTCTTGTTGATCGAAACAATGGCGCAGGCATCCGGCTTCATGCTGCTGTCCAGGCTCAAGTTCGAGAAGATGCCGTTCCTGGCCAATGTGACGAGCGCCAAGATGCGCACCTTCGTTGAACCCGGCGCAATTTTGCGGGTCGAAGCTGAGCTGGAACACGATGGTTCCGGCTTTGCAAAAACCAAGGCGCAGATTTCAAGCGACGGCAGAAAAATATGCGATAGCAAGTTGATGTTTCGCATCATGCCCTTTCCCAACGAGACACTGAGAGGCAACATGCTCGACCGGTTCAGCCAGATCAGCCTCGACACGACAGAGTAATCTTTTGAGTAGCGATAAAGTAGAAGTTTGGGTCACGGGTATCGGGCTCGTCAGCTCACTGGGCGAGGGACTGGAAACCCATTGGGCGCAGCTGGCATCCGGCAAAATGCCGGAGCCCTCTGTCGATGATGAAAGCCATGCGCCCTACCCGGTCCATCCGATCGTTGATTTCGAAGTAGCCACCCAAATTCCCAAGCGCAGTGACCAGCGCCAGATGGGGCCGTGGCAACACCTGGGCACTTACGCCGCCGGCCTGGCGCTGGATGACGCGGGTATCGCCCACAACGAAGACCTGCTTTCTCAAACCAACATGATCGTCGCCGCCGGTGGCGGTGAGCGTGACATCGAGGTCGACTCCGCCATCATGGATTCATTGAATGCCGCCGAGAATCCTGGCGCGCAACTTAATGAGTCGCTGATGAGTGAATTGCGGCCCACGCTGTTCCTGGCGCAACTGTCAAACCTGATGGCCGGCAATATTTCGATCGTTCATGGCGTGACCGATTCTTCGCGCACCTTCATGGGTGAAGAATTGGCTGGAGTAAGCGCGGTTGAAACTGCGGCCGCTCAAATTCAACACGGCCAGGGAGACCTGTTCCTGGTGGGCGGCGCCTATATTGCCGAGCGCGAGGACATGATCATGCTGATGGAGATGGGTAACGCACTCTGGGCCGGCAAACACGATTCCGTCTGGTCGCGAGAGGGCACCGAGGGCGGCATGATCATGGGCAGCGGCGGTGCGTTTCTGGTGCTCGAATCAAAAGAACACGCCCAGGCCCGCGGAATCAAACCTTATGCGCGGATCAAAACGGTCGTTTCCGACCGCTGCAACCGGAAACCGGGTGCAGCACGAAAAACAGCAGATTCCTTACTGGAGCAAGTCGCCGGCGAACTCCCCGAGGGTCCGCTGCCCGTGTTGTCAGGTTGCAGCGGGGTTGAGCCTCACCTCAGCGATGAACATGATTTTTTGAACAGCCTGTCCAGTCACGGCATCGACCCGATTGTGCGGGGAGTAACCACCGTGCTCGGCGACACGCTGGAAGCGCAGTTCCCAATCAATGTTGCGCTGGCGTCCCTGGCTATTTCAAAAGGGGCATTTTTTGAGCCCTTTGATGACACCGGGGCTGAGCAAGCGTATTCCGGCAGTCCTGAACGTATCCTGATCAATACCTGGGGCCATTGGCGCGGCGAAAGTATCGCTGTAGTCGACGCACCCGATGTGCCGCTGCGTGGAAGGGAGTAGCCCGTGAGTCAGTCTACAAAAGACCACCTGGGTCGACCCATCGTCGTGGTCACAGGCATCGGCGTGATTACGTCACTGGGCCAGGGTAAAGAAGACAATTGGCGTCAGCTAACCGCTGGTGTTTCCGGCGTGCGGAAAATTGACCGATTCCCGACCGAAGGGCTGCGCACACAAATCGCCGGCCTGATCGACTGGGAAGGTGAAGGTCCGTATTGTTCGCCTTTCCATTCGTACTCGCTGGCCAAAAAATCTGCAGCCGAAGCGATCGCGCAATCAAGTATCGGTTCACCCGGATCATTTCCCGGCCCGCTGTTCCTTGCAATTTCCCCCGCTGAAACCAAGTGGGACCAGCGGATGGATGTCTATAACGGGCCCGCCGCTCATGACAGCAAAGGTTACGACCGCCTGATAGCGAATGCTGCCCAGGGTGATTACAAGAACTACTACCGGCTTTTCAAGTACGGTAGCGTTGCAGACCGGCTGGCCGATAAATTTGGCACCCGGGGTGCACCGATCTCTTTGACCACCGCTTGCGCTTCCGGTGCAAGCGCCATGCAACTGGGAGTGGAGGCCATACGGCGCGGAGACACCGACGCCGCCCTGTGCGTTGGAACGGATGGGGAGATTTGCGAGGAAATGGTAGTCCGTTTCACGCTTCTTTCGGCATTATCCACCCAAAACGAAGACCCGCAAGGC
>Ga0316189_10006258_pt1 | contig 11362 bp, 12 predicted proteins | sample LowCovwburrow_MG_FD_204930 | JGI IMG/M metagenome (GOLD analysis project Ga0316189, IMG submission 204930) | Coastal sediment microbial communities from Maine, United States - Lowes Cove worm burrow | ecosystem: Environmental > Aquatic > Marine > Coastal > Sediment | place: USA: Maine... | reverse complement strand
GGTTTTCAGTCTGGTCAGCCACGGATGTCTCCAAGTTTTTGTATCAAAAAAATAGTATGCCAAAGGTCCCGCAAAGATACCCAAGCCAGAGCGTGTTGGCAAACGCTCAAAAGCTATAAATATCAATATGTTAGAAGTAAAGTTTCTTTACGCGTCAAGTTTCCACTTGATTGAGCAGCCCATGGAGGCAATTTGGGCCTTTGGTCCGTGCCCTGTTTTAGCGACTTGGCTCATGGCTTTGAACAGTTCACGTTCGGCATCTGCGGGGCCCGTTTCTTTTTTCGAAGCATCCAAACGCCCGCGATATTGAAGACCTAAATCTTTGTTAAAACCAAAAAAATCGGGTGTACAGACGGCATCATAGGCGCGGGCAACTTCTTGGCTTTCGTCAAAGAGATAAGGGAACGTAAAGCCATTGTCTTGGGCCATTTTAACCATGTTGTCGAAGGAATCTGCTTCGTATTGGCTGGGATCATTCGCATTGATCGCAACAACGCCAATGCCTTGGGCTTGAAGCTCTTTAATATCACGAATAAGACGATCCAAAATCGCCAAAACATAAGGGCAGTGATTGCACATAAAGACAACCAAGGTGCCTTTTTCACCCTTGATATCGTCCAGTGTATAGCTTTTGCCATCCACACCGGGCAGTTTGAAATTGGGGGCTTTGGTGCCAAAGTCACAAATTGGGGTTTCAACAGCCATTTTGAGTATCTCCGTTTCGTTTAGGGGCTTTTGTTTTTGTCTTTTTACACCTCTTTCAAGGCGATGTCTTGAATTGGCTTGTGTTTACGCGGAATTAAGAAAGATATGGGAAGATGTAAGACTGGTTATTTGTCTGAAGAGGACGCTTTCATGCGTATCGTTTCGATTTTGTTTATAGGCTTGATGCTTTCTGCGTGCTCACGCGGCGGGGAGTTCTATTCGGTTGCGCCACGTGGTTTGATGAAGACAACGGGGAACTTATCGATTGTGAATTCCGCCGTTATCATGGGGTCTGATAAAACGATTTTGGACCATGTTGCCTCTTATCGATCCGGAAAAGACTGTTCTACGATTCGCGAAGAAAAAGGGCGGACCTATTGTCGCGAAGACGAGCCTAACCCCATTCCTGATTTGCAATGTTATCGTACACTTGGGGATGTGATGTGTTATTCTAAATCAGAACCTAACAGTCAGCCCGGTGATGTCATTGGGAATCTGTAGGGTTTTCAAACCTGTAGAATCTTAAAAGTCACCGATGAAGCGTCTCTTTATTCTTACAATTATTCTGTTTGCCCTTGCGGGTGTTACGTTTTGGTATATTGGCCAAGACAAGACTCATATTGCGGTCGGTGGTGTTTCGTTGAAAACATCTGAAGGTGTGAAAACACTTTCGCCAGCAGCCAAAGCCGGCGATCAAAAGGCTCAATATGAATTGGCACGCCTGTATGAAATGGGTGAAGGTGTCACAAAGGACCTCGTTAAGGCCTTTCAATGGTACAAAAAATCAGCCGAGCAAGGTTATCCTGAGTCCCGTTATAAAATGGGCTGGATGTATTCAAACGGCAGTGGGGTACGCCAAGACTTGTATCTGTCCGCGAAATGGTACCGTATAGCGGCGGCCTTTAACGATCACACCGAATCTCAATTTCGACTTGGCGAGTTGTACTTCAATGGTCGCGGTGTCGAACACGATTATGGCAAAGCCATCACGTACTACCAACAAGCCGCAAACAAGGGACATGCAGCATCACAGTATTTATTGGGATCAATGTATGTAGAAGGTTGGGGCGTGGCACAAGATTACGTCCAAGCCTACATATGGCTTAAGCTTGCCGTACCGAACAGGGCAGAGTCCATCGCAATCCATAAAAAATACGACCCTGTGTCCAAGCTAAAGAGTTTGAAGATAAGAATGAATAATTTTCAAATCAACCAAGCTGAAAAGCGTCTGGTCGAGATGAAAACAAGCTTTTAGCCTTCGCTTTTGGCGGCGCCATCAGCTTTCGTCAGACGCACCCGCACAATCCCTTTGAAATCACTCGGGTCGGCGACTTTGCCTTTGCGCATGATCTGGACACGATCTTGTCTGGCTAAATGCAGGGTTTGTTGCTTAACGGCATTCATATATTTGCGCCAGCCATCGGCCCGGTCTTTGGGGCGACGGCGTGTCTCAAAAATATTCATAGCCATCTCTTTGAACGTCAACAAAGCATCCCCAGCCAACATGCCTAAGATGGCTGTGGCGATGGGATCGTCCTTGGCGGGTTTCTTTTTCTTTTCGGGTGTTGTTTTTTCATCAGTCATGACGCGGGGTGTAGCATGCTTTATGACATCTGTTAACCAGTAAAAAGATGACTGGCGGCAAGGCCTTCAAAGATGAACTGAACGGCAAGAGCCGCCAGCAGAACACCAACAACGCGGGTGATGACATTCAACCCTGTTACGCCCAGAACTTTTTGCACCCTTCCTGCGACCAAAAGAAGCATCAAGGTTAAGAACAAGACGCCAAACAAGGCCCCCACAACGATCCCCCAATGGACAAGGTCGCCTTTGGCTTCGGCGGTCAAAAGCACGACGGCTCCCATGGTGCCGGGGCCTGCGATCAGGGGCGTTGCCAAGGGAAAAACAGAGATATCTTCTTTTTGGCGGGCTTCATCTGTTTCGTCTGCGGTGGCTGTGCTTCCCCCAGAGTTTCGGGCAAACACCATATCAATGGCGATCAACAACAACAATATCCCCCCGGCTGTGCGCATGGCGGGCAGGGTGATGCCCATGCGGGTTAAGACCGCTTCGCCAAAAATAGCAAAGAGAAGCAAGACGATTGCGGCAATGCCAACGCCTTTGAAGGCTGTCGCTCGACGAGCCTCGGGTGTGCTTTGGGGGGTGAGCGCCGCAAAAAGGGCGGCGACATCAATGGGCCCTATCGTGGCAAAAAAAGTTGTGAAGGCGACGAGAGCGATTTCTTGCATAGACATTCCTATATAAGGGGATCAACGCTATCATAGACCTGAAATGGTGCAAAAAATTAAAAACATTGGCCCTGTGTCTTGGCGTGCTTTTCATCGCGTGGGGCTCAAAGATGTTGAAACCCTTAAACGTATGGGGGCTTCGGCTGTCTATGTCTTGGTTGAAGAGACTGAAAAGAACGTCTCGTTGAACCTGTTATATGCTTTGCATGCGGGCCTAACTGATCGCCATTGGACCGAAGTCGGGGCACAAGAAAAGGGGCGTTTGCTGTGCGAAGTCGAAGATTTGCGAGAAAACCGCTCGCGCGAGAAGGCTTGATCGGTTAATCCTTTCCCATGAATGATTTTGTCTCACACACGCGCGAACACGGTGGCGACCCAAGCGAAGTCGAAGATCGATTTGGCGTACCCCGTGACGGTTGGCTGGACCTGTCCACGGGCATCAACCCCGTGCCATACGATGCGGGCCATATCCCCAAAGATGTTTTGCATCGCTTGCCGACAAAGCAAGACATGGAAAACTTAATTTCCGCGGCGCGTAAAGCATATGGTGTGCCTGATGAGGCTGCCATCGTCGCGAGCCCCGGCACCCAGGCCTTGATCCAGTTGGTACCAAGCTTGTTTGAAGCCTCAACCGTCAGCATCGTCAGCCCAACCTATGGCGAACACGGTCCAGCCTGGGAACAAGCCGGACATGACGTGGTTAAGGTGAAGGCGCTGGGTGAAAACAGTCCTTATGCTCTGGTCGTTAATCCCAACAACCCAGATGGTCGGGTGCAATCTGTGCAAAGCTTGTTGCAGCATGAGGGAACTTTGGTGGTGGACGAGGCCTTTGTCGATGTCATGCCCGATCTATCCATAACCCCACATGCGGGTCGGGACAATCTGATCGTGCTTAGGTCTTTTGGTAAGTTCTTCGGTCTTGCAGGCCTGCGTTTGGGCTTTGCGATTTGTTCACCAGATACCGCCCAACGCTTAAATGAAAAATTAGGCCCTTGGGCCGTTTCGGGTCCCGCCATTTGGGCCGGGACACAGGCGTTAAACGATGAAGATTGGATAAGCCAGAGCCGCAAACGCTTAACGTCAGATACGCTTCGCCTTGGTAAAATTTTAAACCGCGCAGGCCTGAAAACCATCGGTAAAACCGACCTGTTTACCCTCACCGAAAGCTCTGATGCTCAAGCGATCTCAGAAAAACTGGCCAAAGCCGGAATCTTAGTCCGCGCCTTTAAAGACCACCCCACATGGCTAAGGTTCGGCTTGCCGGGCGATGAAGCCGGATGGGCCAGGTTGGAAGCAGCCCTATAGCGCAAACCCAACATGCCCAGCAGCCAATTCTTGTTCGGCTTCGATCATTTGGCCGGTTTTTGTGTAGGCGGGTGAGGCGAGTTCTAGGAATAGGTGGTTGATGGATTCGGGGGCTTTGACGTCTTCGGGGTTTTCTTGGGGCAGGGCGTTGGCGCGCATTTGCGTGCGGGTGCCGCCGGGGTTGATCATGTTGACCAAGACGTTTGAATCTTTGGTTTCTTCGGCGTAAATCCCTGCCGTCATTTCGAGGGCGGCTTTGGAAACGGCATAGGTGCTCCAGCCGCCGCGCACCTGATGACCAACGGACGAACTGACAAAAATTGCGCGGCCTGCGTCAGAGGCCCTGAGCAAGGAATCCATGGCCCGGATCAGGTGCCAGTTTGCGGTCAGGTTAATGTCGATAACGCGTTGCCAATCGTCGGGTTCAACTTGAGCCAGGGGGGCTAAATTGCCCAATATGCCTGCGTTACCAACTAAAATATCGAGCTTTTTAAAGCGATTATAAATCTCGCCACCAATGCGGTCGATGATTTCAAATTCGGTCATATCACACGGAACCAAGGTGGCCGATAGGCCGTCACGGCGGAGTTCGTCATCTAAGTCTTCCAGAGCACCTTGGCTGCGTGCGGTGACGATGACGTGCGCACCTTGTTCGGCAAAATGTTTGGCAACGGCACGTCCAATGCCACGTGATGCCCCGGTGATCAGGGCGACGCGACCTTCTAGGTGTTTTTGCTCAACCATTTGCTTAGCCCTCAGATAAAAGCGTTAGCTGTTCCGGACCGTCATGGCCTTCTTCGTCAATCAAGGGAATGGGGTAGTCACCAGTAAAGCACGCATCGCAGTGTTGCGGGCATTCTGTATTGCGTTTTTCCTCACCCACAGCACGGTACAGGCCGTCGTGGCTGATGAACGAAAGGGAGTCTGCGCCGATGTGTTCAGCCATTTCTTCGACACTCATCCGATGCGCCATTAGCTTTTCTTTGTCCGGCGTGTTGATGCCGTAAAAGCAAGGGTGCGTGGTCGGTGGGCTGGAAATACGCATGTGGACTTCTTTCGCCCCGGCGTTGCGCATCATTTCCACGATTTTTACCGACGTGGTGCCGCGCACAATGGAATCATCGACCAAGATAATGCGTTTGCCCTTAATCCAAGCGGTATTGGCGTTGTGCTTGAGTTTTACACCCAAGTGACGAATTTTGTCCGAAGGCTGAATAAACGTGCGGCCCATGTAGTGGCTGCGAATGATTCCCAAATCAAATGGAATGCCGGACTGGGCCGCATAACCAATGGCCGCCGGAACGCCGGAATCGGGAACGGGGACCACCATATCGGCTTCGACATGGCTTTCACGGGCCAGTTCTTCACCGATCTGCTTGCGCACGGAATAAACATTGAGACCGTTGATAACGCTGTCGGGACGGGCAAAGTAGATGTATTCAAAAATGCAGAATTTGGGGGTAACAGTGGCAAAGGGTTTAAGGCTTTCGACGCCTTTTTCGCTGATGATGACCATTTCACCCGGTTCGATATCGCGCTCATATTGGGCACCAATGATATCCAAAGCACAGGTTTCAGACGCCAAAACCCAACCTTCGCCGATGCGACCCAAAACCAACGGGCGGACCCCCATGGGGTCGCGCACACCATAAAGTTTTTGCCGCGTGAGGGCGACCACAGAATAAGCCCCGGTCACGCCATGCAAAGCGTCAATAAAACGGTCTATGACCTTGCGATGGCGGCTGGTGGCGACACGGTGCAAAATGGTTTCGGTGTCGGATGTGGATTGAAAGATGCAGCCGCGTTCAACCAAGTCATGACGACAGGTCCGGGCATTGGTCAGATTACCATTGTGGGCAATGGCAAAGCCACCAAACACCAAATCCGCATACAACGGTTGAATGTTGCGCATCGCCGTGGCACCGCCCGCAGTGGAATACCGGACATGGCCAATGGCGTTTGATCCTTTTAAGCGATCAATGACATTTTCGGTGTTGAAGTTATCGCCAACACTGCCCATGGCGCGGTGGCTGTGAAAGATTTTACCGTCTTCGGAAACGATGCCTGCGGCTTCTTGTCCACGGTGCTGCAAGGCGTGTAAGCCCAGCGCCGTTAAGGCTGAAGCATCTGGGTGGTTAAAAACCCCGAACACACCGCATTCGTCATGGAAATGATCGTCGTCTAAGGGGGAGACGGTGCGGGTCAGTGCGCTTTGCTGCGTGAGCGGGTTCATAAGCTTTGAGTTCCGTTACTGGTTGGTTTCGAACAATCGGTCCATTTCGGAGCGTTCTTTTTGGCCATAGCCACTTTGGCCGGGACCCGTGGGTGTTTTCGGGATGGCGTTGGTCGCCCTGTCTAAAAGACTTTTGCCATCATTTAAAAGCGTGCCTGTTTTGTTTTGTTTCGGCGCATTGGGGTCTGAGTTATTGGGATCGGTTTGATCTTGCGGCGCCAATGACCTTAAGACGTCTGCGCCTTGGCGAACCATCGGCATGGTACGAGCTTGATAGACCCATTGGGGGTACAAGCCTTCGACGGGGGGCGTGGTCCATTCGTAACCAATCCACACCAAGCACACGACCAAAGCGCCGCGCAGCAAGCCAAATAAAAAGCCCAAGGCTCTGTCCAACGCACCAAGGGCGCTTTCTTTTACGCCGCGCGATATTTGTCGGGTCGCCAGCGAAAGGATGATCAAGGTGCCGATAAAGATCAAAATACCCGTGACCAAGGCGGCAATAAACGGGTCGCCAATAAACTGAATAGTAAAATTTTTAATGACGGGGGTGCCGTGCAAAGTTGCAAATGAAGCCCCAATCCATCCGGCGATGGACAAAACTTCATGCACAAAACCACGGGAATATCCGAATGCACCGGATATTAAAAGCGTGCCAATGACGAGGATATCAACCCAATGCATGCTTAGACTTAACCTTCGCTATCAAACATCAACGCCAGCTCGGCCAGATGTCCAAGTTCATTCATGTTTAGGCCCTTGGCGCTGACTTTTGCTTTGCCCCGATTTTTAGGAACGATGGCACGCTTAAAACCCAATTTGGACGCTTCTTTTAAACGTCCATCCGTGTGACTGACCGCACGAATTTCGCCCGATAAACCGACTTCGCCAAAAAACAGGCTGCCGTCGGGCACCGCAATGCCGCTCAGGCTTGATAGTAATGCCGCAGCAACGGCCAAATCGCAAGCAGGTTCGTTGACTCTTAGGCCGCCTGCGACGTTCAAGTACACATCATTCGTGCCGATGGCAACCCCGCATCTGGTCTCGATCACCGCCATGATCATGGCCAAGCGTGCGCTGTCCCATCCGACCACCGCACGCCTTGGCGTGGCAAGGGTGGACGGGGATACCAAGGCTTCCACTTCCAGCAACATTGGACGAGTGCCTTCCATGCCCGCAAACACAGCAGATCCGCTGACTTCTTGTTCGCGATCGGTCAAAAATAAAGCCGAAGGATTGGTGACTTCACAAAGCCCACCATCAGACATTTCAAATACGCCAATTTCGTCGGTCGCGCCAAAGCGGTTTTTCACCGCGCGCAAGATGCGAAACTGGTGCATGCGATCGCCTTCGAAATACAACACTGTGTCGACCATGTGTTCCAAAACCCGTGGGCCAGCAATCTGCCCGTCTTTGGTGACGTGACCGACCAAGATGATGGGAAAGCCTTTGCGTTTGGACAGCTTGATCAGTTCTTGGGCGCTGGTGCGCACTTGTGAGACCGATCCGGGGGCGCTTTCGACGTTGTCGACAAACATGGTTTGAATGGAATCGATTATCGCAACGGCAGGGGGATCATTGTCCAATGTGGTGACGATGTCGCGCACATTCGTCGCCGTCGCAAGTTCGACCGTGGACTTGTCCAAGCCTAAACGACTGGCGCGAAGGCGCAGCTGATCGACAGATTCCTCACCGCTGATATAAGCAACACGTCCGTTTTTCGAAAGCCTTGCCGCCGCTTGCATTAAGATGGTCGATTTGCCGATGCCCGGATCGCCGCCGACCAAGATCGCCGAGCCCGCCACCAAGCCACCGCCCAGCACGCGGTCTAATTCTTCGATGCCAGTCATGCGACGGGGCGGACGTTTTTCTTGACCCTCAAGCCCGACAAATTGAATCCTTCTGCCCTTAGAGGCGCTTAGGCCCTTAGGCGTCGACTCTTTCGGGGCTTCTTCGATGAGCGAATTCCACGCCCCACAAGCATCGCACTTGCCGCTCCACTTGGTGTGAACAGCCTTACAATCTTGGCAGATAAATTGTGTTTTAGCCTTGGCCAACGGGGGTTCCCAACACGATAAGAAGACAAAAGGTTTCTAACTTGATTCGGGGGGGAATCACAAGCGTTTGAAGCTGGCTGGATATAACGCATCTTGAATGATGACCTCAACAAGCTACGTGAAATGTCCGGGCAAAGCGAGGTCAAGGCCGACTATGCTTAACAGATAAAACATATTGCTAATTATATTGTAGAATCCCAAAAGACAAAAAGGGCCAGCCATTGTTTTAGGTTAGGGCTTGTCAGTTGTGTGAAAGGTTATTTTTTGAGTCAATAAACGCAAAACTATTCTGATTGATATTTTTCAATCCTCTGTTTCCAGATAGTTATAATTTGATCTATTCTCTTATTTTGGTCTGGGTACAGGTTCTTAAAATGATCTTCTTTTTCGTTGCGTATTTTATCCTTTAAAACCCCATTTGGAAGGAATGCTTCAGCCAGAGACATGAATAAATATCGGCCTTGATGTTCATTAATACCCTGAAAATCAACCAATGCATATAATGCCTCACCATCCCCACGCATTGCCTTATGATAAGTCGGCCAATAGTTCGGGTCATAGTCAGGACTGTCCGTCCAGAATTGTCCAGATGATTTGATTAAAAAGTCCTTATGTGTTTCGATTGGCTGGTCATCAGGCGTTCTTTTAATCGTAAAATCTGAGCCATAACGATTATCAATATAGGTGGCTAAATGCTGGAAAATTGGCTCTTTTCGGTCACATTGGTCCGCAAAAAACAAAAAGTTTTCAGCTTGATAAATATTGTTTACATCAATAAACCCTACTTTAGGTTCATGCCTTGATACAAACCATAAAGTTGAATCGATCAATTTACGATTATAATCAAATTTTTTGTTTTTTAAGTGTACTGAAAAACGTACAGTGCATTCCGATAGCGTATATTTTGGGATAAATTCCAATTCTATATAACGATTAAATTCATCGTTAATCAAAGGCTCATCGTTTTGTATTACATCCTTTTTAGAAATAAAAAATGCTCCCATGCCCAATAGGCAAAATACGACAATAGCAATTATGAATTTTGTATCTTTTCGACTGTGCAAATTGAGCATGAGAACTAATACTACCCTTAGTTTATTTGTGTTTTCTAGCAGCTTTGTGACCGTTCTGGGAATAAATATTTAGCTCCATCCCCATAGAATTAGCGTTTTTATTGTGTTGAGCAGGCTTCGTGATGGTTACAAGATATCCATGTGGATTTGGTTCTTCATAAGGCGGCACGAAATTGTAAGATTTGCCGCCTGTTCCACCTCCTCCTACGATATAGTGTTCTTCTGATTTAATTTCTGCGTTACGTAATTCAGGAATAACTTTTCCGTTTGCATCAAGTTTTTTCCAATCGATGCTTATATGGGCACCATCTGCACCAAATGTATTTGAGATTGGGTCTAAACGAACTGGGCCATGAACGACTATTTTAGAACCATTAAGTCTATTATTGTTGGCAAAGGTAATGCGATGGTCTGCCTTATTATTCCATTTAATCTCATTGGTATCATCTTTGCCCCGCCCAATTAGCCCATCATTTCGAAAGTCCTTTTTATTTTTATGATACTGCAGAGATAATTCATAATTTGTTTTATGCTCAGCGTTCATCTTCTGTGTTTCAACAGTATTTGAGGCCTTCTCACTCACTATCGATGGTTCGGGCTTTCGCGGTGGCAGGCCCGGATGACTTTGAGGCTTCCCTCCCACATCAAAGCCACTTTTTTGCATCTCTGCTACGATGTTTTGGGCTTTGGCGGGGTCTTTGTCGTGGACTTTTCCAAGGAAGTTATCAAACTCTGCCTTGGCTTTCGGGGTGCCCGTGGCGTAAGCATCTTTGATGTATTTGAGGGGGGCTTCAATGTTGCCCGTTTTTAAAATGCCATCCGCTTGGCGACCAAGAGCTGCATCATCTTCAGCAGAAATTTTATATGCGGGCTTAGTGATCTGGGCGGAGCGTGGTGATGAAGCCGTGGTGGGCGGTTTTGGTGCACTTACGGGTTCGCGCTGGACCCTATTGCGGGTGTTGGCATTGGTGTTTGCTGTGGGTTTGGGGCTTGTCAAAAGGTTTTGGCGGGAGGCTGTTGGGCGTTTAATTTTTACAGGCTTGCCCGTCACAATATTCGTGATCGGACCCTGTGGTCCCATGAGGATGTCTTTATCCTCAGCAGGCTTTTTGAACGTCGCAGGATTAGGCTGGCTTGGCCCGTTACCAAGTATGGTGCGCGTATCCTGCGTGGGTTTTGTCTTTTGTGTATTGGGGTTACTCCAGCTTGAAGAGGGTTGAGGGGCTTGAGTTCTTGGGGCTTGTGAGGTTTGTGCTTTATCGCTCAGGCCAATATCCATGCCCATGTTTGTGTCTTGCCCTGATTGAGACGAATTAAAGCCGGGGGTCAGGCTATCGGAAGGACTGAGTGCACCGGAAACCGTATCGCCAAGTTTACTGCCCACGGCTCCGCCGATGGTATCGCCCAGCAAGCCGCCAAGTGGTCCGCCGACCTTTTTGCCGATTTTTTGCGAGACATAATCCCCCGCGATATTGCTGGCAACGCCGCCCAGTCTGTCGGTAAAGCCATCGCCGAAACTGCTGTTCAAGCTGTCGCCCATATCGGACAAGCCGCTGGAAAAGCTGTCGCCAAAGGAACTGAAACTTTCGCTTAAAGATGTGCCGATGGAACTGAAACTATCGGACATTCCAGAAAACAGTTCGCCGAAGAAAAATTCGGGCAATCCGGTGTCGGGGTTGATGGAGCCACCATCCGTCACGTCAATCAGAAGTTGGGCTTCGGCGGGGGTGATGTGGGCCA
>Ga0316189_10006257_pt1 | contig 11363 bp, 12 predicted proteins | sample LowCovwburrow_MG_FD_204930 | JGI IMG/M metagenome (GOLD analysis project Ga0316189, IMG submission 204930) | Coastal sediment microbial communities from Maine, United States - Lowes Cove worm burrow | ecosystem: Environmental > Aquatic > Marine > Coastal > Sediment | place: USA: Maine... | reverse complement strand
GGACGCCGGTACTATTGTTGCCATCAATAAGGATGAAGAAGCACCGATCTTCGAGGTCGCCGATATCGGGCTTGTCGCTGATCTGTTTAGCGTCGTTCCTGAACTGACCGAGTCTCTGTAGACAACACTCTGGCGGCTACAGTGCCGCCAGAATGGCTTCTGCCTTGCTGACCTCGAATTGGCCGGGTGCTTCAACGCCGACGTGTGTCGCCGTGCCGTCTTCGACGACGAGCGCGAAGCGCTGGCCGCGCATTCCCATGCCGAACCCTGTGCCGTCCATTTCGAGACCAAGGGCTTTGGCGTAGTCGCCATTGCCGTCCGCCAGCATCACGACTTTGTCACCAACGCCGCGGTCCTTGCCCCACGCATGCATCACAAAAACATCGTTCACTGCAGTGCAGGCAATGGTGTCCACGCCTTCTGCGAACAATGCATCCGCCTGTTCAACAAAGCCTGGCAGATGATTCAACGAACATGTCGGCGTGAATGCACCTGGCACCGACAACAGGACTACTTTCTTGCCTGAGAACAATTCATCTGTGGACATCTGTCCCGGGCCATCATTGGTCATGACACCAAAGCTGCCAGCTGGCATCTTGTCTCCAACTTGTATCGACATGTCTGTTCTCCTGGGTAGTGATTAGTTATCGTTTTCGGCGACGTGCACGACGAGTCCATCGAGTGACTCGTTGACCTCAATCTGACACGTCAGGCGGCTGTTGTCTTTACGCTCATACGCTGCGTCCAGCATGCTGTCTTCCATGCTGTCCATTTTCGGTAGCTTGTCCAGCCAGGCAGCGTCGATGTAGCTGTGGCAGGTAGCGCAGGCGCAAGCACCACCACACTCGGCCACGATGCCGTCAATATTGTTATTAATGGCGCCTTCCATAATGGAATAACCATTTTCAACGACCACTTCGTGACGGGTTCCGTCCGGCGTTATGTAGGTGATTTTTGGCATTGTCTCTTCTGCTGTTCTACTCGTTGGGCGCAAAATAATATGGGCGTTGACCATCAAAGGTCAACGCCCATAGTGTTACTCGTGTGTCGCGCGGCCTACCGTCGTATCAGGCGCGGCCAGCTGCGGCACGGCGCGCTTCAATTTCCTTGCGCTTCTTGGTAGCAGCTGCCTCAGCGAGACGAATCTGCTCGTTGCGCTGAATATCAGCGTTGATAACCTTAATCCACTGATCCGCCATGCGTTTGGAGCGCGGAGACTTGGCGGCATCACGAAACGCGTCGATAGCGTTCGAGTACTGGCGCAGGTTATACAGGCACATGCCCAGCGAAATCTGTGCATTATCCGGCGCCTTCAGGCCGCCCTTGCTGATTCCTTCGCGTACCGCTGTAGCACAGTCACCGTACTTACCCACGTTCAGGAAGGCGTTGCCCAGACGGACATTCAACTCGCCGTCATCGGAGAGTCTGGCGGCTTCCTTAAGTGCAGGAATTGCCTTTTCGTCTTCCATTGCCAGCTGCCATGCCTGTGACAGCAAACGGAAGTTCTTGCCATTCTTGGATACGCGGCCTGTTTCCATCTCTTTCTCGAGAAGTGTACCGGCTTTGTAGGGCGCTTCTGCCTGCATATATAGCTGCGCCATCGTGACCAGCTCAGACTCCTTATCGAGCAAGCCCTGCAAATGCAGAACGTCATATGCATAGATCAGTTTCTTGTCTTCGCCGAGCTCTGTGAAGGCGCCGGCAAGTGACATCCAGTAGCGTTTCTTGGGCCAGGTGGCCAGCAGGGTCTTCTGGATATCACGAACCTTCGAGTAATTCTCATCCTGGAAATACGCGAAGTTAAGCAGAACATACCAGTCTTCCTTGGCGGGCTTGCCACGCGCTTCGGCAACCTGCATCGCCGTTTCGATCGGCTGGATCATCTGCTTGTAGCGCTGTACCTGGTACAGGTTTTGCGCTTTCAGGATGTAGGCATCGGGCGGCGGATTCAATTCGAGCTGAAACCACTTGTCGAGCGTTGTCAGTGCCTGCTCGTACTGCTCTTCCATGGTGTACAACTGGGCGACCGTGTACGTGGTCTGCTTCTCCAGCTGCGGCTCCAGCTCAGGTATCTTGAGCATGGTTGCGTAGGTCCGCAGGGCACCCTTGATATCGTCCTGGTTGTAGTAGACGAAACCGATGTAATTGAGAACGTTGGCTTGCTCGTACTCGGTCAACTTGTCAGGGTTATAGAGGTTATTCAGGATCTTTAGCGCTCCGCCATAGTCCTTTTCGTCAACCTTCTCTTGGGCAAGCTGAATCTTGTCGTAAACAGCTTTGCTGACCGCCTGTGCCTTCTTTGTCTTCTGCTCAGGGCGTCCGTCGCCGTCCTGTGCGGCTACTGGTCCGAGGGCCAGCAAGGCCGCGAGGGCGACTGCAATCAGCTTAAGTGTGTAACGGCTTTTGCTTAGCATGTCAGTCCTCAATCTGGAATGTAATGCGAGTTTTGACCCCCGGTACATCAATCGGAATGCCATCAACAACACGCGGCTTGTACTTGAACTTTAGCACTGCTCTCGTGGCGGCCCTGTCAAACAGGCTGCTTGACGAAAAGAGCACGATCGGATCCCTGACCGTTCCGGCGCTGGTCACCGTAAACGACAGGTCAACGTAGCCTTCAAGGCCACGCGACAGCGCGCGAGCTGGATAGACCGGCGCAACGCGAACAATCGGCAGGTAGTCGCCCTCGGCGATGTTCATTCCTCCCGGACCACTGAGACTGGTGTCAGCGGACACCTGCGGCGCAGGAACATTGATCATTGGTGCATTTGGATCAACGTTGTCCATTTGCTGCGGCGGTGCTTCGGGTGGAATTTCCGGCGGCTTCGGGGGCTTTTCCGGAATGATCTCCTGGGTATTCAGGGTTTCATTTCGCTTAACGCGCACGAAGTCCAGCTGAGCGCGCTCGCGCGGCTCACTGAGCGCCTTCTGACCGGTTGCGATCAGCAGCTGCATAATGAATAGCAGACTAATGGTAACGACAACACCGACAACGGTCGCGAATGCATAACGGCCTATCATATTGCGGTCTCCTGGTTATTCTTCATCCGTCGAGATTGCGACGTTCGCGACCCCGACGGCTTTGGCAGCTTCCATGACGATCACGAGCATCTCATTGGTCGACTCGGCATCAGCCTGAATGACGAGAGATCCTTTCGGATTCTCGGCACGCAGACGATCGAGAACCGTTCGCACGTCTTTTGGGTCAGTGTGCTGGCGGTCGATCCAGATTTCGTCATTGGCGCTGATCGCAACAAGGATCGCAGCGTCTTCCTGCTTGTCTGCAGTGAACGCGCCCGGGCGGTTTACCTGGATGCCGGATTCCTTGATGAAGGACGCAGTAACAATGAAGAAGATCAGCATTATGAACACGACGTCCAGCATAGGCGTCAGGTTGATCTCGTTGTCTTCCTCTTCAGCGCCATAGACGCTTTTACCTTTTCGCATAGCTATATCCTGTGTTCCGGTCAGCCCGTACTGTTGCCAATTGACACACCGACGCCCGCCTGCCTGGCAGCATCCATTACCGTAACCAACATCTTGTTCGTCGACTTCTTGTTGGGTATGACAATGACCATTGCGTCCGGGTTCTCCGCGTACATGCGCTCGATATTCGCTCGCACAGCTCGCGGGTCGATCAGACGACGGTCAATCCAAATGTCGTCGGTAGAGTCGATGACAACAACGATGTTGGCATCTTCCGGTGGCGTCTCCTGCTGAGGTGCGTCCGGACGGTTAACGTCCAGGCCTGCCTCTTTCACGAACGACGCGGTAACGATAAAGAAAATGAGCATGATGAATACAACATCAAGCATCGGCGTGAGGTTGATCTCATTCTCTTCGTCGTCGCCGTGAAGGTCGTCAAAATGATGCTTTCTCATGACACGGCCCCTTTAGTGATCCATCGTCAGTGTGTCTTCGAGGAACTGGACTTCGTGAACCGCGCGACGCGTCAGCAAGGTAACGAGGAGCACTCCGGAGAGCGCTCCAACCATACCTGCCATCGTCGGCACAGTGGCCTGGGATACGCCAGCCGCCATGGCCCGCACGTTGCCCGACCCTGACACTGCCAGGACCTGGAACACGCTGATCATGCCGGTGACCGTGCCAAGAAGACCGAGCAACGGACAGAGCGCAACCAGCGTCTGAATCATCGCAATCCCCCTGTTCGTCGCGAAGTTGAAACGCGCAATCATCATCTCTCGAATCTGCGCTGCGTTCCAAGAACGACGTTCAGCACGTCCTTCCCAATTATCATGAATGTCACGCGCCATGCTCTTCATAGACGTTCTGAAGAACATGAGGCGCTCCGCGATCAAGACCCACATAAAGAAGATCGTCAGCGCGATGACTTTCAGGACTGGGCCACCAAGGGCCATGAAATCACGAATGGCTGCAAAGCTGTCTGTGAGCCAATACATGGTTTCTCCTTAGGCTGTATCAGCCGTTCTTTTCGGAGTGCTGGGCAACAAGACCGGCGCTCTGAGACTGAAGAATGTTGATGATCTTCTTACTCTGGCCGCTGACGATGGTATGCAAAAGCACCATCGGGATAGCAACACAAAGTCCGAGAACCGTCGTCATGAGTGCCTGCGAAATACCGCCGGCCATCAGTTTCGGATCACCAGCGCCGTACAGCGTGATGACCTGGAACGTCTGGATCATGCCCGTAACCGTACCGAGCAGTCCCATGAGCGGTGCGACCACCGACACGACCTTGATGAACAGCAGACCCTTGGTAAGGCCTGGCATCTCTTTAAGCGCCGCCTCACTGAGTTTGAGCTCAATCGTCTCAGTATCTGCCCCCTGGTTGCTCTCATAAGCCGCGAGGACTCGACCAAGCGGGTTGTTCGTGCTGGCCGCTTCGCTCTTGAGCTGAGTGGATACGCGGCGACTGTCAGATGACAGAGCCATAAGACGAACGAGAGCAATCAACAGGCCAATGATGCCGAGCGCGATAATCGCGTAGCCGACGTAACCGCCCTGGTGAACCTTCTCCATGATGGTTGGCGTGGCGACCAGCAGCCCAAGTATGCTGCCGCGCGTACCGTCAAGACCGAAGTCAACATAGCCGTCCGAAGCGGAGTGTATGTCGCCTGTTGTAGACGTGTAGCGAGCTTCAGGCTGACGAGCCAGTTCGGCGACGACGCCTGTACCTGCGTCGTACTTCAGGTAGCCATCTTCGGATGCGATGTTAAACGGACCAACACGCACGATCGGCATTTCAACCTGCTCGCCGTTAGCGAGGTTAACAAGCTGGTTAAACCTGACCACCTTGCCGGACTCGTTAACTTCACGCTGCAGTTCGAACCAGAGACCTTCAATGTCCTCGATGGATGCAAGGCTTGAAGAGCCCGCCATCTTGGAACCCAGTTCCGCGAGTAACATGCCGCGTTCTGAGTACTGGATGTTGGTCAGAGAATCACGGAAGCGAGCCTGAGCATCACCAGAAACCGTTTGCAGAACACCGAACAGCTCTTTGAGTGCGCCGAGACGCTCATCGAGAGCAGCACGTGCTGAAACGATGCGAGCCTGGTTTTCCTCGAAATTCTGTTCCAGTCGTTCTGATACGCCTTCCTGGCGTGTGCGTTCCGCACGAGCCTGGTTCAACAGCTGCTGCTGCTGGTTACGCTTCTGTGTGAATTCCGCTTCGCGTTTGCGTGCTTCCGCGTTGTCTCGTGTCTGGCCCTGTTCAATCAGGCGCAGCAATTCTGACATGCTTTTCGCGTCGTCCTGTGCATTTGCCGTTCCGAGGCCCAACGTCATCAGGCCGGCGACAATAATGAGTATAGTGCGTTTCATTTATGAAGCCTCCGAAGCTGCGGGAACCGGAAGAATCAGGAGTTCCGGAGCAATCTGCTGGTTGGCGATTTGCAGGCCCTTGCGAACCTCGCCACGAATACCGTCATCGAGAACCCAATCACGAACTTCGTTGTCCCAACGGCCGGTAATAGCAGCATCATCTGACTGGAAGTACAGCCCGATGCGACCAAAACGCAGCATGTTGTAGACCCGCGTTCCGTGTTCCGGCAGCGTGATTTCCTGAGAATAAGCTTCCGACGTTGTGCCGTAGTCATTCTCGATCTGGTAGGCCTCCATCACCTTGCGGAATTTTTCCGCAACGCTGACATCTGAACGCTCCATTGTGTCCTTGAGCGTCTGGACGCGCTGAGAGCGCTCTTCCATCAGAAACGGCACGTCCAGCTTCACAGACTGTTCGATGCCGTCGATCATGCGTTCCATGAGAGGGAATATTTGCCGGTTGATAACGTCGACCTGGTCCATCGACAAGGCGATGTCTTCCAACACCGCGGCTTGTCCCTGCACCTGGGCTGTCATCAGCCGGTTATAGACCTTAAGACCATCGATTTCTTTATTGATAGCCCTGTACTGGTCTTCGATAGATCGAGTGCCTTCAACAATATTGTTGACTCGTTCCTGGGACTGCTGTGCCAGGTTCAACCGTTTTTGATCAGCTGCAATCACCTGATCTACGGTCTGGGCGAAGACGCTGCCGGAAGTCGCGAGGGTTGCGAGGATTGCAACTGTTGCGAGCCGACTGCTGCTTATGCACCGTTTCATGAACGCTCCTTAATTAAAGGTCGAGTTGTAGTTATAAGTTTTGGAGAGGGATGCAACGTATCCGTTGAATACATGCACAAATAAAAACCAGCACACGCTGAACACGGTCCTGTATTGCGCACGCGGCCCTCTCCACTTTCGCCGCGCGGCGATGAATCCATCTGGAACTCTTATATATCCTTTTTATATGGCTATCCGAGGTCTTGTTATCCCGCCTCAGCTTCCCCGCCAGTGATCCGTTTTAAGTCACAAGTCCCTGCTTGTGTTTCGGCAAGAATAACACATGCTTCCAAGATCGCCAGCCCGCTGCTCATATAACTTTCCATGCTGACAAGCCGACGTGCTTAAGCGCCGGTCAGGGCATCGCAATTGGTAACACAAGTAACTGATATTACGGCGGTTGACATATCGAATGGCATCAAACAAGATTCGCCGCATGACGTTAAGGCGCGCAAAGTTAAATGTACTCGAGCTGCTTCTGCTGCCCCTTCTTCTACTTGGGAGACAGGGCGGGTAGCGCGTATTCATTAAAAAGATATCGAAGCCCCGCATTCCAAAAGGATAGTGGGGCTTTTTTTTATGTTCGGAGGAATATTGAACGATGAAAATGTATGTAGAAGCTGATGTAGACATAAGCTGTCTCAAAGACAAGCGCATCGCTGTACTGGGCTATGGCAGCCAGGGCCGCGCCCATTCACTGAATCTCAAGGACAGTGGCTTCAATGTAGTCTTGGGCTTGCGCAAAAGTGGCGCTAGCTGGGCGAAAGCAGAAGCCGATGGCCTGACGGTCATGGAGCCGGCTGAGGCTATCAAGGGCGCCGCTATCGTTATGTTCCTGACGCCGGATATGGTTCAGAAGGCCCTGTATCAGTCTGTTGCCGATGACATTGAGCAAGGCGCCCTGCTCCTGTTTGCGCACGGTTTCGCGATCCATTACGGCCAGGTCGAGCCACGTGCCGATCTTGACGTTGCATTGATTGCGCCGAAAGGCCCGGGCGGTCTGGTACGTCGCCAGTATGAAGAAGGTCATGGCGTGCCCTGCCTGGTTGCTGTGCACCAGGACGCAACCGGCAACGCATTAAAGCTGGCACTCGCCTACTCCGCCGGCATCGGTGGTGCACGGGCAGGCGTCATTGAGACGACCTTTGCCGAGGAAACCGAAACTGACCTGTTCGGTGAGCAGGCGGTACTTTGTGGCGGCGCCACGGAGCTGATCGTTGCGGGCTTCGAAACCCTCACCGAGGCTGGCTACCAGCCAGAGGTTGCCTACTATGAGGTCATGCACGAGCTGAAGCTCATCGTCGACCTGCTGCACGAGGGCGGTCTGCGCAAGATGCACGAGTTCATCAGTGACACCGCGGCCTGGGGCGACCTGATCAGTGGTCCGCGCGTCGTCAATGAAACCTCTCGCGCAGCGATGAAGGCAGTCCTGACCGACATCCAGGACGGCACCTTTGCCCGCAACTGGATCGCCGAGAATGAAAATGGCATGCCGGAATTCAAGAAGAAGATGAACGCGGACCTTGAGCACCCGATCGAAAAGGTCGGCAAGGATCTCCGCAGCCGCATGGACTGGCTGCAGGAATAGGCCGGAGCACCCCGCTTCGGGGTCCTCTTGCTCGGGCTGTCTCGCTGCGCTCGCTTGATGCCCGTCGCAAGAGCACACCCAAACCGGGGCGCCGGCTTGGAGAACGATAGATAAGTTGAGGAAATGGCAATGAGTGACGACCGAATACAGATTTTTGATACGACTTTGCGAGATGGCGAACAGGCACCGGGCTGCAGTATGACGCTCAGTGAGAAGCTACGAGTTGCAAAGGCGCTATCGGAACTCAAGGTCGACATCATTGAAGCCGGGTTTCCGGCCGCCTCGCCAGGCGACTTTGAATCCGTCAAGGCCATCGCCGATGCAAACTTCGGGCCCCGCATATGTGGCCTCGCTCGCTGCAACCCCGCGGATATAGAGAAGGTCTACGAGGCCGTCAAGGGCGCCGACAAGCACCGTATTCATGTGTTTGTTGCGACCAGCGCGATTCACCGTGAGCACAAACTGAAGATGGCCAAAGAGGAAATCATCAAGAGCGCTGTGGGCGCGATCAAGATGGCGCGCGAGCTGGTTGACGACGTGGAGTTCTCGCCAGAAGACGCTTCCCGCACGGAGCTGGCCTACCTCGGCGAGGTTGTGCATGCCGCCATCGAGGCCGGCGCGTCCACCGTCAATATTCCGGACACGGTCGGCTACACGGTGCCTGCGGAGTTCGATCGGCTGTTCCACTACCTGAAAGAGCACGTACCTGGCATCGACAACGTTACCCTGTCCGTGCATTGCCACAATGATCTCGGTATGGCCGTGGCGAATAGCCTCGCCGCAGTGCACGCCGGAGCACGCCAGATCGAATGCACGATCAACGGCATCGGCGAACGGGCCGGTAATTGCAGTCTCGAGGAAGTCGTAATGGCGCTGAAGACGCGCAACGAATTCTTTGGGCTGTCGACCGGAATCGAGACGACGAAGCTGTATCCGACTTCCCGTCTTGTATCCAGTATTACCGGCATGCACGTGCCAAGAAACAAGGCGATCGTTGGTGAAAATGCCTTTGCTCATGAAGCCGGCATTCATCAGCACGGCATGCTGCAGCACGCGTCCACTTACGAAATCATGCGGCCCGTGGATGTCGGTCTGAACCGTTCTAACCTGGTTCTCGGCAAGCATAGTGGCCGGCACGCATTTCGCGACCGCGTCCGGGAGCTTGGTTTCGAGCTTGATGATTTCGAAACCAATCGGGCGTTCCAGGAGTTCAAGAAACTCGCCGACAAGAAAAAGGACGTCTACGACGGGGATATCGAGGCTATTGTCATGAATGCAGACAATTCCTCATCGGGCCCCTGGGCGCTCAAGTCACTGGAAGTGCAGACGCATACTGATCAGCCGGCCACGGCTGCCGTAACGCTGCTCAATGAGGATGGTGAAGAGGTGCAGCAAGGCGCACAAGGCGATGGCCCGATCGCCGCAGCGTTCCTTGCGCTTGAAAAGGCGACCGGCATTGAGCTGGTGCTGCGTAACTTCGAGCTGCACAGCGCATCTATTGGCGAGGACGCTCAGGGCGAAGTAACGGTAACGGTCGAATACGATCATGAAAGCTATCGAGGCCGTGGCGCTCACGTCGACATTGTCGAGGCTGGCTGTCGCGCCTGTCTTGAGGTCATGAATCGCATTTTGAGACGTAAACAGCATGGTCACGCTGGCCCCGGAAAAGCCAGCCCTGAAACAGCCACCATATGAGCGGGGAACGTAAGTGAGCGAGCAAACATTATTCGACAAGGTATGGTCGGATCACGTGGTGGTTGCCGAAACGCCGGATATCCCGGCAGTACTGTATATCGATCTGCACATCATTCACGAGGTTACGACGCCGCAGGCCTTCTCCGTGCTTCGTGAGAAGGGTCTTGCGGTCCGGCGGCCGGACCTGACGTTGCCGACGCTCGACCATTCAACTCCGACGACCCCGGTGTCTTCATTCAAGGATCTGCTGGTCGCCGGCGAAGGCGCTGCCAACCAGGTGCGGCAGATGGAGCGCAACTGCGAGGAATTTGGCCTCGATCTGCTTGGCTACGGCAGCAACCAGCGCGGCATCGTGCATGTCATTGGTCCGGAGCTCGGCGCAACACAGCCCGGCAAGACGATCGTGTGTGGTGACAGTCACTCCAGTACTCATGGTGCGTTCGGCGCCCTCGCCTTTGGCATTGGTACGACCGAGGTTGGCCACGTGCTGGCTACCCAGTGCTTGCTGCAGCGCAAGCCAAAGACGCTCGCCATCGAGATCGACGGTCGGCTGCCCGTGGGTGTCACGGCCAAAGATCTGATCCTCGCTGTCATCGGCAAGATCGGCGTTGACGGTGGCACTGGGCATGTCATCGAATACCGAGGCGAGGCAATTACCGCGATGGACATGGAGAGTCGAATGACAATCTGCAACATGTCGATAGAAGGCGGTGCTCGCGCCGGCATGATTGCTCCTGATGATACGACCTTTGAGTACCTCCGCGGGCGACCACGGTCACCTCAGGGCGCGGAATGGGAGTCGGCTGTAGCCCGTTGGCGACTGCTGCACACGGATGAAGGGGCCGGCTTCGACAAGTCGGTGACGCTGGATGCCAGCAAACTGCAGCCCATGGTCACTTTTGGTACGAACCCCGGCATGGTTGTCGGCATCGACGAACCTGTGCCCGACGGAGGCGGCGATCCGAGTTTCCGCAAGGCGCTCGATTACATGCAAATAGAGCCCGGCAAGCCCATGACCGGCAATTCGGTCGACGTGGTGTTTGTTGGCAGCTGCACCAATGGGCGACTCTCGGACATCAGGGAGGCCGCACGTATCCTCGACGGCCGCAAAGTCGCGGATGGCGTTCGCATGCTGGTGGTACCGGGCTCAGAAAGCGTCAAGCGCGAAGCTGAGGCTGCTGGTCTGGATAAGATCCTGCTGGCAGCGGGTGCCGAATGGCGCGAGGCCGGCTGTTCAATGTGCATTGGCATGAATGGCGATATTGCGCAGCCGGGTCAGTTGAGTGTCAGTACCTCGAATCGTAATTTCGAGGGGCGGCAAGGCGTCGGAGCACGTACCGTCCTGGCGAGTCCGGCGACGGCAGCGGCGTCCGCGGTAAAGGGATTTGTCGCCGACCCGAGAACCTTCACCTAGCAGCGGGCTCCAGCTCGCGAAGAGAACCTGTATGAAACCCGTCAAGAATATTAAGTCGCGCACCGTTGTGCTGCCCACCCGCGA
>Ga0316189_10006256_pt1 | contig 11365 bp, 10 predicted proteins | sample LowCovwburrow_MG_FD_204930 | JGI IMG/M metagenome (GOLD analysis project Ga0316189, IMG submission 204930) | Coastal sediment microbial communities from Maine, United States - Lowes Cove worm burrow | ecosystem: Environmental > Aquatic > Marine > Coastal > Sediment | place: USA: Maine... | reverse complement strand
ATTTGTGTGTATCTATTTGAATTTCAGATACTTAAATATAAACATACATAATGGTATTATCTACCTTTCATCAACATTAAATCTTCCAATTATTAATCGGGTTCAGGTTAGGAAGTATTTGCGGAAACTTTTGGAGATCCTCCAAGGTGTCAATATCGGTTAATTCGGGAAGTTGATGATAGAAGAGATTTTGGGATTTAAAAGATTCTAAAGTTTGTGGAAACACCTGATCTGTGCTCCAGTCTTTGGCTTCAAAAACTTCATCATTGAAGGCGGTCATTCCAAGTAAATAGTAGCCACCATCATTTGCCGGCCCGATTACACAATCATGGGTTTTGAGCTGATCGAAAGCACTCCAAATAATTTCAATATTCAATTCGTAGCAATCACTGCCGATAATGCAGATGCGACGAAAGTTGGCGTCAAAGCCATCTTTAAACGCATTTGCCATTTTTTCACCAAGGTCACTACCCTTTTGTAGTTTCTTCCCGATTCCGGCTTCCCAAAGATCATTTTCCTCGATTTGATCCGAATAAAAAACCCACTTTGCAAATTGCCCCTCAGAAACTACAGCAGCAGTTTTCTCAAGCAGTCGCTTATAAACGAGGAGCGCCTGATCATCTCCGATATCCTGGGCAAGCCTGGTCTTTACTTTGCCCTTGATTGTATTCTTGACAAAAATGATGAGAAGGTCATCCATTGGCCTTTGACCGAATTAATTTGATGATTCCGAGTTCTCTGCTGAGCTCGAAAATAAAAAATGCCAGAACGCTTCCATACTCCAGATAGAGAACCCAGGTGGGTAATTGAAAACCAGAAATAGTGTAGCCTGAGTAGGTAAGAAAGATCACCAGGGTCCAGAGCAAAGGGCTTCTGTAGTTGGTAAATACACTCAGTGCAAGCAAGGTGATCACGTACCAGGGATGAACCGTAGTAGAAAAGAGTAGGTAAATACCCAGGGCAAACATAAAAAGGGTTGGAAGGATAGGCCTCTTACCCCATTGCCAAAAGGCCAGGATCATAATTGACCAAAAGGTGTAGTTGATCAAATCTTTACCAATAAACTCAATCCGATTGTAGCCGAATTCCCAGAAACCGAACTCCCTCAGAATGAAATAAATGCTGGCATTGAACTCGAATTTTTGATAGTAAAGAGAGAGACTGCTCTGTAGTCCGTTGATTAGTTCGGAGCTTAAGAGTGGCAAAAAAAGAAGAAGAATAGTCAGTCCACAAACGGAATAGTAAATGCTAATCTTTTTGAGGCTAAGTGGTCTTGGCAGGAACGGAAGAAATATTAGGGGAATTAGTTTAGTGCCAACCGCAAACGCCAGGGCTGATGCTGAGAGGGCAAGCTTTTCCTTGTTCAACCACCACAGCGATAAAAGAATGAAGAAGACCATCATTCCTTCAAAATGCAGGTTACCCGTGACCTCAATAATAACCAGGGGGTTCAAAGTATAAATAAGAGATGCATTCCGAGGCAAATTAAATTGTTGGAGCACCTTCGGCAGCAACCAGATTGTTCCAAGCTCTGCTGCCAGGATGAAGAAGCGCATGACCAAAACCGCAACAAAAATTGATTGTCCGGGTATGATCGCTGAAATCCAGAAAATCAATTGGTTGATCGGCGGATAAATGGTGAAGTACTCTGGTGAATTGAGGTTTCGAAACAACTCTTCGGTAATGCCGGGAACGGATTCTGCTGAGCCCTCAATATAAAAGGTTGGTAGCTGCGCAAAGGGATTGATTCCAGTAGCCAGCAAACGGCCGTCCCAAATGAAGCGGTAAAAATCATCGGATAAATTGGGGAGGGCAAAAAACAGGCAAAGCCGTAAAATGATTGCCAGGTAAATAAAGGTTTTCAAATCTAAGGTTTCCTGTTTGATGAAAACTCCTTCTTTCCAAAGGATTGCCAAATAACATGAAAACACGATAAAATAGGCTGAAAGAAGCGCAGGTGTCTCATGCCTTTCTAGAAAGTAGGTGATGAAAACATACCCTGAGGCACTCAGAAATGCCAGCAGGTAAATAAACGTTTTTGACTGATTTCTAAGACCGGGCATAGCTCAATGGCCTGAGCGACAAAAAAGTAATTGCGCCAAAACCGAGGGCAAGCATAAAGTGAAAAAGAATCAACCCGAAGTCGACTAAATAAAGACCAACACCGATACCCATTATGAAATAAAGACATAGAATGCCTTCCATGATCACCGAAGGGGTGATTTTAAAATTCACATAAATATTGCCCGTCCATTTATCAGCCTTGTTGAGGATGTTGAATTTGGGCGTCCGGATAAATGGCGTTTTAATTCCAAGAAGTCCTTCACCGACCGCAATCCCATTATGTAAAGAAAGCCCCATTGAAAATGCCAGGAATAGAGGGAAATTCAACACATAATATTTTAATGTGTTTTTTACTCTGATTTTTTTAGCGGCAGTCCAATAGAAAAATGCAATGGCAAAGAAACCTAGCAGAAAGACGCTGCCGATGTCAAAATAGATCTTGTATTCGGGATGCGATTCTTTAATGAAAAGCATCGGAATGCTTAACAAGCCCGCAGTCAAGAGCAACAAAAAAACGGAACTATTTAACAGGTGAAGTGTCGCATGGAATTTTTGAGATAGCTTCAGTTTGGACCTGAAAATGTTACCCAGGTTTTTTTTAGCTGTTTCTGCTGCCCCTTTATTCCATCTGTATTGCTGAGACTTTACTGCAGTCAGCAAAATAGGCAATTCGGCTGGGGCAATTACATCCTCCAAAAACTTGAATTTCCATCCCTTAAGCTGCGCCCGGTAACTCAGGTCCAGGTCTTCAGTCAAAGTCTCGGCTGACCATCCACCGGCATCTTTTATACACTCTTTTCGCCATACGCCTGCTGTACCATTAAAGCTGATAAAACTACCCGCCTTATTTCTTCCAGCCTGCTCCACGGTGAAGTGGGCATCAAGGCCGAAAGCCTGCATTTTTGTAAGCAGTGAATAATCCTGGTTTACGTGGCCCCAACGAGTTTGCACCATTCCAATTTCTTTATCATCGAAAAACGTCACCGTTTTTTTCAGAAAATCCTTTTTTGGTAGAAAATCGGCATCGAAAACAGCAATTAATTCTCCCCTGGCTATATCAGTTCCGTACCTCAAAGCGCCTGCCTTGAAACCCTCCCGATCTTTTCTTCTGATGTGGTTAATTTCAATACCTATATCTGAATATTCAGCCAGCTTTTTGGCTATCATTTCACTTGTTTCATCTGTAGAATCGTCCAATACCTGAACATCAAAGCGGTCTTTGGGGTAATTGAAGTTCACAACCGAATCGATAAGGCGGTTAACCACATATTTTTCATTGTAAATAGGCAGTTGAATCGTCACCATTGGCCAGGATTCGGGCTCAATTTCCTGCTCCTTTTCTTTTGGCGATTTTCTTCTATAGTGCAGTGCCAGGTTGAGCTGTCCTAGACTAAAAATGAAAATCAGTATCAACGACACTGAATAACCTACAATTACTAATACTTCCACTTCTTCTATATATACTTAAAAATAGTGTAGATAATTTTATAACCGGCTTTAAAAGTTCCGCTCACAGTTCCCGATATTTTCGAAAACCCAATTCGATTCCGATAATTCACCGGCACTTCTTTACAACGTAAACCATTTTTTGCTGCTTTCACCTGCATCTCTACAGTCCATCCATAGGTGGGGTCTTGCATCTCCAGTTCCAGCAGTTTGTCATACTTGATTGCCCTGAAAGGGCCGAGGTCTGTAAACCTTGCTTTAAATATCCATCTTAACAAAGTTGTGGCAAACCAGTTCCCGAAAATCTGTGGAAATGTCATGGCACCGTCTTCACACTGACCCAGCGCCCTCGATCCGATAACAAAATCCACCTCATTTGAAATAATTGGATCAACTAAATCCGGCATCTGCTCAGGGAAATCTGAATGATCACCATCCAGGAACACAACCACGTCTGGTTTTGGTTCATTCATCGTAAGATGTGCCATTCCTTTCAAACATGCCCGGCCGTAACCTTTTTCAATTTCCTTTAAAGCCGTAGCGCCCCGTTCTTTGGCCACCTGCCAGGTATCATCCGTAGAGCCATTGTCGACTATAATGATCTCATCCACAAGGTCTTTGGGAATTTCATCAATCACCAGCCCCACCGCATTCTGCTCATTAAAAGCAGGAATAATTACCTTAATTATTGATTTTGACAACTCAGACCTCTTCTTTAAGCCGCAAAAATACAAAGGAGTTGCTGTTAATATGTCTTAGATGAGACAAAGGCGTCAGGGCGGTATAGATTTGGGTGCCTGGTCGATTTTATCGAGTAATTGGTCTATCTGAAAGCCAATTCATCTAATCGATTGGATATCTTTGAATTAGTAATGAATTATTCCGATCAAGTACGTTTTGCATGGTACCAGCATGTCATCTTTTGGACTGCATATATTTTGTTTTGGAGCGTAAGGGATTTAATCCACCACGATGATATTGTTGACAATATTCAATTAAATCTTATAACTGGGTTTTTCCATGCCGGATTGGCCTATTTCAATGTATATGTTTTAATACCAAACCTGCTTTTAAAAAGGAAGTATCTGGTTTTTGTGCTCGCTTTATTGGCCAGCTTGAGTTTGATTGCTTTTATGAACTCACAGGTGGTGGCATACTATTTATTTGGCATCCATGACTTACCGGAAATAGCAAAATTCTTCACTTCTGTTAGAGGAGTGACTGTCCTCCACTTCGAAGCCTTTTTTGTTGTCATGATCACCTTCGCAATTGTGATGGTGAAAATTTATTTCATTAAAGACAATGACACACAAGAGTTGATCAAGAAGAACCTTGAAACGGAGTTGAACTTTCTGAAAAATCAGATCAATCCACATTTCCTCTTCAATTCCCTGAATAGCATCTATTTTCTGATACCGAAAAATCCAAAAAAAGCAGCTGAGGTTTTACTTAAATTCTCCGACATGCTGAGCCATCAGATGTATGAAGGGAATAAGGATGACATTCCGTTGGAAAAAGAGATTAAATACCTTGAAAATTATATCGAACTCGAGAAAGTCCGCCAGGGAGATCGAGTTGATATCGATTGGTCTGTCGGTGGAAATATTTCTGATCATAAAGTGGCACCCATGGTTTTTCTTACGTTTTTGGAGAATGCTTTCAAACATGGTCAGCTTGGCGAGCAATCATCCTATCAAATTAAAGGTCACCTTCAGGCATCATCCGGTGAGGTCAGGTTTCATTTGGAGAACAGTAATGGCGTGAATGGTAATCAGGTCGAAGGCATCAGTGGTGTTGGTTTGGAAAATACACGCCGCCGGTTGGAATTGCTTTATCCCAACAGGCACACCCTAACCATCAATCAGTCAAAAGAACTATTTTCGGTTGATCTTACGATAAGAATGGATGAAAATTAATTGCCTGGTTGTTGATGATGAGCCACTTGCCCGCGAAGGGATTTCTGGTTATGTGTCCCAGGTGCCTTATCTGCAGCTTGTAGGAGCTTGCCAGAATGCCCTTGAGGCCAACGAAAAATTAAAAACTGAAGCTGTTGATCTTTTGTTCCTGGATATTCAAATGCCGGGGATGTCAGGTCTTCAATTGCTTAAAAGTCTTCAAAACCCGCCGGTAGTCATATTTACTACTGCCTATCGGGATTACGCAGCCGATGGATTTGACCTTAACGCTATTGATTACCTGCTGAAACCCATCTCGTTTGAGCGTTTTGTCCAGGGCGTGAACAAAGCTTACGAACACCTGCTCCCACGGAAGTCATTGGAACTAGACCCTGGTCCGGGCGATGATTTTTTCTTTGTGAAATGCGATGGGAAATATGTGAGGATCTATTTTAATGAAATCCTTTTCGTTGAAGGAATGAAGGATTACACAATTATCCACCGTAAAGACCAAAAATTGATCGTTTTGGTTTCATTGAAAAAGGTGGAAGAAAATCTTGCCTCTGGCGAATTCATTCGGGTGCATAAATCATATATCGTGGCTAAGAGTAAGGTAGATTCATTAGAAGGGAATCACCTGAAAATAGCCGGGCACCTTGTTCCCATCTCAAAAAGCATAAAGGATTCAGTTGTAAATGAAATAATTGGAGATAGGCTTTGGAAAAGGGGTTAACTTTAAATCCGTTGTTAAAAAATTGTAACTTGATCTGGTTTATTTTCGTCTAACAATTGTATAAATTGATTAAGTCAAAAACTCAAACTGTCATGTTCGGAAACATATTTGGAAAGAAAAAGAAACCCAAGGCGCAATGCAGCATTTGTAAATCGCTTTTGGAATATGAGGAAGGATTCGCATTGAGTACTGCCCAGGTGGTAGTCTCAAAGGAATACTGGGACAATAAAATGGTGGAGCCCGAAACTATGGCCTACACAACCAACCACTTCAAAAATAAGGATGAAAATGCCACCAAAATGAGGGGCATTATCTTTGAAAAAACTGCCGAAAAGGATCAAACCTGGTTAACCTGCGAAACTTGCATCAAGCAATTTGATGTAGATACTGAAGTGGCCAGTAATTATGCCAGTGAATGGTGGGTTAACAGCGGGCAAGTACAAATGCCAAAAGCAGGAAAAGCCATCGATCACCTGGAAGCCACAGAATACACAGATATGCGGAACTACGCTATGATGGATGCTGGAGCAAGCAAGATCAGGTTGTAGAAATATTCAAACCAAAAATACTGACCCGGTTTAATAGCCGGGTTTTTTGTTTTGAAAGGAAAAAACCATTGCAATATTTGGTATAGGAGAAGGGTTAATAATCTGTTAATGTATGAGGGCATGAACTTCTACCTGGATTTGACTTTATTTGCAGATTTTAGTTTGTAGAAGGCAGTGAGAATACTGAATTGGTTGTTCAATTCTTTGATAACTAGAACGCATGGAGAATTTCCGATATTCGATTTTGGCAATTGGTGTGGCTGTGTTAATGGCATCCTGTAGTGATGACGACGATCCTCTGACTGTTGAAGATGTTTCAGAAGACATAGAAAGTGAAATCAAGCCATTCATTGAAACATTTGTTTCCGAGGCGGAGGAGAGGGGACATTTCTTTGATTTTGACGGGTTTGAGGCAACTTTTTCTGTTGAAAAAATTGGAGATGATGAGAACATCTGTGGCCGTTCATCAAAGTTTGAGGATAAGAGAAATACTATAGTTATTCGTTTGAATGACAATTGTTGGTTGGATCGCCCTGGTACAACCCGGGAGGCGTTAATTTTTCACGAATTGGGTCACTCGTTGCTGGACAGGCCACACCGTGATGACCGGTTTGACAATGGCCTGGTCAAGAGTATTATGGAGACGGGAATGCTTGGCCCGTACAACGAATTCACTCCTTTGTTGAGGGCCTATTTGTTTGATGAATTATTTGATGAGACCACTCCCGACCCCGAATGGGCTTCTGGTAAAACTGAAGAATTGGAAATACCGATTAATGGCGATTTTGAGGTGTCTACAAGTGACTGGCAATTTGATACAACAGATGATATTATTTTAGGAAGCGCCTCCGGAGAAAGAACAGATGAAATTTCCGCCAGCGGTGATTTTTCACTCAGGCTTATAAATGAAGAAGCAAGTGAGGGTACAGCTTTTTGGAGGAGTCAGATTTCTATCTCCGGAATTCCCGAAACGGCTGATATTGTTATCGAAACAAAGATAAGAATGCAAGGTGTGCAGGGGACAGGAGTGGCGATTATTGGCGCCCTGGTAAAAAGGCGGGAAATTCTTACCATAACTACCACAGAAAACAATCTGGATTTAACAGGAACTACTGATTTTCAAACGCATCAATTGATAATACCTTATTATCCCAACACCACGTCTTCTATCACCATTCTACTGGCCCTTTTACCAGGTTCATCAGGGGTGGTGTATTTTGATGACATCGAGGTGACGGCCAGGTATAATCCTGCATTCGGGCCTGTTTAGATCAATCTTGGGAGTATTGACCAATTTTAAGGATTTATATAAAAAATACCGACCGTTTTTGGGAAATGAAGCCCTGGTCTACCTGTTTACTATTGTTTTTATCATTTTGCTGTTTGTTTTCTTTTCTTGACGCGATTTGTAGTAGGACTGAATCGGAATGCATAGGCATGTCAATAAAGAAAACCTGCCAACCAAAGAGGTATTTTGTTGGCAAATCCCAATTCAATATCGTCGGCAAGAATAACACTATCCGGGATTCCTTTGATTTGAGAGCCTGTTTTGTCTTTGCCACCAATTTCAAGAGTATATTTCCCTTGATATATGAAGTCTCCTTTGCTTGGTAGAGATACTTCGCTTCCGGAGTTTATCAGCTGGTTTAACACAAAAGTTTCCCGAAGATTACCTTTTTCCGGATTTTCATTAAGGGCATAAGAGAGGTTGGTGTTTTCAAGATATATTTTATCTGGTTTTTGTAATGATGCTACTCCCTTTTTACTCGTATTCAGAAAATTAATAATGCGGGCGCTTTGCAGATTTTGCAAATAATTGAGAACAGTATCTCGCCCAATTACAAGCTTTTGGGCCAGGCTGGAAATATTAGGCGTAAAAGGCACAATCTCGGACATTACACCAAGAAGCTTTTTGATTTTTACAGTGTTTGAGGCTGAATAGCCCTGAATAATTGTCAGGTCACTTTCTAAAGTAGTGTTTAGGATATTTGTCATCCTTCTTAGATATTCTTCTTCTTTCAAATTTGAAGAAAAGGGTAGGTATCCCGTTTTTAAGTATTGATTGAAAAGAGGTAAGGGCTTGATTTGTTCTATAACATTTCGGGCAATCTCTTGATGGTTTCCACTAATTTCTGTCCATGGAATGGATTCAAATGACTTTGCATGAACCAGGTTTAGATATTCTCTAAATGATAGACCAGGCAATTGATAGGTAGCCAGCCTTCGGCTCAAATCAGCTTCACCTCTGAAAAGGTCCAGCGCTGAAGATGAGGTGAAAATTATCCTGAGATAAGGGAAGCTGTCATAAATGCTTTTCAGTTCCCTTGACCATTGAGGGTAACGATGAACCTCATCAATTAATAAATGAGTTCCTTCATTTTGGACAAAGGTTTCTGCCAAGTCATATAAACTTCTTTGATAGAAATAGGGGTGATCTAGTGAGATGTAAAGCGGTTTTGCTCCTTTAAGGTGATACTTCAGATGTTGGAGGATTAAGGTAGTCTTGCCAGCACCTCGTGGGCCTTTAATGGCAATCATTCTATTCTCCCAGTCTATGGTCGAGTACAGGAACCGATAGAATTTATCATTTACAGATGCGAGAATCTGCGATTGAACATTATATAATCGTTCCATTTTGACTTGTGATCAAATCAAAGATACAACAATATTGGCTTGAGTACAAGTCAATTATAATGATATATTGACTTGTACTCAAGCCAATTAGTATCAAATCATGGTATTTAAGACTATCAATGGTTGCCCAAAGAGACTTCGGAAATCGCTTATTCCTACTACTTAGTCAGCTATGGATATTAGGATAGACCTCCAAGGGTTTTAAACCCTTGGAGGTCTTACACTACTTCCTGTAATCCAACGCCGGAGCCCGATCTCCAATCAGCGCTTCATAATTGAAATCAGGCCCTAAATTACTATCGAATTCCGCTTTAGCTTCAGTAATGATCTTCTGGTCTTTGTATAGGTCTAGTGCAGTTAGAGCCATCGTTTTGGCCGCTACCACCATTCCTTTCATGCCAATATTGGAACCAGCACAGGCTACTGCCTGCCAACTATGCGCAGCAGTACCAGGTACATATGTTGCAGTACTTAAGCCAACCGTAGGAACTGTCCAGCTAACATCGCCTACATCAGTTGACCCTCCACCTGCAAAATATTTGTAAGGCTCTATTCTCTCTGAGTTGGAAATAGGCTTCGCTCCCTTTCCCATGGTTGCGCTTAGTTTTTCTGCGAATGCTTTTTCTTCTTCGGTGTACTTGACACCACCAACTTTTGTAAGGTTGGAATGCATGATTTTAGATAACACTTCATTAGGCAGCACATCGTAAACGCCCCCCGTCACTTCATAATCCATTGTCGTTTCTGTTCCAAGGGCTGCTCCTTCGGCAATTTTCACAACTCTTTCCCACATGGAACGAACTTCTTCTCGATCGAGATGCCGCACATATAAATACAATTCTGCAAATGCGGGAACCACATTGGGAGCTTCTCCACCCCGGGTGATCACATAATGAATACGTGTTTTTTCAGTGGTATGCTCTCGCATCATGTTCACCATGTGAGTCATTGCCTCTACGGCATCCAGGGCGGAGCGACCTCTTTCCGGAGCGCCGGCAGCATGGGCCGCAACTCCATAAAACCTGAATTTACCGGTCTTATTAGCCAATGATCGCCTGGGGCTTGCTGCGTTTCGACTGCTGGGATGCCAGTTAAGCACAACGTCAACTCCATCAAATAAGCCTTCCCGGACCATGTAGACTTTTCCTGATCCACCTTCCTCAGCGGGTGTTCCGTAGAATTTGATAGTACCCGGGGATTTTGAACTGATGAGCCATTCTTTAACGGCGATTACCGAGGCCATGGAAGCTGTGCCAAACAGGTTGTGCCCGCATCCGTGCCCGGAACCTCCTTCGTTAACAGCATCTTGTTCGGGTACTCCAGCCTTTTGCGATAAACCGGGAAGGGCATCATATTCACCTAAAATACCGATTACAGGCTTGCCTGAGCCGTAGGTAGCCACGAACGCAGTTGGCATTCCTGCAACTCCACTTTCGATCTTGAAACCAGCCTTTTTTAGTTCGCTTTGCAGCAAAGCAGAACTCTTTTCTTCCTGATAACCGACTTCGGCATAATCCCAAATTTGCTTGGCAATAGCACTATACTGAGCTGATTTTGAATCGATTGATTTAATAATGTTGTCCTTGTCTTTCTGGCCCCAGGCTAGAGCAGGCGCAATTAAGATTAAGGACAAAATACTGTTTCGTAATTTCATTTATTTGGTGTTTAGGTCAATTTATTTTCTGATATCTAATGCCGGTGCGATGTCACCCAAAAGGGCTTCATACCTGAAATCAGGCCCCCGGGCTTCAGCAAATTCCTTTTTTGCAGCTTCTATGGTTTTTGGGTTATTATACAGATCAATGATAGTTAAGGTCATGGTTTTGGCGGCTACCATCATTCCTTTATGGCCGATGGATGATCCTGTGCAAGCGACGGCTTGCCAACTGTGAGAGGGTGTTCCCGGCACATAGGTGGCGCTGTTCATAGCTGAGGTTGGTACAGTCCAGCTGACATCTCCGGTGTCTGCGGATGAATTTCGGTGAGCGGCTTCAAAAGGTTGAATTTTGCTAGCGTTTTCCAGGGGAACTTTTCTATCACCGTAA
>Ga0316189_10006255_pt1 | contig 11365 bp, 13 predicted proteins | sample LowCovwburrow_MG_FD_204930 | JGI IMG/M metagenome (GOLD analysis project Ga0316189, IMG submission 204930) | Coastal sediment microbial communities from Maine, United States - Lowes Cove worm burrow | ecosystem: Environmental > Aquatic > Marine > Coastal > Sediment | place: USA: Maine... | reverse complement strand
TGATCGGTTGATCCAGATCAATGCCTTGGGCTTTGAAAACGGCTGCCAGTTCGGTGTCGGGTTTCAGGGTCCCGTCAGCATTCAACAGTGATTTGAAAAAAACGTTATTGGAGTTTGGAATGCGCCCAGATCGCAATCCCGCGCGGGGTTCGGGGGCTTCGCCCCTGAACCGTGCAGGCGCACGGGCGTCGATGATTTGCGTCTCGGAAGATGTGCTTGCCGCTAAAACCTGTGCCGCGTCACGCACGAGGCGGTATTGGGCGGTTGCGGACAAAGTACCTGATATAGGCGCAATCGGTGTATTGCTGGTTGGGCGACCTTCTGCTTTCCATTTAGGTAGACCGCCATCCAGAACAGCGATATTATTCAGACCAAAGAACCTGAACAGCCACCAGACACGCGCGGCTGAAAACAGGCCTTGGGTGTCGTAGACAACAATTTGATCGTCATTGGAAATTCCAAGTTTCGCCACTTGCCCGGCAAATTGTTTTGCGGATGGTACCATATGCGGCAAATCAGAAGTGGTATCGCTGATCCCGTCAATATCGAAAAACTGCGCACCTGTAATATGATCGGTGCGGTATTCCGCCAAAGGATCGCGATTTTCGGTGGGCAAGTGCCAAGAGCCGTCTAAAATACGCAAATCGGGGTTCGACAGATTATCTGCCAACCAATCAGTTGAGACAAGGATTTTCGGATCGGACTGCACCATGATCGCACCCTTTTAAGACATTCATTCTTCAATTAGACCTGTCATTCATAGGATGCAATAGGACAAAATGAAACGCGCGAACGTCCCATCCGCGCATTTCTGGATAAGGTTGAGGTTAGCCTTTGTTCATCATGTTTTTCACAACACCGACAATGGCCAGTACAACGGCCCCACCGACACCACCACCGGCAATTTGCCCAACGATGCCATCAAGCCCACCACCGCCAACGGCATTCAGGATGCTGCCGCCGATCCCGCCGCCGACGATGCCCGCTACGGAATTCAATAAAACACCCATGTTCAGATTTTTCAGAGCGGCACCGGCAATGTTGCCACCGACTGCGCCCGAGATAAGTTGTATGATTAAGCCTTCCATAATAATCCCCATTTTTATGTTTGGATATCCACAGGATCGTGAATATTGATCTTAGCATAGGGTTATATTGTGGTTTTTCAAGAAAACTATCTATATGTAGTAGTTAACCGTAATCACGCAACACGCGCGACTTTTGCCTTTGCCAATCGCGTTGCTTTTCTGTTTCGCGTTTGTCGGCCTTTTTCTTACCCTTGGCTATACCCAACAACAGCTTCACGCGACCTTTGTCGTTGAAGTACATCTTTAGGGGAACCAACGTCATGCCCTGACGGCCGATGGCCTGCCAAAGCCTGGAGATTTCGCGCTTGGATGCCAGCAGTTTACGCCGCCGGCGTTCTTCATGGCCAAAGTTGCGTGCCTGCGGGTAAAGTGCGATATAGCTGTTGATCAACATCAACTCGCCGTTTTCAACATCGGCATAGCTTTCGGTTAGATGTGCCCCGCCACTGCGTAGGGATTTCACTTCAGAGCCCATCAACACCACACCGCATTCAAGCGTGTCCTCAATAGCATAATCATACCGCGCCCGCCGGTTTTCGGCGATCAGTTTATTGTTGCTGTCGGATGGCTTTTTCGGTGCGGCCATAGCCTAGTTTATCAGCCCTGCGTCACGCATGGCTGCATCCATTTTTGCTTTTGTTGCATTGGTCAGGCCGATCAGCGGCAAGCGAACTTCATCGCTGCATTTGCCCAGTTTGGAAACGCCGTATTTTGCGCCCACAAGCCCGGGTTCGGTGAAAATTGCATTGTGCAGCGGCATCAGGCGATCCTGAATGTCCAAAGCGGTTGCATAATCACCTGCCAGTGTGGCAGCTTGCAACTCAGAACACAGCTTCGGGGCCACGTTTGCTGTGACGGAAATACAGCCAACACCGCCTTGGGCGTTGAACCCGTGTGCTGTTGCGTCTTCGCCGGACAATTGGATGAAGTCGGCGCCGCAATGAATGCGTTGTTGGGAAACGCGTGCCAGATCACCTGTGGCGTCTTTCACGCCGACGATATTTTTCAGTTCAGCCAGTTTTCCCATGGTAACAGGCACCATATCAACAACAGATCGTGGCGGGATGTTGTAAATAAAAATTGGCAGGCCAACTGCGTTCAGTGCGGTGTAATGTGCGATCAACCCGTCTTGGGTAGGCTTGTTGTAGTACGGGGTCACAACCAGGCCGGCATTGGCGCCCACATCTTTTGCGAATTGTAAAAACTTCAGTGCTTCGGCGGTATTGTTGGAACCTGCTCCAGCAACCACTGGAATGCGCCCTGCGGCGGTTTCAACTACTGTTTTGATTACTTGCATGTGTTCTGCATGGCTTAAAGTCGGGCTTTCGCCTGTCGTACCCACAGGAGCCAAACCGTTTGACCCTTCGGAAATATGCCATTCGACCAGTGCCTTTAATGCATCATCATCCACCTTGCCGTTCTTGAACGGGGTGATCAGAGCTGGGAATGAACCTTTGAACATGGGGATTTACCTCCGAATAAATGATGTTTGCGTGTTGCTTTACAGTTAATTTTGCCGTTTGACACGAGCTAAAGTGACGTTTGCCAAGAACACCCTAGGAAAACAAGGGAATTTTGGCTAGTTTCAGCACATTAAAGTAACTGAAAGCCATATGATGCGGCCTTGGGCTAAAATAATAACAGTTTGTGCGGTTTTGGCTGCACCTTGTTTGTTATGGGCAGGTACGGAAGAGGACAACGGCGATCTTTTGTCGACGGCGTATAATGCAATAGACAATAAAGACTGGGTTTCCGCCGACCATTACGCATCCCAAATCAGTGATCCCATTGCCGTTGATCTGGTGACATGGGAACGCTTGCGCCAAGGTGAAGGCGATTGGGAAGAGTACCGTGCGTTTCTTGCCGCGAACGGTGATTGGCCGGGACTGAAACGACTGCGCCGCAAGGGGGAAGCGGCCATTCCCCAAGGTGCCAACCCGACAATTGTACGATCTTACTTTGAAAATCAATTGCCCCAAACAGGCGTTGGTTCTTTGCGGTTGGCTGAAGCTTATGCAACGCAAGGACGCAATGGTGAGGCGCGCAGCGAAGCGATACGCGCCTGGAACGAAATGTCTTTGAAAGAACATGAAGAAAATGCGCTATATGCGCAATATAAAGGTGTGCTTTTACGCCATGATCTGAAACGGCTTGATAACCTTTTGTGGCGCGGTTTGACGCGCGAAGCGGGTCGTATGTTGGACAGGGTTCCTGCTGGAAATATTAAACTTGCCAACGCACGGATCGGTCTGCAACGGGCCAGTCAGGGCGTGGATGCGTTAATAGAAGCCGTCCCGAAAAATCTGCAATCCGACCCCGGACTTGCGTATGACAGGTTTCAATGGCGGGTGAAAAAAGGTCGGTGGGATGATGCGCAGGAATTATTGGCGCATCAGACAGGTTCATTGAAAAAAATGGGACAACCAGAAGCATGGGCAGGGCGCCGCCGGGGTTTTGCACGTCGCGCCATGCGTGCTGGTGATGCTGATTTGGCCTATTGGCTGGCCAGCCAACACGGTCTGAAAAAGGGGTCGGATTTTGCCGATCTGGAATGGTTGGCAGGGTATATTTCGCTTACGAAAATGAATGCACCGGAACAGGCCTTGGGGCACTTTACAAGTTTTAAAGCGGCGGTCATAAGCCCGATCAGCCTGGGACGTGCGGGTTATTGGTTAGGGCGTGTTTACGAAAAGCTGGGCCAATATGACAAAGCTGCAAAAGCCTATGCAGACGGGGCGGCTCATCAAACCAGTTTTTATGGCCAGCTGTCGGCGGAAAAACTGGGGCTTGCCCCTGATATATCGCTAAGTGGCAAACAGGATGTGCCGAACTGGCGGCGGGCAAAGTTTTTGCAAACTGCCCCTATTCGGGCCGGACTTTTGTTTCATTACGCAGGCGATCAGGTGCGGATGCGCTGGTTCTTTTCCCATGTGGCCGAAAGTTTGGACAAGATAGGACTTAGCCAACTTGCCGACTTGGCGTTGGAACTGGAACGCCCACATGTGGCATTGGCGGTTGCAAAAGAAGCAGCCAAACGGGGGATCATTTTACCGAAATCCTATTTTCCCGTCACCGATCTTGCAAGCTATTCTGTGGATGTTGCCCCCGAAATTGCGATGGCGATTGCGCGCCGTGAAAGTGAATTGAATACCGGTGCGATCAGCCCGGCCGGGGCGCGTGGTTTGATGCAGATCATGCCTGCCACTGCGCAAAAAGTCTCCAAGGATATCGGTGTTGAATATTCCAAGCAACGGCTGACCTCTGACTGGCGATATAACGCACAATTGGGAACCGCTTATCTGGGCGGATTGCTGGAGATATTCGAGGGATCTTATATACTGGCATTTGCCGGTTATAATGCGGGACCGCATCGGGCCGAAGCCTGGATTGAAGAGTTCGGTGATCCGCGTGACAGTCTGGTGGACCAAGTCAACTGGATTGAACATATTCCGTACCGTGAAACCCGCAATTATGTGATGCGCGTGATGGAGTCGTTGCATGTTTACCGCGCCCGCCTGAACGGGAAAACTCCGGCGATACAGTTGACGCAGGATTTGACACGCGGCGCGGGCGTATCCGAATGATATGAGTATGTGGTCAATACTGGGTAGGCTCAACGTGCTTTGATTGAACGGTGGAAACGCGGGTAGGAATAAGGCGCGTTTTGAAAAGCAATAAATATATCTTAGGGTGAACGCTATTTGAAAATAACGCGTTATAGTGGTATTATGCCTACACAAAATATTTAAAATCTTTGGAGGAAAATATGCGTTTATTAACCCCCGTAAAATCGTATCTCACACAAAATGCAGGTAAATTTGAACTGGACAGCGATGGTCTAAGCCGTTGGATCGGCTATTGCGCCGTCGGATTGCCGTTTGCAATGCTTTATGGTGTTTATATCGGTTGGCCTTTTGGCAAAGTGTGTTTTGCCAGTTCTATCAGCCATTTTTACTACACCCGCGGGTTCGGTGACATTTTCGTCGGCATTTTATGTTTCATCGCGGTGTTTTTGTATAACTTCCAAGGCAAAAAACAAATCGATACACATTGCGCTACCATTGCAGGGTTCTTTGCGCTTGGCGTTGTATTGTTTCCGACAGCAGGCACCCCTTGTCTGCACGATAAACAGCAGGCGCGTATTTTGACGGATATGCCGGATAAGGTGACAGGTATATTTCCTGATTTTTTCATGGCCAGCCCATGGTCGGGATACCTGCATCTGGGAAGTGCTGCGTTATTGTTTATCTTTCTAGCGTGGTATTCGTTTTATGTGTTTGCAAGTGATCATCAGGAAGTGAAATACCGCACCGTAAAAGGGGAACTTACAGCAGTTAAAATTTTGCGAAACAAGATTTACAGGCGGTGTAGCTATGCAATTGTAATCGCTATTCTGGCAATCGCAATTTTACCGAAATTGGTGGGTGATGTTTGGTGGGATCGTTATCATCTGACCTTCTGGTTTGAAGCTTTGGCACTTGTCGCTTTTGGTGTCGCCTGGCTGGTGCATGGTCGTGCGTTTCAAGCCTTGAAGGATTAGGATTTTGTTGCGGCCCGTTCGCGCCAAAGTGTGAAAAGACCGGCCGCGATCACAATCGCGCCACCAACGGCGGTTCCCCACCGCAGGTTGTCGCTGAATATCATCCATCCCAATGCGCCGCCGAATACCAGTTGCAGATAGGCAAAGGGTTGCACGGTGCTGGCCTCGGCCACCGCATAGCATTTGATCAACAGGAAATGCCCCAATACACCCATGACAGATAGAAAACCCATCCAGCCCCAATCGACCGGTGTCATCGGTTGCCAATGAAAAAGACCCACCGCGGTCATCCCGACGGCACCGACTATACCTGTCCAGAAAAAGCTGGTGGCGGCACTGTCTTTGCGCGCGGCAAACCGGGTCAGCAGGCCGTATAATGCAAACATAAGGGCAGAGCCTAATGGTAGCAGTGCGTAGGGGCTGAAGACACGAAAGCCGGGTTGCAGGATGACCAGAACGCCGATGAAGCCAACACAAATGGCAGCCCACCTGCGCCACCCGACCTGTTCGCCCAATATGATACCCGAAAGGGCGGCGATGATCAGTGGGTAGGTGATGAAAATTGCATAGCTTTCGATCAAGCCAAGGTAGACGAAGCCCAGAACCATTACGCAAATTTCGGCGATCAGTAAAAGGGCGCGGAATATTTGCAGGAACGGTTGGCTGGTCGCCGCCAGTTTGCGCACCGATCCGTGCTGCATTCTGGCCCATGCGATGACGAAAAATGCAAAAAACCAATAGCGGATCATCACCACCATATAGACATTATATTCGCCCGCCAAATGCCGTGAGACACCATCTTGCACGGCAAAAACAAAGGTTGTGGCGATCATTAGAATGATCCCAAGGCGCGGGTTATTCTCAGCCATGTGCGGTCTTTCAAAGAATGCCGATAGTCATGTGCCGCTTGCGGCCAAAACCTGTTACCCTTGTGACTGTAAAACCTGCCCTTGCCAAGCTTTGTCTGACATGACCTGCGGCGGTATAGGTGGCAAAGGTACCGCCCGGGTTTGTATGGTCGGCTACGGCCTGCATTAACTCCGATCCCCACAGTTCGGGGTTTTTGGCGGGGCTGAAACCGTCCAAGAACCATACATCTGCCTGGCCTTGCCATTCGGGAAGGGTGTGCCGCGCATCCCCGATGATGATCTTTGCCGTCAGGCTTGGGGTGTTGATTTCAAAATTGCCCGTTTCAAGCTGTGCCAGCATTTCATTAGCCAAACCTGCCAGTTCAGGCCAGTTTGACAGAGCTTTGCGCATTGAAGCTATGTCCATAGGGTACGCTTCAAAACTTGTATATGTCAGGGGCGTTGTCTGACCTGATGACAGCCATGCCTGCCATACGGCCAATAGGTTTAATCCCGTACCGAAACCAAGTTCCATTATATGAAAACCTTGCGTGAAACGTGCGGGTAGATCGTTGCCCGACAAGAACACATGTAGCGTTTCAGCCAAGCCGTTATCGACGCTGAAATAGGGGTCATCGAATTGGATTGCAACGGGGATTGTGCCGTCACGCCATGTCAGTACTGCTGATTTAATCTGGTTTGTCATCGGTGATTGGACTAAGGCATTACAGCACACTTGCAAAGGAAAACATGTGATGCCCAAGTGGGACGTGATTGTAATCGGCGGCGGTATATGGGGTCTTTCATGTGCCTATGCCTGTGCGTTGCGTGGACAATCGGTTGCGGTATATGAGGCGGGAAAAATCGGGCAGGGTGCCAGTGGCGGCGTGGTGGGTGCAATGTCGCCAAATGTGCCTGAAAGCTGGAATGCAATGAAACAGTTTCAGTTTGATGCGCTGGCAACGGCGGAAGTGTTCTGGGCAGAGGTTGATGCGTTATCCGGCCAATCATCGGGCTATGGGCGCATTGGGCGTCTGATGCCGATCACCACCGTGCGCGAACGCGAGTTATGCAAAGAGCGTGCGGAAAATACCAAAACGTTATGGCAGGGGCGGTATCAGTGGAACGTGTTGGATGCGCATCCATTGCTGCCGGCCCATGCCACGCCGTTTGGGGTTTCGCATGATACATTATCGGCGCGTATGTTTCCGTCAAAGGCAGTGGCATCCCTTGTTCAGGCCTGTTTACACTTGGGTGTTGAAATCATTGAGTACAAACCTGTGACAAGGTTGGACAGCGGTTTTGTTTCCGGGGATTGGGGGGAAGCCCGTGCCGATGCAATCATTCTGGCAGGTGGCGTGGATGGGTTTTCCTTGCTTGATACCCACATGAATTGTACCGCGGGAACAGGTGTTAAGGGGCAGGCGGCTTTGCTGGATTGTGATTTGGGAAAAACCCCGCAGTTATATGCAGACGGTGTTTATATTATTCCGCATGAAAGTGGCGTCACAGCAATAGGATCGACTGCCGAGAAGACATGGGATCATGTTGAGGTCGATGATAAACTGGAAGCAGTAATTGCAAAAGCCCGCGTGATTTTCCCTGCATTGAATGATGCCCCTGTTTTGCAACGTTGGGCTGGGGTGCGCCCCAAAGCACGGCGGCGGTATCCGATGTTGGGACCAGTGCCATCGTTAAACGGCGTTTTCAGTGCAATGGGGGCTTATACGATCGGGTTTGGCATTGCCCACGCGGTGGGCAGGGTTTTAGCGGATTTTGCAGGCGGCAATACGGTTGATCTGCCGAAGAATTTTACCGTGAATTGGCATATGGATTAGCTTTGGCCCGCATGTTCAATCGGCCATCAGGCCCACGCACCCAAAGATCCAATCCTGTTTTATTCGGTTTTGCACATAAGGTTGCTGTTTCAGTTACAAAAAGCGGGGCGGTTGCCTGAAAACTGAACTCTTTCAGGGTACCGAATTGACGTTCTGCAAAATGGATTAGAAGCTGCGCCAAAAGCGGGCCGTGAACGATAAGATCAGGGTAGCCTTCTGTTTGGCGCGCATAAGTCTGATCATAATGAATGCGGTGGCCGTTAAAGGTCAGTGCAGAGTAGCGGAACAGTTGTGTTGTTGTGAAGTTGTGGGTCTCGCTTACCGTCTCATCCGTCTGCGCCTGCGGTGGTATAGGTTGCGTCGCATCTGGATTTGCGGCTTGACGATAAATCAGGTTTTGTTTTTCCGAGATGCAAAGCTTGCCGTTTTGGCTGATTTGGTGATCTATCGTAATGATGGCAAGCGGGCCGGACGCACCGGTTTTTTTATCGGCCCGCATAAGTTTCGACACTTTTTTCGCAGGCACCCCAAGATGAAGAGGGGCATGAAACTGCAAGTCGCCACCGGCCCACATGCGGCGTGGCAAGCCCAGATCGGGAATGAACCCGCCTGTCTTGGGGTGCCCGTCTGCGCCCAGTAGCTCTGCAGGTTGTGCATCCCAAAAATAGATGTAATGCCAAAAGGCAGGCAAAGGGTCACGCGCGCTTGGGGGCGGGCCTGATAATCCAAGGGTCGTATGCAGGGCAGCCGCGCGTGCGGGGTCGAGTATATCTGTAGTTTCCATGGCAACAGTCTTTGCGCAAAGTTTGATTTGTGGCAAGGTCTGTTTAAAAGGAAATCACATGCCGAAAATCACCCGTATTGATCATATTGTTTTAACTGCCAAGGATGTTGATGCAACGGTTGCGTTCTATACACGCGTGTTGGGAATGACGGCAGAACAGTTTCAACCCGCGGATGGCAGCACCCGTTGGGCTTTGTCCTTTGGGGGCAATAAAATCAATCTGCATCAGGCGGGCGTGGAGTTTAAGCCCAATGCGCAGGCGGCCACCGTTGGGTCGCAGGATATTTGTTTTATTTCGGATGAGCCGTTGGAAGTATGGCAACGGCATTTTTCAGAATGCGGTGTGACGGTTGAAGAAGGCCCGATTGCGCGCACGGGCGCGGTTGGTAAAATCATGTCGCTTTATATCCGCGATCCCGACGGGAATTTGATCGAGGTTTCCAATTATGTTTGATTTGCACACGGGGCAGGCTGCTCAGCCATATATATTACGTTAACAAAGTACCAGTTACGTCATTACACTCCGTAATCCAGCTACCATCTGGATTAAATACACGTCTATTACGACAGGAATAATCCCCAAAAATCACTCAAGTTTTGACTGCCTATGCAAAGCTATCAGCCCTAAGATCAACCCTATCACACCACCAACGACAAATTGATTGAACCTTACCTCTGGAGCATTATCTCCAGCGTTATACACAAGCAACAACAATCCTAAAATCATTAGAAGGTTCAATATTGCTAGCACTATACCTAGTCTGCGCTTGTCTTGAACGCGACATGTCGCAAAGATCATGAGACCACCAAGCACGCTTGGCACCAAGATAAACAAAATCCACGCTGTCATTGACCTGATCCATTTTAAAAGATTCGGGCATAACTTGGTATAAGCGCCGCCCCTACGAAATATACTCGTTAACACGAAAGATTAGGGATCATTCTCCTGTCTGATCTGTAATAACAGAAAGGATTTCCGTGGCCCACTCCCCAATAATCGGGATGAAATTTATTTCACGCAGCAGGTAAACCAGTACGGATACCAGTACCGTAGCGCCAATAACTGACCCCAAACCAAAGGCAAGGCCGCGCATGAAGTTGAACCAGATCAATTTTGGCAGGGAATTGTGCATCCGGATAAAGCGGTGGCTGTTCATCTTGTGAACCTCGGCCTTTAGGGATGCGAGGTCTTTATGCCAGTCATCTTCGCTCAATATTCCACTCCGATTTGCGCCTTCACACCTGATCTGAACGGATGTTTTATCAGTTCCATTTCCGTTACCAGATCGGCGATTTCGATCAGTTCAGGCTTGGCATTGCGGCCTGTCAGAACCACATGTGTCATGTGTGGTTTTTGGGTGGCCAGAAATTCGACTACTTCGTCAATATCCACATAATCATAGCGAATGGCGATGTTGATTTCATCCAGCAACACCATCGAATTGCTTTCATCCAAAATCAGTTCCTTGGCCTTGGCCCAAGCCGCCTGTGCCATTTCTGTATCGCGGGTTTTATCCTGTGTTTCCCATGTAAAACCTTCGCCCATAGTGTGGAATGAACACAGGTCGGTGTGATTTTTCAGGATCAGATCACGTTCGCCCGTAGACATCCCACCCTTGATAAACTGCACAACAGCAGACTTCATTCCATGTGCAATATGGCGGAAGATCATGCCGAACGCGGCAGATGATTTGCCCTTGCCTTTGCCGGTATGGACAATGATCAGGCCCTTTTGTTCGGTCTTGGTTGCCATGATTTTATCACGTGCGACCTTTTTCTTGGCCATTTTCATTGCGTGGCGTTCAGTGTCTGCGGTCATAAATATGCTCCTTAAAAGAGTGTTAAGAGTAGCGGCACAAGGATGGCTGTGGCAAGTGCATTTGCACCCATGCCAACACCTGCGAATGTGCCTGCGGTTTCGTTTACCTGAAAGGCCCGCGCCGTGCCAATGCCGTGGCTGGTAATACCAACCGCAAATCCACGGGCGCGGTAGTCGGTGATTTTAAGCGCGTTCAACAAAGGTGTGCAAACAATCGCCCCCGTGATGCCCGTTAAAATCACCATCACGGCAGTTAATGTGGGCGATCCGCCGATGCTTTCGGATATCCCCATTGCAACGGGGGCGGTAACTGATTTAGGTGCAAGTGACAGTAATACTTCACCGCGAATACCAAAGGCGTAAGCGATGCCCAATGCTGTGCCTATGGCCGTAATAGATCCGACGATAAGGGCAACCAGCATCGGGATTATGGATTTTCCCACTTGCC
>Ga0316189_10006254_pt1 | contig 11366 bp, 8 predicted proteins | sample LowCovwburrow_MG_FD_204930 | JGI IMG/M metagenome (GOLD analysis project Ga0316189, IMG submission 204930) | Coastal sediment microbial communities from Maine, United States - Lowes Cove worm burrow | ecosystem: Environmental > Aquatic > Marine > Coastal > Sediment | place: USA: Maine... | reverse complement strand
GGAAGCTGTTCGCGGTGAGCTGCAGCGTGGCCATCGGAATCGACAGCTTCTGGAATGCCGTGGGCGTGAGCAGGCCGCTTCGTGCGTCGCGCGGGTTGAGGACGTCCAGCACGGGGAGCAGCTGCAGCCGACCCCAGCGCTCTTCGACGACGCCGACCCGCAGCCGAGCGGGGCTGTTCTCGCCGCCGAGGCGCGCGTCGAGCCCAGTGGGACCGAGCGCCGGCTCCCACCATCCCTCGATGTTCTCCCCCGCGGCGATGTGCTGCTGCAGCCGACCCTCGACGAACCAGGTGTCGCCGCGGGGCAGCTCGCCCTTGGCGAACGCGCGGGCCCAGGTGGCCGTGTTGATCGGATCTTCGCCGTCGCGGTCGGATGCGATGTCGAGCGTTCCCTCGGCCCGGAGAGTCGCGCCGAAGTCGGGGCCGCCGAAGGCCGAGGAGGCAAGAAGTAGGTACAGCATGGGGCGCGGTTATCGGGGCGCTCCGCAACGAGCCAGTCCGCGCCGGGCGCGGCGTGCTACCGCTCGAGGTAGGCCGGCGTAAAGGTGTCCGCAGGCAGCTTGGACAGGTCGATGTTCAGGTCGTGGCTCGTGATCTCGAGCCGCGTCTGGCTGCCCTTCTTGAGGTTCTTCATCACCGACTCGGTCGGGATGGTGAGCGCGCCGCTCTGTGCCGTCTTGCTCACCTCGAGCACCTTGAATGGCTGGCCCTGCAGGTCAAAGAACTCGACCTTGCGCGCGAGCAGGTCGGACTTGCTGATGTGCGTGCGGATCTTGGCGTACTGGATGCTGTCGGTGGGCACCGTGTCGATGACCCAGACCGCGTCGGTCTGCTCCACCAGCGTGTGCGCGCCGTCGGCGGCTTGGCGGATCTCCATGTCTTCGTAGGTGAAGTCGCTCCCCACGAACGACGACTTCCGATTGTTGCCGCTGATCCGGTTCACCTGGCTGTAGGCGGGAAGGAACACGAGCAGCTCATCGGACTTGTCGGGGTGGTCGATCATCAGCAGCCGCATGCCGGCGACGTCCGAAGGGCTCTGGAACTCGAGGAACGACCGGACCGTGTCGTCGTCGCGCCGCGACCTGCTCTCGAGCTCGCGCACCCGCTCGCGTCCCTTGTCGTTGATGATGGTCATGCGGATGGCCTGGATAGAGGATTCCACCTGGTTGGCCGCGCGCGCCTTCGCGACGACCTCATCGGCTGTCTGCGCGTGGGCGGTGCCTGCGAGGGCCATCATCAAGGTCACAAGGATCACGTCGCCTCCATCTTTGCTCAGAGTGCTAACCCCCGGCCTGGTCCCTCTCATCCCTGCGGAGCCACCATGAACCTGCCCGTCCTCCCGCGCGTGCGACCGATGCTCGGCAGGCTCGCGAGCGCCCTTCCGGACGGAGAGTGGTGGTTCGAGCCCAAGTGGGACGGCTTTCGGGTGGTCGTGTTCCGGGACGGCGAGGAGCTCGCGCTCCGGTCCCGCGCCGACAAGCCACTGCTGCGCTTCTTCCCCGAGCTCCGGGGACCGATGCTAGACGCGCTGCCCGAGCGATGTGTCGTCGACGGGGAGATCGTGTTGGCGCGGGGCGGAGCGCTCGACTTCGACGCGCTGCAGTCCCGTCTCCATCCTGCGAAGTCCCGGATCGACATGCTGGCCGAGACCCTGCCCTCCCGGGTGATCCTGTGGGACTGCCTCGCCTGCGGGGACGCCGACCTGCGCCCTCTCGCCTTCCGGGCGCGTCGCGCCGAGCTGGAGGGTCTCCTCACCGTCTCGGAGAGGGTCGCCCTGACCCCGGGGACCCTGGACAGTGCGCTCGCGGCCGACTGGTTCGACCGGTTCGAGGGGGCGGGGCTGGACGGGGTCATGGCCAAAGGACTCGACGACCCGTACGTGGAGAACCAGCGCGGCTTCATCAAGGTCAAGCACCTTCGCACGATCGACTGCGTGATAATGGGCTTTCGATGGTACAAGCGCGGGGTAGGTGTCGAGGTGGGCTCGTTGGTGCTGGGCCTGTTCGACGAGCAGGGCACGCTGCGACCGATCGGCGTGTGCTCCGCGTTCTCTGCGGACCGCCGGGTCGCGCTCCGAGAGGAGCTGGCGCCCCTGCGGGAGGCGGCGCCCGATCCGGTCGGCCCCGACGCCGCCACGGCCCCGGCGTCCCGGTGGTCCGCGGGGCGCTCGCTGGAGTGGGAGCCGGTGCGGCGGGAGCGGGTCGTCGAGGTGAGCACGACGCAGCACAGCGCCCGCAGACTTCGGCATCCGGCCAAGATGATTCGCTTCCGCGAGGACAAGCCGCTGGAAGACTGCACGCTCGATCAGCTCAGCATTGTGCCCGCGCCCATGCTCTCCCAGTTGTTCACGCCGCCTGGCCCTCAACAACCGGGCTGAGCAGCCGATGGTGACTCACGGCAACGACCGGGAGAACCCATGTGGATCTTGTGGGCGAGCAAGGCTGCGATGAGTGCGACGCTGACTGTGGGACCCGGTCTGGGGTATTCGACGATCGGGGCCGCCGCGTCCAGTGCGGTGTCCGGTGATGAGATCCTGGTCGACCCGGGGCTGTACGAAGAGTCGCTGGACTTGGCAGGCAAGGACCTGACGATCCGCTCCACTGACGGAAGCGCGGTCACCACGATCGTCCCCGCAGTCGGTGCGGTCGCGATCGCCTGGGATCAAGGCGAGGGAGGCGTGCTGGAGGGCTTCACGCTCCGTCCCAGCGAGTCGCGCGCGGTCACTATCGACGGCGGTGCCCCCCTGTTGATCGCCGTCGTGGTGGATGGCGGCGGCGGCACGACGGTGGACGGCGGCGGGATCTATGTGGTCGGCGGGTCGCCCACGTTTCAGGACGTCCGCATCGACGGGGCCTCAGGGAGTCGCGGCGGTGGGTTGTACGTCGGCGCGGGCGCCGTGCTGACGATCGACGAGTTGACGATCGCGTCGACCACGGCCACCTGGGGCGGGGCCTTGTTCGTCGACGACGCCACCGTGGTGGGGTCGGGGTTGGTCGCGCAGGATGCATACGCTGACTACTCCGGCGGCGCGCTGTACCTCGACGCCGGTACGGTCGACCTGCTGGATGTCGCGATCACGGGCGCGAGCGGCGACCTCACCTGGGGCGTGGGGGCCTACCTGCGTGCCGGGTCCAGCCTGATCCTCGAGGATCTCGCGATCACGGGCGGTGTCGCGACGTCGCACCCGCTCGGCTACGATGGCGGCGCGGTGTGGCTCGACGGCACCTCGAGCCTCCAGCTCACCGATGGCGTGCTCGACGACAACACGGCGTTCGGCGGCGGCGCCATCGCGACGGCCGGGGGCGACGTCACGCTCGATAGGATCTCGATGAACCGCAACGTCGCGCTCGAGCGGGGCGGGGGCCTGAAGGCGGCCAGTTCCGCGGTGGTCACCTGCCTGCAGTGCACATTTCAGGGCAACGATGCCGCCGATGGCGGGGCGGTCCGTCTCGCGTCGTCAGCACAGCTGATCGACGTCGACAGCACGTTCCTGACCAACGTGGCGAGCGGCGACGGCGGGGCGGTGCACGCGGACGGCGCGCTGCGGGTGGACCTGGCGGGCTCGGTGTTCCAGAGCAACACAGCGTCCGGCGCCGGGGGCGCGGTGTACGCGAACGCGGTCACGGCGGGACTCACGCTCGACGCTGCGCGCCTCGAGTCCAATGTCTCGCTCGGCGCTGGCGGTGGCGGGGTCTGGGCGGGGACGAACACCCCGGTGGTCGCCGTGTCGACTCAGTTCGAGCGGAACGAGGCGGACAACGGGGCCGGTGGCGGCTTGGCGGTGTCCAGCACGACCGGCACCGATGTCGAGCTCTTCGGCGTCACGCTGGAGGCCAACGCAGCCAACGCGGGGGGCGGCGTCTGGCTCGACGGCGTCGGCGAGCTCACCCTGGAGGACAGTGCGTTCCTTCGGAACCTGTCGACCACCGACGGCGGCGCCTTGCTGGTCGACGGCATCGGTGGGGTGGAGGCAGTGCGGACCCTGTGGCACGCAAACGTGGCCTCGGGACGGGGCGGCGCGGTGCTCGAGGACGGCACGACGAGCGGCAGCCGCTACCGCGCCTGCTCGTTCACGGAGAACGTGGCGCTGCGCGGCGGCGGTCTTGCGCTGTGGCAGTCCGCCGAGGGCGAGGTCATCAACGACACCTTCGTCGGCAACCGCGGCACCCTGGACGGCGCGCACGTGCACGTCGAGGACGGGACCGTTCGCCTGGTCAACGTGATCGCGGCGCTCGGCACCGACGGGGGGGGCATCTGGGGGGACGCGACCGCGGCGGCGGGGTCCGACCTGTTCTTTGATCTGGTCTGGCAGAACGCAGGCGGCAACTGGGCCGGGTCGTTCGTGGCGCCGCCGATCAACTCGGGCAACCTCGAGGCCGACCCGCTGCTCCGCGCGGTGAGCGTCGACGGCGACGAGACGGACGACGACCTGCGCCTAGCCTACGGCAGCCCGGCCATCGACGCGGGCGATCCCAGCCTGTTCGACGTGGACGGCAGCTCGTCCGACATCGGCGCCTGGGGGGGACCCGAGGCGCCGCGGATCGACGCCGACGGTGACGGCAGCTTCGCGCACGCCGACTGCGACGACGACGACGCCTCGCGCTTCCCGGGTGCGGTCGAGATTCCCTACGACGGCCTCGACCAGGACTGCGACGGGGTCGACCTGACCGACCTGGACGGGGACGGCTACGAGGGCGGACCCGACGGCGACGACTGCGACGACGGCGTGGCGAGCACCCACCCGGGCGCACTGGACGTGTTCTACGACGGCGTGGACGCGGACTGCGATGGGCTGTCTGACTACGACGCCGATCTGGACGGCTACGATCACGACGGGTTCGGGGGCACGGACTGCGACGACACCGACCCGGACGTCAGCCCCGGCGACACCGAGATCTGGTACGACGGACTCGATCAGGACTGTTCGGGCGGGTCCGACTTCGACCGCGACGGTGACGGCCGCGACACGGACCTGTGGGGCGGCGACGACTGCGACGATGCAGACGCCAGCGTGTTCCCGGGGGCGCCCGAGATCTGCGACTTCAAGGACAACAACTGCAACGGCGATGTTGACGACGACCCAGTGGACCCGCACACGTGGTGGATCGACAACGACGGCGATGGCTACGGGCACCCCGCGCTGTGGGACCTCGCGTGCAGCCCTGGCCCCGGGCTCGCCGACAACGGCGCGGACTGCGACGACGACGACCCGCAGGTCAACCCGGCCGAGCTCGAGGTCTGGTACGACGGTGTCGATCAGGACTGCGACGGCCGCGACGACGACCGCGATGAGGACGGGTTCCTCTTGGTGGACGACTGCGACGACCAGCGCGCCGAGGCCTACCCTGGCGCGGACGAGCTGCGCAACGGCCTGGACGACGACTGCGACGGGCTGGCCGAGGACGTCGACCGCGACGAGGACGGACTGATCGACTGGGATGAGTGGCAGCTGCAGACCGACCCGCTCGACCCGGACTCCGACGGCGACAGCGTGACCGATGGCGAGGAGGTCCCCGATCCGACGGTCGCGCCCGATCAGGACGGCGATGGCGTCATCGACCCGCTCGACGACGACGACGACGGAGACTTCATCCCCACGCGAACCGAGCGCGCCGTTGATGTCGACGGCGACGACAGGCCGGACCGGGACGTCGACCACGACGGCGTGTCCAACCACCTGGACCGCGACACGGACGCGGACGGGTTTGACGATGAGCTCGAGGGCGTCGCGGACCGAGACGGCGACGGGCTGCCTGATTACGCGGACTACCAGGGGCCTCTCGTCGGTGGCGGCTGCTCCGAGGGGCGCGCATCGCTGGGGGTCTTCCTGCTTCCGCTCCTGTGGCGTCGCCGCCGCCGGTCCGTCCTCGCCGCGGCGCTCGTTGTGCCAGGTGCTGCACAGGCACAGGCTGAGCAAGGGCTCGATGCGCACTCCTTCGACGCGCGCGGCGCGATGGATGCGGATCCGCGCGCCGGCGTTCGCCTCGCTCAGGGAGGACAGGGCAGCGCAGGAGTGGTCGCCGCGGTGATCGTCGACCAAGCGAACCGACCGCTGGTCGAGCGGTTGCCGGCGGGACCCGATCCGCTGGTGCGACACCTCACGACCGCCAACGTGCTCCTATCGGTGGCGCCCACGGACGGGGTGCGGTTGGAGGCCGCGCTGCCGGTGCACGCGCTGGGGCTCGGGACCGCCGGACGGTTCACGACGATGGGCGATCTGCGGGTCGGCGGCGCGGTCACGGCTCTGTCGCGCAAGGACGCCCGGCCTGGCATCTCGTTGCTCCCGTCCTTCTGGATCCCCACCGGGGCAGAGGGCCGGTACGTGGGCCACCCGACCGTCGCGGGCGGTGCGATGGTGGCGATCAGCCAGCGGATCAAGCGCGTCGGCTGGACGCTCGATGTGGGGGCGCGCCTGTCGCCAGTGCGCGACCTCGCGCTGCGCCGCCAGCAGGCGGGACCGGGCCCTGTCGGAGGGTTCGGGGTGCACTGGGCGGCGACCGACGGCGTGACACTGCTGGCAGAGCTTGCGGTCGAGGGGTCCTCGGGGCTGACCGATCTTCCACTGGAGCCCTCGGTGGGAATCAAGGCCCGCAACCGCAAGGGCGGCTTCTTCACGCTGGGCGCGAGCGCCGGCATCACCGATCAGCCGGGCGTGCCGGCCTGGCGCCTGTCGCTGGGTGGAGGCGCCGGCCCCAAGGTGGCGCCGACCACGGTGCACGTCGTGGAGGCGGTGCCTGAGCACGAGCCTCACGTTGTCGAGATTCGGCGCACCGGGCCCGTCCTGGCCGAGCTCATCGATGATCGCATCGTCTTGTACGAGCAGGTCTTCTTCAAGGAGGGGGAGGCGGCCCTCCTCAGCAAGAGCGGCGCGGTCCTCCAGGCTGTGTCAGACGTACTGACTGAGAACCTCGACATCCAGTACCTTCTCATCGAGGGCCACACGAACCACAACGGGTCGCGGTCCTACAACTATGGTCTGTCCGAGGACCGAGCCGATGCGGTTGCGAGCTGGCTGGTGCAGCACGGCATCGATCGCACGCGCCTCATCACCGAGGGCTATGGGTTCGATCGGCCACTGCTCCCGTCCTTTGCGCCGGACGCGGAGATCGTGAATCGCCGGGTGGAGTTCGTGGTGGTCCGGCCGGACGAGGAAGCGGATGAGACCACTGTCCCCGACCAGGTGGACCTGGACTGAGAGAGGAACCGCCGCAGCGGAGCCCTTATGCGACCGCTGAGTCCTTCGCGCGCCGGATCGCCTCTTCCTTCCACAGGCGCATCTCATGGACGAGCGACTTGCGTGCGACGCCGGGCATGTGTGGCAGGGCGGAGGCGACCTCCGAGAGGACCTCTGCGCACGTGTCGTCGAGCCCCATGGCGCGCTCGGGGTGGTCGACCTCCCACTCCTCGGAGGGCAAGGTGGGCTTCCAGAAGACGACGTCAATCCGATACCCGAGGGCGCCAGACCACGCGACGAGCTGATCGACGCGGAGGCTCCGAAGACCACGTTCGAGGCGAGACACGGCGGAGATAGAAGACCCAACCGCCTTTGCGACGATGTCCTGGGGGGCTCTCTGCTTCCGACGCATTCCTCTCAAACGGGATGCAATCTGCTCTCCAAACGACATAAATCCTCCAGACGGACCCTGCAATGGGCGGGGACCTTGGTTCGCCTCTTCACATTAAACTTGACTATCATGACAAGTCACATGCAGGCAAGGAAACAGGGGACTCACGGCTATCCGAGGGTCAACGTTGTGCCGGGAAGGCGGGCACGTCGGCTGCGTGAGCCCCCTGTAAGGAAGGATTCACCTTGCGGCGTGGCGCAGATGAGCGGGCAGCGCGCGCGCCAGCGGGTCCACGACCTTGCCCTTGGTGATCGTCAAGGCGGTCCAGGGTGTCGGGTGTCCGGCAGAGTCCAGGAAGAGCATGGCTTCGTCTCCGACGTCCCACCGTGGCACGCCAGCGACGACCTGGGTGAGCCCGTTGGCCTTGCCCCCCGGCAGGGTCAGCGCCACCTCGTCGGGGGCGCTGCCGGAGAGGACCTCGTCGACCAACACCGTGTAGCGGGTCGACAGGCCAATCCACGAGCGGGCGGACGTCGCGACGACCACGGTACCTCGCACGAGCGAGCCGCTCTCGGTGTGCAGCTCGGGCAGGGCGGGGACTTCGGGCAACGTGGCGGCGTGCGCCAGCATGCAGGCAACGAGGAGCATGGGTCTTCCTTTCAGGACGGTGGGGAGATCAGGCCGCGGTACGGCGCCGACGCACGCCGGCGAGTGCCAGCAGCAGCGGAAGGGCGCCCACCGCACCCAGGCCGGTGGATCCGCACGCCAGGACCGGCGGCAGGACGTTCGCTCTGGTCGCATCCGCGTTGCGCGCATCGTCGCCGTACAGGTGCTGGACCGCTGCGCGGTCGTCCGTGTGCAGGGCGCGCCGGTAGCCGTCGCCGTGGCCCTGGCGGGCGTACATTGTCGCGTCCTCCTGGGTCGAGTGGTCCACGCCGAGGACATGGCCGACCTCATGGGTGAGCGCCGCCTGAAGGTCGTACGCGTCGGGTCGGTCGTCGGTCGCCCAGTCGACGTGGGGGTTGACGTGGATGTCGAACGCCACGATCTTGCCCTCGGTGTTCGTCCAGGTCGTCGCGAGCGCCAACGCCGGTTCGTCGAGAGGCCACTCGGTGTCGAAGAAGATGGCGTCGATGCTGTCGAGTGCCACCTCGGGGGGTCCGTTCAGACCGGCGTCCTCCACGCGGATGTCGGAGTGTTCCGTGTCGGCCCACGTCTCGAAGGCGCCGTGAATCGCGTCCTGGAGCCCGGGCAGGTCGGGGGCGTCTGAGTCGAGCCATGAGTACGCCACGGGCATCTCATGCCACTGCATGGGGACCCCCTCGGCGGTGGCCATCAACTCGAACGCTGCCGCAGAATTCACGAGGAAAAGAGTCACCATGGGACCGCCGCCTCCAGGGCAACCTCCTCGGTCCCTGCGGTCAGATTTTTAGGCGGCGGTGCGTCCTTTGTGCAGGTCGAGCGCGTACCATGCGTCGCAGCCGGTGTGCCCGGTGCTGCCCATCGGCGATGCAAGCTGTCGAAAGCCGAACGCGGCGTAGAGCCGGGTCGCGCGCGCCATGTGCTCGAGCGTCTCGAGGTAGACGGTGGCGTAGCCTTCGGCGGTCGCAGCGTCCAAGAACACCGAGAGGAGCTTGGCGCCCATCCCCAGGCCGCGCACGGCGGAAAGAAAGTACATCTTGCGCACCTCGCAGGTGTCCGAGGGGCCGCCGGCGAGGGGTGCATAGCCGCCGCCGCCCATCGCCCGCCCGGCTTGGGTCACGACCCAAACCCCGCAGCGAGGGTGGTCGTAGGCGGCACTCATCGCGTCGACCTCGGGGTCCGCGAGCGCGAAGCCGGTGCCGGAGGCCCCGAACTCCGGCATGACCTGATGGATGACGGCGTAGACCTCGGGATCGTCTGCTGGCCGGAGGGACCGGATGGTGAGGTCGCGCTGCAGTCGGGCGCGGCGCAGCGCCTTGGCGTAGGCTGCCATGCCGCGGACGGCGACGGCGCGCTCGGGCGGCGCGAGCACCTGCAGCGCTTGGCGTACCTGGGAGTCCGCCTCATCGTGAATGGCGCGGACCACGGCGCTGCCTGCGTCGCTGAGCGACAAGCGGCGCTGGCGCCGGTCTTCGGGGTCCGCCCGGCTGGTGATCAACCCCTTGTCGCGCAGGCCCCTGGTGCTGCGACTCACGACCGCGGGGTCGGAACACAGGCGCTCGGACAGCTCGCCGGGACGCAGCACGCTCGCTGCCGAGATCTCCAGCAGGACGTGCACCTGGGCGTGGCTGAGGCCAGCGGGCGCCCAGCGCTCCTGCAGCAAGCCGAGCTCGCGCACCATGGTGCGGCTGTCGGCGCGAAACGCGCGCAGCTTCCGTTTGTCCAACGCGTCCCCTTTGTTGGACGATCCCTTGGGGGCTGTCCAAAAATAAGCTGATCCATTCAGCTGGCGATGGGATGGATCGTGTAGTTCCACTCTCCATGGAGTTTCGCGGGGTGGAGGTTGACCTCCTCCATCTGTTTGTTCGAGATCCGAATGCCCTTCTTGTACTCGGTCCTGTCGAGGCGGCTTCGTGCCGTAAGCCCGGCCGCTGTCGTCGTGGCGGAGATGAGCTCGACGATGACCTGATGGGTGACGAGAGGCTTTCCCCGCCAGTTCTTGGTGATGAAGGAGAACAGGCGGTGCTCGATCTTGTTCCACTTGCTGGTCCCTGGCGGGAGATGGCTGACCGAGATCGGAAAGCCCAGCTCATCGGCCAACTTCTGCAGTTGCACCTTCCACAATCGTAGTCGATACCCGTTGCTCCCGCCCCCATCTGCAGTGATGAGCAACGACCTCGCCTCTGGGTACGCCTCGCGACCCATCTCGAGCCACCAGGCGCGGATCGACGCCACGGCGAACTGGCCGGTGTCGTGGCTGATACCTACACTGACCCACGCCTCGTTGTTCGCAAGGTCATACACTCCATATGGAGCGACCTTGCCCTGCTCGCCGACGAAGTCGTGCACGTTGACTGGCTCCGGATCGCCCGTGGCGCGAAGCTCCTTGCCTCCGTTCTTGTACGACCCCACCAGCTCCTTCTTCTTGGTGTCGACCCAGATGGCCGGGTCGCCCCTCTCGTGCTGGCGGCGGACCATCTCGGCGATGTGCTCGAACTGCGCGTTGCGGTCAGGATGCTGCTCTCCCTCCAGCCGCTTCTTGTTGCTCTGAAGGCTGTACCCAAGCTTCTTGAGCAGCCGTGAGAGCGTGGTCGGGCTCATCTTGTAGCCCAGGTCAGACATCGCATTCACCAAGTTCCGCACGCTGCGTGCAGTCCAAAGCAAGGGAGACTCCGGATCACCCCGCGTCGTGGCTTGCACCAAGTCTTGCAGCTCTCCCAGAAGCTCCGGGTGCTTGTCCTCGACCTTCTTCCGTCCTCCTCCGCGCCGTCGACTCCGATCAGCCGGCAGATCCGGACCGCCGTGAGCCTGAATCGCCTCGAGCTCCTTCAACCCTCGCCCGATCGCGCTTGGAGCCAGGCCGGTCGCCCGCGACGCCATCGCGATGCCCCCACGCCCCACCGCCCGCGCCTCCGACGCGACGAACAGGCGCCGCGCTCGTTCTGTCAACGATGCACGAACCGCTTCGTGCCGCGACCTGATCTGAGACTCGACTCTCTCTTTTTCTTCTTGATTCATGACGACAGTCATGATCCAGTGGGAGCAGGGATGTCAACCCTTTATCGCCTGTTTGTTGTTGGACGCGCCCTTAGTCAAGCAAGTCGAATCCACAGTGCCCGTCACGGGTAGGGACGATCTCCATCGGGGGCAGCGTGGGGAC